>Ga0070741_10004887_pt1 | contig 30690 bp, 24 predicted proteins | sample Coa_R1_4_FD_66440 | JGI IMG/M metagenome (GOLD analysis project Ga0070741, IMG submission 66440) | Surface soil microbial communities from Centralia Pennsylvania, which are recovering from an underground coalmine fire - Coalmine... | ecosystem: Environmental > Terrestrial > Soil > Unclassified ... | reverse complement strand
GGGGGGGGGGAGACGGCGTGCTATTCTTCAATTTCGGTTTCAAACTGTGGAGAAGGGATGTATGGTTTTTGTTCCACGTAGGCGCGCACGGCGCGCCCAAATTCCGCTAAATCGTCCAAACGTCGTTTCAAGACGCTGTAGACCATCATGTGGTCAATTACATCGTATTCGTACACCAACAAGTTGCGCAGTTCGACCATCATCGTCATGGAATTGACCAACACTGGCGTCAGGATGCCGTGTTCGCCGAGCGCGATAAAGATGTCGTGGTAATTATCCGGCGCGCGCGCGCCGAGGTCCATCAAGATTCCGATGCCGATATGTGTCGCCTGTTCGATGGTCATTTGCAGCATCCGTTCGGCGTACCGGCGGAGCATTTTGTCTTGCTCGTAGGCATCGAAATTCGCCGGTTGGAGTTCGCGCAGTTCGGCGAGATATGCATGGAGCGCGTCGAGTTTCTCGACGAGGGATTCGTTTGGCATAGGTTGACTCATTTGCCGCGCAAACGGCGATATGTGGATACAGGGGGCGAATCATCCAGAGCTTGGTCAAATTGCCTTAGCCAACCGAAAATAATGAAAAGCTCGCGGAGCAACGCTGCTTCCGCGCGGTTCATTGCTTCACCTTGTTCTCGCAGGAGGCGGAGGTTTTGGGTTTTCATGCGTTATTTTTCCAGCATCGCGCGCACACGCGCGACAAGCACATCAATGGCGACCGGATTAAAGCCGCCTTCGGGCAAAATCAAATCGGCAAAGCGTTTGGTCGGTTCCACAAATTCAATGTGCATGGGGCGTACGGATTCGAGATATTGACGGATGACACTTTCGGGGCTGCGTTTGCGTTCGGTCATGTCGCGCTGCAAGCGGCGGATAAAGCGCAAATCCGGCGGCGCATCAACGTAAATTTTTATATCAAAGAGCGAACGCAGCGCGGGGTCTACAAAAATCAAAATGCCTTCAACCAAAACGACGGGACGCGGCTCGACGCGTGTGGTTTGTGTCGTGCGGGTGAATTGCGCGAAATCGTAGACGGGTACTTGGATGGCTTGTCCGGCGCGCAGCGCGTGTAAATGTTGAATGAGCAGTTCCGTTTCCAAAGCATCGGGATGGTCGTAATTGACGAGGGCGCGCAGTTCCAGCGGGATGTCGCTTTGGTCGCGGTAATACGCGTCATGTTGGATAAAGGCAATGCGGTCGCCGCCAACGCGTTCGATGATGGTATGCGCCACCGTGGTTTTGCCCGAGCCTGAGCCGCCTGCTACGCCGATGATGAGCGATTGCATTTTGCGCTATTATACAACGGTTGCGCGTGCGGATTGACATCTTGACAGTCAAAAAATCGTTACGGTAAAATACACCTAACCTTGACCTGATTACGTTACATATAAGGGACAATGCCCGTATCGGCGATTGGGAAAGGAGACGCACAATGGAGCGCGTTTGGTACAAACATTACGAAGAGGGCGTGTCACCGTCGCTTGAATATCCCCAAATTCCCTTGTCCAGCCTGGTAGATAACGCCGCAGCGAAATATCCCGACCGTACCGCCATCGTTTTTGGCGCGGTGGCGCACAAGCTGCCCGGGCAGCCACTGATGGATCGGACAATGTCATATCGCGATTTGCGTGAATCCGTCAACCGGTTTGCGAATGCCATGGTGCAGCTCGGCGTCAAAAAGGGCGACCGTGTGGCGATTTATTTGCCCAATTCTCCGCAATTTGCGATGGCGTACTATGGCGCACTCAAAGCGGGGGCAATCATTGCGCCAGTAAATCCGATTTACACGCCGCGCGAGTTGGAATTTATCTTGCGCGATTCGGGCGCCGAGACGATTGTGGCGTTGTCGCAGTTCTATCCCAAATTGCAAGAGGTGCGCGCCCACACCGCCCTCAAGAATGTCATTGTCACCAACATCAAAGAATATTTTCCGTCAGTGTTGAAAACCTTGTTCACGCTGGCGATGGAGAAAAAAGAAGGGCATCGCGTCGAATTGGTCGCGGGCGATTTGTGGTTTCAAGAACTCTTGAAGAATCAATCCGCGATTCCGCCGCAAGTGAACGTGACACCCGACGATGATGCGGTGTTGTTGTACACCGGCGGCACGACCGGCGTGCCCAAGGCGGCGCAGTTATCGCACCGCAATTTGCTGGCGAACACCGTGCAACTGCGCGCGTGGATTCCATGGGCAAAAGAGGGGCAGGAAGGTTTTTTGACGGCGCTGCCGATGTTTCATTCGTACGCCATGACGACGTGTTTGAACGCGGCGATGTACTTGGCAGGCACGATGATTCTCATTCCCAATCCACGCGATTTGGAACACATCCTAAAGTCCATCCAAAAGCACAAACCGTCATTCTTTCCGGGCGTGCCGACGCTCTATACCGCCATCAACAACTATCCCGCGACCAAGCAGTATGATTTGAAATCGGTGCGCGCGTGCATCAGCGGCGCGGCAGGGCTGCCCGTCGAAGTCGCGAAAAATTTCGGCGAAATCACCGGCGCGCGCTTGGTCGAAGGATATGGCTTGAGCGAGGCATCGCCGGTCGTCACTGCCAATCCCATCTTTGGCGAAAATCGTATTGGCACGATTGGTTTGCCAATGCCGGATACGGATGTGAAACTGTTTGACGTGGAAACCGGGACAAATGAAGTGCCGGTCGGTCAACCGGGCGAATTGTGCGTCAGAGGACCGCAAGTGATGAAAGGGTATTGGAACAAACCGGAAGAGACCGCCAAGACAATGCGCGACGGTTGGCTGCACACAGGGGATGTGGCGGTGATGGACGAGGACGGCTATTTTCGTATCGTTGACCGCCTCAAGGAGATGATTATTTCGGGCGGCTATAACATTTATCCGCGCGAAATCGAAGAAGTGTTGTATCAACATCCGGCGGTTTTGGAGGCGGCGGCGATTGGCATTCCCGACGCGTATCGCGGCGAATCGGCAAAAGCATTCGTCGTACTCAAACCGGGGCAATCTGCGACGGCAGAAGAGTTGATTGCGTTTTGCAGGCAAAATCTCGCGCCGTACAAAGTACCGCGTGCGATTGAATTCCGCGAAGCGCTGCCCAAGACAATGATTGGAAAAATTTTGCGGCGCGAATTGGTGGCAGAGGAAAAAGCCAAAACCGCACAAGCTGCGACAAAGCAATAACAAAGACGGCGGACTCGAGTCCGCCGTCGCTTTTGTGTCGCGAATAATCCGTATTCAATCGTTGTTTTCCATTTCGCGTCCAAGGTCCCAGTGTTCGGGCGAACGCCACAAGCTGGAAAGAATCAGGTCGCGGATAAACAACAGCTCTTTGGGCAGTCGGTCGTACAACTTCATAAACAATGCTTCTTGCGACAACAATTCGTGTTCCCAAACGGTGCGGTCCAATGACATGAGCTCGTTGAACTGCTCGCGCGTGAAATGTTCCATGCCGCGCCAATCAATGTCTTCATAGCGCGGCATCCAACCGATGGGGCTTTCGATGCTGACAGCGCGTCCCCGTGCGCGTTCCACTATCCATTTCAAAATGCGCATGTTTTCGCCAAAGCCGGGCCAGAGAAAATTACCTTGCGCGTCGCGGCGAAACCAATTCACATTGAAAATGCGCGGTGGATTGGGAATCTGCCGCCCAAAGTTCAACCAATGCGAAAAGTAGTCTGCCATGTGATAGCCCGAAAACGGCAGCATCGCGAACGGGTCACGTCGAACTTCGCCATTGCCGCCTGCCGCCGCTGCCGTTGTTTCCGAACCCATCGTCGCCGCCGCATAGACGCCGTAGGTCCAATTGAACGTTTGATAGACTAACGGTACGGTCTGCGAACGACGTCCACCAAAAATGAATGCGCTAATGGGTACGCCGTTGGGATTGTTGTACTCTCGGTCAATCGAAGGGCATTGGCTGAGCGGCGCGGTAAAACGCGCGTTAGGGTGCGCGGCTTTGCGCCCGCAGTCAGGGGTCCAATCCTGCCCGGTCCAATCAATCAAATGCGCCGGTGGATTGTCCGTCATGCCTTCCCACCACACATCGCCGTCGTCGGTCAACGCGACATTGGTGAAAATCGTATTTTCGCGAATGGTTGCCATCGCGTTGGGATTTGATTTTTCTGATGTGCCCGGCGCAACGCCGAAAAAGCCTGCTTCGGGATTAATCGCATACAGTTTGCCGTCTGCGCCGCGCTTGATCCACGCAATGTCGTCACCAACGGTCGTGACTTTCCAACCTTCGTCGCTAAATTCTTTGGGCGGAATCAACATCGCAAAGTTGGTCTTGCCGCACGCGCTGGGAAACGCGGCGGCGACATAGGTTTTGACGCCTTTGGGGTCTTGAACGCCGAGAATCAACATGTGCTCGGCGAGCCATCCTTCGTCGCGCGCGAGGACCGACGCAATGCGGAGCGCGAAACATTTTTTACCCAACAACGCGTTTCCGCCATAGCCACTGCCATACGACCAAATCGAGCGTTCTTCGGGAAAGTGAACAATGTATTTGGTTTCATTGTTACAGGGCCAGGGAACATCGGGCTGCCCGCGCTCCAGAGGCATTCCGACCGAATGCATGCATGGGATGAATTCCCCGTCCTCGCCAAGATAATGATACACCTCGCGCCCCATGCGCGTCATGATGCGCATGCTGACCGCGACGTAGGGCGAATCGGACAATTCGACGCCGATGTGCGCGATGGGTGAACCCAGCGGTCCCATGCTGAATGGAATCACATACATCGTGCGACCGCGCATGCAGCCGTTAAAGAGCCCCATCAACGTTTCTTTCATTTCGCGCGGGTGAACCCAATTGTTCGTCGGACCGGCATCGCTGCGGCTCTGACTGCAAATGAACGTGCGGTCTTCGACGCGCGCGACATCGCCGGGGTCCGACCGCGCCAGAAAACTATTCGGACGCTTCTCGGGATTGAGGCGGATGAAGGTGCCGCTCTTGAGCATCTGTTCGCACAGATGATTGTATTCTTCCTCCGAACCGTCGCACCAATAGACGCTGTTTGGATTGCACAGCACGACCATGTCCCGAATCCAGTCGCGCAGTTTTTTGTGTTTCACGTAATCGGGAATATTCACGGTCCCCTCCAACGTTTGGTTACAAAGAATGGCTCTTCGCATTCGGCGAGTCTGCGCCGCGCGCCGCGAGAATGTGCGTTTGGCGCGAAATGGTATTGGCATAGATTATGAAACACCTTGAGCGAATTGACAAGCCGCTCTACCGTGTTGGTGTGGCTTGTATCCAATCCGCCAATCGCGGTTCGCGTGCGAAACTTTACACGCGCCAACCGACAATTCGGCGATGAACTGCATCGCAGCGCCGCTCGACGCAATTTGGGCGATTGTCTGTGGATGGATCTCCGGTCGGACTGGCGACAGCGAGGCAAGAACAAAATGTGACATTCGCTGGCGCGTAAACCTGATTGACGAAGGGAAATTCTATGTTATAATAATTTTGATTCGGTCAAAGTTCAACGGATCTTGGCATAAGCGAACCGCTTAATAACAAAACAGTCAAAAATTGATACTCGGTGGAACCCCGCATGATTCACCGAGCCGATTGGAAGCGACGATGTGCGGCGCCCTTTTTAACGGTCACGTCTTGGAGGGATAAGTCCGCGCGGAGCTAGTGTGAGACCGGCCAATCCCGACAACGGATGGTTGGTCTTTTTTTTTTTGCAGCCTGCCATGCGCGTTTGCTCCGTCACTTGGATTCAACGCTTCTTTGAAGCGCATGGAAAGATCTTTTGCATTTCGTGTTGACAAGTGCGTTGAGGACGAATATGGCGTATTTGCCTCGAGAAAACCGCCGGCGGAAAAAAAGGTATAGCATATTCGCGCTTGTCTGGGCGTGGCTGGCTTTTCTGACCATCGTCCTGTTGGTCGTCGGGTTGGTGCGCGTGATTAGCGTCGGTAAGAACCGGCAAGACCTGACCCGAAGTACGATTGACCGGTCACTGCAATTAGCCGTTGCTTCCTATCGCAGCCAGTTGAATAATGCCAAGACTCTACTGGCTGCATTGCTCAGACATAAAACTTTCCTCGCACAGGTCAAGGCATCTGCCCCAAACGTTCTGGATACTATATTGGTTGTTCCCGCTTCGCAAGACACGAATTTTTTTGTCGGCGTATGGAATAATCGGCAACAATTGCTCGCGAAAACCACCGTATCGCGCTCGTTTGAGTTTGCCTCTGAAAACCTATCGAATGATTTGACGAACGCGCTGAAACGGCAAGGCACCAATCGCATCGAACGGGACCCCAGCGGGCTTGCCCGAAGTATTTTGGTTGCGCCGATTGTTGAGGAAAGTTCGCCGGAACCGATTGGCATCCTGGTCGTCGGTTTTTATTTGGACGACGCGGTCTTTGATCAGACGTTTTCATTTAATGACCGGCAAGAGCTGATAGTCGTTGCGAACGGAGAATACATTTCGACTCGCCTTGACGGAACGGATGGCATGCCGCTCGCCGGCAAACCTGCGCCGCCGCTGGTCGTGGATGCCGAAAAACGCAGCGTCGCCACTTCATTCTTTACGTTGACAAGCGCACAGGGCGACTTTGATTTCAAATTTGTTCCGCTTTCGGAAAGACCTGACCCGCCGAGCATGCTTGGCATGGGAATCCCGGCAACCTCGCTAGCGGAACAAGCATTTGGATTGTTCAATGATTATGTGCTGCCATTTTTCTTGGTGTTTGTCGTCGTGGGGGCTGTCGGATTGGTTTATACGCGTGACCTGAACTCGGGTATTCTAACTCTGCGCACCGCGATGGTGCGCCTGAGCGCTGGCGACCTTTCAACCAAAATTCCGGTGGACCGTCCGGATGAAATTGGGGACCTTGCTGGAGGCTTGGAACGAGTGCGGCAACGTTCCCTCAGCGAACTCGAAGCGGCACGCGTCGAGAAACAAAGCTATGCCAACACCATCGCGGCAATACCCGTCGCCATCATTACAACCAATTCGGCACAGCAGATTAGTTTGGTGAATCCGGCGGCGGAGCGACTGTTGAAAGAAACACACCAACAATTGGCGGGCAAGCCCTTGGTTTCGCTTTTTCTCGGCGATAGCGCGTCGGATTTGAGCGGCTTGGCATGGGTGTTCGAGCCTGCCGCGAGCGGCGCTGCCAACACGTTCCCCGTACATTTGGCACATCATTTATCTTTGCGCAAAAACTCGTTGACAAAAGTGGATGTGGTTTCAAGTCCGATTGTGATTGGCGAGAATATCAGCGGCTTTGTTCACGTCCTGCTGGACGCCACGACGCACGAAGCCGAACTGCGCGCCAAAGATGATTTCATGGTGATGGCATCGCATGAACTCCGCACACCGCTGGCGAAACTGCGAGCCGCAAATGAATTGTTTGCCGAAGCGTACGCCGACAAAAATTGGGAACAGATGGAAGCGCTGCTGGAAAACAATCGGCGGACGATTGTGCGTTTTCAAATGTTCGTGGAAAATCTGATTGTGTACGGCAGCGTTCAGGCGGGACGATTTCGGGTGCGTACGGCACTCACGGACTATAACAAGGTTCTCAAGGATGCGCTGGTCGAAATCGGACCGTTTTATCATTCGGGAAAGGGCGTGGTGGAATGGCATTCGACCATTCCTACTCCATGTATGGTGCCAGTGGACGCGCACCGAATCGGTCAGGTGCTTTTTAATCTGCTGAGTAACGCCATCAAGTACGGCAAAGCGGATACTCCCATCTCCGTAAGCGTTTTTGTAGAGAACAATTCGGTCGTGACCCGGGTCGTGAATGACGGTCCGAGAATCCCGCCCGAAGATCAAGCGCAGATTTTCAACCGTTATTTTCGGGGCTCGGACGCGGATTCGGAAGAGACGGGGCTCGGTTTGGGACTTGCCATTGCGCGTGATATTGTGGAACAACACGGAGGCGAAATTGGCGTCGAGAGCGATGACGAACATGGGACATGCTTTTGGTTTCGATTACCGGCTGCGCAATGAATGTACTGTAAAAGCGAGGAACGACATGAAGATTCTCGTGGCAGATGACGACCGCGACTTGGTGGACTTGATCCGTTACAGCTTCCATCGGGAAGGGTATTCGGTGGTGACGTCGTTCGATGGTGAAATGACACTGCGGGTTTTTCAACTCGAGAACCCCGATTTGGTCGTTCTGGATATGGTGATGCCAAAGCGCAGTGGCTTGGAGGTCTTGCAGGAAATCCGGGAAAAAACGGATGTGCCTATTCTCGTGCTCAGCGCCCAGCGAGAAGAAGACCAAATCGTCAATGCCCTCTACAAAGGCGCAGATGATTACATGATTAAACCGTTCGGGCAGCGGGAGTTGCGCGCACGCGCCAAAGCCCTTATTCGCAGAACCTTAAAAGACACGAACAGAAGAACGATGCAAGGCGCGCCCTTGCAAATGGGCGAGATTACGTTGCACCCGCAAACCCGCGAGGTGTTTGGAAACAACAAGAAGATCCATCTCACACGCACCGAGTTTGCCTTGTTGATGCATTTGATGGTCAATCACGATGTGGTCGTGACGTTCGACGACCTGCTTTCGAATGTCTGGGGCTACGACGGCGAACAGAACTATCAAGTCGTCAAAGTGACAATTTCGCGCCTTCGGCGAAAACTCGCCGATAACCCCAGTGCGCCGCGCTATATCGTTAATGTTCCGGGCACCGGTTATATTTTCAGGTCGTTCAACGCCGAATCCTAGTAGTGCAACAACATGAAACTGCGGGGTTGCATCTTTTTTCTTGCCCGTATAATGCGGCGCGCTTTCGCATCCGTATCTCGCAGTCTCATCATGTTGTTGCACTAGAGCATCATTAACCAACTTGTTTTGGGTGAGTGCTCGGGCAAGGCGCATTTCTAAACGATTCATACTCTTGGATGCGCGAGAGCTTGGTTAATGCTGCACTAGAGCATCATCACGCAAAGCGGAACAATCGGCGCACCAACTCTCCAAATTGATTTCGCGCTGAAAACCAAATAAAAACACCACTCAAGTCTTTTCCACAAGGGACACAATGTGTACCGGGCAATCTCGGTCCACTGGCTAACCTTTGTGGAAATTTTTTTTTCGGCGCGTTCAGTTTCTTGTCCGCGTCAGATGCCATCGCGTGCTCGCTCCGCGTCACGAAAACTGTTACTGCTTTGAGACGGGCGCTGTTAGTGATTTGTTCTCAAGACTCGCTACAATAAAGATGGCTTGAATTCTCGTCTGGTGTACTCAAGCCCTGGAGACGCAAATGGGGAGTTTTTATGCAACCTTTGCTCTCGCACGTACCTGCACTCGGCACAGAAGAATTGGCTCACGCCGCAACCTATTCGAGTGTGTTGCCCAAGAATGGAATGGCTACACCCGTTCGCATCCTAATCCTTGATCCTGACGAGTACGCTGTGCGCGACTTGATCCGCGCCTTTACCGAGCGCGGTTGGGATGTGGTTCAGTGTCCCACGTTTCTTGAAGCGCTGCGTTTGTTGGAAGGTCCGCCCTTTGATTTGGTGCTCATTGAAATGACGCTGCCGGATATCCTTGGCACGGACGCATGGGCATTTATCCAAAAGTTGCAGCCGAACGCCGCCGGGATAATTACCACCGCCTCTATTTCATTGCACCGGGCAATCAACGCGACCGGCGCAGGCGCGCATGCGTATTTGCTCAAGCCTCTGGATACAACGCAGTTGTGCCAACTGATTGAGCATTTGCTGGAACGGCAGCGCGTGCGGAATCACACCGCCCGAATCCAGAAACGCATGGTTGCGTTTGCCAATTTGCTGTCGGCGATTTCACATGCAACGAAGGCGGAACAGATTCTGGACAAGACGCTTGCGCATTTGCGCAGTATTCTTCATTTTGATGTGGCATTGATTTACGTTTTGCGCCGCGAACAGAGCGGTTGGATTTATCAGCGCACCCCGAGCATTTCGCATTTTTCGAAAGAGCTTAGACCCGGACAAATCGAACTCTTGGTGGATTGGGCAAAACAAGCTGTGGCTTTGCTCCAGCCGATAGCCGTCACAAATGCCACTTCGGCTTTGGCAACTGAAAAGAACAAATTGGAAGAGCAGGATATGGCAACTTGCGCGGTGGTGCCCCTGATTGGTCAAAACATCGTCCACGGCGCGCTGGTCGTCGTGAACAAGTTGGATGCCGAGTCGCAATTGGAACCGTTGGATGTAGACACGCTCTTGGCGCTTTGCCACGCGACGGCAATCGCGCTGGACCGGGCGCAGCTATCGCAAACACTCTCTTTGCTGCAGCGTGTGCCCCAAACGCAAGAGCAAATTGGTGAGGATGATCTTGTCAAAGGAGTCTGAATTGGGCACGGCATTCGTGGTCCGTCGAAGTTTACTCCCAAATCATCGTCGTCTTGTAATCTCAGCGGCAAGTTTCTAAAGGCACATCAAACATGGACACGATCAGAGTTTCCGCCAAATCTCGCTCTACTGCCGTTGCCGGCGCCATCGCCGCCGTCATCCGCGAACATCGTCACGCGCAGGTGCAAGCGATTGGACCCAGTGCCGTCAACCAAGCCATGAAGGCGGTCGCCATCGCGCGCAGTTATTTGTTGCAAGATGAACTCGACCTTGCCGTCGTACCGACATTCGCCGAAGTGGACATCAACGGGCAAGAACGCACGGCGGTACGGCTTTACATCGAATCGCGCCCGTTGAGCCAAGCGCCGCCGGTGCCGCATCGCAACGCGCATCTCGCGCAAGTTGACGACATTGACACAATCTGAAGCGTCATCCCCTTTCGAACTTTTGCGCGCAGTTTTTTCCGGACGGAGAAACAAGTTATGCAATGCTGGTATGCTCTCAAGACCAAGCCGCAGCGCGAATTGGTCGTGCGTGACCAACTGCGTACGCGCGGTATCGAGACGTACTTGCCGTTGTGGCATCCTACGCCGATGCACAGCGCCAAGAACAAGTTGGCGCCATTTTTTCCGACGTATCTTTTCGCGAATGTGGATTTTGAAGAGACGAGTCTTTCGAGTTTGGCTTATATGCCCGGAATGCATCGGATCGTCATGTGCGACGGGCAGCCGGTCCGTGTTGCCCAAACGGTCATTGCGGCGATTGACGCGCAAATTCGTTCGCTCGAAGCGAGCATTCGCGATACAGTCGGCAATTGTCTCGTGCACGGTGACAAGGTCAAAATCACCGGTGGTCCGTTCGAGGGATACGACGCGATTTTTGACCGTTACGTTTCTGCCGGAGACCGCGTACGGCTTTTGATTGATTTCTTGCAAAAGCAAAGTCCACTCACGATTGAGCGTACCCTGGTTCAAAAACGGCTTTTCGAAAACTCTCCCATGCGCCCGCGCATGGCCTGACGCTTAATCACAAAGACGGCTCTGTCCCATGACACGCGAACGAGGGAGCATTATGAAATCGGTCAAGCCATTCGAGCAAATGAACGGTACGGACAGCGGAGCGACGCGGCACAAAAAAGCGGTCAGCGTCGGTCTGGATGTTTTGGATGCATCGCAAGTTCTGGCAATTGATCGCGCCGTCCGCCAGGTGGGCGAATATGGCGAAATCCACTTGATTGTGAGACGGGGACAGGTTCGGTTCATCGGTACGCTCAAGACCGAAGCTCTCGACAAGTTGGAGGGTCTGGAATCCGAATCTTGAATTCGACATCCGCACAACTTTTTGCTGGCGACCTTGACAGAGGTGAAAAATTCCCGAAGGTCAATTGTCTCGCATGAGACAATTGACCTTTTTTGTTGACGGCACGTCTTGGGCAAATGTTTGTTTCTTTGATTGCGCAAATATCTTATTCACCGCAATGACGCGGTGAACCGGCAGAATGCCCGGAGTACAAGAGTTGTTCCATCACGCGTTCAACCTTCATGCACCGGCAGGACATAGTGTTCGGACGAAACCTTCAACGCGCTGCTTGCAAAAAAAGTGGCAGGTTGTTGGGCGGCGGAGCATGTCTGTTTTTTGAACTCAAGCGCGTTTCGGGCGCTGCAATATGATTATTTCCAGAACTCCTTTGCGGATCAGTTTCGTCGGCGGCGGCAGTGATTTGGCTGCCTTTTATGCGCGCGAGCCGGGCGCCGTCGTCAGCACCGCCATCAATAAATACATTTACATCACCGTCAATAAAAAATTTGACCACCACATTCGCGCCAGCTATTCGGCAACGGAAATTGTCGAAAACATTGACAGCCTCAAGCACGAGTTGATTCGTGAAGCGCTGAAATATGTGGGCATTGAGAGCGGCATTGAAATCACTTCGATTTCGGATATCCCGTCCAACGGCACCGGACTCGGGTCATCCAGCTCTTATACCGTCGGCTTGTTGAACGCGCTGTATGCGTACAAAGGACATCATGCCGAATCGGAACGCCTGGCGTGTGAGGCGTGCGAAATCGAAATCGAGCGCTGCGGCAAACCCATCGGCAAGCAGGACCAATACATCGCCGCGTACGGCAACATGCAGTACCTGCGTTTCAATCCCGACGAGACGGTGTATGTAGACCCTATCATTTGTCCGAATGACACCAAGAAAAAATTGCAGAGCCGCTTGCTCTTGCTCTATACCGGCATCACGCGCTCGGCGAACGAAATCTTGCAAGAACAGCAAAAGAATTCAGAACAAAATCAGACTACGCAAGAGAGTCTCCGTTATCTCACGCGCCTCGCCGCGCAAATGCGCGAGGTCTTGCATCAAGGCAATCTCGACTGCTTTGGCGAGGTTTTGCATCAGGGCTGGCTCGAAAAACAGAAACTCGCCTCTGCCATCAGCAATCCAAAAATCAATCAATGGTATGAGACCGCGCGCGCTCACGGCGCGATTGGCGGCAAGCTGCTCGGCGCGGGCGGCGGCGGATTTCTATTGTTGTACGCGCCGGTCGAACGGCATGCCGAAATCATGGCGGTGCTGCCGGAACTGCGGCACATTCCCTTTCGCTTTGAACCGCAAGGCAGCAAAATCATTTTCGTCGAAGAAAATCAATAATGGAATACGCGCCACCCAAATCCATCACGCATCCGCGTGATAAACAGCAGACCCACAAATTCGACCGCTTGAATTTGTATTTGCGCCGGCAGGCGTCTAGTTTCGCGCGTTATTGTTTGGAGCAACTGGTGCTCTGCGCGTTCGGCTGGATTCCGACGGTGGTGGGCATTGCCCTGCGCGCGTTGGTGTATCGCGTCATTCTCCGCATGGACGGAATCGCGGCGATTGAAAATAACGTTCGCATTCGTTACGCCGACCATATTCGTTTGGGGCACAACGTGTATCTGGACGAATCAGTTTACTTGCACGCGATGCCGGCGGGCATTGAAATCGGTGACAACACGTATGTGATGCATCACGCGGAACTGCATGTGTTCAATTTCCGCGACTTGCCCCACGCGCACATCCAGATTGGCAAAAATTGTCTCATCAGCGAATTCAATGTTTTACGCGGGCAGGGCGGCATCACCATCGGTGACAATGTTTACACATCGCCCTTTGTCCAAATGGTCGCGGTCAATCATGTTTACGCGGACACCGAGCAGCCGATTATGGCGCAGGGGATTACGGCAGAGGGAATTGTGATTCAAGACAATGTTTGGATTGGCGCGGGCGCGATTATTTTGGATGGCGTGTGTGTCGGCAAAGGCGCGGTGATTGCGGCAGGCGCGGTGGTGACCAAAGATGTCGCGCCATACACGATTGTCGCTGGCGTACCCGCCAAATGCGTCAAGGAAATCACGGGCGAGAAACGTATTCCGTCCGGTTTACCTGTCTATATGGGTGGCGGTTAGTATGACGATTCTTTCTGTAATCATTCCGGCGTACAACGAAGAAAGCGGCATCGAACAAGTCATTCGACGCGTGCTCGACGTGCGCCCTGCACTCGCGCGCCTCAACGTGGACCTCGAATTCATCATCGTGGACGACGGTTCGCGTGACCGCACCGCCGCGCTCGTGTCAAAATATTCCGATGTGCGCCTCATTCAGCATCTCAAAAATCGCGGCTATGGCGCGGCAATCAAAACGGGCTTTCGTCACGCGTCGGGCGAATATCTCGCGTTTCTCGACGCGGACGGAACGTATCCGCCGGAAAAATTGCCGGAATTATGTCGCGCGGCGATGCAGGAAAAAGCGGATGTGGTCGTCGGCTCGCGCATGAGCGGCACAAAAACGGAAATGCCCATCACGCGCCGCATTGGCAATTTCGCGTATGCGCGTTTGCTCAGTCTCATCGGCAATGTGGTCGTGCGCGATACGGCAAGCGGGATGCGCGTGCTCCGTCAGGACGCGCTCGAATCTCTTTATCCGCTGCCCGATGGTTTGGAATTTACGCCCGCGATGAGCACGCGCGCGATTCACGAAAATTTGAAAGTTGTCGAAGTGCCGATTCCGTACGCCGAACGCGTCGGGCGCTCCAAATTGTCGGTGGTGCGCGACGGCTTTCGTTTCACGAACGCGATTGTGTGGACGGCATTAGGTTACAACCCGGTGCGTATTTTGGGATTAACTTCGCTCGCGCTTTTGGGCATCGCGTTTGCCATCGGACTGTACATTCTCGCTTTGCGTTTAAGCGGCATCACGACGCTCAATGAAGTACAAGTTTATGTGTTGTTTATCGCGATGGTGCTCGTGGTCGTCGGGATGAGTGTGTTTTCGCTGGGTGCGATGTTTAATTATCTCGTCGCGCTGTTTCATAAACACCCGATGCGGCAGGGACTGTTTGGCAAGCCGATTTTCAATCCGCCGCTCGAATATCATTTTGGCGGGCTCGGCTTGGCGCTTGCCGGCGCGGGAATTATTTTGAGCGTAGGCGCGTTGGGTTTGAGTTTGAACGGGTGGGAAATCACGCGCTTGTGGTTGTATCAATTGGCGAGCGCACTCTTGATTATCGTCGGCGTGCAGTTGTGCGGCGCGTGGATTATCATGCGCGTGTTGGAAGAATTGGCGCAGCGCGAAGGCAGCGCACAGCGCGATTTGTCTGATTTCTCCAACTCCATCATGGAAGCGGAGAAAGCGGCGGAAGCGGAACCCGAGACCATTGCAGTTTCCGGCAGAGTCGCCTCGAATGTGGAATCGCGGTAATGCGTCGGCGCTGATTTGGAAAGTGGGAGCGTAACGGATATGTCGGAAACGAAACCGATTAATTTAGGTACGCGCACGCGTGAAATTGTTTCGCCGCCGCGTTTTCCCGATGCGGGCGCGGCAGTGCGCGAATATATTATCAAACGCGAACGTCCCGCTGGCGCGGTGGATGTGTTGTTGGTGAATCCGCCTTCGCCGGATGGCGGCATTTGGATTCGCAGTCAGCACCGTGTCGGACGCAAATCGCGCGAGAACATGATTTGGCCCCAAGTGTCGCTCGCGCAAATGGCGGCGCTGCTCGCGCCCGATTACACCATCGGCATCATCGACGCGATTGCGGAACGCATGACATGGCAGGAATTTGAAAAACGCGTGCGCGCCGCGCAGCCAAAATTTTATATCACGCAAGTGACCGCGCCGACTTTGCACAATGACATGTATGGCGTGTTCATCGCCAAAGCGGTCGGCGCGAAAACGATGGCGTTCGGCACGCACGTCACGCCGATGACGCGCGAGACGATGGAGCCGTATCCCGCGCTCGATTTTGTTTTGCGCGGCGAGCCGGATGTGACGCTGCGCGAATTGGTGGACGCATTCGAGGGCAAACGACCGTCGAATCCCCAAGTCGAAAAATTGCTGCGCGAGACCAATTCCGAAGTGCCGGTGCGTTTTGTTTCCGAAACGGACGGCGACCTCTCGCACATCAAAGGCATTGTGTGGCGCAAGCAAGGCGAAATTGTCGTCAATCGCGACCGCCCGTTCATTCCACATCTCGACGATTTGCCGATTCCACTGCATCATCTTTTGCCGCTGGACAAGTATCGCGTGCCGATGATGAAAACGCCGTACACGTTCATTGTCACGAGTCGCGGCTGCAGCGCGGGCTGCACGTACTGCATCAAGCATGTGAGTTATCAATGGTCCCTGCGCTTGCGCTCGCCGGAAAACATTGTCGCGGAATTGCGCGTGTTGAAAAATCTGGGCATTGATTACATCCACATGTACGCCGATTTGTTTACGCTCTCGCGCGAGCAGGTCGTCGGTTTGTGCGAATTGATGATTCAAGACAAGTTGAACATCAAGTGGACGTGCAACAGCCGCGTGGATTATGTGGACCAGGAAATGCTCGCGCTGATGGGCAAAGCGGGCTGCTGGATGATTGCGTGGGGCATCGAGTCGGGCAACTTTGATATTTTGAAGCACGCGCACAAAGGCGCCGACCCGCAAAAAGCCGCGCGGGCGTTGACGTGGGCGCGCGCGGCGGGCATCAAGAATTGGGGTTATTTCATTATCGGACTGCCGGGCGAAACCGAACAAACAATTCGCGAGACGATTGATTTTTCCAAAAAATTGCCGCTCGACATCGCGTTGTTTCACATCGCCGCGCCGTATCCGGGCACGCCGTTTTTCTTTGAGGTGGTCAAGAACGGTTGGTTCCGTCCGGGCACGCGCTGGGAAGAAGTGGACATGGACCGTTCGACGGTGTTGGATTATCCGCACTTGCCTGCGGAACGTTTGGAGTATTGGCAAAAACGCGCGTTCCGCGAATGGGCATTCCGTCCCGGACCGATTTTGACATTTGTCAAAGGATTCAACAGTTGGGAAGGGATCAAGTCTGCGTTCGATATTTTGCGTCAGCATGTGACATGGATGGGTGAAACGCCTGTAGCCGATTCGCGCAATTGACCGGTATCATGTCACGCGCAAACATCCCATTCGCGCTGCCGCTCGGTCTGTTTCTCATCAGTGCGCTTTTTGGAGTTGTTACGGCGTACGCGCCGGTCGCCGCCCTGCGCGATTTTGTGTTGATTGTATGCGGTGCGGCGTTGTATGTCATGCTCATTTGGAAACGCGAGGACGCGCGTTTTCTTGTGACCGCCGTCGCGCTGTATGTCTTGGGCGCGGCGGTGCTCGTGCTTGCTTTTGTCGCCGCCCAGGATGCCACGAATCATGCGGTCAAACTGGTTGCGCTCAATTCCCTCGATACGTTTTTCGGTCAACTTTTTCCTCCGCTCGCGCGTTTTATCGGTCAACCGAATAGTCTGGCAGGAATCGTCGCGGTGGCGCTGCCGCTCGACATTGCGCTTGCCATGCATGTGGCGCAAAGGCGCGCCAGAAACGCGGTGGCGGCGTTGTTTTTGCTTGCGCTGATTTTGATTCTGGGATTGGTGCTTGCGGACTCGCGCGGCGCGTGGCTTGCGCTTGCGCTCGTGGGGGGGGTGTTTGGTGCGGGGTACGCGGCGCGTCGAATGCAACCACAGCAAACGCGGCTGGTGTTTCCTTCGCTCTTGGTGCTTGGCTTGGTCGTGATGCTCGGCGCCATGCAGAATCAAGATTTGTTGTCCGCGCTTGTCACACGCGCAGATTTCCTTGCCGCCGCGCAAGGGGATGAGGTTCCGCGTTTGATTTTGTACGCGCAGGTCTGGAGGTTAATTCAAGATTATTTTTTTACCGGCAGCGGACTCGGCACTTTTCCGATGGTGTATTCGACCTACGCGCTGCAAATTCACGTTTATTTTTTGCCGCACGCGCACAACATTTTTTTGCAAATTTGGATGGAGCAAGGACTGCTTGGTGTGATTGCGTTTGTTTGGTTCGGGATTGGTTTTTATGCGTGGATGTGGGCGCGGCGCGCGGAATGGAATTGGCTCGCGATTGGGGGCTTGGCGGCGGCGTCGGTGATGCTTTTGCACGGACTGGTGGATGCGTCGTTTTGGTACACTGCTGTAACGCGTCCGCTGCTGTTGATGCCTTTTGCGTTTGCGCTCACGGGAGTTTGTGCGTCCTATTCATGGAAGCGGGATTTGAAAATCGGCGCAGCGATTGGCGCGGCGGTATTGATTGCGATTGCTGTTTTTGGACAAGCAGCGCTGACGCGTTGGTACGCGAATGTGGCGAGTGTGATGCAGACGCGCGTCGAATTGGGGCAGTATCAATTTCCAAACGCGCTGGTGGAATATATTCGACACGATGGGGATTTGACCGGTACACAAGCAGCATTTCATCAAGTGCTCGCGTTGGATTCGGGAAATGTGACGGCGAATGAACGTCTGGCGATGATTGAATTGGCGCGGGGTGAGTATGCCGACGCGTTAGCGCACGCCCAAGCCGCCTCTGCGCGCGATGCGGCAAATCCCGTGACGTGGCAATTGCTCGGCGACGCATATCTGGCATTGGGAAATCAAGACGCGGCGTACGCATATTGGTCCCGCCTAGACAACGCGGCGAATCTGTTGAACGTCGAAGCGGCAATTCGCTACGACCGTCAAGGCGATAGTGTGCGCGCGGCATGGGCACGCGCACTAGCGCGCCGAATCAAGTGAAATACATAAACAGCATCGGAAAGGCGTTTTCCTCTTGGCAGCAGTCATTGCCGGCAGGTTTGAGCAACTTGGGATTAGTGCTTGCTATATTGGCGTTGTTTATTTATTTAGGTACGTTGTCTCGCCAATACCAGAGTGATGGAGTGCAGTTTGCGTTAGTGGTTGAAAATGAGAATCCACAAGAACTGATTGAGGCTAACCATTTACTCTATCCGATGGTAGGGATGTGGTTTTATCAAGTCTGGCGATTTGTCGGATGGCAGGGCGGAGCGCTCATTCCTCTACAAGTGTTTAGTGCAATTGGTGGCGCGCTCTCTGTCGGGCTCATGTATGGGATTTGTAGAGGTATAACAAATTCCAGACCCATTTCCGCGCTCATTGCCTTGGGTTTTGGCATTTCTCATGGTACATGGATTTACAGCACAGACTCGGAGGTTGTGACATTTTCGCTTATCGGACCGCTGCTCGTTCTATTCATCCTAATAAAGTCTTCTGTCTCGCATGACCGATTTCATTCCATGGTCGTTGCCGTCACACTCGGTCTTTTGTGCAGCCTTTCTATTATCAGTTATCAGACCAACATCCTTCTCATTCCGGTAATTGTCGTGGGGTTTCTTCTGGAGCGCGCTTCGGAATGGCGGTCTCGCTTAAATGCAACCATGCTTTTCTTGGTAGTCACCGTATCCGTTACAGCCAGCATCTTTCTCTTGTTCGCATATATCGAATTCGGGCGCACTGATTTTGAGAGCTTTTCCCGATGGGCATTTCACATATCTCAGGTTAGCTTGTGGGGCCACCCATCTATCGGAAGTCTTGTCACAGGGGGATATGGATTTTTAAAGTCTGTTGCAGGATTTTCGGGTCTGAGTCCGGGAAGTCGTACTAGTTTTTTTCTTGCCGAAGCGTCTGGAATCCAACCCATTCTTTGGGGCTGTTTCTATAGTATTGTTCTTGTTGCAGTCCTGTTTCCAATCTTTCTTGCATACAGGCAAAGGAAGCACCTAGCTCTGAGGCAAAGAGAGTTTTTCATTTTGACGACGTGGGGGCTTTTTTATGGTGTCTTTGCGGTTTATTGGGTTCCGGGAGATGTCCAATTCTGGATGCCTGTTCTGATAGTATGGTGGCTGCTAGTGGGATTCCTTTTGACGAGTGTTAAAGTTTCTGCGTTCGCCGACACGCGCTTTCCCTTCAAGTCCCTTGAACGGACGACTGCGCTTTTGGCTGCTGGGGTTGTTCTCCTGTTTTTGATTAACTTGTTTGCCTCGATACTACCTAATCTGAGTCTCAGCCAGAATCGTGCATATCAGATTGCGCAGAGTGTGGAGGAACATACTTTGCCTCAAGACCTGATTATTACCACCGGGGGTGATTCGCTCTATTTGTATATTCCGTACTTTGGTCACCGCAAGACCGAGACAGTTCTCCAGCAATTACTGTACCCTGGTGCCACGAAGGAGGGCGTCTTTCGGAGCATTGCGCAGAAGATAGCCGAAACTAACGAGGTTGGAGGGCGGGTGTTCTTGGTAGGCGTTTATCCAGGAAAAGATGTGTGGTGGGACACCCTCAGAGACATAGGTGTCACAAGAAAAGACTTTGAAACGTTCACGACAATTTCAGCATGGAGCATTCAAGGGGAAGAGGTTCGAGAGCTGTTGCCTTGAGAAGGTAATATGTCAGGAAGCCGCAAATTCATCTCAAGGCGTTGCTTGATAGCGGTCGCAGTGGAACAGCAGATGTTCTCTAATTGCGAATGCCTGATTTCTGATGAGCAGATTTCATAAACTTGGTTGGTTGTTGGTCATTTTGCTTGTGTGGTTTGTCGTTGACACACCGCTGCCCTTAGCCGCTCAAAGCCCAACCCCGACGCCCACGGCACTGAAGTGGTCCGTGCCGCGTCGCATTCCCGGACTTGCGGACGATACGGATCCCCCGTACCTCATAGCTGACCGAAATCACACAATCCATGCCTTTTTCTCGCAATGGATTGAGGGCGACCTTGCCGTATTTTATACCCAGCGATCGACGAATGGAATTTGGGCACGCCCCATAGACATTCTTTTGTCACCAAACAAGCAGCAAGCAAGGGTCTTGGGCGCATTTCTGGATTCCAACGGCATGTTTCATGTCATTTTTTATGGTGGCATCGCAGAGGGTGCGGAGATTTACTATTCAAGCGCGCCTGCCGTTGAGGCGGCGCGCGCGTCTGCTTGGTCACAACCGAAATTGATAGGAAGTGCGGCGACTGCGCCTGCCTCCGGCGCGCTCGTGGGAGATGACAATGGGAATCTTTTTGTAGTTTATGCCGGTAGTCGTGATGGATTTGGAGTCTATGAAGCTCACTCTACGGATGGCGGCGCGACGTGGACGGATCCCAAATCTGTCTTTCTGACCGATAGTAGGATCCAATCGGTTTACGGGGTGCAGCTGTGCGTGGGCGAATCGGGTTGGGTACATGCGGTCTGGAGCGTGGTGGACAAAACTGGACAGGGTCGCGGAATCTACTATGACAGACTAAACATTCAAGACAAGCAATGGAAATTTCCCATATCTCTGGCTGATACTCCAAGCGGGCTTGGAGTCCACGATCCGACGATCGTCGAACACCGAGGCAGGCTGTATGTTGGATTCTATAATGCTGATATGGGTGGGCATTTTGTGATGCGTTCATCGGTTGATGATGGGCAAAGTTGGACAAATCCTTTTGCGCCCTTTGCCAGCCATATTGGTTCCAATGGTGCGGGTTCCTATGTTGTGGATTCCAACGGTCAGTTCCATTTGTTCTGGGGGCAACGAATACCCGGAAGCTCGGGTACAAATGATATTCACGGCATGTGGTACAGTGTGTGGCGGGGCGATGACGAGTGGAGCGTTCCGCAACCAATCGTCTCGGGACCACAAACGTCCCAGTTCGATCCATCCTCGCCCAGGGCAATCGTCAGTCAAGGAAACCTCATTCTCGTGACTTGGCGCCAGGACCCGGGTCTGGCGGGCAACGGAGTTTGGTATTCCTATGCAACGCTGAATGCGCCAGAGTTGCCGGTATCGGCATTACCTACAGTGATGTCGAACGATGTGGCAGTTCCAACCGCGACTGCGACGAGCGTGCAGCTTGTTGCCACAAGTACTCCTTCGCCCGCATTGGTTGCTTCCACTCTGCCCGGCGACACAAACTCGGCATCGAATGTGAGAGACCCCGATGTCGGACTTTTGGTTGCTGCTCTTTCTGTGATCGCGTTATTGCTCGTTGTGTTCATGGCGCAAAATCTGCGCCGGATCAGATGAAGCATGGGTGTACTTTTTCTTGCAGGATTAACCGTGCTTCCAGGAGCGTGGATAACCTTCAGCTTGCCTTTTGACGAGTTCAGCTGGAAGGTGAGATTAGCGCTGGCAGTGGCTTTGTCCCCAGCAATATTGGCGGTTCAATTCTTGGCACTTGAACTCACTGGAATTGAGTTTGCCCAGACTGCACTTATTCTGGTAGTCATCAACGTGTCTGCTGGCTTCATATTGCTGCGTCACTTGCATTTGCCCCAAGAGCTCCATTTATCACCGACGACTATTTTTGGAACTTTGCTATTTCTAATACTGGCTGGGGCTCTGGTATTGCCGTGGCTCATAATTCCTGGGTACCGTCTTTTTTCTTGGCACGCGTTGCTTCATAGCGATGTCATCTACGCGCTCACGCGTAATAGGTTAATTCCCGAAGAACCCGAGTTGGCTGGTTTAACTCTGGCATACGATTGGGCTGCCGCAGTCTATTGGAGTGTACTTGGATGGCTTTCGAATTGGTCTCCCACTGCTATGTATCCGGCGACAAACCTGATCTGGCTGCTCGTTGCCTTCGTTTTGGCGTATGAAGTGGCAAAGACAGGACTCGGCTTGTACAGGTCAACCGCATTGTTTGCCGTGGGGTTACTGTTTCTCGGAAGTCAAATCATCGGGGTTGTCGTGTGGCTTGTGGCAAATGATGCGCATCGTTGGGAATGGATTCTGGGGACCGTCAATAATAGTGCCCTATTCAACATGTATCTTGGCTTCGAAGACAAGCCCTTTGTTATTGCTCTGTTGTTGGGACTAGAACTAGTGTGTTTGGTGAGCATGCAGCGCCAAGTGAGATGGCTTGGCGTAATCATCTCAAGTCTGGTGATTGGCGTGGGTTTGATCTATCCTATTTTCTTTCCCATGGCGTGTCTCTTGGCAGGAGGCACAATATTCCTTCTCGCGAGCAGGTGGGCAAAGGGGCTCCCGTATTACAAACCGAGCGAATTGCTTCTCCTTATTGGTGGATTAGCTGTCAGCATTATTGTCTGCATGGCTTTTCTCGAGCTTACAACTCGAGATCGTGCGGTTCCAACACTTCAATTGGTTCAATCTGGCAGGTGGTCTAGAGGGCTTCAGGTAATCACAACCCTGCTTGTTTTCTTGGTACTTGCGGCACCTTTCATCGTTAGGTCCTTCTTGAACCGAGACGGTTCTGTCATGGTATTAACCGCAACCGGGTTCAGTTTGGGCGCTCTTTATGTTTTTATCAGGCTGAGTCAAGCGACAAATGGGGCTGCGGAGGACAAGCTTATTTTTGGGGCTGCAATTGCTTTGGCTCCACTGGCGGCTGCAGGATGCGACGGTCTTTTCAGACGGCTAAATCGCGCCGGTTGGGTTCTGGCATTGGTTGTGACTCTAGTATTCGCCAGCCTCAATTCTCTCTACATGTTCCGGTTGGGGGCGGGGGTCCCTACAAACCTTGTCAATGCACCACAGCTCAGCGAGGAGTCTTTTTGGATTGCTCTCGAGCCAAGTGAAAAAGATGCTGCATGGACGAAGGCTGTGCGCGAGTCTACTCCGACAGACACAATTGTGATTGCGCTCGAGCCGGGGATTCACCTTGCGCCTTTTTTGGCTCGCTCGCTATATTTTCCGAGCGACTACGATGAACACTCGATTATAGCATACACTGAGGCACCAGCAGGTTACAGCGTAGACAAACGCTTTTTGTTTCTCCAACAGCGCGGTTACTCGGAAAAGATATGGGACGAACGGCTAAAGCTGGTCGAGTCGCTTTATCGTGAAACGGATTCGACCAGATTGGCTGCAATACTGGAATCCTTGCAAGAGTTGAACCGTCCTTTAGCAATTCGCTTCGCCAGCCAAACCGTGCCCGCGTTGAATTGGCTGAGAAATGAGAACATAGGAACCGAATTTTTTTCAGACAGTACAAGCATTGTATGGTTCATTGAGCCACATACGCCATTACCGAGCGCAAGTCGCTGACTTTATGGTGACGCGCTCGCGCCCAAAGCGGCAACAAGGTTTTGAATATAAAAGAGGTCACCGACTTGAAACGCTGGCACATCCAACCATTTGACCAGCTCGTTGTAAGGTTGTTTGAGAATCCAAGCTTTGGTTTGGAACAGGGCGGGAGGGTCATAGAGGTTTTGGAAAGTGGCTTCGGCAAAGGTATTGTCAAATCCAGCCACAAGCCAATACGGCGCGACATAGTTGTATTCATCCACTGCCGTCTGTACTTGACCTTTGATGTTTTGGTTCATGTATTCGGCTATTTCCGGAGTCAGGAACATAAAGTTTCTGGCAACACTCAAGGTTCGATTATAGTCCACCCCCGGTTCGCCAAATTGATTTGAATCGGTATTCCAGTAGGGAGTGTCCTTCGAAAAGTTGTTGACCCGGAGAGAAAGCATCTGATTGTAATAGCCTTGAACCGTTGCGTCGCCCCCTAAACCCGCCAACTGCTTGAGGTTCAAGTATCCCAAGTATCCGGCAGCATAGAGATTGATAAAGTACGGTTTTCGCGTTAGAAATGTGGTGCTGGGAGGCGCCTCTATCTTGCTGCTCATCGCGTTAAAGATACTCCGAGCTGTATTCACGTCATTGTTTCCCACAATCTGCGCATATTTCCATGCGGCGTAAAAGCTAAAGGGCGGAAAACTTTTCCAGTAACCGCAAACCGAGCCATCACCCCCGGCGCAGGTTGGTCTTGTGGATGGGTCAAGTGGAGACTTGTATGGCGCGCCAATGCCCTCCGGGTTGGTTGGGTAGAATTCCTCTGGAGGAAGTTCAGATGCTTCTCTGGATGCTCCATTTTTCCAACCGATGTGGACAATTCTTGTAAAGTCATAAGGAGCGCCGGGACCATAATTGCTTTGCAGATAAGTCTTGACCTGTGACTGCAAGCCCGATGAGAGATACGGGTAAGCGAGAAGAAGCGTGTAAATCGTATCTGAGGGGTTCTGGAAATAATCAAAAATCTCGCCGAACCCTCCTTCAAACTGAGCGCCACATGTGCCAACTCCACATAAATCCGGAAATCCTGTAGTACGATATCCGGGTCGAAGGTGACCAGCCGAAATCATCTTTTGGACTTGCGTCTCCAAACGCTGTCTTAATTCGGCTTGCGTTGGTGGTGTTAAAGTGTCTTGGGCAGCAATCACAGTGGCTAATGGCAGAGGAGTCGTTGGGTTAGTCCCGGTTGGACTTAATGCCAACAGGGAATTGCCGCGCAGGAAATAGAGCTTGCCCTGATAGGGAATCGCGGGAGATTGCACAGTTCCGTGCTTGCCATAGACACCGTTCTTGCTTTGATTCTTTCCGCTGTATGCCTGCCAGCCATTCCCGTCATTGTAGAGACTGGCATTGCCGTCATCATACATTTTTTGATAACCCGGAGCAAAGAGATTGTTCGCCATATTGTATGCCCAGTACGTCCAGAACCGATTCGGTTGCCCAAACGGCACAGTAATGTCATAACCGCTCGCCAGCCGATCACAGCACAACGCCGAGTAAATCATTCTGCCCCCCGAAGAATAGGCAGTCGGTTCATCGCTGGCGGTGTCATCCGGATTTCCTGCTTGTTGTTGCACCAAACTGACGTATTGCGTTCCAAATTTCCAACCTACCGCTCCACCTCTAGTGACCCAACCGCCAAAATCATAAGGAGTCTGCTGGTAATAAACGCCATCAACACCATTAATCACAGGCGGATATTTGTTTCCTGCACTGGTTACGCCAGACCAGGCGAAAGGCGCAAATGTTTTTTTACCGCTTTTTGCATCGGTAAAACTGAACTCTTGTCCTGTTGAACTGTCAAGCACAAATACCGTTCTGCGGTGGGAATAATTGGCAAAGTAATTCGTGATAATGCTAATGTCCATCGTGACAGTACCGGGAACCCAATCTCCTGAGACGTGTCCCGTGGGTAATACTCCACCGGAATATTGAGCGTTAAAAGTAGCCGTCTCCTCTTCGGTCAGGTGAAATTCGGAGAATCGGTAGTTATGCCCGCCGGTAAAGACAACATAATCTTTTCCGGTGGATTTGTTTGTATAGACAACCGGCCAATACGAAGAGAACCCCCGTCCAAGAAGTTTGCCTGATTTCCAGACCAGCGTTCCATTCGTCGCATTCAAAGCGTAGGCGTACATATCGTTTGAGGCAAAATAGACGATTCCATTCTTGTAAGCGGCAGAATAGAGAATCGGTCCATCCGTTTTGTATTTCCACTTGAGCGCGCCGGTGACTGCATTGAGCGCGTAAAAATAGCCATCGCGATTTCCTGCGAAAATGGTGTTGGAAACAAACGAGTCGTTGATAACCAACGGGTTCGTTTCAAATCCGGCATCAGCTTGATACGGTGTATAACCGGAAACGGCTTGCCCCGACAGCGCGTTAATGGCGTGAATCATGTGGTCATATCCGCCGACATAGGCGATGCTCTTGTCCTGGATTGTGGCAATGGTCGGCGAATGACCCAGCGGAAGTTCGGTTGGATAAATCCACAAGAGCGCGCCGTCACTTGCGCGAAATGTGTACAAACCGCGCGCCGTCGAAACATAAATGTTTCCATTCGCGGCGATGGGTTGAACCTTGTAGGGAATGTACGGTTCAATCGGGCGATACCACGCCACTTGCAGGTTTCCGCGTACTTCTTCCGGCGTCCATGACGTGCGTTGTGGGTTGGCAGCCGCCATCGCCCAATCGCCAGCAGAAGGTGGTGGTGGCGTTTGTGGGGTAGGAACGGCGGTTGAAGATGGAACGGGAGTGCGCGTTGGGGTGTTGGAAGCGATCGGCGTAGATGTCGCGGGAGCTGCTTGACCTTGAACGATGAATGGCAAAAAGATGCGCGGCGTTGGTCCGCCTTGCGCGGGCGGTGCAGCGCTCACACTTGCGCCGATGTTCGAGGCGATAAAAAGCGTGAGCAGTGTGGCAAGTATGAAACATACAATGGTCGCGGATTTCAAAAGTCGTGCTCTTGGCATAATGCGTGCTGATAGTTTCGTCAGCGGTCAGTGCCGTGCACTGACCGAATAGAATTGCTGCGTATCGAGTCAACGCGCGTTACGGATTTCCCCAAATCACGGTGAGGGTCGGACGCGCGGCGCTGTTCCAATCGGGTTCATGCGAGCCGGTAAAATATTTGCCGCTGTGATACGCACTGTCCGCTTCATACAACACAAGGCGCAATGGCTTGCCCGACGCGTACGCATCGGCAACCGCGCGGCTGACGTCCCACTGCCATGGTACGCCGGGCCAGCCGGGAAACGTTGTAATCGGGTCAACCCATGCGCGGCTCACATTCTCGCGAGCAAGCGGCGCATTGTTCCATGTGAGTGGTGGACTCCAATCCTTATCCACGGTCATGACCTGGATGAGTGATGGAATTGCCAAATCGGGTTGCCCTGAATTTCCAAATTCATGCAAGGTGAGCGTCGCGGAGATAACAACTTTGCCCGATGGGATTGTGTTCAACGGGAATGTGACATAGTACTTGCTAAAGCACATCCAATCGGCGATGTCCGATTGATTTTGAATGTTAAAGCGCGGCGCATTTGGAAAAGCCGTGTTGCCCCAATCTTGCCAAGTGCCCTGTGCGCTACCGCAGAGATTATCCATTGTGCCGCCTACCGCCGCATCGGGTACGACGGCGCTGTTCAGTCCTTGGCGAACCGTGACGGTGGATTGCGATGATGTTTTCGGCGGAGAATATTGCGGCAAACCAAACGCGAGTTGCCCCCATGTCGCCGGTTGATTTGGCGCGAGCGTTTCGGGCCAATGCTCCTCACTCGCCGGATATTCGATGTAATCGCGATCGTGCAACACAACGCCCAAGCCCCATTTCGTGCCTTGCGCAGGTGGACCACTCAGCCCCAAACTCGTAAATGGAATTTCATAGGCAATCTGCCAACCGTTGTCGTCGGTATTGTCATTGGGCGCGTTGCCGCGCCAAGAGCTCGTTGTCGTAAACGTGGCGGAACTGCTGCTCCAGCCCGACCCGTTTCCGCGATACGCGGCTTGATATGGTGACCGCGCTTCCCACCAATTGAGTTGTCCGTCGAAACGATACGCGTTTGTTCCCGGCGTCGTGCCGTTGTTCCCCTCCAGATTCAAATACAGCGTTGTGGAATCCCACGCGGTGAGTGGGCTTGTTGATGGGTCAGGATTGTACCAAAGCAGACGGTCAATGATATTCAGCGATACAAATAGTTTCTGATTGTTATAGCCCACGCGCACATCGGCATAGTTGTCTGACAAATTCACTTGTCCGAACCAAAAGATCGCGGTGGACGCGTAATCAATGGATCCGTTTTTGAAATTCGGCGCATTGACGCGGCGAATTGTTTGTGACGCGTTTGGGGTAGGTGATGGGGTTGCCGATGGGACGGGAGTGGGTGATACGGCAGTCGGCGTCACGAGTGAATCGGGACTAAACACAAGCGGCAAGAAAGTTTGATGCGTGAGCGCAACAGACTCGGCGTGCGCGCTGCCGGATTTATCCGACGGGTTTGAGAACTGTAATACGGTGATTGTCAGGACAATCGCCGCTGTGACTGTAAGGATGGAGCGTGCTGGATAGTGCATGAATGGTACAGGCGCGCGGAAAGCATTGCAAGTTTGTTGCGCGTGTGACCCGGAAGGCGCGCAAATCGCTTATCGCGCGAATCGTGCAGGGGCATGTGGAATTCTAGCGGTGGCGAGCAGAGCAGGGGCAGCGCAGAGTGCTTCCGAGGTGAATGGCTGTTGATTGCCCGCATAGTGTAGCCGAAAATTGCGTTTTATCCAACCAGACAATAGTCCCAGTCGTGAACGCGCTACATGCAAATTGAGCCGCCCCGTCCAGTAAAGAGGATTTGATTCATGTCGTCGCGCATTCAATTCGAGCACGTTTCTAAAAAATACAAACTGGGTTTGACGCGCACGAGTTTGCCGTCCGTCATTTCGAGCCGCCTCAAACGAGGGTTGCAGCGCGGCGCGTCCGGTAACATTGACCGCCAGGAACTTTGGGCGCTGCGCGATGTGTCTTTTGAACTCGGCGCGGGCGAGTCGCTGGCATTGGTGGGACGCAATGGCGCGGGCAAAACGACTATCTTGAAACTCCTCGCCAACATCACCAAACCCACATCGGGTCAAGTCACCACGCGCGGTCAACTTTCGGCGCTCATTGAATTGGGCGCGGGTTTTCATCCTGACCTTACGGGACGTGAAAATATTTTTTTGAACGGCACGATTCTCGGGCTCAGCCGTCAAGACATCAAACGGCGCTTTGACGAGATTGTGGATTTTGCAGAACTGGGACGATTTATTGATACGCCCGTAAAACGTTATTCGTCGGGGATGACGGTGCGTTTGGGTTTTGCGGTTGCTGCCTGCATCGAGCCCGAAATTTTGCTCGTGGACGAAGTTCTCGCCGTCGGAGACGCTTCCTTTCAACAAAAATGTCTCAAGCGGATTCAAGCCTTGGTGCGGAATGGCACGAGTATCATCTTTGTTTCGCACAATTTTTATCTCGTCCGTGCGATTTGTGAACGGGCACTGTATTTAGAAGAGGGACAGATTGTGGAGCGTGGAAACGCGCTGGATGTCATTGCCCGATACGAGCGCACTCTACATCAAGAACGCGCGGAAAAATTCGAGGGTGCTCCCCGCGCGCAAACCGTCAGCGGCGCAGACCTTGAAATCACAAAGGTTCAGGTTGTGGACGCAGATGGCAACGCGGCGGATGCTTTGCCCAGTAATCAGCCCGCGCAGGTTCAGATTCATTACAACGCGTATCGTGACGTCGGTTGCGTGAGCGCCTCGGCGCACATCATTCGTTCGGACGGACTGACGTGTTGTGAGATGCGGACGAGTCTGGACAATGTTCAATTCTCTTTGAAACGCGGTCAGGGCGTGGTCTCGGTCACACTCGAACCATTGCAGCTCATCACCGGGACATATACAGTCGAAGGTGGTTTTTTGAATGAAAGCGATTCGATGGGCATTGTCGTGGGACAGTCGGATTGGTTTTTTGTCAAGGGCGATGGGCTGAGTTACGAAGAACGCAACGGCGTTTTTCGCCCGCGCACGCGCTGGGAACATCACAACGGCATTACAAACGGCGGGAGCGACGGACAATGATGTTGAGTCTAATGGGGCGCGTCTTTAATTCGCGCGATTTGATTGCGGCGTGGACGAGTCGAACAATTCGCGCGCGGTACCAGCAGTCCGCGTTGGGTTGGCTCTGGGCAATCATTCAACCTGCCGCACAGGTGGCAATCTTTGCCATCATCTTTACCTTGTTCGTTCCGGTGAATACGGGCGGCACGCCCTATGTCGTCTTTTCCTATGTCGCCATGGCGCCGTGGGCGTTTGTGGCGTCGTCGCTTCCGGACATGGCAAATTCGCTTGTCGCGAACATGAGTCTTGTGACCAAGATTTATTTTCCGCGCCAGGCGCTTCCGATTGCGGCGATGTTGGCGCGGCTGATGGACTTTGGGCTCGCGGCGAGTTTGATTCTTGTGCTACTTGTCTATTTTCAGGTACCCGTCCTTTTTCAAGCATGGTTATTTCTGCCCGTCATTCTGGGAATTCAGATGATGCTTGTTTTGGGTTTGGGTCTGGCGCTGGCGGCGGCGAATGTTTTCTATCGCGATGTGCAGTCGCTGCTCACGTTGGTTATTCAACTTTGGTTTTATGCGTCGCCCATTATTTATCCCGTTTCGTTGGTGCCGGAACGCCTCCGCGCGTTTTATTTCCTCAACCCGATGGCGGGAATCATCGAGGCGTACCGCGATGTGTTGGTGTATGCGCGAGTGCCGGGAATGTATCTTGTCACTTCGGCGATTGTTTCACTCGTTATTCTTGTTGTCGGCTATTGGTTTTTCAAACGCGTCGAGTTTCAAATCGCCGATATTGTCTAAGTCAACACGAACTCCGTTCACCCCTCATAACACACATCTCCCCTCGCCCGTTGGAAGGTGTGCGACGTGATTAGAGCGCTTTCCACATCCGTTTGTGGGAATGGAATCAACGCTTTAGCGGGTTTTCGGACTGAACCGCATAAATGCTCGATTCC
>Ga0070741_10004886_pt1 | contig 30694 bp, 30 predicted proteins | sample Coa_R1_4_FD_66440 | JGI IMG/M metagenome (GOLD analysis project Ga0070741, IMG submission 66440) | Surface soil microbial communities from Centralia Pennsylvania, which are recovering from an underground coalmine fire - Coalmine... | ecosystem: Environmental > Terrestrial > Soil > Unclassified ... | reverse complement strand
ACCTCGAAGAGGCGCTGGGGCAGGTCGCGGTGCGCGTTCTTCTTGAGGATCTCCAGGAGGCCCGGCAGGAGGCTCGTGCGCAGCATGGTGAAGTCCTCGGTGGCGGGGTTCTTCACGTCCACGTGCGACGAGGGCGGGCGCTGCATCTTCGCGAACTGCGAGCGCGGGTTGGAGAGCGTGAGGCTCATGGTCTCCAGGAAGCCGAGGCCTACGAGGCTCGTGCGCGCGCGCTCGGCAAGCTGGTTCTCCGGGAGCGCGGCGCCCGCGGTGACGGCGCGCAGCGGCAGCGGCGTGAACGCGTTGATGCCGTGCCCGATGGCCACGTCCTCCATGAGGTCCGCCGGGTGCAGCACGTCGGCGCGGTACGCGGGCACCTGCACGACGACGTGGCCCGCGTCCTTGGGCTTCGCGCCGTGGCCCAGGCGCTCCAGGCGCGAGGCGACGGCGGCGGCGTCCAGGTCCGTGCCCAGCAGGCGGTTGGTCTCCGCGACGGAGAGCTCCTTCGTCTCGGGCGCGAGGTCGGGCGTCGCGCGCTTGCGGCCCCCTTCGTCGATCTCGACGCTCTCGATGCGGCCGCCCGCCTCCGCCAGCGCGGTGACGATCATGTTCAGCGCGCGCTCCACGGCCCAGCGGTCGGTGCCGGTGACGTCCACGAACACGTCGCGCGTCGCGGTGGTGACGGCCGTGCGCTGCGCGTTGATGACCGGCGGCAGCGAGACGACGCCCCCCTTGGCGTCAAGGATGAGGGGCACGCTCGCGTGGCCCGCCAGCAGGTGGGCGTAGGCCTTGCCCTTCTCGTGGTCCGCGAGGATCTCCCGGGGGGTCATCTCCCGCGGGTCGGCCAGCGGCACGAAGCGCAGCGCGTCGAGCCCCACGGTGCCGTAGCGGAAGCCCGGGGCGAGCGGCGCGGCGTCGTGGATGCCGATGGCGACGCGGCGGCGGCGCGCGCCCAGGCCCCAGTGCAGGTCCTCCTGGAGGTCGATGAGCGCGTCGAGGCGAGCCTGCGTGATGGAGACGCCGCGCACGAACGCCGCCGCGATGTGCGGCCGGACGCCTGCGACCGAAGGGTCGACGACCACCTTGTGCGGGCCCGGGTGCACCTCGTAGCGGCGCAGGCCCGGCTCGACGCCGTACCACGCGCGCAGAGCGCGGGCGATGCCCTCCACGGTGTAGAGGTCGGGGCGGTTGGGGAAGAACTCCACGGCCCACGTCTCGCCCTTCGCGTCCTCCACGTCGGCGCCCAGGAGCGGGATGGTCTTCGCCAGCTCCTCGCGGGGGACGGGCTTGCGCAGGAGGCGCTCAAGCTCGGCGACCTCGAACCGGATGACGGGCACGGCCGCGGGACGTCGGGAAGCGGCCATAAGGGTGTCGTCGGCGTCCGGCTCCTCCGGCGCGCCCGCCTGGCCCGACGCCGAAGGGGCCATGCACGCCCAGAGGAGCCCCGTGAGGGTGCGATCGTGGCCCGATTCGACGCGCAACGCTACGTGAAGGACTTCGAGACCGCGTGGAACCGCAACGACCCCGAGGCGCTCCTGCAGCACTTCGCGGAGAACGTGGAGTTCCAGGACCCGCTCTCGCCCACGCCGCGGCGCGGGCGCGAGGCGGCGCGCGAGAACATGCGCGCGTGGTTCGGCGCGTTCACCGAGATGGAGATCCGCCTCGTGGAGAGCGTCGTCTCGGACGACCGCGCGGCGCTCCTCTACCAGTGCACGGCCCGGCACACGGGGGAGCTGCAGATCGCGCCGGGCGAGCGCATCCCCGCCACCAACAAGCGCGCGACGGTGGACCTGGCCGAGTTCGACGCCCTCGACGCGCAGGGGCGCATCGTCCGCACGCGCGCGATGTTCGACAGCGGCCGCCTCATGCAGCAGCTGGGCCTCATGCCCGCCGCGGGCTCCACCCAGCAGCCCCCGGGCAGGAAGCCCACGTCGCGGTAGGGGACGAGGGCAGAGCCCTTAAGCGGTCCGACCCGGCATCGTCCCTTCGTGACCTCCCGCCTGCCGGGCTTCCACAAGCTCAGCGCGAAGGAGCGGCGCGCCATCCTCTCGCGCGAGACCGGCGTGCCCGAGGCCGACCTGGAAGGGCTGGAGCGCCCGCTGCCCCACGCGATCCGCGACGGCCTCGTGGAGAGCGTCGTGGGCAGCCTGGAGATCCCCGTGGGGATCGCGACCAACTTCACCGTGAACGGGCGCGACGTGCTCGTCCCCATGGCGGTGGAGGAGTCCAGCGTCGTCGCGGCCGCGAGCCACGGCGCCAAGATCGCCCGCAAGCGCGGCGGCTTCACCGCGCGCGCCTCCGCGCCGGTCATGGTGGGCCAGGTCATGCTGGTGGACGTGCCGGACCTGGGCGTCGCGCAGCGCAACCTCTACGCGACGGCGAGCACGCTGGCCGAACTGGCGCACCGCGCGACGGGCAGCCTCGCGGCGCGCGGCGGGGGCTATCGCGGCTTCCACGTCCGCACGCTGGACTCCGCGGCGGGCAAGCTCCTCGTGGTCCACGTGCTGGTGGACGTGCGCGACGCCATGGGCGCCAACGCCGTGAACGCCGTCGCCGAGGCCGTCGCGCCGCACCTGGCGGACGTCACCGGGGGCCGCGCCGTGCTGCGCATCCTCTCCAACCTGGCCGACGAGCGCACCGTGCGCGCGCAGGCCGTCTTCGACGTGGACGAGCTTGGCGGCCCCGACGTCGCGCAGGACGTGGTGCGCGCGTGGGCCTTCGCCGACGCCGACCCGTACCGCGCCGCCACGCACAACAAGGGCGTCATGAACGGCATCGACGCCGTGGCGCTGGCGACCGCCAACGACTGGCGCGCCGTCGAGGCGGGCGCCCACGCGTGGGCCGCGCGCACGGGGCGCTACCGCAGCCTCACGCGCTACTGGATCGGCGAGGAGGGGCACCTCCACGGCGAGATCGAGCTTCCCCTCGCGCTGGGCGTCGTGGGTGGCGTCACCAAGGCGCACCCCGCGGCGCAGGCCGCGCTGCGCATCCTCGGCGTCAAGACCGCGGGCGAGCTTGCGGAGATCGCCGCCAGCGTGGGGCTCGCCCAGAACCTCGCCGCGCTGCGCGCCCTCGCCGCGGAGGGCATCCAGCAGGGGCACATGCGCCTGCACGCGTACAACCTCGCGCTCCAGGCCGGCGTGCCCCCCGAGCGCGCGGACGAGGTGGTGGCCGCCATGCTGGAGGCTGGAGAGCCGACGGCACGGAAGGCCGCTGAGGTGTGGGCGCGGATGGGGAGCTCGGGGGGCGGCAGCCCCCGGACGTCTTGATCGTCTGCTGGACTTTTTCTTCACGTCAGGGGGCTTCGCCCCCTGAAACCCCCTTGGGTAGCCGCGCTGCGGCGCGGCCGAACGACGGGCTTGCCTAGGCCAACTCAGCCATGAGGTCGTGCGCCGTGCGGCAGCGGCCGCAGCGGTAGAGCTTCCCCTCGGCGTTGTGCTCGATGACGTGGAGGCACGTGGGGCAGCGGGCGACCAGGGACTTGGCGTTGCGCATGGCCTGGCCGTGGGGGCAGCCAGGCTTGAGCGTGACGCCTTCGGGCCTTCTCCCTAGCGGACGAAGCCGCGGATGAAGGCGACCGAGCGCGCCCAGGCGTCGTCCGCCGCCGCGGGGTCGTAGGACTTGGCGCCCGAGAAGGGGGACGTGATCCAGTCCGGGCGGTGGAAGGGGTGCGTGACCGCGGGGTACAGCTCCACGTGGACACGCTTGCGGTGCTCGTCGAGCTTGGGAAGAAGCTGCGAGTAGGCCCACGGGTTGATGCGGTCGTCCTCGGAGGCGAGGACCAGCAGCAGCGGACCCTTGAGGTCCTTCACGTCCTCCACGTCGGCGATCATGCCGTAGTAGTCGACGCAGAAGGCGAAGTCGCCGTGGCACGCGCCGTGGAGCGCGACGCCGCCGCCCATGCAGAAGCCCATGCTGCCCACGACGGAGCCCGCGGGCATCTCGCGCTGGAGGCGCTCGCGGGCGAAGCGCATGGCGCTCGTGAGGTCCTCGCCGGTGAGCTTCTGGCGCAGCGCCATGCCCTCCTGGAGGTCCTTGGCCTTGTGGCCGCGGAACATGTCCACGGCCGCCACCCAGAAGCCCTCCTGCTGGAGCTTGTCCGCGAAGGAGAGGTTCACCGGGTCGAGGCCGGTGATGTCGTGCACGAGGACGACGCCGACGTTCGTCCTTCCCTTCTTCACCACGAGGGGCCAGTCGCCGCTCATCGGGCCCGCAGCGCGCCGCGATGGAAAAGCGCTTTTCCCAACTTGGGTGCCGAGCGCGCTGTTGGGCGCTTTTCGTCACCACTCAACGCGACGACGCCACGACGCGACGACCCGGGAAAACCTGTCCCCTCGTCTGTCGCGTCGTGGCGTCGTCGCGTCAAGACGTGGCGAGGGGAGACACAAGCCCCAAGGGCGGAGAGCCCCCGCCTATCCGAAGCGGCGCAGCACGGCGGGCAGGTCCGAGAGGCGCTCCACCACGGCGTCCGCGTCGGCGTGCACGGGGGCGGGGGCCACGCGCGGGTAGGGCGTCCAGACGGCGCGGAGGCCCGCGGCGCGCGCCCCGCGGACGTCGGCGTCCAGGTCGTTGCCCACCATGACGGCCTCGGAGGGCGCGACGCCCAGCGCGTCGGTGGCGGCGAGGAAGATGCGCGGGTGGGGCTTGAGGACGCCCACCTCGCCGGAGACGACGACGGCGTCGAAGGAGGAGAGGAGGCCCAGGCGCGAGAGCGCGTCGCGCAGCACGCCGCCGTGGTTGTAGTTCGACACGAGGCCCAGCCGGTAGCCCGCGGCCTTGAGGTCGGGGAGGACCTTGAGCGGCTGGTCGTAGGCGTGGACGAGCGCCTGCTGGAAGCGGTGATATCGCTCCGAGGCGACGGGGCCCCACGGCTCGGCCTCGGCGAGGGGCACGCCGCAGCGCACCAGCGCGGCGCGGAAGCGGGCGGCGAAGTCGAACTCCCGGAGGTTGGCGTCCAGCGCCGCGTGCTGCTCGGCGCGCGCCGCTTCGTAGGCCGCCAGGAACTCGCGGAAGGGCACGCGCCGGCCCGTCCAGGTGCCGTGGACGACGGCGAGGCACTCGTCGCGCAGCCCCTCCCAGCCGGGCTCCGGGTGGATGATGGTCCCGAAGGCGTCGAAGAGGACGGCGCGGAGGGCCACGCTCCGCCGAAGGCGCGCATCGGCCATAAATGCGAAGCCCCCGGGACGCGCTGGAGGCGCGATGGCGGTCCCCAGGGGCGCCGCGGAGCGCGGCCGGGAGGCGCTGGCGCGCTTCCGGAAGGAGTACGGCGAGCGTTACTCGTACCTGCGCCACGGGACGGGCTTCCAGCTTCTCGTCGCGGTGATCCTCAGCGCGCAGACGCCCGACGCGCTCACCAACAAGGTCACCCCGGAGCTGTTCCGCCGCTGGCCCACGCCCCACGCCTTGGCGAGGGCCGACGTGGACGAGGTGCGCGCGGCGATCCGGCCCGTGAACTTCTCCCACGGCAAGGCGCAGCGGATCGTGGACGCGGCGCGCATGGTGGAGGAGCGCTTCGGCGGCAAGGTGCCGCGCGCGATGGCGGACCTCCTGGAGATCCCGGGCGTCGGGCGCAAGACGGCCAACGTCGTCCAGGGGCACCTCTTCGACGAGTCGGAGGGCGTCGGCGTGGACACGCACGTCAAGCGCGTCTCGTACCGCCTCGCGCTCACCACCGAGGAGGACCCCGAGAAGGTCGAGACGGACCTCAACCGCGTCTTCGAGCCCAGGGACTACCCTTCGGTCAACTTCTACTTCATCGCCCACGGCCGCGCCATCTGCCGCGCGCGGGCGCCCAAGTGCTCCGAATGCGTCGTCACCGACGTCTGCCCCAAGAAGGGCGTCGCGCGGAAGACGTAAATCCGCGGCGGCGCCTGCGCGGCCCGATGGCCCTTCCGAGGGGCGCCAGGCTGCGGGCGCCCGAGGCGCTCGCGCGCATGGCGAAGGAGCACGAGCCGCGCTACTGCTTCCTCGACCACGGGGGCCCCTTCCAGCTTCTCGTGGCCGTGATCCTCAGCGCGCAGTGCACCGACGCCATGGTGAACAAGGTCACGCCGGAGCTGTTCCGCCGCTGGCCCACGCCGCAGGCGCTGGCGAAGGCCCCGCGCGCGGAGGTGGAGAAGGTCGTCTACCGCACCGGGTTCTACCGCGCCAAGGCGAAGAACATCCAGGGGTGCGCCGCGATGCTCGTCGAACGCTTCGGCGGCGAGGTGCCCCGCCGCATGGCCGACCTCATGAGCCTCCCCGGGGTGGCGCGCAAGACGGCCAACGTCGTGCAGGGCAACGTGTGGGGCCAGAGCGAAGGCGTCTGCGTCGACACGCACGTGGGCCGCGTCGCGCGCCGCCTGGGCCTCACCGCAGAGGAGGATCCGGTGGGCGTCGAGGAGGATCTCATGCGGCTCTACCCCGAGAAGGACTGGATCGAGGCGCCCTACCACTTCATCCAGCTGGGCCGCTCCTTCTGCGACGCCAAGAAGCCCGACTGCGCGAATTGCTATCTTGCGGACCTGTGCCCGAAGCGTGGCGTCGATGCGCGGCACGGGCATTGACGGCTGCCCCGCGGGCTGGATCGCCGTCTCGCAAGGCCGCGTCAAGGTGGGCCCCCTCGCGGACGTGCTGCGCGGCGCGCCGCGGCCCGTCGCCCTCGACATGCCCCTCGGCCTCGACGCGGGGGACCGCCCCTGCGACAAGGCCGCCCGCGCCCTGCTGGGCCCGCGCCGCGCCAGCGTGTTCGCGCCCCCTTCCCGCGCCGCGCTCGCGGCCGAGGCGTGGTCCCCAGGCCTCGGCCTCTCGAAGCAGTGCTATCATCTGCTGCCCCGCATGCGCGAGGTGGACGCCTGGATCACGCCCGCGCGCCAGCGCCGCGTCCACGAAGCGCACCCCGAGCTGGCCTTCGCCCTGATGGCAGGCCGCCCGATGCGCCACCCCAAGCGCACGCCCGAGGGCCGCCGCGAGAGGATGCGCGCGCTGGGCCCGCTCGCGCCCAAGGAGGGCCCACCCGCGGGCGCGCGGTGGGACGACCTCCTGGACGCGTGCGCGCTGCTGTGGAGCGCGGACCGGCTCGCGCGCGGGGAGGCGCTGCGCCTCGGCGGGGAGCACGACGCGCGGGGGCTCCGGATGGAGATCGTCGCTTAGAGCGCCACGTCCTTGAACCCCATCTGCGCCCGCTTCTCGGGCCCCATGCGCGTCAGCTCCAGCACGACGAGCACGCGCACGGCGTCGGGAAAAAGCTCCTCCGTCATGCCGTCGAGGTTCTCGTTGGCCAGCGCCTGCTGCACCGCCAGCACCAGGGGGTTCCCCTCGGGGTTCGCGCCCTGCTGGGCGGCGAGGATATTGAGCTTCTCGGCGGCGACCTGGAGCCTGGCGTTCCAGCGGCGCGTCGTCTGCACCTCGCCGTCGCGCTCCTCGGCGAGGCCCCACGCGATGAGGCGGTCCAGCGTGCGTTCGACCGTCTGCTCGTCCACGTCTACGCAGCGCCGGTCTCTGCCTTGAAGATGGGCTCCGAGAGGCTGCGGCTCTTGCAGACGGGGCATCGGCTCGGCGCCTTGGGCACGTCGAGGCGGAAGGTGAAGCCGCACTGCGTGCACGATGGGGGCACCATGAGCAGCGTCGCGTCCTGGTGGCGGAACGAGAGGCGCAGGTGCTCCAGGTCGGAGAGCACGACGCTGCGGCGGGTCTCCAGGATCTTCTCGATGTCGTCCAGCGAGAGGCCCTCGGCCGACGAGAAGAGGAGTTCGCGGAGCCGTTCGCGGCGGGTGCGGCCCAGGGCCGTCCGCGCGTCTTCAGCGGGCGCCGAAGCGGGGGCGTGGAGCCCTCGTCCCGGCGAGGCGGGAGAAGACATGAGCAGCATCCCCTCTGCTCGTCCTTCCTAAAATCTTTCGACCCGATGCGCGAAACGTCCCCAGGCATCCGGCGTCCCCTCCGGCAGGCGGCGAGGCAAAGGGGCAAGCTTCTTGAGGGCCGCCGGAAAAGGAGGGGGCATGCTCAGCGGGCTCCCCCGCAGGCAGATGCTCTGGTGCGGCCTCTGCGCCCTCGCCGCGGTGGCCGCCGCCGTGGCGATCCTCAGCGCGTGGGCCGCCTAGCGCCCCTCCGCCCCCCTGAGGGCTCACGAGGCCTTCGCGCGCCGCTCGGCGAGCTTCTGCTTCGTGACTTCGACCAGCCCGCCGGCGCGCAGGATGCTGAGCGCCTTGTCGGAGAGGGGCACGGCCTCGTAGGTCTGCCCCGAGGTCTTGTTGTGGATCTTGCCGGTGGTGAGGTCCACCTCCAGCACGTCGCCCTCCTTGACCTTCTTGGAGACGTCCGCCACCTCCAGGATGGGCAGCGCGACGTTGATGGCGTTGCGGTAGAAGATGCGCGCGAAGCTCTCCGCCAGCACGACGGGGACGCCCGCGCCCTTGATGGCCAGCGGCGCGTGCTCGCGGGAGGAGCCGCAGCCGAAGTTGCGCCCCGCCACGATGACGTCGCCCTTCTTCACCTGCTTCGCGAACTCGGGGCGCGCGCCCTCCAGCACGACCTTGCCAAGCTCCTCGGCGGTGATCATGGTGAGGTACTTGCCCGGCGTGATCTGGTCCGTGTCCACGTTGTCGGGGAAGACCCAGGCCTTGCCGGCGAAGCGCGTCTCCATGGCGGCGCCAAGCGGGGGGCCCGGCTTGAAGTTTGCCGGCGTTCCAGGGGGGTTTGCCTCCGTCTGGCCGCTCCTCGAAACGCACGAGCAGAGCGTCAAGCCGCCTCGGGCTCGCGCCGCGCGATGGGGGCAGAAGTGGCGGGCGCCACCTCCACCGTCTCCCCCAGCTTCGGGATGCGCAATCTCCCCGGAGACAGCCCCTTCTCCTCCCACCAGGCGCGCAGCACGCGCGGGGGCTCGTCGATGGGCTCGTCGGCGAGGCGGAACGTGCCCCAGTGGATGGGCAGCATCTCCCGCGCGCCGGTGTCCAGGAAGGCCTGCCCCGCTTCGGGCGGGTCGACGTGGACGGGCGCCATGAACCAGCGCGGCGAGTACGCGCCGATGGGGATGAGGGCGAGGTCGAGGCCGGGGAACGCCTCGCCCACCTGCCGGAACCCCTGGAAGTAGCCCGTGTCGCCCGCGAAGTAGGCCTTGCTCCCCGCGGGGCCCTCCACGACCCAGCCAGCCCAGAGCGTGCGGTCGCGCCCCCAGGGCGTGCGGCCGCTGAAGTGCTGCGCCGGGACGCAGGTGAGGCGGTGGCCGTCCAGCAGCGCGTCCTCCCACCAGGAGCGCTCCACGACGCTGGTGAACCCGCGCTTGCGCAGCCAGGCGCCAACACCGGTGGGCGCGAAGACGGGCGTCTCGCGGGGGAGGCGCTTCAGCGTGCCCGCGTCCAGGTGGTCGTAGTGGTCGTGGCTCTGCACGACGGCGTCGATGGGGGGCAGGTCCTTCCACGCGACGCCCGGCTCGGTCTGTCGCTTCACGACGCCCCCGATGCGGCGGCTCCAGACGGGGTCGAGGAGGAGCGTCTTCCCGTCCACCTGGAGCACGAGGGAGGAGTGGCCCACCCACGTCGCGGCGATGCCCTTGCGCGGCGGCTCGCCCACGGGGCCCTGGCGCACGGCGCGCTCGACCTGGGGGACGTGCTCGTGGTACTTGCGCCGCTCCATGCGCCACTTGATGAGGGCCCGGAAGCCGCGCTCCTCGCGGTCGTCGGCGCCCGTCTCCTCCGGGAGCGGCAGCGGCGGGTGCACGAACGCGGGGTTGACGTACCGGTCCCCCACGCGGATCGGCTGGACGCGCTCCACGCGGGGCGATTCATCCGCTGCGGCTATGAAGGTGGCTGGCTAGGCGGGGGCTCAGCCGATCACGACGAGGTAGCCCGTCATGGTGGGCTGATGGAACCCGCAGGTGTAGGGGAAGACGCCGGCGTGGTCCGCGACGAAGGTGATGTTCGCCTCGGCGCCGGGCGCCACGTCGTAGTCCATGGCGTAGGGCGCCTGCATGGTGAACGTGTGGTGCTCGTCGGTGTCCTCCAGGTTGTGGAAGTGGATGACGACGGTGTCGCCCTTGTTGACGATGAGATGATCGGGCGTGAACGTGTCGTGCGGGATGCCCACCTGCGTCTCGTTGAAGTCGAGGCTGGTGGTGAAGAGCTGGAACTCCCGCGTCTGGGGCGGGGCGTTGACCTTGTCCTGCCCGCTGGACACGCAGCCCGCGAGGGGCAGCGCGCCCAGGAGGAGGGCGACGGCGAAGGGGGTGGCGCGCATGGCGGGGACCGGATTCCCATGCGCCCTCCGGCGGCACGAAGGCTGCACCGAACCCGTTCGGTCCGGCTTCCTACCCCGTCGTCTCGGGCTTCCAGCGCGTGACCTGGTAGCTCTTGCAGCGGCGGCACGAGCCCAGCTTGCCGGCGGCCTTGCGGTGGACGAAGGTGTAGCCGCAGTCGGCGCAGGCGAGGACGTCGCCGGGCTGGTAGGCCTCGATGACGCCGCCGCGGACGGTGCGCACGATGTCGCCGACGCGCTCCAGCTCGCGCAGCATCGACTCCAGGAGCGCCGTGGAGTCCTCCATGGTCGCGGGGCTCGACATGCTGCCGGAGCGCGCGCGCAGGAGCAGGATTTCACCATACGAGCGGGCGGCGGCCACGGCGTTGGTGACGTCGTGGAGCGCGCCTTCCATGCTCGGGCCGGTGGGTGCGTTGGGCTTTCCCGCGCGGCTGGGGGCCAGCGTCACGCCGCCCCTCCCACGGTCTGGCCCGTGGCGGCGGCGATGGCCTGCACGATCTCGGTGGGCTTGAAGGGCTTCTCCAGGATGCCGGAGGCGCCCACGCGCTCCTGGATCTCGTCGAGGTCCATGGAGGCGCTGAAGAGGAGGATGGGGAGGCGCGAGAGGAGCGTGTCCTGGCGGATCGCGCGCACGAGGCGATCGAGGTCCAGGCCCGGCATGCGGACGTCCTGGAGGAGGAGGTCGGGGCGCTCCTTGCGCAGCGTGTCGAGGACGTGCGACTGCTCGGCGCAGGTCACCACCTCGAACCCCATGTCCATCAAGAGCAGTTGTGTGCTGCGGAGGATGCTGACCTCGTCGTCGACCACCAGGATCTTCGTCACGTCTAGGGGCCCCCTTCTGGCTCCGTTGCTCAGGGTCAACGCCGTCTCAGGGCACAAGTCCTTTTCGCCTGGCGGGCTCCTGGAGGCGGGCGGGCTGGCCAGCAACGCTTTTGGCCAGAGAGCCGGGTCGCCCTCCGTCCATGCGCTCCGTCCTCCTGGCCGCGCTCCTCCTCGCCGCCCCGGCCCTGGCGGGCTGCGTCGCCGGCCCCGCCCCCTCGCCGGCGTCCGCCACGGCCGCGGCCGACGACGCGCTGGAGGCGCAGATCGGCGCGCCCATCGTGGCGGACCACGACCACGCCGACCCCAAGCTCCACGACCACCACCTCAACCTGGAGGTCGTGGCGGCGGTCAACGGGCACGACCCCCCCGCCAGCGCGGACCCTGGCGAGTTCTACGCCGAGACGGCGGTGCGCGGCCACTACGCGTACCTCTCGCGCTACGGCCCCGCCTCGGGCATCGCCATCTTCGACATCGCGGACGTGGAGAAGCCCAAATTCGTCAGCGAGGTGCGCCTGGACGACGGCTTCGAGCCCGACGTGGAGGTCAGCGACGACGGCAACTGGGCCTTCTGGGAGACGCAGCGCTTCCCGCTCTCGCCTCACCCGCCCATCCTCGACCCCCTCGCCAACGCGCCCCACGGCGTCCACATCGTGGACCTCCACGACAAGAAGAGCCCCAAGGACGTGGGCTTCTACCCCGTGGCGCCCGACGGCCCGCACAGCATCACCTACGCCAACATCAGCGGGCGCAACATCCTCTTCCTCAGCGTCTACGCCTTCGCGTACGCCTACGAGAACGTCGAGGTGCCCAACCAGCAGCGCCTGGAGATCACGGAGCTTGACACCAGCGGCCCCGTCCCCATGCTGAAGAAGCTGGCGGAGTACCGCGAGCCGGGCGCCACTGGAGGGCCGGGCCTCTTCCCGCACGACATCAGCGTGCAGAAGCACCCGCTCACCGGGGACTACATCGGCTACGTCGCGTACTGGGACGTGGGGCTCGTGCTCCTCAACCTCAACGACCCCGCGAACCCCAAGGAGATCGGCAAGGTCACGGACTTCGGCCCCGCCAAGTACCGCGAGGTCCACATGGCGCACAGCTTCCCGGAGCTCATCGACGGCAAGCACGTCACGGTGGTGGAGCCCGAGCACGGCAGCGGCGACGACACGGGCTACATGACGTTCCTGGACACCACGGACCCCGCGCACCCGAAATACCTCTCCTCGTGGCTCCTGCCCGGGAACCTCACGACCCAGGGCCTTCGCTTCAGCCCGCACTACTTCGACGTGCGCGACGGGCGCGTGGCGCTGGCGAGCTATCACGCCGGCGTGTGGATCATCGACGTGCACGACCACGACCACCTGATGCATCCGCGCAGCGTGGGCTTCGCGGAGCTTGCCGCGCGCCGCGCGGCGACGAGCCCCGTCCCCGGCTTCGCGCCCGAGCAGGGCGCCTTCGACGCGTGGTGGGTGGACGACACGCACGTCGTCGCGGGCGACGCCCTCAACGGCCTGGACGTGCTGCGCTACACGGGGCCTGCGCCGGCCTCCGTGTGACGCGGCCCCGCCACCCTTGCCGCTGCCGGCATGCCTTTCTCGTCCCAGGATGTCCGGGAGCCGAGGAGGCCTCACGATGAAGGTCGTTGTCTCAGCTTTTGCCCTGCTAACCATCCTGCCGCTTCTCGTCCCCGCCACCGTGGCCGGGGCCGACGAGCCCACCGTCCCCATGCCCTCGTCCCTCTCCCCGCTCACCCCCCTGGTGCGTGACCAGGGCGTGGCGTCCCTGGACCAGCCCGTCCGCGTCGTGGTGGGCCTGGACCTGCACGACAAGGCGAAGCTGGACGCGTTCCTCGCGGACGTCTCCGACCCGCGCTCGCCGGACTTCCAGCGGTTCCTGACCCAGGACGAGTTCAACGCGCGCTACGGCCCCACGGCCGCCCAGGAGGCGCGCGTCGTCTCGTGGCTCGCCGATGCCGGCTTCCACGTGACGCAGCGCTTCCCCAACCGCCTCCTCGTGGTCGCGGAGGGCACCAACGCCGCCGCGCAGGCCGCCTTCGGCGTGCCGGTCCACCGCGTGCTCTTCCAGAGCGCCCCGCACCTTGCCGTCCTGGACGCGCCGCGCTTCCCGGCGGACGTCGCCGCGTTCGCCACCGGCGTCTTCGGCCTGGACGACCTCGTCCAGATGCAGCCCATGGGCCAGCCCGCCGCGAAGGTGGGCTCGAGCTGCTGCGCGTTCAGCCCCGCCGACCTCGCGCGCTTCTACGGGAACGGCTACGCCAGCGTCTACAACGGGTCGGGCCAGACCGTCGTCATCGCGGGCGCCTACTCCTGGAAGGACAGCGACAACAACGCGTCCAACAGCCAGTGGAGCCTCCCCTCCCTGCCGGCGGGCAGCGCGCAGGTCTGCGTCGGCAGCGGCGCGGGCTGCGGCTTCGACTCGTCCCAATCCCTGGAGGTCTCGCTGGACGTGCAGATGGTCCACGCCGTCGCTCCCGGCGCCGCCGTCAAGAACTACATGGCGCAGACGACCGCCATCGCGGACTTCCCCGCCATGTACAACCAGATCGTCACCGACAACCCGGGCCACGTCGTGTCCACGAGCTGGGGCCACTGCGAGCCCAACTCCGCGGCGAGCTTCCAGTCGACCGATGACAACATCTTCTCCAACGGCAACGCCGTGGGCCAGAGCTGGTTCGCCGCCACGGGCGACCACGGCTCCAACGACTGCAACGCCCTCCTCACCGGGACGGTGACCGTCGACCATCCCGCCAACGCGCCCCACATGATGGGCGTCGGCGGCACGCACGCCAACTGCAGCCCCGCCATGACCGTCTCCGCGCCCAACTGCACGGCGTATGGCAGCGAGACCGCCTGGAGCGGCGCGGGCGGCGGCGCCAGCGTCAACTTCGCGAAGCCGAGCTATCAGACCGGCTGCGGCGTCCCCGCCGACGGGCAGCGCGACGTGCCCGACCTCTCCATGGAGGCGGACACGAGCCCGGGCAACTGGGTCGTGTTCAACGGCACGTGGAACGTCGTGGGCGGGACCAGCGACGCCGCGCCGCAGTGGGGCGCGTACTTCGCGCTCCTCAACCAGCGCATCGGGGGGAGCGGCGTGGGCCTCCCCGGCACGAGGCTCTACCAGCTCTGCGGAGGCAGCTCGTACCACGACGTCACGAGCGGCAGCAACGGCGCCTTCTCCGCCGGGGCGGGCTACGACCAGGTGACCGGCCTGGGCACCATCGACGCCGACTGGTTCCTGGTCAACTGGGGCAACGGCTCCGCGATCGCCCCCAGCGCGCCCCGGGGCCTCGTCGCCACGGCCGGCGACTCGCAGGTCAGCCTCTCGTGGACCGCCGCCCCCGACGGCGCCAGCGCGGTGACGAACTACACGATCTACCGCGGCACGACCAGCGGCGGCGAGACGCAGGTCGCCGTCGTGGGCAACGTCACCACCTACACCGACACGGGCCTCACCGACAGCCAGACCTACTACTACAAGGTGGACGCGACCAACGCCGTCGGCGAGGGCCCCAACAGCACGGAGGCCAGCGCGACGCCCACCGCCATCGTGTTCAACGAGACGTTCGACGCGAGCACCAGCGCGCCCGCCAACTGGACCTTCAGCGGCCTCTGGCACGTCACCTCCGCCTGCCAAGGCGCCGCCTCGCCCGCGAACTCGCTCCAGTACACCCAGGACTCCACCTGCACGTACGACACGGGCGCGACCAACACCGGCGACGCGACGACGCCCGCCATCAACCTGAGCGGGCTCACGCTTCCGCTCCTGCGGTTCAGCACGAAGTACCAGGTCGAGCACTTCACGGTGGGCGGCTTCGACAAGCTGCAGGTGCAGGTGCTTCCCGCAGGGAGCACCACGTGGAGCACCATCTGGGTCCAGGACAGCTCCACCGCCGCGCAGACCTCGTGGACGACGGTCACGCTGAGCCTGAACCTCTACAAGTCGGCCGGGACGCAGGTGAGGTTCCACTTCGACACGGTGACGCCGCTCAACAACGGCTTCCCGGGCTGGGCCGTGGACAACGTGACGATGCTGGGAGGCGGCTAAGGGGGAGCGCGCCGGACGCAGCCGGGGGGCTACGCGCGCGGAAGGCCGATCAGGCTGCCCGACGCTGGCCGCGCGCATGCGCAGCCTCGTCCCCCTGGCCGCCCTGGCCTCCCTCCTCGCTCTCGCGCACCCCGTTGGCGCGGCGCTCCCGCCCAACGCGGTGTATGCCGCCCACGGCGCGGTCGCCACCGCGGACTTCGTCTACGACGGCCCCTGCGTCGGCGAGGGCACCGTGACGCTCGTCGTCCACTCCGCGGGCGGCGACCAGACGCTCACCGCCGCCGTCACCAGCAGCGCGGTGGGCGCCACCTGCGGCTCGGGCCTGCGCTGCAACGGCTGCCCGCCCGTCCCCGAGGCGTTCGAGTGGGAGCTCAAGGGCGACGGCGTCCTCCTCGTGGGCGGCGGCCCCGCCGTGTACGACACCTACGCCGACCGCCCCGTCGCGTTCCAGCTCCAGGGCACCTTCCTGGGCGGCGACTTGGAGGCCCACGGCACGATCCCGCTCTGAGCCCAGGTCATTTCACAGGAGTTCTCCACATTTTCCCCGACACGGCTTTCTATTCCTCGGCGCTAGCCGCTGCGGGAGGCCCTCGTCCATGAAGGCCGTCGTCGCGCTCATCGCCACACTGACCCTGCTGCCCATCCTCCTTCCCGCCACCGTCGCCGACACCCCCACGGTGCCCATGCCCTCGTCGCTCTCGCCCCTCACCCCGCAGGTGAGCGACCAGGGCGTCGCGCCCCTGGACCAGCCCGTCCGCGTCGTGGTGGGCCTGGACCTGCACGACAAGGCGGGCCTCGACGCGTTCCTCGCGCAGGCCTCGGACCCCCGCTCGCCGGAGTTCCAGCACTTCCTCACGCAGGACCAGTTCAACGCGCGCTACGGCCCTAGCGCCGACCAGGAGGCGCGCGTCGTGGCGTGGCTCACGCAGGCCGGCTTCCACGTCACGAAGCGCTTCCCCAACCGCCTCCTCGTCGAGGCGCAGGGCACCAACGCCGCGGCCCAGGCGGCCTTCGGCGTGCCCGTCCACAACGTCCTCTTCCAGGGCCAGCCCCACCTGGCGGTCCTGGAGGCGCCGCGCTTCCCGGCGGACGTCGCCGCGTTCGCCACCGGCGTCTTCGGCCTGGATGACCTCGTCCAGATGCAGCCCATGAACGAGCCCCGCGCCTCGGTGGGCGGAAGCTGCTGCTCCTTCGGGCCCAACGACATCGCGAACTTCTACGACAACGGCAAGTCCTTCACGGGCTCGGGCCAGACCGTCGTCATCGCGGGCGCCTACGCCTGGAAGGACAGCGACAACACCGCGTACAACTCGCAGTTCAGCCTGCCCGCCATGCCCACCGGCACCGCCCAGGTGTGCGTGGGCTCCGGAAGCGGCTGCTCCTTCGACTCGTCGCAGTCCATCGAGATCGCGCTGGACGTGGAGATGGTCCACGCCGTCGCGCCCGCCGCCGTGATCAAGAACTACATGGCGCAGACGACGGCCCTCGCCGACTTCCCCACCATGTACAACCAGATCGTCACCGACAACCCCGGCCACAGCGTCACCTCGAGCTGGGGCTCCTGCGAGTCCAACTCGGCCTCCAGCTACCAGTCGACCAACGACAACATCTTCGCCAACGGCAACGCCATCGGCCAGTCCTGGTTCGCCGCCTCGGGCGACCACGGCTCCAACGACTGCAACTCCCTCCTGGGCGGCACCAGCGTCGACCACCCCGCCAACGCGCCCCACATGATGGGCGTCGGCGGCACGCACGCCAACTGCAGCCCCGCCATGACCAGCAGCGCGCCCACCTGCGCCGCCTACGGCAGCGAGACCGCCTGGAGCGGCAGCGGCGGCGGCGCGAGCGCCGTGTTCTCCAAGCCGAGCTATCAGACCGGGTGCAGCGTCCCCGCTGACGGCAAGCGCGACGTCCCCGACGTCTCCATGGAGGCCGACACCTCGCCTGGCAACTGGGTCATGTTCAACGGCGGCTGGAACGTCGTGGGCGGCACCAGCGACGCCGCGCCCCAGTGGGGCGCGAACTTCGCGCTTCTCAACCAGAAGCTCGGCGGCAGCGGCGTGGGCCTCCCCGGCACGCGCATCTACCAGCTCTGCGGCACCAGCTCCTTCCACGACGTGACCAGCGGCAGCAACGGCGGCTTCTCGGCCGGCGTGGGCTACGACCGCGTGACGGGCGTGGGCACCATCGACACCAACACCCTGCTCACGAGCTGGGGCAGCGGCGGCTCCGCCTCGGCGCCCAGCGCGCCCGCGAGCCTCACCGCCACGCCGGGCAACGCGCAGGTGAGCCTCTCGTGGAGCGCGGCCGCCGACGGCGGCAGCACCGTCACCAACTACAAGGTGTACCGCGGCACGACCAGCGGCGGCGAGACGCTCCTCACCACGCTGGGCAGCGTGCTCAGCTACACCGACACGGGCGTGACCAACGGGCAGACGTACTACTACAAGGTCAGCGCCGTCAACAGCGTCGGCGAAGGCCCCAAGAGCGCGGAGGCCAGCGCCACCCCCTCGGCGCCCACCACCGTGCTCCACGAGACGTTCGACTCCGGCACGGGCATCCCCTCCGGCTGGAACGTCACGGGCCTCTGGCACGTCGCGTCCGGCTGCCAAGGCGCCTCCTCGCCCGCGAACTCGCTCCAGTACAACCAGCCCAGCACGTGCAACTACGACACTGGAGCCACCAACACCGGCGACGCCACGACGCCGCCCATGAACATCGCGAGCCTCACCCTGCCGAACCTGACGTTCAAGACGAAGTACCAGGTCGAGCACTTCACCGTGGGCGGCCTCGACAAGATGCAGGTGCAGGTGCTCCCCGCGGGCAGCACGAGCTGGACCACCATCTGGGTCCAGGACAGCTCCACCGCCGCGCAGACCTCGTGGACGACGGTCACGCTGAGCCTCAACCTCTACAAGTCGACCGGCACCCAGGTGAGGTTCCACTTCGACACCGTGACCTCGCTGAACAACGGCTTCCCCGGCTGGGGCGTGGACGACGTGACCGTGGGCTGAAGCGGGCCAAATCTGGGAAAACGCTCCTGGCGCGGGCGCGCGGTGAAAGCCGCGTGCCCGCGCTGGTCGAGCTCTTCACCTCCGAGGGCTGCTCCAGCTGCCCGCCCGCCGACGCGCTCCTCGCGCGCCTCGCGGACGAGCCCGCCGTGGCCGCCCTCTCCCTCCACGTCGACTACTGGGATGGCCTCGGCTGGCGCGACCCGTGGAGCGCGCGCTTCGCGACGGAACGCCAGCGCGCCTACGCGCGACGCCTAGGCGAGCGCAGCCTCTACACGCCCCAGATGATCGTGGACGGGACCGACGCATTCGTGGGCAGCGACGCGCGCCGCGCCAGGGACGCGCTCGCCCGCGCCGCCCGAGCGCCCAAGGCCAGCCTCGCCCCCGACGGGGACGCCCTCATCGTGCGCGACCTGCCCATCCCCCGCGCCGAGGCCTGGCACGCGCGCGTGCGCCGCGAAGCCACCACCCGCGTCGAGCGCGGCGAGAACGCCGGCGCCACCCTCCGGCACGTCGCCATCGCGGAAGCCCTCACGCCCCTGGGAACCGTCGCCGAAGGCGCGCGCCTCGACCCGCCAGGGCCCGGCCTCGTCGTGCTCCAGGAGCCCGGGCCCGGCCGCGTCGTGGGCCTCGCCCGCCTCTGAGCCCTCACCACGACCGCGACCCCACGTCGTCGTGCGCGCCCTCCAGCGCCACCAAGACCGCCCGCCCCGCCGCCGTGAGCGCATACCCGTCCCCTGCCCGCGCCCACGTCCGCCTCGCCAGCCCCAGCCCCACCAGCGACAGGCTGGGCTTGTACCGCGGCAGGCCCCCCTCCATCACGTCGCGCACCTCCGGCACGCGCACCCCGATGCCGCGGGCCAGCTGCGCCGACGTCGCGAAGCCCAGGCGGCCCAGCTCGCGAAGGCCGCGAAGGCGATTGCGGGAACGGCGGAAGGAGAGCAGAACGGTCTCGTCGGGGAGGTTCATCGGGGGGTGATGGGCGTGGAGGACGTGAAGGCTCTCCGGCGATCACACCACGTTGGGCCTGCTCGGGCCACGAGGGCTGACATGTCCGAACGTGAGCGAAGGTGGGCGCAGGTGCGGGCGCGTGGCCCGACCTGCCCCGACGTTCGCCCCCTTGCCCCGACGTGGACCCTCACCAGTCGAACGGCGTCTCCGCAGGCGGCATGTTGAGCACGATGGTCTGCACGCGGGTCATCTCCTCGATGGAGGCTCCGATGCCTTCGCGTCCCATGCCGGACTTCTTGTTGCCGCCGAAGGGGAAGTGGCCGACGCCGTGGGCGGGGTAGCCGTTGATGGTGACGGCGCCGTCCTCCAGCCTCTTCGCGACGCCCCAGGCCTTGTTGACGTCGTTGGTGAAGACGCTGCTGTCGAGGCCGTACTCGCTGCGGTTGGCGAGGTCGAGCATCTCCTCCACGCTGTGCACGCGGATGACGGGGAGGATGGGGGCGAACTGCTCCTCCCAGGCGATGCGCATGTCCGGCGTCACGCGGTCCAGCACGGTGGGCTCGTGGTACTGGCCCACGAAGCCGCCTCCGGCGAGGACCTTGGCGCCCTTGCTGCGCGCGTCGAGGACGAGCTCCTGCGCGTAGGCGACGGCCTTGGGCGTGATGAGGGGCCCGATGGCGGTCTTCTCGTCGCGGGTGTCGCCCATGGGGTACTTGGCGACCTCGGCAAGGAGCCTGGCGACGAAGGCGTCGGCGACCTTCTCGTGGACGAGGACGCGGCTCACGGCGTCGCAGCGCTGGCCCTGGAAGCGGAGGCCGCCGCGGGCGATCTCCTTGGCGGCGAGGTCGAGGTTGGCGTCCTCCAGCACGAGGGCGGCGCCCTTGCCTCCAAGCTCCAGCGCGAGGTGCTTCATGCCGGCCTTGCTGGCGATGCGCTCGCCCACGGCGGTGCTGCCGGTGAAGCTGATCATGTCGATCCGGGGGCTCTCGGCGAGGACGTCGCCGATCTCGCGGCCGCGGCCGGTGACGATGTTGAGCGCGCCCGCAGGCAGGCCGGCCTCCTCCATGGCCTTGGCGAAGAAGAGCATGGAGAGGGGGGTCTCGGTGCTGGGCTTCACGACGACGGTGTTGCCCGCGACGAGGGCGGGGGCGACCTTGGCGGCGGCGATGAAGAGCGGGTAGTTGAACGGCGTGATGGCGGCGACGACGCCACGCGGGACGCGGCGCACGACGGCCATCTTGTTCTTGGTGTCCTCGACCCAGTCGCCGGGGATGTACTCGCCGTGCATGCTGCGGGCCTCCTGCGCGGTGAGGCGGAGGCGCTCCAGCGTGCTCTTGACCTCGCCCTTGGCGACGGCGACGGGCTTGCCGCTCTCGGCGACGACGACGTCCACGAGGAGGGAGCGGTCGGCCTCCAGCAGGTGGGCGGCGCGCTCCAGGAGCTCGATGCGGGCGATGGCGGGGACGTCGCGGATCTTGCGGCGCGCGGCGTGGGCGGCGTCGATGGCGGCCTCCACGTCCTTGCGCGCGAGGGCGGGCACGTGGCCCACGACGGAGCCGTCGGCGGGGTTGGTGACGTCGATCCACTTGTTGTCGCTTGAGGGGACCCACTTGCCGTTGATGAACGCGGGGTAGCGTCGGGCGCCGCCCAGCGTGGGGGGCTCCAGCTTCGTCATGTGCTCCATCCGGATCGGTCGCCCCTGGGTCCTTCTGATGATAAGTGGCACGGGAGTGTCACCTTCGGACCAGCGGCGTTGGGCTTGCTTGGTTCCGCGCGGCGGGGCTCGACGAAATGACATAGGATTTAAGAGCAGCCTTCCGGTTGCCGCGCGCAAGACTCCCCTGGAGGGAGGCGGACCTTGGCGCACCCAGCATCGCCCGCACCCGATCATGCGCACGCCGCGGAGCACGCCGGCCACCACGACGCGCACCACGGCAGCTTCATGCCCCTGTGGCTGACCCTCGGCACGACGCTTTTCCTCGTGGCGATCCTCGCGCCCCACGGAGTGCGCGCCGACGGAACGTCCTACGACTACCGCGCCTTCGCCATGCTCCCGGGCTTCCTCATCATGGTGGCCTCGGTGGCGGGCTGGGTCCGCGAGGACGTGGACGAGCTTTCCCACAAGCCCTACCAGGAGGGCATCTCGGACTACCTCGTGGGCACCATCGTGCTCATCCTCTCCGAAGTCATCCTCTTCGGCTGCCTCTTCACGTTCTTCTTCTGGAGCCGCGCGCACACCTCGGAGTTCTACCCCGAGTTCTTCCCCCACGGCTCGACGCTGACGCCCATCATCGCCAACACGGTGATCCTCCTCAGCTCGGGCGGCACGGTCCACATGGCGCAGCTCGCCCTGAAGAAGGACCAGATGAGGACGTTCCGCATCTGGCTGGGCGCCACCATCCTCCTGGGCGTCGCGTTCATCGCGGGCCAGGCCATCGAGTACCGCAATCTCGTGGGCGAAGGCCTCCTCCCCACGGCCAGCGTGTTCGGCACGTCGTTCTTCTCCCTCACGGGCGTCCACGGCCTGCACGTCATCATGGGCATCGTCGCGCTGACGACCATCTGGGGCCTCTCGTGGACGGGCTTCATCCGCAAGGAGCGCGCGAGCGGCGTCGAAGGCGTGTTCATCTACTGGCACTTCGTCGACGCGATCTGGATCCTCGTCTTCTCCATCGTCTACCTGAGGCTGATCTGAGATGCTTGTCATCGCCGACGTCACCTCCGTGAGCGAGGACCGCTGGTCGGGCCTCTTCGACCTCTACCTCACCATCGCGCTCATCGTGGGCGCGCTCATCATCGGGTGGCTCCTGGTGAGCCTCGTGCGCTACCGGGCCCGCCCCGGCGCGCCGCGCCCGCCCGACGCGCCCCTGCCCGGCATGCTCCAGCCCGAGCGCGGCACGGTGCTCTTCAGCTGGATCATCGCGCTCACCATCGCGGCCATCATGTTCGGCCTCGCGTTCTCCACCATCCACGCGGTGGACGCCATCGAGAACCCGCCCCCCAACGACCCCAGCAACCCGTCCATTCACGTCGTGGTCACGGGCTTCCAGTTCGGCTGGAAGTACAACTACACGGGCGAGGGCGGCGTCCCCTTCCAGACCATCACGGAGTGGACGATCCCCGTGGACACGGTGATCACCATCGACGTGAAGAGCCAGGACGTCTGGCACAACTTCGCGTTCCCCAACGGGCGCATCCGCGTCGACGCCATCCCCGGCGAGACGAACCACCTCTGGTTCAAGGCCACCAGCATCGGCGAGGACCGCAACGCCTGCGTGCAGATCTGCGGCGCGGGCCACGCCACGATGCACGCGGCCATGCACGTCGTGAGCCAGGCCGACTTCAAGACGTTCCTCCACGACAGCTCGCAGGCGGCGTACAAGACGCTCGCGGGCAAGAGCCTCGTCAACGCCACCTTCGACGGCTCGGCCTTCGCCATCGCGGGCCACGCCGCCGGCAAGGCCAGCGCGCTCAACGTGACCAACGCCGGCGCGCAGCCCGCCACCTTCCACCTGCAGGGCTCCGACGCCAGCGTCACCGTGCAGCCCGGCCAGTCCGGCTACCTCTACATCCCCGCCGCGACCGGCACGCAGACCGTCGTGGCCTCCAGCGGCGCCACCGGGACGGTGAGCTGAGATGAGCGAGAACGTCGTCCACCCCCACGCGTACAGCGGCCCCACCCGGAAGCCGGCCTACGGCCAGGGCTGGAAGCACTGGCTCTCGACCACCAACCACAAGGAGGTCGGCATCCTCTACCTCGTCACGTCGCTGGCCTTCTTCGTGCTGGGCGGCACGTTCGCGCTGCTGATGCGCACGCAGCTCTTCACGGCGAACAACACGTTCCTCGACGGCGAGACGTACAACCAGTTCGTGACGATGCACGGCATCGTCATGATCATCTTCTTCCTCTCGCCCTTCGCATTCAGCTTCGGCAACTACATCATGCCCATCCAAGTGGGCGCCAGCGACCTCATCTTCCCGCGCTTGAACGCGCTCTCGTACTGGATGTACCTCGCCGGCGGCCTCACCGCCGTCTCGGGCTTCTTCTTCGGCGGCGCGGCCGCGGGCGGATGGACCATCTACACGCCCCTGTCCAGCTATCACTTCATGCCGCGCATCGGCGTGGACCTCGTCGCCATCGGCATCGTCCTCTTCGTGGTGGGCGTCACCGTCTCCACCATCAACTTCCTGGCGACGTTCTTCCTGCTGCGCGCGCCGGGCGTGAAGATGATGCACATGCCGGCGTTCAGCTGGGCCATCTTCTGGACCGTCGTCATCATGCTCTTCGCCTTCCCGGCGCTGGGCGCGGCGGGCCTCATGCTGGTCATGGACCGGCAGTTCGGGTTCCACTTCTTCGACATCGCCAACGGCGGCGCGCTCCTCTGGGCGCACCTCTTCTGGTTCTTCGGCCACCCCGAGGTGTACATCCTCCTGCTGCCGGGCCTGGGCGCCGTCCTGGACATCATCCCGACCTTCAGCGAGCGCCCCCTCTACGGGAAGCGCACCGTGGTCTGGGCGCTGGGCATCGCGACCGCGCTCTCCTTCGTCGTGTACATCCACCACATGTTCACGACGGGCATCAACCCGCAGCTTCGCGAGGTGATGGTCATCACGACGGAGATGATCTCGATCCCCTTCGGCGTCATCTACCTCTGCATGATCGGCACCATGTGGAAGGGCCGCATCCGCTTCGAGGTGCCCATGCTCTTCGCGCTGGGCTTCATCACGCTCTTCCTCGTGGGCGGCCTGACCGGCGTGTTCCTCTCGTCGGTGGCCATCGACTACGGCATGCAGGGCTCCTACTGGGTCGTCGCGCACTTCCACTACGCGGTGCTGGGCGGCGGCGTGTGGGGCGTCCTCGCGGGCCTCTACTACTGGTATCCGAAGATCACGGGCCGCATGTTCAGCCGCCGCTGGGGCGTCATCCACTTCTGGAGCGGCTTCATCGGGTTCAACCTGCTCTTCCTGAGCATGTTCTTCTACGGCAAGATGCCCCGCCGCATCTACACCTACGAGGACATCCAGTCCTACGCGGTGGGCGGCAACCTCAGCCTGCTCAACGCCATGGCCACCGTGGGCGCGTTCACCTTCGGCCTGGGCATCATCCTGATGCTCGTCAACTTCGTCGTGAGCCTCTGGACCGGCGAGAAGGCCGGCCCCGACCCGTGGGGCGGCAACGAATTGGAGTGGACCATCAGCAGCCCGCCGCCCCCCGAGAACTTCACGCGCACGCCCGTCCTCGCGGAGCACCCCTACACGCTGGAGAAGCGGCAGGGCGACGCCGCGGCGGGCAGCGTCGTGACGGGCATCTTCAAGAGGTGAGGAGGGCGCGCGCGATCACCGGCGAGACGCGCGGGTTCCTCCGCAACGTGGGCGGCCTCCTCGCGGGGTTCGCCCTCGTCATGCTCCTCCTGGACTTCGTGTTCCACCTCCAGGGGATGCTCCTCTGGATGGACGTGCCCATGCTGCTGGGCGGCCTCGGCGTGCTGCTCTACGCTTGGCGCGCGCCGAAGACGAGCGAGCTGTCCTAGGCTCGCGCGTGTGGGGAAGAAACCCCAACCTCAGACCCCACACGCGCGGGTTTTCTTGTCCGTTCAACTCTCGACGGCTTCACGCGCCTGGGCGCGGGTGGGCAAGGGTTCGGCCTGTTGGGGGCAAGTGCCCGAAGGGCCGCCCACGCGGCCCCAGGTGTGCCCACCTGCGCCCACCTCCGCTCAAAGTCGAACCCGTCAACTGTAGCGCCCCCCTCGCGGCCCAACCCCAAAGCCCCCGGCGGCCGCGGATGCTCGGAGGTTCGTCAGAGGAGGCTCGTTCCTTCGACCGTGACGAAGCGGATCTCCGTGGGCTTCACGGCGACGCCCAGCCCCGTGCCCAGCGTGCTCTGCGCGAAGGCGACGACGGGCTGCCCGTCGAGGCCGATGGCGACCTCGAAGAAGTCCAGCATGCTGCGGTCCGCCGCGAGACAGCCCGTGCCGCTGGTGCAGAGGGACCCCACGTGGTTGGGCGTCTTGGTGAGCGTCGCGACGACGCCCTTGGGCGCCCCGCAGGCGCCCGCTTGCGACGGATCGCATCCGCCGGCGTCCAGCGACTCGTAGAGCTTCACGTTCCACTCGTCGGGCACCATCTCGCCGGGCGTGCCGCGCACGTTCTCGTACCACACCACCGCGATGCGGCCGGGCGCGCCCGCGGCGATCCACGGGAAGCGCGCGTCCTTGGCCGCGTCGGAGAGAAGGAGCGGCTTCGTCCACGTCGCGCCCAGGTCGTGGGACGTCTGGAGGTAGATGCCGTAGAGGCCCGCCTCCTCGGGGGGCGTCACGCCGCCGGGCGTCGTCGCGGAGTCCGCGGAGTAGACGAGGTAGAGCGTGCCGTTCCCGTCGAATGATAGCACCGGGAAGTCGGACGCGTAGCCGTTGGGCTCCGCGGGGCTCGTGCGGCCCAGATTGGCGGTGTCGTGGCCCGCCCACGTCTTGCCCGAGTCGTTGGAGACGTAGACGTGCACGACGGGCGCGTCGGTGCCGGTGGTGGCGGCCTGGTCCACGACGGGGATCGCCAGCGCGCCGGTGACGGGGTCGTGCACCACGGGGCCGCCGTCGCCATCGGGGCCTACGGTGACCTTGCCCCGCCAGGACGCGCCGCCGTCGGGCGAGCCGTTGAACTCGATGCCGGTCTTGCCGCGCCACGTCGCCGCGATGCCGCCCTCGGGCGTGACGTCGATCCACTCGCGATCCTTGCCTCCGCCCTCGGCGAGGTCCACCGCCTTGCTCCACGTCTCGCCGCGGTCGTGGCTCGCCAGGAACGGGATCGTGCGCCCCTCCTTGCCCAGGAGGCCCAGGTAGTAGACCGTGCCGTTGCGGTCCACCGCGACGTCGCCGTCGCCGCCCCCTTCGAGGCCCGCGTTGCCGGGGTGCTGCCACGTCTTGCCGCCATCGTCGCTGCGCCACACGTCGCCCGGGTTCCCCACGTAGAGCGTCTTGCCGTCGTAGCCCGCCGCGACGTTGGGCTCCGCGAAGCCGGGCGTCGCCACCGGCACGTCGGGCTGCGCCGCGGGCGGCTTCAGGTCCGCGCTGCCGCTGGCCTGCCGCGGGTGGAACGGATCGCCCGCGGGCGCGGGGGGCGCCGCGCTGGGGGCCTTCGTCGCCGCGGGCTGCGCGCACCCCGCCAGGAGAAGGGCAAGGAGAAGGATGGGGACGAGGCGGGGCTGCATGCCGCCTCAGAGCGCGGTGGGGGCCATGAACGCTGTGGCGGCGGCCTTCAGCGCTTCCCGCTCACCGCGAACTGCGCGAGCCGGCGCGCCTCGTTCCCCGAGAGGAACTCGCGCGGGTCGGTGAGCTTTCCCTCGATGGCGGTCACGGCCGCCGTGGCGGGGCTCACGAGATAGCTCTTGCTCTTGATGTGGCCCATGCGGCCCGGGAAGTTGCGGTTGGAGGTGGAGACGCAGACCTCGCCCTCGTCGAGCACGCCGCCCATGCCGCCGAAGCACGCGCCGCACGAGGCCGTGTTGAAGCTCCCGCCGGCCTCGGTGATGGTCTCGATGATGCCCTCGCGGAGCGCCTGCATGTAGATGCGCGTGGACGCGGGGAACACCACGAGGCGCGTGCCCTTCTTCACCTTGTTGCCCTTGAGGATGGACGCCGCGACGCGCAGGTCCTCCAGGCGCGCGTTGGTGCACGAGCCGATGAACACCTGGTCCACGCGCCCCGAGTCCGTGCTCTTCACGGGGTGCACGTTGTCCGGGCTCATGGGGCACGCGACCAGGGGCTCCAGCCGGTCGCCGTCGATGGTCACGACCTTCTCGTACTTCGCGCCCTTGTCCGCGCGCAGGTCCGCGTGGTCGCGCACGTGCGCCTTGCGGCCGTTCTTGATCTCGGGAAGCGACTCCAGGTAACGGATCGCCTCGCCGTCCGCGGGGATGACGCCCGCCTTGGCGCCAAGCTCCGTCGTCATGTTGGAGAGCGTGAAGCGCTGGTACATCTCCAGCTTCTCGATGGCGCTGCCCCCGAACTCAATGGCCTTGTACGCGCCCCCCTCGGTGGTGAGCTGCCGCAGCGCCTCCAGGATGATGTCCTTGCCGGACACGGGGAACTCCAGCGTGCCCGTGACCTCGACCTTGATCGTCTCGGGGACCTTCAGCCAGATGTCCCCCGTCGCGAACACTGCCGCCTGCTCGGTGGGGCCGATGCCCACCGCGAACGCGCCCAGGGCGCCCGCCATGTTGGTGTGCGAGTCGGTGCCCGTCACCATGTCGCCCGGCAGCACGAACCCCTCCTCCACGAGGATCTGGTGGCAGATGCCGTGGTTCCCGATGTCGTAGAAGTGGGGAAGGCCGTGCTTCTCCACGAACTTGCGGATGCTGTGGTGCAGCTTCGCCGACGCCTCGCTGCTCGCCGGGACCCAGTGGTCGATGGGGATCACGATCTTGTTGCGGTCCCACACCTCGGTCGCGCCCATCTGCTCGAAGGGCCGGATGAGCTGCGCGCACGCCTCGTGCGCCATCGCCACGTCCACCGGCACCTCGACGATCTCGCCGGGGCGCACGTGCGCCTTCTTGGCCTTCAAGGCGAGGATCTTCTCGGGCAGCGTCATCGGGGCGGACGAGGCCATGGGGGCGGGATGGGGACCCCTCACTTATAGGCGTTGCCCGGGCGGGGACGGGTGGCGCCGCGCGGCGCCAGCCGGGCGCGGCCGGAGCCGGGCGTGCACGGGTGCGCCCGGGCGTGCACGCCCGGGCGCACCCGTGCACGCCCGGCTCACCGCGGCCCCATCGGCCGCCGCCCCCACCACGGGCCTTCGGGCCCGCCCGAGGGTCGGGGCCGGCGGGGGCGCGGGGCGGAGGAGGGCGCGGTGGGGTGCATCGCGCAGGGGAGGGCGCGTCTGGAGATGAACGGCGCGGGCGGCGCCGAAGGGGCGCGTCGTCGCGGGGGCTCAGCGCACGAGCATCTCGATGAGGAAGGAGGCGAGCCAGCGGCGGACGGCCGGGCGGGCGGGCCCGTGGCGCGCCTGCATCGCGGTCATCTTGAGCTGCTTGCGCTGGCGGCCGCTTCGTGGCGCGGGGCGGATCTCACAGGCCAGGAGGACACCCCCGGGTAGGGGGCGCCCCGCCGGCCGTCGCGCAGGGGCTCAGGACGCGGCGCGTTCCACGCGCGGCGCCTGGCCCGTGCTGGCACGGGCTGGGCATTCGGAACCAGTCTCCGCCCTTGGCTCGACGACGATCCTTAAGCCGTTGGCGCAACGGGGTGGAAGCGGAAGCGTCCCCAGGGCGGTTCATCCGTGGGCGGGCGTCGTTGCGGGGGGCTTCGGCCTGTTGGCTGGAAGGCCGGAATGCCCGAAGAAGGGGCGAAGGCGGGGCTCAGCGCGACCGGCGCCGGAGGCGGGCGAGGATGCCGCGCCGGAGGGGCTGCTCGTGGCACATGCGGGGGCTGTGGCGGGCCATGGGGTCACGCGCCGAGCGTCTTGCGCTCGTGGGCCATGCGGACGCCGGTCCGCCGGGGGAGGCGGGGAAGGAGGCGCATGGCCGACGCGGGACTGGCGACCCGGATTTCAACCTTTGGGCGGAGTTCCTAGTCGGGTCCACCCCCAAGGGGGTTGAAGGCCGCCATACGCCCGTCGGTGAAGGCGCAAACTACAGATAGGCCACAGGGAGCATCCGGCCGCGGGTGGAGACCCCTTGAGCCGCACCACTGTCGCGATCCGACGATCCGTCGCAGGGTTCCTGACGCTGCTTGCCCTGACGAGCCTCGCGCAGGCCGATTCGCCCTGGTGGATGCAGAACGACGCCGGCAGCGGGCACGATGCGAGCGGCTCCTGGCTCTCCCCGCTCGCCCTTCCCGACTACGGGAGCTACTCCGGCACGCTCGTGGAGCACGACTCGGACGCCTACGCCGTCCGGCAGGCGTCGACCTCGCCCGCGTGCCTCAACTTCTCGTTCACGCCCACCAGCAACGACGTCCTCACGGTGAAGACCACCAGCGGGGGCGTCGACAAGGCGGCGACGCTCAACTCCCCGGCGGGCGTCACCCAGCGCGGCGGCATCGCGACCAACGCCTACGACTGGGCGGGCCTGCGCGCCACGCTGGCGAACCCCGAGCAGGAGGGCGCGAACGACTACTCGTTCACCCTCCAGCGCGTGGACGCGACCTCGTCCGTGCCGGCGCCGGGCCACACGATCTCCACCGCGACGCCCCTTCCCAGCCCCTGCACCGCGGGGGTCATGTCCGCCGTCAGCCTCGCGGCGACCAACACCTACAGCCTCGGCCCGCTCCCCGCGGGCACGAACCTCGTGGCGTCCCTGGCGGCCACGGCCTCCAGCCTGTCGCTGCAGGTCCTCGACGCGGGCGGCAACCCCATCGCGCAGACCAGCGTGAACGGCGTCACCACCGCGACCACGCCCTCGGCTGGCAACTACTACCTCAGCGTCCAGCGCACGGACCTGGGCGTGGGCGACGTCCAGTACCTCATCGGAGTGATCGTGTCCCCAGGCTGCAAGCCGGCGTGTTGACCCATCCACCCTCCAAGAGGCATGGCTCATCTGTCCGCAAGGGTTGGCGAAATGTTTAACTCGTACGCCGGAGAGTGCTCTACGAGGCTGTCAGATGCGCACCCTTGGAGTTATCCTTGTCGTGATGTGCGCGACGCTTGTGCTGGCCTCTCTGCCTTCGGCTTTGGCAGACGGCTCGACATCCTCAGACAGCACAAGCTCCACCACCACGACAAGCTCGGGCTCGTCGAGCCTGGGAACCTCCGACACGAGCCCAGGCTGCAAGCCGGCCTGCCTCGGAACCTCGTGACGCAACCAGAGCAACACCCTTGCTGCGTTCAACGAACCTTTATTCCTTCTCAGGTCACCTGCCGTTTCCATTCTGGCGGGCGGTTTACGGTGACGAAGCGTCGCTGCGGCGGGGGAGCTTGCCCATGAATGTTATCGCGTTGAGCAGCTTCTGGGCCCTCGCCAGCGCCCTGGGCGTGGTCATCCTCGCGACGGTCTGCCTCTTCGGCGGCTCGGCGCGCCCGCGCGGCGCCCTGGCGTTCGGCGCGTTCGGCATCGCGTGGGGCCTCCAGGTGGCCTTCGGCAACCTGGCCAACCTCACCAGCTCGGCGGGCGTCGCCTCGCTGCTCTTCATGCTCTTCCTCGTGGCGCTGCTCGTGGCGCCCTACCCCCTCGTCGAGTTTGCCGCCGCGCAGGGGGAGGCGCGCCCCGGCGCGGGCTGGCGCGCCCTGCGCATCCTCACCGCGGGCCTTTCCATCCTGGGCGCCTGCCTGCTGGCGCTGAAGCCGGAGTGGTTCCTCGCGGGCGTCACCCGCAGCGACTCCTTCTACGCCGCGAACTGGGGCCCCCTGTACGCGCCCCTCGTCATCCTCCCCTTCTACCTGGCGTGGGCCATCGCCATCGTCGCCCTGGCCCAGGCCTACTGGAGCGCCGCGACGCCGAGGCTGGCCATCCGCAGCCGCACGCTCCTCGTGGGCATCGGGCTGTTCATCGCCTCCATCACCAGCAACTACGCCGCCTTCTACACCGGCCAGGTCGTCCTGGGGAATGCCAGCGGCCCGAACCTCCTCTACGCGCTCGTGTTCGACGGCCTCGCCCTCCTGGTCGTGTGGGTCGTGGCCGGCTCCTTCGCCCGCGCGCG
>Ga0070741_10004885_pt1 | contig 30698 bp, 26 predicted proteins | sample Coa_R1_4_FD_66440 | JGI IMG/M metagenome (GOLD analysis project Ga0070741, IMG submission 66440) | Surface soil microbial communities from Centralia Pennsylvania, which are recovering from an underground coalmine fire - Coalmine... | ecosystem: Environmental > Terrestrial > Soil > Unclassified ... | reverse complement strand
GGGTCCGGCAGTTGCTCCAGAGATCTCGGTCCAGCCTGCGAGTCGGGTCCTGGCTTTGCCGCCGAGCGAAGCAACTGATGGAGTTGTGCGGCGTATTCGCGATGCTTGCGGCGCTTGCCCCTCGAAATTCCGATCACACAAGCTAACCCCAAGCCGCCAATGCAGCAGACGATTATCCGGGAAGACCTAGTCACGCTGTATCTCATGCATGCTGAAGCGGCGTGTTTGATCCGCCGTGTTGTTGCTATTGAGTGCGATCACAAGGCCCTCCAGCAATTCAGTGCCGGTCTCACGACATGAGCTGCCCGCAATCGATGTTATATGCCTGCCCGGTGATCGCCGCTGAACAATCTCCGGCCAGAAACACGGCCAAGCTCGCGACTTCCTCCGGATCAACGCGGCGGCCCATCGGCGTCACAGATTTCTCTAATTCCTCGAACTCTTTCCCGAGCCGTTGAGCATCATAAAGCAAACGGCGGTTGTTTACATCGGTTCTCGTGGGCCCAGGACAAATCGCATTCACGGTGACGCCATCGCCGGCAAGCTCAAGCGCAAGCGTGCGGGTCAGGCCAAGTAGGCCGTGCTTGGTGGCCGCATAGGCTGCTGCATGCGGGGCTCCGGTGCGGGCGGCAGTGGAGGCGATGTTGATGATTCTTCCCCATTTCCGTTCAATCATCGCAGGGACCACCGCTTTACTAAGCAGATACGGCGCTGAGAGATTGATCGCCAGAGACCTGTCCCAATAATCGTCATCAAACTGCACTATCGGCTTCGGGTTATAGGCGCTGACGAGAGCCGCGTTATTGATGAGAATGTCAACCGGACCGAAAGCTTTTTGAACCGCGCAGACGAGAAGGCCAGGGGTTGAGCGATCAGCCAGATCTCCCGGAACCACGATAGCTTCGGCTCCGCATCGCCGCGCTTCGGCAGCAACCGCTTCAAGCTCGGGTTCGCTCCGGGCTGTGAGCGCCAGGCGGGCGCCTTCGTTTGCAAATGCCAGCGCGACCGCCCTGCCGATGCCGCGCGCCGCGCCCGTAATCAGAGCTACCCGGCTTCTCAAATGTGGTTTCACTCCGCCAAGAATACCCCAGAACCCGGCGGCATGAGCGCTGGTGTGACTTGGTTGCGGCTTGACTCGGCCAGATTGCAGCGGCTACACTTCCGTTAATTGAAAGGATCTTCATCAGGACGCAATATTGGAGACTCCTTGCGCCTATGTTGAGCGAGAAACAACTTGAAGAGTACCGGCAGCAGGGGTATACGGTTTCGCGGCAACTGTTGGGCGCCGAACATGTGGCAGCGCTGCTGGCCGAAGCCGAACGCGTTTCGGCCGGCAACACGCTCGCCCGGCATGATAAGAGCCGGTTTGAGATGGAGCCGAATCAACCACCCGAGGGGACGCGGCTCCGGCGGATCTACGAGCCCTGCACATACTATCCAACATTTCGTGCGCTGTCTGAATCTGACCGGTTGCTGGAGTGTGTCAAGCAGCTTCTCGGGCCGGACCTCGAGTTCCACTACAGCAAGATCAATATGAAGCCGCCGGCAATCGGGTCAGTAGTCGAGTGGCATCAGGATCTGGTTTATTATCCGCTCACCAACTCTGATTCCGTTTCGATTCTGATCTATCTGGACGACGCCGATCGCAGCAACGGATGTCTCCAGGTGCTTCCCGGCTATCATCTGCGGAAGCCGCTGAATCATACCCGCGATGGTTATTTTCAGGGCGGCATTACCGAAAAGGTGGATGAATCGACCGCCGTGGCGCTAGAGGCGCCGGCGGGAAGTGTGATTTTCATGCATTGCCTCACACCTCATGCCTCGATTGCCAACAGGTCTGATAGACCGCGAAGAACCCTTATTTTGAGTTATCGCGCTTCCGACGCTTATCCGATATTCGCCGGGGAAGGCACCGTGGCAGGCGAATCTTATGTTCGGCTGGTACGCGGCGTGAAGCGTCCAATCGCAAGATTCACGTTTACGGAATTCCCGATCCCGCGAAGCAAGGAGAGATTCAGGTCTCTATACGAATTACAGGAGCAGGCGCGGAAAGAACGGATCGCCTGAATCCTATCCGCAGGCACTTTTCTACAATTGCGAGGCGAAAAAAGCGTATGGCACTAGAAGCAGGTATAGCCCGGGCAATCATAAATCCTCCGCTTGATATCCCTAGCGGGATGTGGATGGCCCAGAGGCATGTGCGAGGCGAGGGGCTGGACATGGATTTTAGCGTCACAGCGCTGGTGCTCGCGGATGGTGATTTGCGAGTCGCACTGCTCGACTTCGATCTCTGCTTCCTCTCAGACTCGCAAGCCTTGGGGATACGGCAGGCGGTGGAGACAGCAACCGGTATTCCGGCCGCAAGTATTCTGCCGTTTTGCAGCCATACACATGCCGGGCCCGTGATTCTCGAATCCTATCAGGGCGAAGGCGACGATCGGGTGCGCGCCTACGCCGCCGGCCTTCCGCACTGGGCCGCAGGCGCAGCGCGGCGCGCGGCTGCCGGCCTTAAGCCTGTTCGCGTGGCAGCGGGTTTCGGAGCTTCCGACATTGGGATTAACCGCGACCTGGAGCTCGAGGACGGCCGGATTATCGTGGGCTGTAATCCCAAGGGCTTCGCCGATACCAGCGTCGGTGTGCTCCGCATCGACACGCTGGAGGGCGCTCCGATGGCGTGTATTGTCAATTACGCGTGCCACCCTACCGTGCTCGGGCCCGGAAACAAGCTGATCAGCCCGGATTACCCGGGCAGCACGCGGGCCACGGTAGAGAAGAATACCGGTGCAATGTGCCTGTTCTTGCAAGGTGCGGCAGGCGACATGGGACCGGTCGAAACGTTCGTGCCCCGCGCGGAGGTTGCCCGCAGTCTCGGTACGCGTCTGGGCCTGGAGGCGGCGCGTGTGTTTCTCAGCCTTGAAACGCGGGCCGTGCGTAAGCAGTTGCGAAGCGTGATCGCGTCCGGCGGAGCTCTGGCGGATTACGAAGAAGTTCCGGTCGAAACAGCCACTCCGCGGCTGGGGTTCGCAGCAGCAGCCGTGGAACTGCCTACCAGGCATCCTTTCGCAGATGTCTATGAGAGGGCTCCCGAGCAACTGGCGGAAGCGCAAGCAAATTTGGCCGCGCTTCAGAGCGCGGGCGCAGACGCGTCCACTCTCAGCGCGGCGTTCCAGCGCATTGTGCGCTTGCAGTTGCGAGCGGACCGTATGAACCGCTACCGGGACAAGAAGACTCTGCCGGTCGAAGCCTTTGCCATACGCATGCAGGACTGCGCGATCGCTGCCATCGCCGGCGAGCCCTATAGCCGAATTGGTGTGGACGTGAAGACGGCTTCCCCATTTCCGGGGACAACGCTTTTCGCCGGGTATGTCGGAGGCGATATGATGTACATCCCGACGGCCGAAGCATTCGCACATCCGTTTGCCTCCATGCAGGTGGATAATTCGCCATACGCTCCGGAAGCCGCTAGGATCGCAACTCAGCATTTGATTCGTTTGTTGAAGCAAGTCAGCTCCCAGGCGGAAGCCCGATCAGCCGCGGTTCCCGGGCGCTTTCAGGAATAGCCACATCCCCGCTGCGCCGAGCGGTTGTAATAGCAGCAACATGGCGAAGATCGCGCTGTAGTCGGACCGCGTGGTCCAATATCCCACCAGATAATTAAAGATGATCCCACCTAAGGCTCCGGCAGAACCAGCCAGGCCGTACGACGTAGCTACCTTCTCTTGCGGAAATGCATCGGCGGGCAGCGCGTGCAGGTTGCCGGCCCAAACGCCGACTCCGAAAGCAGCCACACCGAGCGTCGCCAATATAGTCCATGTGTGAGTGGCAGAGACGGAAAGCGCGCCTACGGCGACCAGCAATGGCGCGAGGCTCATAACGATCTTGCGAGCGGTCACCGCGGGGACCCCGGCCGCGACGAGCTTGCTCGAAAAGTATCCACCCGCTAAGGGGCCGATATCGTTACAGAGAAACGGAAACCAGGCAAGTTTCCCCAGCATGGCGAAACTGAAGCCTTTCGTGCTGCTCAGGTACTCGGGAATCCAGAACAGAAGAAAATATCCAGTGCTGTCGCCAAAAAATCGTGCGAGCACGTATCCAAGCACGCGCGTGTCACGAAGGAGCATAGCTCCGCTCGGCTGCGGAGGATCTCTGAGCGTTGGGGAAAGTTTCGCGGCAGCGTGAACGAAAGATTTTTGCGTCGCTTTCCACCACAGCGGCAGCCAAAGCAGACCCGCAGCACTGGGGATGACGAATGCCGTCCTCCAGCCCCACTGCAAACTCATGAACACCACGAGTGGCGGCGCGATTAGAGTGGCCACACTCGCACCGGAAGCAAAGATTCCGGCCGCTAAGCCTCGCTGCACGGGGCTGAAGCGTTCGGAGATGGTTTTAATGGCGCCCGTCCATCCTCCAGGCTCAGTCAGTCCCAGTAAAAAGCGCAGCACCAGGAAGGCCACGAAGCCGCCGGCGGCCGCGTGCAAGCCGCTGACCAGGGACCAGGCGGCTACAAACAGGGCCAGGCCCACCCGCGAACCCAAGCGGTCCAACACCAGGCCGGAACCGGTATACATGATTCCGTATGCGAACAAGAATGCGTTCACGAGCCAGGCGTACTGCTCCGCAGTGAGCCCGATCTGCTCCTTCATCACCGGCACGAGAACAGACAAGACCTGCCGGTCAACGTAGTTCAACAAGGCCACTACGAACAATAACGAAACGACAGCGGTCTGTTCCGCACTGAAACGAATTCGGCCTGTGGAGGAGGAGATCACGAAGTAGTCGATGGATTTCTGATCAGCGGATATGCCAGTCTGTCGATTGTAACGGAGTCCCGTCTATTCGGGAAAGACGGCACGCGCTTCGCTAAGCTGCCGTACCGGGCCTTGATAAACTCAACCCATGACTCGCCGCGATTTTCTGGCAGCTTTTGCCGCGTCGGCTGGCTCGCTGGGAGCATTGGCGCAACAGAGAGCCGGCCGCTCAAAGATCACGCAGGTCCGCCTCCTCAACCTGCGTGTGATTCGAGATGCTGGCACGCTTGAGCCTGCCTGGGATAAGGGAGGTGCGATGCGTTTTACGGTGGGCGGCGGTTCCGTGCTGGAGATTCGCACCGATCAGGGACTCAGCGGCATTGGGCCTGGCATCGATCCCAACCTGCTGGACGCGGTCCGAAAGCAGTTGATCGGCCAGGACCCCTTCGACACGGAACAGCACGCTTCACGCCTGAGATACTACGCCTCCGGCGCCGCGTATCGCGGAGCATCGTGCGTGGATGTGGCTCTCTGGGATCTGATCGGAAAAGCCTGCGGCCAGCCTTTATATAAGCTCTTCGGCGGCGCCAAGGATCGCGTAGTGCCATACGCCAGCATGATTGTACTGGGAACTCCGGACGAGCGTTCACGACAGGCGCAGGAGCTTTCGCAGCAAGGCTGGAAGGCGATCAAACTGCGGCTTCATCATGAGACCATCCGCGACGATCTCCGGACTGTGGAACTGGTGCGGAAGGCGACCGGCAACGCGATGACCGTGATGGTTGACGCGAACCAGGCCCAATCGGCAGGCAATTGGCAGCCTGGCATTCTCTGGGATTTTCGCCGAGCCCTGGAAACGGCCCGCGAGCTCGAAAAGCTGAGTGTCTATTGGTTGGAAGAGCCGTTGCCGCGCTATGACTTTACCCACCTCTCGGAATTAAACCGAAATGTATCGATCCCTATAGCGGGCGGTGAGAATAACAAAGGCCTCCACGAGTTCCGCCAAATGTGCGAGCATGGCGTCTACGATATTCTGCAACCCGAACCCCTAGTGATGGAGGGCGTAACGGGTCTTCGAAAAGTTGGTGCGCTGGCCGAGGCCTACAACCTGAGGATCGTCCCGCATCACGGTGGCGGCGATATTGGGACGATCGCTACCCTGCACCTGGTTGCGTCCTGGCCGCATGCACCCTACTGGGAACTTCTGCATGATCCGCCCATCGGTTCTTATGAAAACCGGTTTGGAATTTTCCAGGATCCCCCACGCGTTGGGAAGGACGGCCTGATCGATGTCCCGAGTGCTCCGGGTTTAGGTGTGAGCATAAAGGACGACCTGATCAGCCGGTCGGACGGATAGAGTTAGAGCAAGGTGCTTCTGGCGAACGGCTCAATGACCGCTGCAGTCGACAGGCGAGCTAATGTGCTGCGTCTCGCTCCGCAAGGAAGAGGTGTCGTAAAAGCGGTGTTCAGCCGCCATACCGCGGCTCTTGAATCGGCCATGGGCGACCGATTTTACGGGCTCGGAGCCAGCCCAACGTCGCGCTCCCACGCACGCAGCTTTTCCGTCAGGTCCTTCACGCGGCCCGGTTCCTGTCCGGCGAGGTTCATTGCCTCGGAACCGTCGGCTTCTAGGTTGGATAGCCAGATCTTATCCCGCACTTCCTCGCCCGGAAAACTCGGCGGATTGATAATCAGCTTCCAGTCGCGATGGCGAACTGCTCTCTGATTCCCATGACTCCAGAACAGGTACTCATGTTCAGCCCTTTCGCCCCGCATGACCGGCAGAATGTTCTGGCCATCGATACCGGAGGACGGCGCGGCGTTCGAATCGGCTATGGCCAAGAAGGTCGGCAGGAGATCCATCGAGATCATCGGCCGGTCCCAGACTTGACCGGTCTTGACAATACCCGGCGCGCGAAGAATCGCCGGGACGTGCATTCCGCCATCGAATAATCCCAGCTTATAGCCGCGCAGCGGCGCATTGCTTCCGCCATGGTAAGGCTTGCCATCGCTCGACGCGCGCTGCTCGCGCGTAGCGCCGTTATCTGCCTGAAAGTAGATCACGGTTTCGCGTTCCATGCTCTGGCGCTCCAGTTGGTCGAGCAATGAGCCCACCACGTCGTCCACTGCCGCGACCATTGCCAGATACATGCGCCTGTCACGGTCCATGCCGGCCGGGAACCGGTCAAGATATCGCCTCGGCGCCATCATCGAATAATGCGGCGCTCCAAAAGCCAGGTATAAGAAAAACGGCTTCTGCCGATCCTGCCTTGCCAGGAATGCCTGAGCTTCGCGCCCGAGAAGCTCGGTCATATATGCAGGCTCCTCGAACACCTCGGTTTCGTTTCGCCAAAGATCGTGAAAGATTTTCCCGGGGTTAGAACCGAGTTGATAGTACCGATGCGAGTAGGCGTCCAGCCATCCCGAATACCAGCCGAAGAATTCGTCAAATCCCTGTGCCAGCGGGCGGCTTTGGGGCGCGCTGCCGAGGTGCCATTTGCCGAACGCCGCCGTGTGATATCCGAGATTGCGTAGCACAGCAGGCAGCGTTGTCTCACCCTGCCTGAGTCCGGGCACGTCCCAGGTCGGCTCGGATGTCAGCGCTCCTCGCACGCCGGTCCGATCCGGATATTTGCCCGTCAAGATCGCGGCGCGCGATGCCGAGCATACCGGCGCATTCGCGTACCATTGGCTGAATCGCACGCCGGAGGCGGCGAGCCGGTCCAGATTCGGGGTGCGCACCTCCGGGTGGCCGTAGCAGCCTACGTCGCCGATGCCCTGATCGTCGGTCACGATCAGGATGAAGTTGGGCCGTCGTACGGTATTTTGAGCCGTGCCGGTTATCGAAGCGGCGCCCCCCGAGATCATCAATTTCAGAAACTCGCGGCGCCGGCACGAGCCTGCTTGAGGCCGGCAGGAGCCTGCTTGAGTAAGATCAGATTCGGGAGGCACGTTCATGAAAGATATCATCTCGAAAATGCTCAGACAGTACGAAGCTGGCAGCGTCAGCCGTCGCGATTTCGTTGAAGGTCTGGCCGCTCTCGCCTTTACGACCTCGGCCGCGTCCGGAGCGGAGTCGACGTTCAAGGGGGTGGGACTCAACCACATCGCCATCCGGGTAACCGACATACCGCGCTCGCGGGACTTTTACCGGAAGCACCTTGGTCTCCCGGTGCTGCACGAGGCGGAAGATAACTGCTTTCTTGGACTGGGGAAGAATTTCCTGACGCTGTTTAAGAATCAGACTCCGGGACTTGACCACTATTGCATCGCAATCGACGACTTCAACGCCGACTCTGTCATGCAGACCCTAAACCGCGAACGACTGAAGCCACATCGCCCCGCCGGCTCCGATCGCGTCTACTTTCCCGATCCGGATGGCATCGAAGTGCAGCTTTCCTCGATGGATCATCACGCCTGAAAGCGGTCAAGCGCGCACTGGATTACACTAAATTGGCGGTGGCGCGCACGCCGCCGCACTGAAGCGCATGAAAGCTGTGTGGATCGTTGTAGCGCTCATGCAGGGCGTAGTCGTGAATAACCCGGCGCAGCAGGCTAATTCCCCACCCCCGAGCCCGGTGGCACTGACAATTAACTCCATAGCCGCGTCGGGCCGCTGCGTAACGATAGCTGAACCCCTTTCGGAGCGGGTTACGCCTCAGGCGATTGTCGCACCAGGTCCGCCTCCCGTGCTGAGCTTCCGTTACTTCGAAGGCCGTATGCGTCATCGTTATGGAGATATCGATCTGGTGCTTGATGATGCCGGCCACTAGAGCGCTCGTGTGCATCGTCTGTTGCGCCGCGGCGCTATCAGCATCGTCGGTCCGTGATGACGGTATCGCTGCGTTTCATGACGGCCGTTATTCGGTCGCGTTCGAAAAATTAAAACAAGCAATTCAGAAAGACCCGGCAGACCTTCAAGCCCGAGTCTTCCTGGCGCTCACCGAGGCGGCGCGCAACGATTGCAAATCGGCCCTGGCCGGCTTTAGCTCCCTGGGAGAACTCGCCGACAACACCTTGGCCCGCCTTGCCGGCATCGCGGCAGCCCGGTGCCTTCAGACTACCGGCAACAACTCTGCCGCGTTCGTGTTGCTGCACAAACTCGCGCAGCGGTTCCCGAAGGATGCTGACGTCCTGTACATCCTTGCGAAGTTCCATATGCGCGCCTTTACCGACACCACCATGGCTATGTTCCAGCATACGCCGGCATCGTATCGTGTCCACCAGCTCTCCGCTGAAATTTTTGAAGTTCAGGGCCGGTATGACGAGGCCATTTCCGAATACCGGCGGGCGATCTCGCTCAATCCGGCAGCGCCGAACATCCACTTCCGCCTCGGCCGCGCGCTGTTGATGTCGGCGCATGACCCAAAGGTATTGGACCAAGCCCGAGCCGAGTTCACCGCCGAACTTAAACTCTCACCGGAAGACGCGGCCTGTGAGTTTCAGCTCGGACAGATCGACCAGATCCAAAACCGACAAGACGGGGCCAGGCGTCACTTCGAGAGAGCTGCGGCACTATCTCCGGATTTCCCGGAGGCGCTGGTCGCGCTGGGCAGGGTGCATCTGCAGGAGAAACGCTATCAAGAAGCGATCCCGCTCCTCGAACGCGCGGTCAAGCTGCAGTCCGCAAACGAAGCGGCTCATTACGCATTGATGATGGCTTACCGCAACACTGGTCAGACGGAAAAGGCGCGCGCGGAACAAGTGGTCCTCCAACGCTTGCAAAAGCCGCCCGAAGGCGAATTTACCGAATTCCTGAAAAAGCTCGGCGAGAAATCGCCGAACCAGTGATGTTGCGTTTCCGCCTTGCGGTTGTGCTCCTTGCTTCCGCGTCCGCAACGTGGCTGCCTGTTTACCGCAATATCGCTGCAGACGCCGGGCTCACGAGCGTTATCCCCAACGGCGGCAACAAGACGAAGCAGCTCATCATCGAGACTACCGGCAGCGGAGCGGCTATCTTCGATTACGACAATGACGGCTTACCAGACCTGTTCCTGGTATCGGGCGAGGGCGGGACTAACATGCTTTATCACAATGAAGGCCGGAACCGGTTTCGCAATGTCACCGAAGATTCCGGCTTACACTCCAGTGGCTGGGGCCAAGGGGTTTGCGCCGCCGATTACGATAACGATGGCTACACCGATCTGTTTGTCACTTACTACGGGCAGAATCATCTATATCGCAATCTCGCCGGTAAACGGTTTCAGGACGTAACGGCCAAGGCGCATCTCATCCAGAACCGCTCCAGGTATAACACCGGCTGCGCTTTTGTGGATGTAGACAACGACGGCTTCGTGGATCTGTTCGTGGCCAACTATCTCCGGTTCGATCCTGCCACGACACCCAAGCCTGGCGACAATCCTTACTGCTATTACCGTGGATTGCCGGTTGCCTGCGGGCCTCGGGGCCTGCCTTTCGATCGAAATGTCTTGTACCGCAACAATAGCGATGGGACGTTTACCGACATTTCCGATGCCTCTGGCATCGCCGCGCCCTCCGGTCACTACGGTCTCGGAGTTGTCGCGGGTGATTTCAATGATGACGGGATGCCGGACATCTATGTAGCATGCGATCGAACCCCGTCATTGCTCTATATTAATCAAGGCGGTTTGAAATTCACGGAAGAAGCAATGCTGCGCGGCGTGGCGCTCGATCAGCACGGACGGGCGCTTTCAGGTATGGGCGTCGCCGCGGCCGATTATGCCGACGATGGGCGTCTCAGCATATTTCGATCGAATTTCAGCGACGAGATGGCATCGCTCTATCGGAATGTGGGCAACGGCAATTTCGATGAAGCGACTGTCCCGGCCGGCATGGGCAGGAATACACGCTACGTCGGCTGGGGCGCCGGCTTTCTGGATGTTGATAACGATGGATGGCCGGATCTGCTGCTCGTGAATGGTCACGTGTTTCCCGAAGTAGACAAGCTGCGCATCGATATCCGCTACAGAGATCGGGCCATTCTGTATCGCAATTTGCAGGATGGTGCTTTCCAGGATATCTCGGAGAGCTCCGGCCCGGGCATTCTGGAGCGCCACCCGGCGCGCGGCGCTGCTTTCGGAGACCTCGACAATGACGGCTCCATAGAAGTGCTGATCAATAATCAGAACGAGCCGCCGTCACTTCTCAAGCTCGCTGATCATGCGCCAGGACACTGGGTGATCCTGCACGTGGAAGGCACGCGCGCGAACCGCTCGGCTATCGGCGCTCGCGTGAAACTCACAAGCGGCGGCCATACGCAACTGCAAGAGGTGCAGGGAGGGAGCAGTTATCTATCACAGAATGATCTGCGGCTGCACTTCGGGCTCGGCAGCGCTACCAAGGCGGACCGGATCGAGATCCAATGGCCCGGCGGCGCCCGGCAGATCCTGACGAATGTAGCGGCCGACCGCGTGCTTGTGATTCGCGAACGCTTTTAACGCTCGCCCAATTCAGCAAGAGCTTTGCGGGCGACGCCACTCTCGGGCCTGCGATCCAGCAACTGCCGCAAGATTTCGCGGGCTCTTCCGCGCTCGCCCGCTTGCACATACGCGCGTGCGAGATTCAGATAGAGCAGCTCGTTATCGGGCGCGGCTTCAATGCCGTACCGGAATGCTGCTATGGCATCATCCATCTGGTGCAGCCGGATGTAGAGAACCCCCAGGTTATTAATGGCAGAGGAATGGTCGCGCTGTATGGCTATAGCCTGCTGAAAACACTGTTTGGCTTCCTCCAGCCGATCTTGGCGCGCAAGCAGGAGACCGAGCTGGTCCGCAATGTCCGCGTTATGAGGATCCAGCTCGAGCCCGCGTCGAAATTGTTTCTCAGCACTTTTTAAATCGCCCATTCGCGCGAGTGCCTGCCCTGCTCCGGCCATCGCGAACGCCATTTCGGGACGTACCGCGAGCGCCTTCTCGAAATTGCGCAGGGCGGCCGGATAGTTTTCCAACGCCATTTCCAGGCTGCCAAGGTTCACGAGAGCATCGGCCGAATCCGGCATCAATTGAACGGCAACCTCCAAATGCCGCCGGGCGAGCTCGTGCCGGCCCGCTGTCAGATGAATGTTGCCGATAGCAAGTTGAGCTTTTCCATTCTTTGGTTCCCGGCGCGCCGCTTCACTCAAATAGAGCAGCGCTTGCTCCGGGTATCCGCTCCAGTAGAATGCGGCACCCAGGCGGAAATAATTCCGGTGAGGCTCTGTGTAGTATCTGCCGGTGAAGGGCAATGCCAGGCGCATTCGATCAGGATGATTCAAGAGCGCCAGATCGCTACGGAGGCGCTCGGATTCGGGCAAATCCGGATAGACCTTATGCGCGCGCCCGTGGTCGTCCACCAGCAGCAGAAGCGGAGATTTGAGAGCAGCGCGGTAATCGAAAAGGTAGCGGCGGAAAATCGCGTAGCACGCCGCGGTGTCCTCGCTCTCTCGCGTGAGGTCGATGACTTGGAGCGGTGCCGCTGCTGAAGAAGGAGCCGTTCCGCCCAGCGTGAGCAGAATAAAGCCAGGTCCCTTGCGAGCATCGGGTAGCGGCACGGGCTCGAGCAACCAGGCTGGTTCGACAAAGGCTGTTTGATTCTCTCCGGTTACGGCTTTCGATTGCAAAGGCGAGGGCGTGGGCGTTGTGAACGGCTCGCGGGAAACATCGGCGGAACCTTCGACCACCCGGTATCGGAACCCTGACGCCAAATTGGCGAACTCCTGTACCAGCCCGGAAGGCCATCGCACGCGCACTGTTTCCGCCGCCGTGGCCCCACCCAACCCGAAGTGCAGCCGCTTTGTGTGCTGCGAGAGAAAGCCGGAGCCTGCCCGGACTTCCTGCGCCGAGCGCCGGCCCGAGTAGTGGACCTCCACGAGAGCTCCAATACCATCCCGGTTCGAGCGCACACCTCTCAGGTCAAATGCGATCGCGTGCCGCTCTCCGCCCCATTCATTGTGCAGCACGCGCACTTGCGGTCCCAGGCGGTTTTTCAGAATAAGGTCAAGGCTTCCGTCGCCATCCAAATCTGTGACGGCGAACGCTCGGCTGTCCTCTGGCCAGTCCAGCCCGGACACCCCGGAGAAATCATAGAATCGCTGTCCACGGCGGGCGTAGAGCACATTCGGCTCGCGCCCGCTCCAACTATAGTCTTCACGAATCAACTGGTTGAGCGCATTCCACCCATTCTCGTATGCAGGTTCCGCAGTATTCTGCAATGGCGACCGCGCCACCACCTGCCGCCAGAAGTAGCTCTCCAGGTCCTGCGCCGATGAGTTCGTGAGCATGCCGCATGTGATGTAGATCTCCGGCGAGCCGTCGTTATCGAAATCCAGTGCATCGGAGCCCCAAGCCCAACGACCCATCTCGACTCGTTCAGCGGCTCCAATATCTTCGAATGCTCCATCGCCGCGATTGCGGTAAAGAGAATTGCCTTTCGTGTGGCGGCGGTATGCCTCCCGCACTGTGGCGTTTCCAGCGGGCACGAACTCTTTCTGCGCAATCACGCGCTGGCCAGCAGCCGTCCACATGTTGCTCACGTACAGATCAGGCCTGCTATCCTCGTCGTAGTCCGCCCAGCACGCGCTCATGCCCGGGCCGATGTCGTCCACGCCGGCCGCTGCCGCAATATCCTCGAATCGGCCATTCTCGTTTTTGTAGAGATTGTTGCGGCCGAAATCGTTGGCCACATAGAGGTCCGGCCAGCCGTTCCCGTCGTAGTCGCACCAGGCGGCGGCGAAACTGAACCGATTGTTATTTTGATTTAGCCCCGTCGCATTGGTTACGTCTTCAAAAAAACCACCGCCATCCGCCGTAAGGTGGTTGCGAAACAGAAAATTCGGCGGACCATTGCGCGCGTCATGATAAGGCACAGGATATCGATACTGATCCTCGCTCTGAAAATAAATATAAGTTCAGAGATATAGGTCCACACGGCCATCGCGGTCGTAATCGGCGGCCGCCATCCCGGTAAAGGCGCCTTGCGGGGCGTTGGCGAACCGGAAAGCGTCCGCCCTGTGCCGGAACCGCGAACCTTCATTGAGGAATAACTGCGGGCCGGATACCGTGAGCGCAACCAGATCCTGCCGGCCGCTATTCCGGAGATCGAGAAACAGCGCCGATGCCGTCTCGTCCAGAACGCCAAGACCGAAGGCTTCCGTAATGTCTTCCATCCTGCCGTTGCGGTTTTTGTAAAGGCGATTGGGCAGACCGGCGGGCTGGCAAACATAGATTTCATCCCATCCATCGCCGTCGATATCGCCGGCGGCGATTCCGGTATTGCCGTACACGTCGATACCGCATGCGGAATCTAGCCGCGCGCGCCAATAGGGAATGCCGCGCAACATCTGCTCGTCAAAAGATTTCACACCTCCGAACCAGGCGCCTGTCATGTCGCGAAAGAGGGGTTGCGCCGCTGTGACCAACGTCTCCTCAATGGGTTCGAAGGTCGTCAGTTGTCCTTGCTTCCATGTCTGCTTCCAAAATCCAACGCGGTATTGCAAGCCGCCGCCGGTGCCGGCGATCTCATAGCGGACGCGTCCTTCCGGGAGAACATAAAAGCTGGCTCGCCGAATCTTGCCGAGCGAGTTTAGCCATTTCTGCATTCCGGCGTCGAAATTCCGATCCGAGGAATCGAAAACAGCTTCTGCGACGTCATCTGCTACGCGGTGGTAACGGACAGGCATCGGAGACACGCCGCGGAAGCCCGCCGCGAGGGGCGTCGCTCCGGTTTGGATCATGCGATCCAGAGCGGAGGTGATCTGTGCAGCCTCTTTTTCGACCGGAAACTTATCCCGGCCGGGTTCGACATATTGAAACAGGGATTCGTAAGAAGGCTGCTTGCGCGGACGAAAGGGGAATGGGGCGGCTGGCGCGGACCGCGGCGAAGACCACAAGAGACTCCCTCCCGTAACCGCCAGAAACCGGCGGCGAGTCACGTGTCCCCAAGCCGTTCGCCGCAAGTTTGTAGTCTATCAGAGCAGCCTCTGAAGGTAGTTTCTTGAGCCGCGTGCCCGCCTCTGAAAGAAATTCTTTGTAGCCCGATTGAAATTAATTATTGGACACCCCCGCAGCCGGAGGTTAGACTGTACAGACAAATTGAGTTGTAATTTTGAGTCCTCTCCGTGCGCGGACTCGACCAGTAAGTGTTCTGGTGTGTCGCGCCTCGTTGTGCGCTAGATAGTTTTACTCCCCCTCAGCGACACTCGACGCGCTTTGGATTCCACTGCTAGAGGAGTAGTGTGCAACATGATGAAGACTTGGATGCCCCCTAGGTGGGCTCTTGCATTAGCCCTGAGCCTGGCGCCAATGGCATATGGTGATAACGGCACGGATGCGGACGCGGCGAGCAGTGCGTCAACCGAGGCGGGCGATTTCGCCGCACCGGAGCCGCCGGCTGCGACTTCACCGGCAGGAGCGTCAGCGGCAGCAACTTCACCGGCAGGAGCGTCAGCGGCAGCAACTTCCTCGGGAGCAACGCCGGCGGCGCCTGCGCAAAGACCAGCCAAAGAGAATGGCAACTCGTTAAAAGTTACTCCCTATGGCCGGATCGAGCTGGACGCGATTTACAGCAGCCGGGGCACAAACCCGCTCGATCCGCGGCAATTCAATGGCTACTCCACTGCCGCGGGCCCGGAGCGCAATTCGTCAGCGACATTCAATCCCCGGTTCACAGTTCTAGGCCTAATGAGCAGTTATGCAAAAGACAATCAAGCGGTGAATGCACGCATCGAATTCGATTTTTACAGCACCGACCAGGCGAATCTGTTTACCCCGCGTTTGCGGCTGGCCTACGTCCAGTACACCCGGGCGAAAACCAAGGTCACCGCTGGAATGGACTGGCTTCCCATCGCCTCGTTACTGCCGGACATTCTCGATTTCTCCATCATGGGTTACGGCGGCAATCTCTGGCAGCGCATCCCGCAGTTCACTGTGCGACAAGCGATCGGGAAGCACTGGGAAGTTCTTGGCACCGTAATGCGGTTCGAGCGCGGGTTCACGCTTCAGCCGCGGCCGTATGTTTCGGATCCGTTCAACGATCCCGTCAAGATGCCATACGTGGGGGCGCGTATCGCGTACCAAAACTGGGGCGCGGGCGGTCAAGGTCTGTTCGCAGTTTCGGGCGCCTATCGGCAGTTCACTGTGCCGACTACCGACGTCCGAAGCAAGTCCAGTCTTGTGAATCTTGAGTGGGTGATTCCGATTCGCGCCACACTGCGCTGGAGCGGAAAATGGGGCCACGGTCAAGGATTAGGTGATGAGTTCTTCCGCTTCGGGCAGGCGCTGAATGGCGTCAACCCTATCCGCACAACGGTAGGCTGGACGCAATTGAGCTACGGGCACGCGCGGTGGAGTTTTGCCGGGGGCTGGGGCGACGACGATCCCAACGACAAAGATCTCGTCGGCATCTCTAATAACAACCTGAACTACAAACACAATCAGCGAATCTTTGCCAACACCGTCTACGATGCGTTCGCGCACGTAAAACTCGGATTCGAATACAACTATCTGCGCACGAATTGGACCAGTGGAGATTTCTTCAAGGGCCACCAGGTGATGGCCAGCGTTTTCTATTCATTCGGACAGGAGGAGAAGTAATGTCTACGAACGACGCCAGGCCGGCCAGTCTCGGCCGCAGGGCTTTCATGCGGCGCGCAGCAGGAGCCGCGGCGGGGGCTGCCGCTGCAAACTTTCTGCCGGAGTTGGGATATCACGTAATGCCTCGCGCGGCGGCTGCCGAACCGATCAGGGTTGGCATTCTCCATTCCCTTTCGGGCACCATGGCGATCAGCGAGACATCCTTGCGCGATGTTGAGTTGATGGCCATTGAGGAGGTGAATGCGAAAGGCGGTGTGCTGGGCCGCAAGGTGGAAGCGATCGTGGAAGACGGCGCCTCCGACTGGCCCACGTTCGCGGAGAAGAGCCGCAAGCTTTTACAGCGCGACAAGGTCTGTTCTGTCTTCGGCTGCTGGACCTCGGCCAGCCGGAAAGCCGTCTTGCCTGTTTTCGAGCGGTTGAACGGGCTTCTTTGGTATCCGGTACAGTACGAAGGCAACGAGTGCTCACATAACGTCTTCTATACGGGAGCCGCGCCGAATCAGCAGATCAGTCCCGCCGTCACATGGCTGCTTAAGAACCGCGGCAAGAAGTTCTATTTGCTGGGGTCCGATTACGTCTTTCCGCGCACCGCAAACCTCATTATCAAGGCGCAGCTTAAATCGGAGGGCGGCCAACTGGTGGGTGAGGAATACACGCCGCTGGGTCACATGGAATATAGCACCGTAGTAAATAAGATCCGGGCCGCGAAGCCCGACGTCGTTTTCAGCACCATTAATGGCGATAGCAACGTGGCATTTTACAAGCAACTGCGCAATGCCGGGATTACGGCCAAGGACATCGCCGTCATGGCGGTGAGCGTGGCCGAAGATGAGCTGCGCGGTATCGGCGGCGGCGTCGCAGAAGGACACTACGCGGCGTGGAACTATTTCCAATCCGTGAACACCTCCGAGAACAAGGCTTTCGTGGATAAGTTCAAGACGCGTTTCGGCAAGAACCGCGTCACCGACGATCCGATTGAGGCTGCCTATTTCCAGGTGCACTTATGGGCGCAGGCTGTACAGAAGGCCGGCGCAATCACGGTCGAGGCGATCCGTAAAGGCGCGCTCGGGCAGGAGTTCAAGGCGCCGGAAGGGATGGTGCGAATCGACCCGCAGAATCAGCACACGTGGAAGACCGTGCGTATCGGCCAGATCCGGAGCGACGGCCAGTTCAACGTCGTGTTCAGTACTAACGGACCAGTGCGTCCGCAGCCCTGGAACAGCCTGCTGTATCCGAACCGCGACTGCAATTGGGACCTGGGCGGAACGGTAGATAAAAATAAATCGTAGCCGGGGGGCAGGCCACCGCCTGCCCCCCGATCCTGGGTATTATGACTCCGACTACATTTCTTCTAGGCCAAATGTTCAACGGCCTCAGCGTAAGCTCCATTCTCCTGCTGATGGCGCTCGGCCTGGCGATCACTTTCGGGCTGATGGGCGTCATCAACATGGCCCACGGCGAGTTGATGATGCTGGGCTCTTACACCGCCTACGTGATGCAAAACGCTTTCCTCCGGCAGTTCGGGGACCAAGGTTTCAGCGGCTACTTTGCAGTTGCCCTGCCGGTTTCATTCTTCGTTGCTGGAAGCGTAGGTCTGCTGCTGGAGCGAACCTTGATCCGGCGGCTCTACGGAAGGCCGCTCGAAACTCTCCTCGCAACTTGGGGCGTGAGCCTGATTCTACAGCAGACCATGCGGCAGGCGTTCGGCGCGAACAATGTGGACGTGCGCAGCCCTCAATGGCTTACCGGCCGTTGGCAGGTTTCCGCAGGCCTGGAGTTTCCACACTTACGGTTGTTTATTATCTTCTTCACAGCCGCCGCCGTCGCACTGATCTATCTATTGCTATTCCGAACCAATGTCGGCCTCAAAATCCGCGCAGTCACACAAAACCGCGACATGAGCGCTTGTCTCGGCGTACCCACCGCCAAAGTGGATGCGTATACATTTGCACTGGGCTCGGGTCTCGCGGGTGTGGCAGGGTGCATTCTTAGTTTGATGGGCTCTGTAGGACCCACGACGGGTCAAAACTATATCGTCGATGCATTCATGGTCGTGGTGTTAGGCGGCGTCGGCAAGCTTGCCGGAGCGATCGCCGGCGGCCTCGGCATCGGCGAGTGCAACACGCTATTCGAATCCTTCAGCACAGCCACCATGGGAAAGGTGATCGTATTTACCCTGGTTATTCTCTTTCTCCAGTGGAAACCCTCGGGATTGTTCCCCTCAAGAAACCGGAGTCTGGACTAGATGCCCAACATCAGCTCATGGAAGGACTGGCTACTGTTCGGAGCAATCTTTGCCGTGCTGATGTTCGCCGCCCCTGCCGCGCTTTCCGATTTCCGTCTCAACCTGCTGGGAAAGTTTCTGGCATTGGCCATTCTCGCTCTGGGTATCGATCTTATTTGGGGTTACACCGGTATGCTCAGTCTGGGGCACGGCGTGTTTTTCGGAATCGGCGGTTATTGTATGGCGATGTACCTGAAGCTTCAGGTTGGCGCCGCCGGAACCTACCAGACGGACCTGCCGGATTTTATGACCTGGAACGGGCTGACAGAGCTGCCCTGGTTTTGGAAGCCCATGCATCACTTCAGCATTGCAATGCTCTCCGCCATTCTGGCTCCGGCACTCTGCGCCACGCTGCTCGGGCTGCTTACATTTCGTAGCCGTGTGCAAGGAGTGTATTTTGCGATCATCACGCAGGCGCTGGCGCTGGTAGCCAGCCTCCTCCTGATCGGCCAGCAGCCTTACACCGGCGGCACGAATGGCATTACGGATTACAAGGCCATTCTGGGGTTCGATCTGGCCGACAACAGCGTCCAAAAAGGACTTTACATTGCCACTGTGCTGGCTTTGGGAGTGTCCTACGTATTTTGCCGCTGGATCGTCCGATCACGCCTCGGCAAGGTACTCGGCGCGATTCGCGACGCCGAGAATCGCCTTCGGTTCCTGGGCTACGATCCAGTCGGTTTCAAGGTCTTTGTGTTCGCCATTTCAGGGGCCCTGGCCGGACTGGCGGGTGCGCTGTTCGTGCCGCAGGTGGGCATCATTTCCCCCTCTAATGTGGGCATCGTGCCATCCATTGAAATGGTAATCTGGGTGGCTGTGGGCGGGCGCGGCACGCTTTCCGGGGCGATCCTAGGAACCGTGCTTGTAAATGCGGCCCGAAGTGGATTCAGCGAACAATTTCCCGCATTCTGGCTCTATTTCCTCGGATCGCTCTTTATCAGTGTGGTCCTGTTCTTTCCTGATGGCGTTATTGGCGCATTGCGATATGCCCGGGATGGATTCGAAAAGCTGGCGCGACGAAAGCGATCAGCGGTAGCCGAGTTCGAAGAGGTAATCTAGCATAGTCTAGCGGCATGCCCACGTCGATCATCTACCTGGAAGGTGTCACCGTCAGCTTCGAAGGTTTCAAAGCGCTCAACAACCTCAACTTTATCATGTACCCAGGGGAGCTGCGGGTCGTTATCGGACCGAACGGCGCAGGCAAGACTACCCTCCTCGACGTAATCAGTGGGAAGGTCAGGCCTACTGCGGGCCGCGTGATCTTCGGCGAACTTACGGACCTGAGCTCACTGCGCGAGCACGAGATGGCCAAGCTTGGAATCGGACGGAAATTTCAAACACCGTCCGTCTTCAAAGCGCTCTCCGTGTTCGAAAATCTCGAGCTGGCCTGTCACCAGAAGAGCAAGGGGGTATTCGCGACGCTCTTCTCGAAGCGAGCGGAACGCGAGAAGATCTTCGCGGTGCTCGACGAGATCGGCCTTGCGGATAAAGCCTGGATGAAAGCAGGCTCGCTGTCGCATGGAGAAAAGCAATGGCTGGAAATCGGCATGGTCGTCATCCAGGATCCCAGGCTCATGCTGATCGACGAGCCGGTCGCCGGCATGACGGGGAAGGAGACGGAGAAAACTGGAGCGCTGTTGTCGTCCCTGGCTGGAAAGCACTCGGTACTGGTGATTGAACACGATATGAATTTCGTCCGGCAGATCGCCCGGACCATTACCGTGCTGCACGAGGGCACGGTTCTGTGTGAAGGACCGCTCGAAAAGATCCAGAACGATCCGCGGGTCGCCGAAATCTATCTGGGTCGCGAGCATAAGAGCCATGCTAGCCATTGAGCGCTTGAACGTTTTCTACGGCGAGAGCCATATTCTGCGGAACGTAAACCTGACCGTTCCCGAGCGCGGTGTGGTATGCCTGATGGGCCGCAACGGTGCGGGTAAAACAACTCTTCTCAAGAGCGCAATGGGTCTCCTGCCGGTGCGGTCGGGAAGAATTAGTCTGGCCGGCGAAGATATTAGCGGCAGGCCGCCTTACGAACGTGCGCGCCGGGGAATGGCATATGTGCCCCAGGGCCGCGAGATCATCGCTCAGCTCACTGTGTTTGAAAATCTCAAGCTCGGCCTGGCGGCCCGGAAGGACCAGCCCCGCGAAATTCCCGATGCTGTCTTTGAGCTCTTCCCGATGCTGAAAACTATGCTGAAGCGGCGCGGCGGCGATCTCAGCGGCGGACAGCAGCAACAGTTGGCGATTGCTCGGGCGCTATTGGCCGAACCGAAACTCCTGATCCTGGACGAACCAACAGAGGGCATTCAGCCCTCGATCATCGACGAGATTGAAGACGTGATCGAACGGATCAAGCAGCAGCGCTCCATGTCCATTTTGCTCGTAGAGCAATACCTGGAGTTTGCCTGGCGCCTGGCCGACGGCTACTACATCATGGAAAAGGGAACGATCGTCGCGCAGGGATCCACGGAAGAACTAAGTGAGGAGATCGCACAGAAGCATCTCGCGGTCTGATCTTCGACGCGCTTGTGTTCCATCGTTTCAGTCTGCGGTTACAGGGGCTAGTTTCCTGCAGTCCGGACAGCCTACTGACGACCCCTCCAGTGCTCTCCCAATCTCGCCGTGTTCGGGCGGCGATGACTCCTTCTTCTTTCTTGCAAAGCGCGCTCGAGATCGGCGCAGCGATCTGCGTGCTGCCGCATCAGCTCCTCGCTGAAGGTCAGAACCCGGGCATCTTGCATGCTGGCGTCTCCTTCCATGCGACTAATCTGCCCTGCGGCATCGCTTTCAAGGAGACGGCGGCACAAGAGCGGGAGTTCCTGCAGCGCAATGCCATACTTCCGCGCCACGGTAACATCCGCATCGACTGCGAATTCCCGAAATTTTTGATCGACACTGGCAGCTTTAAATATATAGCGCCGGATCCCGTGTTCCTGAGTGAAGCCCGTCATACTGAATTCCATGCCTGCTCCTTCCGGAGATTTTTTCATCGACTACAGTTCCGGAAATCGCTCGCTTCTTACTGTTGAGCGATACCTTCCGTTTGTCTTTCAAATGTACGGGCTAGACGAGGCAGATTAGATCTGGCCAAGTTGTTGCAGGACTTTCAAAAGGCACTTTGATTGTACCACCTAACACCAGATTCAGCTAGTATAGGTACAGATGCTGTGTTACTTAGCGGCTTGTGGCAGGAGTTGAGAACGCTTGCTTGGCGCGCGACTCAGTAACCCAGACTGCCAGACTGACAAATAGATGCAGCAGCGCAACCGGGACCTTCAAGATCAAGTGGACAATCTTGCCGCTGACCTTCGCAGGCTGGTGGAAGAATACGAAAGAATGGATGCAGCTCCCCTCCCGCCTCTCATGCAGGAGACGCACAAATACCAGGTGAAGGCTAAAATCCGTTCCATCCAGCAGCGGCTCGACGAGTTCAGCCGCCAAGGCATTATTCCCAATCCTCCGGGCGCGAAGCATCAATCGGAGCGTCTCGCCGCGACAGTTCTCGGTTCACGCGATGCTACAGTACTAACGATGCATCGACTCTCACTAGGCCGGCTGTCGCTCATTTATTTGCGCATCGGAAATCTTACGTTTGGCGGCGGCGATCCGACCATGGCCGCGCTTTATTCGGAGCTGGTGGTCACAAACCGGTGGCTTTCGCACGAGCAATACGGCCTCGTGTACGGGCTGGCGCGCGTCACGCCCGGCACGAATGTGCTGGCATTCTGCGCCGGAACGGGCTGGCTGCTGCTCGGCTGGCCGGGAGCAGTGGCCGCTGTGCTCGCTGCAACGGTGCCCTCGGCGATTCTGGTGCTTCTACTGACAGCCGGCTATGAATCGTGGAAATCCAACCCGCTTGCGATGGCCGCAATCGCCGGAGACTTGGCCGCCGCGGTCGGAATGATGGCGACGAGTGCGTGGCAGTTGCTCCGTCCCCACCTGGCGCACGGCCGCTGGTTGCGCGGGCTCACTGTCTTTGCGGGTTCGGTCATATTGTCGTTCTATGTCGGACTTTCACCGATTCCCGTCCTCGGACTGGCTGCACTTGTCGGCTTTCTCTGGAGAGTGCCCCCGCAGTCATGAATGTATTACTGCTATATCTTCTCTTGCTTAAGGCCGCGGGGACATCGTTCAGCGGTTTGACATCTCTGCCCATTGTGCAGCACGACCTTGTGGAACACCATCACGTGCTAACCGAACGGCAGCTCAATGCCGCTGTGGCCACGGGCCGCACGGCGCCGGGTCCGAACGGTCTTTATCTCGTGAGCGTCGGGTACTTTGTGGCGGGCGTGCCCGGTGCTTGCGCCGGCTGCCTGGCCGTAGTGACGCCCGCATTCCTGATGATATTTCTGCTCCGGTACCTTGGCACGCGCGCCGAGCATCCAGGGGTAAAGAGCGCGATTCAGGCAGTGACGCTCGCAGCGGCCGGGTTGATCGTAACCTCCACGGTACCGCTTGCGCGCGATGCGCTTACCGGGCGTCTCATGATCGCAATTGCGATTGGCAGCTTCTTATTTCTGGTGCTCACGGAGCGCGCAACAATCTGGGTAATCGCCGTTGCCGCCATAGCCGGAGTGCTTTTCCGCTGACCGCATGTCAGCGGTTATTCAGCGGTTATATTGCGGAGTCACTCCGCGCACTTTAGCCCAGACGCCATCACACGCAGCCACGGTTTCGGGAGGCAAAGGACCGTCGTCAAACGCCTCCAGGTTCTCCTTGAGCTGCTCCAGGCGCGAGGCGCCCAGGATGATGCAATCAATCGGCGTATGGTGTAGCAGCCAGTTGAGCGCCAGGCTCACCATGGAGCGGCCGACATTCCGCGCGACGACGGCGAGCTCTTGCACGGCATCGAAGTATGCGTCGTACCAGTAGCGGCTCAGGTACATTTGGTTATTATCAAAACGGGTTCCCGGCAGGGGTGCTTCTCTCTTTTGCTTGCCCGTCAGCATGCCTCCGGCTAGTGGATTATAGACCACCGTCGAGACGCCAAACTCCTTGCACATGGGAAGATATTCCGCCTCGATGCCGCGAGCCAGAAGATTGTACATCGGCTGCGTCACCATTGCCGGGCGGAAGCCGCGCGAGGCGGCGATCGACAACATCTGGCAAACCTGCCATGCCGCGTAATTGGAGCTGGCCGGGTAGCGCACCTTTCCCGCTTTGACCAGCTCCTCCATAACTTCCAGTGTTTCCTCGATCGGCACTGAGTAATCGGGCTGATGCAGATAGTACAGATCCAGGTAGTCGGTGGCGAGCCGGCGCAAGCTGTCGTCGATTGCCTTGCGAACTGCGGCGCGGGAAAGCCCGCTCTCATCCGGGCCGTCGCCCATTTTGCCGCGCACTTTGCTGGCGAGAACTACTTTGTCGCGGCGTCCCTTCAGGGCCTTTCCCACGATCTGCTCCGAAACGCCGTGGTTATAGATATTCGCGGTGTCGATGAAATTGACTCCGTGATCGAGACAGTAATCAATGATGCCGACAGCCGCTGCCTCGTCGACCTGCGATCCGAAGGTCATCGTACCGAAGCAGGCGCGGGAAACCTTCAAGTCTGTATGTTTTAACGTTCCTTGTTCCATGAATCTGTTGCTAGGGGGCGAGTGCTGGGGCCACGTACGTGTAAAACACAACGATCAAGCCGATGGCTGAAGCCAAAATTACGCTATGGCGCATGGTGAATCGGAACAGCCTGGCTTCGTCCTCGGACTTCATTGCCGTTGCGGCGGCTGCCACCGCAATACTGGTAAGGCTGATCATCTTGCCCATGACGCCGCCAGCGGAATTGGAGGAAGCCATCAGCACTTGATTCATGCCCAGCTTAGATGCCGTCACCACTTGCAGGTTGCCGAACAGCGCGTTGGCGGATGTATCACTACCGGTCAAAAATACTCCGAGCCATCCCAGTAGCGCGCTAAAGAATGGAAACAGGGCGCCGGTGGCCGCGAAAGCAAGGCCGAGCGTTGCGGTTGCGCCGCAGTAATTCATCAGAAATGCAAGCCCCAGAACAGCAGCCATCGTCAGCTCCGCGAGAGCAAGTTGCTTGACGGTGTGCACGAACACGCGCCCGAACTGGCGCGCGCTCATGCCGACCACCACGGCGGCAAGAATGGCGGCGAGCAGACATGCCGTCCCGGAAGCCGAGAGCCAGTTGAAGTTGTAAGTCGCGGGATAATTCAGAGGCTTTGGTACAGCGGGCGGCATCCGCTGCACGCTGTTATGCAGCCCCGGCCATTCGAATGTCACGTTCACGCTGTTCAGATGGTTCTGTATAGGCTTGTAGCCCCAAAGCAGCACGAAGATCACCAGCAGCGCATAGGGGCTCCATGCAATCAGTAGATCCCGGCCGGAATGGCGCCGCGGTGCCGCCTCCGCAGGCCGGCCGCCGGCGCTCCTGGCATTCTCAGCAGAATGCCGCTCGTCGAGCGCGAACCGATCGCTCGGTTTCCATACGCGGAACAGCACTACCAGACAGCCCATCGCGGCCAGCGAGGAGAGAATGTCAGTGAGTTGCGGCCCGATGAAGTTCGAAACATAAAACTGCATCCCGGCAAACGCCATACCGCAGACAGCCGCGGCCGGTAGAACGCCCCTGAGCGCTTTCCAGCCGCCCATGACTGCGATCAGGTAACCGGGAACAATTAGCGACACCGGAGCGCAAACGCGGCCGACGCCGGCGCTCAGATGATCAATCGGCAGCCCCGTAATCCCCGCGAGCGTGATAATCGGAATTCCGATCGACCCGAAGGCCACCGGCGCGGTGTTGGCGAGAAGACAGATCGCGGCCGCGTAAAACGGCGAAAAACCGAGGCCACTGAGCATTGCGGCAGCCACCGCGACCGGCGTTCCAAAGCCCGCGGCGCCTTCGATGAACGCTCCAAAAGCGAAGGCAATCAGCAGCGCCTGTAAACGTCGGTCTTCCGTGAGGCTTCCGACCGAGTCTTTCACGATCTCGAACTTGCCGCTTTCGAGCGTGACGCGGTACAGCAGGATCGCGGCAAATACAACCCAGCCGATCGGAAACAGGCCGAATGCAGCTCCATAGCTTACCGCTCCGAGCGCCTTGTCGACGGGCATCCGGTACTCGCCCAAAGCGACGGCCAGGGCCGCGGCCAGGCCCGCCAGTGCGGCTATCCATGCCGGCTTGCGCTTCACGCCCAGCAGGTACAGGAGGACAAAAATAGGGATAGCCGCGACCAGCGCGGATGCGCCTAAACTCCCGGCAATCGGCGTGTAGTGTTGCTGCCACATTTCCGATCAGGAAGAGGCTTTCGGTTTGAGCTCGCGCAGTTCCATTTTCCGGAAATAGACCTCGGCGCCTTCGGACTGGAACAGAATGCGGCCGCGCGTCACCGAAGCCCCCTTGCCTTCATTTACCAGCTTGCCGTTTACAAAGTATCGGACCGTATCGCCTTCGGCGTAGAGCTCCAGGCAGTTCCACTTACCATGGGCACGCTCCACTTCGCCCGCTGGATCGCGATACCCGGCCACATCCTTCCATTCGCCTTTGCCGAACCGGTCGAAGCGTCCCCTGTTTTTTGTTTCTCCCTTAACGGTCAGCGAGACCCCATCGACCACAATAATGTCGCCGGTTCCGCCTTCGATCATCTGGAATTCGATCGATTGGGGCCAGACTTTGTCTTCGCCATTTACATGGAATAACACTCCGCTGTCGCGTGCTTTGCCCTCACGAGGAGGCCACGTCCTTTCTCCCCAGCGGAACTCAACGTGAAGGTAATAGTTCTGGTATTCCTTGTCCGTGATGATGTAGCCGTATTCCTGGCCGGAAACGTGTACCTGCCCTTTCTCGACGCGAAACACGCCGTCCGGATCCTTATCCCTGCCCTTCGTCTTCAGAAATGTATGAAATCCGCTAAGATCTTTGCCGTTGAACAGCTTGATAACCGGGCCCATGTCTTTGGACCGGAGCCCGCGGTGATCGGCGAGCAATACAGAAGATGCAAGCACGATCAGTACTGCCGTTCTCATCCTTTTACCCTCCGGTTTTGTCCTTGCCAAAATTTTTCCCGCAGTTCGCGTTTGACGATCTTACCAGTTCCGGTCTTCGGTAGCGGATCATGCTGAAATTCGATGGTCCGCGGCAGCTTGAAGCGGGCAATGCGCTCGCACAGGAATGCGAGCAACTCGTCTCGCGAAAGCTCCTTTCCCGGCTTTAATACTACGAACGCTGCCGGAACTTCTCCCCATTTGTCATCTGGAGAGGAAACTACGGCGCATTCCATCACCGCCGGGTGGGCGAAAATCGCTTTCTCCACTTCGAGCGACGAAATATTCTCACCGCCGCTGATGATGATATCCTTCTTTCGATCCACGATGTGTATATAGTTGTGCTCGTCCCAGACGGCCATGTCGCCGGTGTGCAGCCAGCCGCCGGTCATAACTTCCGCAGTAGCCTCGGGCTCTTTGTAATAACCGTCCATCACTTCATCGCCGCGAATTACGACCTCTCCGACGGTGGTCATATCGCGCGGCACGTCCTGCATCTTCGAATCCACAACCCGGATCTCCACTCCCGGCAGCGGCCAACCGGCCATTGCCAGCCGCCGCAAACGATCGGCGTTGTCCTTGTATTCGACTGTGTCCTTGTGGCGGGCGGACGTAGCGACGGGCGAAGTCTCGGTCAGGCCGTATCCTCCCATGCAGGTGCAGTGGAACACCTGCTCCAGGCGCTCCACCAGCTCGGGCGAAGCCGCGGCTCCGCCCAGGTGAATCTCTTTCAAACTCGAGAAATCATGTTGGCCGATGTCGGGCGCATGAAGCAGCGCGTTTGCCATAGTGGGCACCAACGCCATGGCCGTGGCACGCTCCTGCTCAATAAGGTTAAACACCACAGAAGGCTCAAAACGGCGCACCATCACCTGCTTTAAGCCCATCATCGTGCATGCATGGGGCCTGCCCCACCCATTGGCATGGAACAGAGGTATCGTGTGGAGCTCGACGGCGGCATCATCCCGGCTAAACGTTGCGGCTACGGAGAGCGCATGCAGGTATAGCGTTCGGTGCGAGAGCATCACGCCCTTAGGCGTGCCTGTGCTGCCGCTCGTATAGAAGAGCTCGGCCATGGAGTTCTCGTCGAAACTAAAGATGTTCGGACGTTCCATTCTGCCGTGCGAAAGCAGCTCTTCATAGGTCATTGAGGCTATAGGGCACGCAGAGCCAATCGCGACAAACTTCTCGATTGCCGGGCAGACAGCGCGCAAACGTTCGACCAGCGCCATGAAATCGGTTTCGAACAGCAGGATTCGGGGCTGGGCGTGGTTCAGAATTCCCGCCAGCTCCGCGGGCGTCAGCCGCACGTTAAGGGGCATGAGCACCGCCCGCGCCATGGGAACGCCGAAATATCCCTCCAATAGCTCGTGGCCGTTGAAACTCAAATAGGCAACGCGATCACCGGCCTGAACGCCTTGGGCCGTCAAGCCGGCGGCGAGCCGCTGACAGCGGTCGCCGAACTCCGTATATGTGAAGCGGTGCTCGCCCGAAATCACCCCGGCCTTCCCGCCATATAGGTCCACAGCACGGTAGAGGCACCGCACCGGGGTTAGAGGTACGATCATGGGTTCCCCCTCAAATCTCCGGAGAACAAGATTTCAAATACTTGCTTTCACCAACTCGCGATTGTACTCTATGTGTTCGTTCACCGTTGCTTCCAGCTACTGGAGGATTCAATCAGATGCAGTTATTCGCTTGCAGGCTTGCTCTCTATCTACAAATGAGTGAGCCGGCCGGGGGCGGTCATGGATATCTTCTGACTGTGCTCGGTATCAGCATCCTTTCCCTCGTTGTGGCCGCCGCCCTGTCGCGGTATGTGGTCAGCCAGGACACGGGTACGCCACAGATGCAGCGGATTTCTAACGCGATCCGGCAGGGCGCGGAGGCATTCCTACGGCGCCAGAACAAGACCATTCTGGGGCTCTCATTAGTGCTGGCTATTCTCATTTTTCTCGGCTACATGTTCGGCAAAGGAAACCAGGAGCTGGCTTTGCGGATGACGGTTTCGTTCGTGGCCGGCGCCTTGTGCTCCACATTGGCAGGTTTCAGCGGCATGTGGGTTTCGATTCGCAGCAATATCCGGACGGCCTCGGCCGCGCGCACCAGCCTGAACCGCTCACTGCAGATCGCCCTGCGGGGCGGCGCGGTTACCGGGTTGAGCGTGGTAGCCCTTTCACTCCTAGGCGTGGTTTCCCTGTTCTGGGGGTTCGGCGGGCTTGAGCATCCCACGGAAGTGCCCACGCAGATCGTCGCGTTCGGCTTCGGCGCGAGCTTCGTCGCGCTGTTTGCGCAGCTTGGGGGCGGCATTTACACGAAGGCCGCCGACGTCGGAGCGGACCTGGTCGGAAAAGTAGAGGCCGGAATCCCCGAGGACGATCCGCGAAATCCCGCGGTGATAGCTGATCTGGTAGGTGACAATGTCGGCGACTGCGCGGGCCGCGGCGCCGATCTGTTCGAATCCACGGCTGCGGAAAACGTCGGCGCCATGATTCTGGGCGCGGCCCTGTTCCCGGTCTTTGGCATCGAGGGTATTCTTTTCCCTCTTGTCGCGCGCGCCTTCGGGTTAATCGCTTCCATCGCCGGCGTTCTTGTGGTCAAGACTAAAGAAGACGAAGACCCGATGCAAGCCCTCAACCGCGGCTATTACGTCACTACGGTTCTGGCCCTGGTGGGGTTCTATATGGCCGTTCGTCTCCTGCTCAAAGGTAACATGATGCTGTTCCTGGCCGGCGTCGTAGGAATCATGACGAGCTTTCTGTTCGTCTACATCACGCAGTACTACACGGAGTATCGCTACCGGCCGGTGAAGATGATCGCTGAGGCCTGCAAGACGGGGGCGGCGACGACGATTATCAGCGGGTTCGCAGTGGCTCTGGAATGTGTAGCGGCGCCTGTCGTTGTGATTTCCGCAGCCATCCTGGCTTCCTATTATTTGGGGACCAACGCGGGACTCACGGGTGTCACGGAGCAGGCGGCAGGTCTTTATGGCACCGCGATCGCGACTATGGGTATGCTCTCGACGGCAGCCTACATCCTGGCAATGGACACTTTCGGCCCGATTACGGACAACGCGGGAGGCATCATCGAAATGTCGGGGCAGCCGGAAGAGATCCGCCGGCGGACCGACCGGTTGGATTCGGTCGGCAACACAACCAAGGCACTCACGAAAGGCTATGCGATCGGCAGCGCCGCGCTCGCCGCTTTCCTGCTGTTCTCCGCGTATATCGATGAAGTGAAAATCCTGCTCCGGCTTCCGCCTGAAACCCGCTTCGCAGTCGATATCGGCTTCGTACCCGTATTCACTGGAGCGTTGCTCGGCGCGATGCTCGTCTTCCTGTTCAGCTCCTTCGCAGTGAAAGCGGTGGGGAAAGCCGCTCAAACCGTGATCGAAGAAGTGCGCCGCCAGTTCCGGACCAACAAGGGGATCATGCAAGGAACTTCGGATCCCGATTACGGGACCTGCGTCGATATCGTGACTGTCTCGGCCCTGAAGGCAATGGTCGTACCCGGGCTGCTCGCCGTGGCAAGTCCGGTGCTCGTGGGTGTAATCTTCCGGTACTTCTCCAGTTCGGGTTACACCATGGACACGGCTCCGGTGACCGCTGGGGCCGCGGCGCCTTCCGGTCTGCTGATGCCCGTTGGAGCAGTTTCGGTAGCGGCCTTTCTCATGGTCGGAACTATCGGCGGGATTCTGCTCGCCACGCTCATGAACAACGGTGGAGGCGCCTGGGATAACGCCAAGAAGTATATTGAGACGGGAGCATTCGGCGGTAAGGGATCGGAAGCGCACAAGGCCGCCGTGGTGGGAGACACAGTCGGGGATCCGTTCAAGGATACAGCCGGTCCGTCCCTTCATGTGTTGATCAAACTGCTCAGCACGATCACATTGGTAGCGGCGCCGCTGTTTATCTGACCGCGCGCGGACTTAGCACTGTTTCGGCGCCCACGTAAGACGACGCAGCCCGCGCATTCTGGACTCGTCAGCCATGGCGACAGTCAGCGTCAGCTCGCGCTTTTCGCGCACTACAACGAAGGACACGGAATTCTTTCCCCGCTGCGAGCGCACGGCATTGGAGATGTCATGCGGCCTCGCTATGGCGGTGCCGGCTA
>Ga0070741_10004884_pt1 | contig 30699 bp, 29 predicted proteins | sample Coa_R1_4_FD_66440 | JGI IMG/M metagenome (GOLD analysis project Ga0070741, IMG submission 66440) | Surface soil microbial communities from Centralia Pennsylvania, which are recovering from an underground coalmine fire - Coalmine... | ecosystem: Environmental > Terrestrial > Soil > Unclassified ... | reverse complement strand
GTAGCCGGCCTGCACCCCACGCTCGCCGGCTACCAGCTGATCGCGAGCACCTTCTTCAAGGCCATCGAAGCGACGCTCGAACTGCCCGCGACGCCGACCGCGACGTCGACGCCGTTCAGGACGGCCGCGGCACGCGCTCGTAGATCTCGATAGCGGGGCTCAGGTCGCGAAGGAACGACAGCGGGTTGGTATCGTTCCTCGGGCCGACGAGGTCCGGGTGGCCGCCCGGCAGCCACGTCCAGGGCGCATACGACCGATGGCGGTACGCGAGGCGGTAGCCGAGCGTCCCGTCGTGCAGCCCGTCGACGAGCGCCGCCTCGGGGCGGTGCGGCTTGAGCGCGCGCGCGTAGTCGGCGTTGACGACGAAGTAGTCCGGCTGCCAGCGGATCAGGTCGTCGGTGGTGTGGATGTCGATCGCGCGCAGGCCTTCGGTCCGCGGGTTGACGACGTCGGGGAAGGTCGTCGCGACGAGACCGGTACGGCTGGCGTGCGCGCGCAGCCACGCTTCGGCGTCGTATCGCGTGTCGCGGACCATCAGCGCGTCGACGGTCGCCGCGTAGAGCAGCGAGTAGGCGAGCGCCGCGACGGCGAGGCCGCGCCACCACCCGAGGCCCGTCGCGGCGTCGGTCGCACGCTCGAGCGCGACGCCGGCGAACAGCGCCTGCACGACGAAGATCGGCAGCAGATAGCGGTCGTAGTCGTACAGCACGACGGCGATGAAGCCGACGTAGTACGCCGCGGCGACGAGCGCGAGGATCAGCGCCGCGCCGCGGAGCCGCGGCGTCCGCAGCGCGATGACGAACCCGCCGACGCTCGCCGCGAACAGCGGCCACCCCCAGGATCGGACGACGAGCGCCGCGCTCGTCGCGAAGAGGCCCCACTGGCCCTCCGCGGTCGGCGCGAACATCCGGTAGTTGCGGCCCGGGCCGGTGATGTCGCGGAGGTGATCGACGAAGCCGTGCGCATTCAGCGGCAGGTTCTGCACGGCGACGAACAGCGCCGCCGCGACGGCGCCGCCGAGCCACAGCCGGCGATCGGCGACCGACTGCCAGCGACACGCCAGCACGACGGGCATCGAGAGGAACAACGCGTAGGCCTGATCCTTCGTACAGACCGACATGGCCGCGCAGCCCGAGAAGAGCAGGACGTCGCGCAGCGCGCCGGTGTCGAGCGCGCGGAGATAGAAGGCGAGCGCGGCGGTGAACCAGAAGACGTACGACATCTCCGGGTTGGCGGTCTTCGCGTAGTACACGAACAGCGGCAGCAGCGCGAGCGCCGCGGCGGCCCACACGCCCGCTCGCCGACCGAACGTCCGCGCGCCGCAGACGTAGAGCGCGATGGTGGTCCCGGCGGCGGCGATCACGCTGACGGATCGCCCGAGGACCGAGAGGATCGTCACTTCCTGGGCATCGGGCAGGCGCACCCAGCCCATCGCGTCGACCAGCAGCCAGGGGCTGTACGCGATCGTCAGCACGTAGAAGTGGAGTGGCGGATAGCGATCGAACCACCCGAACGAGAAGCGGTGCGACAGCGCGATCAGGACGGCCTTGGGCGTCAGCTCGTCGCCCGCCCAGCCGCTCGGCAGCCCCCACCAGATGCCGATCACGTTGAGCAGGGCGGAGCCGACGATCACGCCGGCGAGCGCGCGACGGACGGGGTCGCTCCAGAGGTGCGCGGCCGCGCGCGCGAGCGGCGGCCGAACGCGCGCGGCCAGCGCGAGGAGCAGCAGCGCCGCCCACACCCAGAACACCCACGCGAGGGCGCGCCGCAGCAGCGCGCTCGCGATCATGCGCGAGAACTCGGCCCTGCGCGCCCACAGCGCCCAGGTCGGGATCGGCTCGAGCCGGCCGCGATCGATCCCCCAGCGCAGGCCGAACGCGAAGTCGCCGCCGTCCTGGAAGTAGCGGATGAAGATTTCGTGGATGCCGCGCTCGAGATGCACGGTGCCGAACGCGGGCAGGTCGGCGTGCCGTCCGGCTTCCTCGACGACCAGGCGCCCGTCGACGTACGTCCACGCCCCGTCGTCCGAATCGGTTTCGAAGGTGTAGTCGCCGGCGCGCGTGACGAGCAGCGAGCCGCTCCAGGTGACGCTGAACGCATCGGGCGGCGCGCCGTGCCAGGCGAGGCGGATGCCGTCGGTCGACGGCCGCGCTTCGACGAGCGACCGGACCGGCGCGGTGGACCAGTTGACGTCGGCGAAGTACGTGGCGTTGAGGCCCTGCGGCAGCCGATCGACGCGCGTGCCGCCCGCCAGCAGCAGGAGCAGCAGCGTGGAGCCGCCGACGAGGGTGCGCAGCACGGAGTGCGATTTTATGTGAAATAAATCGCGTTCCATCGTGCATTTTTATCAACTTAATGTTATAAAGATGCATCCATGAGGAACTTCCGATCCGCACTCGGGTCCGCCACCGCTGTACTCGCACTGGCGTGTGCGGCGTGCACGGGCAGCAGCACGCAGCCGACGGGCGGCGGCTCGTCGACCGTCACCTCGCCGACCGGCGTCGCGCCCTCGGCGAGCGCGCAGATCAAGTTCAGCGATCAGCCGGTCACGCTGATCGTCAGGAACGCCGTCGTCACGCAGTCGCCGGGGACGACCTACACGTTCGAGGTGGCGACCGACGCGGCCTTCGGCACCACGGTTCAGACGAAGGACGGCGTGGCGGAAAGCACCAGCGGGCAGACCAGCGTCCGGCTCGATGCGCTCGCCGCGTCGAAGGACTACTACTGGCGCGCGCGCGCGACCGCGGCCGGCACGGCCGGTCCCTACTCCGCGCCGATGAAGTTCACGATGGGCGCGGCCGTCGTGCTGAGCGCGCCGACGGCGATCGGGCCGCTGACCGGCGCGACGACGTCCACGCGGCCGACGCTGCGGGTGGCCAACGTGACCCGCACCGGGCCGGCCGGCGCCATCACCTACAAGTTCGAAGTGTCGACGTCGACCACCTTCACGCCGCTCGTCGTCAACGTCACGCAGAACGAGGGCGTCAACGAAACCGGCTACATCCTCACCAACGATCTGACGCCGGGGACGACCTACTACTGGCGCGCGACCGCGATCGACGCGCAGAACGGCGTGTCGAGCACGCCGAGCCCCATCCAGAGCTTCACGCCGGCGCGGTCGGCCGCCGAGGCGCTGGCGTCGCAGATCGGCATCACGCTGTGGCCGGGGGCCACGCCGCCCGGAACGACCGGGCACGCGACGATGGGCGAGGCGGGCCCGTTCGGGCAGGGCTGGGACCCGAAGACGCTGTACTACGCGCCGCAGAACGCGTTCTTCCAGAGCCCCGACGCCGAGATGCTGCGCCTGTTCGACCTGCTCGATCGCGGCTTCGATCCCGACGGCGCCATCGGCTGGATGAACACGAACGGCTATCCGACCGCCGCCGTGTGGTATCCGCCGCCGGACAAGGCCGTCATCGGTCTGCACTACGTCTATCTCGCGTCTCGCGGGAAAGTCGTCACCAACAGCATCTGGGACGTCGTATTGAGGGTCGAATGAGACACATCAGATACGCCGTCCTCGTGTGGGCGGCGCTCGGCGGAGTGGCCGCCGCGCAGTCGCCGACGGCGGCCGACGATTCGCGCGGGTACATCGAAGGCGTCGCGCAGTCGGCGTTCGGCAACGTGACGAGCCAGTCGTTCGGCGGCGAGATCGGCGTCAAGGTGCGGCCCGGCCTGCAGGTGTTCGTCGACGGCGGGTACGTCCGCGACACGACGCCCGGAGCGCTGAGCTCGCGCGCGCAGTCGATAGCCGCCGACATCAGCACCAAGGCGGGAGGCGGCACGTATCGCGTGAAGCAGCCGGTGACGTTCGGCGTTGCCGGCATCAAGTACTGGCTGCCGGTCGACCAGTCGCGGTTCGCGCCGTACGTGATGTTCGGCGGCGGCATGGCGCGCGTCCAGGAGGACACCACGTTTACCGTGGCGACCGGCAACGTGTCGGACTACGTCGCCGTCGGCAGCGATCTCGTCGGCACCCAGACGAAGGGGATGATCAGCGGCGGCGTCGGCGTCGACGTCGCGGTCGGCCGCTCGTTCTACGTCGATCTGCAGTACCGGTTCGGCCGCGTCTTCACGACCGACGGCCTCAACATCAACCGCGCGGGAGCCGGCGTCGGCGTTCGCTTCTAGGACGCCGATGAAGCGCGCCGCCCGCGCGAACCGACGCGGACGCCCGCCGAAGTTCGGGCGCCCGGGTCAGGTCGTCGCGGTCACCCTGCCGGCGGAAGTCGTCCGCGGACTCCGCCGCATCAATCCGGATCTCGCCTGGGCGATCGTCCAGCTGTTTCAGCGCGGCGCCAACGGCGTCGGCCGCAAAGAGCGGCGCGCCGACTCCGAGCTCGTGGCCGTGGCCGACGGCCGCTCGCTGATCGTCGTCAACCGCGACGCGCTGAAGCAGCTGCCGGGCGTCAACGTCATCCCGCTCCACGACGACCGCGCGTTCCTCGCCTTCGATCGCGACGCGACGCTCGCCGATCTCGAACTGGCCGTCCTCGAGCGCCTCGGCAGCCGTGCGGTCGGCGCGCGCGAGCGCAAGGCGCTCTCGGAGCTGAAACTGCACGTGCACCGCTGGCGCCACGATCCCGAGCTGCGGTGCGAGATGCGGTCGATTATCGTGATCGAAAAGACCGCCGCAACGCGAAAGCGCAGCCGGCCGACGTCAGCATGAGCGGCAGCAGGCTCGCCAGCCCGCGCAGCCCCATCTTCATTCCGAGATTGAACGCCGCCTTCGGCTCCGTGTGCGCGCGGAAGTCTGGATTGGCGCCGCCCGACACGAACGTCTGCGGGTTCAGCGCCAAGTCGCCGTCGGCGAACGCCGGCCACAGCAGCTCGGCGACGGGCCGCCGGATGTTGTTGGGCGGGAGCGGCGCCGTCGACACCGCGACGAGCGTCAGGGCGACGCCGTACGCGGCGACCAGCGCGAGTGCGCCGCGCACCAGCCGCGGCACGGCCGTCCACAGCGCCGCGAGGCCGATGCACAGGAACGGAATCGCGGGCGACGCGTGGCGCGGTCCGTACGACCATCCACCTTCCCAGTACGCGTAGCTCGCGTTGAGCAGGACGTAGTAGACCGCGATCACCGCGGCCGCGACCGCGACGAGCCGCCGCCGCACCAGGCACAAACCGACCGGCGCACACGCGAGAACCGGCGCGAGCGGCAGCAGCCCGCGGTACTCGCCGAACAGAATCCGGCGCAGCCGGATCATGCGCGGGAGGTCGACGCCGTAGAACCCCTGCTGCATGCCGACGTAGCTCGATTCGCTCGCGTAGCCGATGTGGAACGGCGAGCCGAAACACGCATACTGGTACGCCATCAGCACCGCCGCCGGGACGAGCGCGCCAATCGTCAGCGCGCCGACCACGCGCAGCCGCCGCGCGCGATCCAGCCGCCAGACGTGCACCAGCGTCAGCAGCGCGATCACCACGGCCGGGATCGCCGCCGGAAATTCGGACACGGTCGCCCAGCCGGCGCAGAGGCCCGCCATCGCTCCGCGGCGCCAGTCGCCATCGCCCGCGCGGCACGCGGAGGCGAAGGCGAGGACGAGCAGCGAGGCCGAAAACGCGTGGCCGATGAAGATCGTGGCCAGCGTCCAGATCGGTGTGCCGAGGCCGAAGACGACGGCGGCGACGAGCGCCCCGGCCGCGGACGAGCCGAGCTCGACGCACAACGAAAACAGCGCGACGCCGGCCATCGCCGTGAACAGACCCGCCGTGAAGACGGTGGCGAGGTACGACAGCAGCGCGATGCCGGGATAGTCCTCCGAATCGACGCCGAGCGCCCGTGCCAGGGGGCGCGCGATCGCCACGATCGGCACCGCCGTCAGCGACAGGCCCGGCGCCTTGTCGGAGTAGTAGTGGCCGTGGTCGAACGCCTTGTCGCCGGTCGAGAGCTGATAGGGGTCGATGACAAAGGTGTGCTCGTTCGTGATCGCGCGCACCAGCGCGTACCGCGTGTTCTGGTTCCATCCGCCCGCCTGGTAGAAGTAGGCGTACGCGACGAACAGCAGCGCGAAGAGCGCCCAGTGCGTCCGGGTCACGCGTACCTTCGCAGTCCGGCCGCGAGGATCGCGAGGCTGACCGCTTCGCCGGCCACCGTCGCGCCCGCCGCGCCGACCGGCCCGTAGTGCGGAATGACGTACAGGTTCAGCCCCACGTTGACCGCCAGTCCGACGAGGCCGGTCTGCAGCAGCAGCCGTTCGCGATCCACCGAAATGGCGATGGCGTGAAGAATCCAGATCGCGAACACCACCGGCAGCCCGACGACGAGGATGCGGAACGCGGCGGTCGCGGCGGCATAGTCGGCGCCGAACAGCACGACGAGCAGCGGCGTCGCGATCGCGAAGGCGACCAGCGCAACGGCAGCCCCGAGCGCCGCCGATCCCGAGACGCCGCGGATGGCGAGCAGTCGATGCTGTCGGCGATCGGTCGTGAACAGCGCCGACAGCCTCGGCGTCAACACCGTCGACAGCGCGAGCGCGGCATAGGTGAAGCCTTCGTAGATCCGGTAGGCCGCCGCGTACAGGCCTGTCTCCGCGTCCGTGCGCATCGATCCGAGCATCACGCCATCGACGTACGAGTACAGGTTCAGCACGACGAGAAAGAACCCGAGCGGCAGCGCCGTGCGGTGCAGCTCGCGCCAGACGCCGGCATCGTACGCGAAGCCGACGCCCCCGAGCCGGGTCTGCGTGACGACGAGCGCCAGCACGAGCGCGGCGCCGCGTGCGATCACGAACGCGATCGCCAGGCCGCGCAGCCCGGTGCCCATCATCAGCGCCGCGACCCCCACGACGAGGAGCAGAATCCGATCGGCGAGGACGACGATCGCGTCCCAGCCGAAGTGCTCGAGGCCCTGCAGCACGCCGCGGATCGTCAGCATGTAGGAGCGGAAGACGAGCGACCCGCCGATGAGATAGCACGCGAGCCGCACATCCCACTGCGGGCGCAGCAGGTTCGCCGTCACCACGAGCACCGCGAGCGCCGCGGTGGCCCACAACAGCTTGATCGCCAGCGCGTGGCGCAGCAGAAACGACGCGCGGGACTTGTCGCGCGCGACCGCGCGGATCGTCACCTGGTGCAGCCCGAAGTCCATCAGCGTCTCGAACACGCCGCCGAGGAGCAGCGCGAACGAGAACTTGCCGAGCTCGTCGACGCTGCCGAGCATGCGCGCGGCCGCGATGTAGAGCAGCAGCAGCAGCGCGGCGGTGCCCGCCGAGATCGTCGAGTAGAGGAAGTTGCGGATCATCGCGCCGGCGCCGCCAGCCGCTCGACGAGGGCGGCGTAGCGCTCGAGGAGCGCGTTCGCCTCGAACCGCTCGCGCGCGACGGCGTATCCGGCGCCGGCGATGCGCGCGCGCAGCGCGGGGTCGCCGAGCATCCGCTCGATCGCGCGCGCCAGCGAGGCGGCCGATCGCGGCTCGTGCACGACGGCCGTCTGGCCGTCGACGCAGAAATCCCCGAGCCCGCCCACCGCCGACGTGACGACCGGCACGCCGCTCGCCATCGCCTCGATGGCCGTGTTGCCGAGCGCCTCGAAGTGCGACGGCTGCACGAAGACGTCCGCCGCCCGGTAGAAGGGTGCCGGGTCGGGCGTGCTCCCCTCGAAGCGCACCGCGTCGCCCAGTCCGTGCGCCGCGACGTAGGCGCGCGCCGGCGCCCCGGCGTCCCACGCGTGCCCCGGCATATCGGGACCGACGAGGACGAGCAGGGCGTCGCCCCGATCGGCGATCCGCCATGCCTCGACGAGATCGTTGACGCCTTTCTCGACGCTGAGCCGCCCGACGAAGAGCACGATCGGCCGCTCCTGCGGCCATCCGAACCGCGCGCGGAGCAGCTCGCGTTCCCCCGGCTCGGGACGGCGGAAGCGCGCGATGTCGACGCCGTGGGGCAGGTACACCACGCGCTCGCGCGGCACGCCGGCGCGGATCGCTTCGCGCTCCAGATCCCGCCCGATGCAGACGATCGTGTCGGCCTGCTTGTAAATGGCGCGCACCGGTCCCCGCAGCAGGCGGGCGATCGCCGATTCGCGCGGCAGCCCCGACGTCGACTGCGCGTCGGCGCCCGCCAGCACGCCGGCGACCTCGCCCTGCGCGACGACCCGCTTGCGCATCAGGCGCGCCAGCGGGATGGCCGCCGCGCCGATCCCGCGGTAGTCGACGCACACCACGACGTCGTACCGCGCGCGCGCCCTCACCATGCGCGCGGCGAGCGCCGGCAGCATCAGCCACTTCCCGCTGCCGCGGCGCGCGCCCGGCGGCGCGAGGCGGCGCACCGGCACGCCGTCGATCAGCACGCGCTTCTTGTCGGTCGGCTCCACCTGCTTGGTGACGACCTCGACGCCGAAGCCGTGGGCGTGCAGGTATCGCACGAGCTGCCGCGCGTGCACTTCGACGCCGCCGACGACGGGGTGGTAGTAGGTCGTCACCACCAGCACGTTCGGCTTCATCGAAGCACGGTCCGCGTGAGCAGCCGCCAGTACGCATCGAGCGTCCGCTCGTACGCGGTCTTCGCGCGCCTGAGCCACCCGCTGCCGATCAGATCGTCGCGCGCGACCATCGGCGCGCTGACGAGCAGCTCGCGATCAGGTCGACGCCGGATCCGCCGCGCCAGCGCCCGGTCGCGCGGCAGCGTCGGCAGCAGCGCGACGAGTCCGCCCAGCGCGCGGGCGTAGGTGAGCGCGTGCCCCTTCGCGGCCAGCACGGCGAACTGCACCGGTTCGTGGACGAGCAGGGCGGGCGCAATCGCCGCGATCGTGCGCAGCTCGTAATTCTTGAGGATGAAATGCCAGCGGTTGCGAATCTGATAGTAGAAGAGCCACGCGCTGCGCGGACGGCTGTTGTGCAGCACGATCGCCTCGGGCAGCTCCCGGATCTTGTACCCCGCCATCCTGATGCGATGCGTGAAGTCGCCGTCCTCCTTGCCGATGAAGTACCGCTCGTCGAACAGGCCGACGTCGATCGCCGCCTGCCGGTCGAGCAGCAGCGCGCAGGTGGGGGCGGCGCCGATGTCGAGCGGCTTCGGTCCACGTTCGTCCAGCGGCCGGTCCAGCCACGGGTTGACCGCCTCGCAGACGAAGTGCAGCGCCCCGCCCGCGTACTGGATCCGGTCCGGCCGGCCCGCGTGCACGACGATCGGGCTGCCGACCTTGATCGTCGGATCGGCGACCATCGCCGCGTGCAGCCGCTCGACGACGTCCGGGCGGATGCGGACGTCGGCATCCATCAGCAGCACGAACCGCTGCGTCGCCTCCGTGATGCCGACGTTGCGTCCCGGGCTCGGGCCGTCGTTTCGATCGAGGCGGCGCACGCGGATCGCCGGATGCGTCCGCGCCAGCCAGTCGGCGGTGCCGTCGCTGCTCGCGACGTCGACGAGGACGATGCGGCCGGGCGGGCAGCCCGCGGCGAGCACGGAATCGATGGTCTCGGGAAGCGCGGGCAGGTTGTTGTGCGCGACAATCGCGACCCCGGTGTCCGACGGCCAGGTCACGGTCGACGGTCCATGGTCACGGTCATCTCGCGGCGGACACGAACCAGGCGCGGCCGCGGCCCGGCAGGCAGGTGAGGAACTTGCCGTTCAGCCGCATCAGGTGGAAGCGATCGCCGTGCGCGCGGACGCCGCGGCGGCGCAGCGGCTGCTCGGCGAAGCAGAGCACGTGGCCCGTCGCGTCGACCGACTCGCGCGCGATCTCGCCGGCGATCCCCCAGGGCATCGCGACGTGCGCGATCGTCTTGCCGAGGCGTGCGCCCAGGATCGCGCGCGCGTCGGCCAGTTCCGCGCGGATCGTCGAGCGGCGTTCGGCTTCCGACTCGAAGCGGCCCTGCGTTCCGTTCGCGACGTCGCGGAGTTCGCGCCGCCAGCCGGCGCGGCCGAAGAATTCCGCGCCGCCGTTCTCCGCGACGTGACGGCGGCACCGATCGGCGGCGGCCTCGTCCGCGTGGAAGCGCAGCGCGTCGGACATCCGCGACCGCCGCGGGTAGAGCGGCGTGCCGAGCGCGTCGGCTTCGATGGGCCGGTTGAGGAGCGGCTCGCGCGCGAACTGCGGCGACACGAAGTCCACGATCTCCGCACCGCTGAAGATCATCGCGTGCGCGCGCGTGTGCGACTGGACGTCGAAGACGCCGCTCGATTCCAGCTCGCGCAGCTGCGCCCAGGTGACGAAGGGCGAGTCGGCGCCCTCGTCGGCCACGCGCGCCGGGATGGCGAACAGGACGGCGCGCATCCCGAACTGCTTCAGCAGCGGATATGCCACCTCGTACGCGCTCGACCACGCATCGTCGAAGGTGAGGGCGATGGAGCGCGGCGCGGGCCGGACACCGTCGATGACGAGGCGCGCCATCTCGTCGCAGGCGACGGTCCGGTAGCCGTTCTCGGCCAGATAGCGCAGCCGCGGCTCGAGCCAGTCGCGCGTCACCTCGTGGAGGTGGAAGACGGGCAGCTGGTCGCCGACCGATCCGCCGAAGAGGAACGCCGGATAACAGCCGGTGGCGAGATCGAGCACGCCGCGCACGGGACCGCCTCGTTCGGCGAATGGAGGTCTCGCGGACATAGGGGAATCGATGACGAATATTGTAGTCTCCGCGTTAGAATATGCGCGCGATTGTGTCGCTTTTCTGACGGAGGGCATATGGCCGTTTCACGCCGCAGGTTCGTAGGGGGCATCGCCGCCGCGCTCGGGTACCTGGGCGCCGGGCCCGAGCTGGATCTCGTCGCTCAGCAGGGCGGCGCCGGCGTGCCGGGCCAGCAGCGCGGCCGCGGCCCGCGTGCCGCGGTGGATCTCTCCAAGATTGCGAAGATCAACAACAACGAGAATCCGTACGGCGTCCCCCCGGTGGTCCGCACGGCCATGGAAGATCCCAAGGCGTGGGAATGGGCCAACCGGTACGGCGCGCCAGACGGCGGACTGAACCAGGCGATTCAGGAGCTGCACGGCGTCAGCGCCGAGCACGTCATCCTCGGCTGCGGGTCCGGCGAGCTCCTCAGCTCCATCACGATCGCGATGTTGATCGCCGATCCGAAGAAGAAGGTGCTCGGCGTCAATCCGACCTACAACGATCCGTACTCCAAGGCGTCGCAGATCGGACGCGAGACGATCCGCGTGCCGCTCAACAAGGACTACACGCAGAACATCCCGGCGATCATCGACATCGCGAACAAGCGCGCCGCCGAAATCGGGTTCATCTACATCGTCAACCCGAACAACCCGACCGGGATGATCGTGCCGAAGGATCAGATCAAGCAGCTGCTCGACGGCATTCCCGCCGACATGCCGGTGCTGATCGACGAGGCGTATCATCACTTCGTCGACAGCCCCGACTACGAATCGTCGATGAAGTACGTCCTCGAGGGACGCCACGTCATCGTCTGCCGGACCTTCTCGAAGATCGCCGCGCTTGCCGCCATGCGCCTCGGCTACGGCGTCGGCCATCCGGAGCTCATCAAACGCGTGCACACCTTCACGACGGGCAGCCAGTCGATCACGGTGAAGTTCGGCGGCGCCGCGTCGCTCAAGGACACGGCCGGACAGGCCAGGACCAAAGCGCTCAACAAGCAGGTCCGCGACGACACGATCGCCAAGCTGAGGGCGATGGGCTACGAGGTGCTGCCGTCGGAGACCAACTTCTTCATGGTCGGCCTCAAGCGCGAGGTTAGCGAGGTCGCGTCCGAATTCCAGAAGCGCGACGTGCTCGTCGGCCGGCCGTTCCCGCCGATGACCAAGCATCTGCGCGTGTCGGTCGGAACGCAGGCCGAGATGGACAAGTTCGTGGCCGCGTTCAAGGAGATCATGGCGACGCCGGCGAAAGCCACCGCCGGCGCGTAAAGGTCGAGAGCGTCGGTCGGGGCGGTGACCGCGGTCACCGCCCGGCCCGTCCGCGTCACCGCTTCCGCTGCTGGATCTGCGCGAGGAAGAACTCCTTCAGCCGTTCGTTCGTCAGCCCGAGCTCCGTCGCTTCGTTCAACGCCTTCTCGGTGTCCCACCCGTCGACGATGGTCCGTTTCATGAGCCACATCCCGGCGGCCCTTCCACCGCCCGCTCAATGGATGAACGCCGGCTGTACGCCCGGCGCGGTGATCGTCTTGAGGAAGGTGTCGACCGCCGCCGGATCGGGCGCCGACGCGCTGAACGGGATGTGATAGTACGGGATGCCGGCCGCCTTCGCCGCGGCGACGTTCGCCTCGATGTCGGCGCCGGGCTCGGTTGCCAGGCGCAGGTTGATGATCGACGCATAACCCATTTTGTGGATTTCCGCGATCGCGGTCGGCGTAATCGCCCCCGCGCACGCGACGGTCGACTCGACTTTCGCGAAGTTCCTGATCCCCGGCACCTCCTGCCGGACCACCTGCGCCGTCGCCGCGACGGCCATCACGCCGGCCGCGACCGCGGCCAGCGCCAGCTGCGACATCTCTGGTTGCACGCCCGCACCTCCTTCGACCGTTACCGTGTCGAACGCGTAGTTATTCTATGATGTGACCCGTGTCCCCGGCGCGAGTCGTCGCCGCGGTGCTGCTGTTCCTTGTGCTCGCCGCGGCACTGTCGGTCGACGTCGTCAAGACGAACCCGAACAAGAGCGACGAAGCGACCTACGTGATGATGGCGCTGAGCGCCGCGTACGATCACGACCTCGCCTACCAGCGCCGCGATCTCGAACGCTACATGGGCCTGTACCGCTGGGGCCCTGACGGCATCTTCCTCAAGCGCGGCAAACAGCTGCACCTCCGGGTCGGCGGCGGATTGCCGTTCGTCCACCTGGCCAAGACGCCGGACCGGCAGCCCGATCGTCTCTTCTTCGGCAAGGCCTTCATCTATTCCGTCGCGGCGGCGCCGTTCGTGCGCCTCTTCGGCCTGAACGGGATGCTGGTCTTCAACGTCCTGCTCGCATTCCTCGTCTGTGTCTGCGCCTACAGGTTTCTCGCCGTCCAGTCGGGGCCGCTCGCGTCGCTCGTTTTCGCGCTCGCCTTCGTCGGCGCGACGTGCGTGCCGGTGTATCTCGTGTTCCTCACGCCGGAGATGTTCCACTTCGCGCTCGTCTTCGTCGCGTACTTCCTCTGGCTGTACAAGGAAGTCCTGCCGGAGGACGCGCCGTCGTGGTTTCGGCGCGGGTGGACCGACGTCGCGGCCGCCATCCTGCTCGGCATCGTCACCTACTCGAAGCCGACGCATGCGCTGCTCGTCGCGCCGCCGGTCCTCTGGGCGTTCTGGCGCCGCCGCTTCGCCGTCGGCATCTCGTTCGGCGTCGCGGCGGTCGCGGTCGCCGCAGCGTTGTTCGGCGTCAACGCGCTGGTGACGGGGGAGTTCAACTACCAGGGCGGCGACCGCCGCGAATGCGTCGCGCGGTTCCCGTTCGACGGCACACCCGATCCCTGGGACTCCGCGCGCTGCCTCACGATGGCGACCGACGATGCGGACACGCAGAACGTCTTCACCGATTTCCGCAGCCGGCTGGCGCACAACGTCGAATATTTCTTCGTCGGACGGCACTTCGGCTTCGTTCCGTATTTCTTTCCCGGAGTCGTCGCGATCCTGCTGTGGCTGGCGTCGGGGGAGCGCGCGCGGCCGTGGCGCGGCCTGACGCTCGCGGCCGTCGCGGCATCCGCGCTGGCGCTGCTCGTCTTCGCGCCGTTCACGTGGAGCGGCGGCGGCGGACCGTCGGGCAACCGCTACTTCATGAGCCTCTACGCGCCGCTGTTCTTCCTGACGCCGCCGCTCTCGTCCACGCTCCCGGGCCTCGTGGCCTGGCTCGGCGGGGCGCTGTTCACGGCGAAGATGCTGACCGATCCGTTCGGCGCGGCGAAGCACCCCAACGACATCACCGCGAAGGGATTCGCACGGCGGCTGCCGGTCGAGATCACGATGGCCAACGACCTCCCGATCATGCTCGAAGGGCCGCGCGCGCACTCCTGGTTCCACGACGTGCTGCTGTACTTCCTCGACGAGCACGCCTACAATCCGGATCCGCCCGACCCGCAGGGCGACACCTGGCTGTGGATCGCCGGCGATGGCCGCGCCGACATCCTGATGCGCTGCGAGTGGCCGATCGATCACCTGACGATCACCGCGGATTCGCCGATCGCCACCACCTTCGTCGTTTCCGCGGGCGCAGAGCAGGCGACCATCCCGATCCCGCGCGGACGGCCGGTCACCTTCGACGTGCCCGCGTCGGGCGTGCGCGACTATCGCAGCTGGGCGTACCTCCTGACGGCGCGATCCACCGAAGGGTTCACGCCGCGGCTGCTCGATCCCGAATCGACCGACGCCCGCAACCTCGGCGTCCGGATCAAGTTCACCGCCGTGCCGCGCACGCCATGACGCCGCGGCGAGAGCTGGGGCTCGTGCTGCTCGCGAGCGCCCTGCTCACGATCGCGCTGACCTATCCGCTCGCGTTCCGGCTCGGCGCCATCGGACGCGTCGACAACGCCGACGGGCAGTTCTCGATCTGGAACGTGGCGTGGGTGGCGCGCACGATCGGCGTGTCGCCGGCGCACCTGTTCGACGCGAACATCTTCTATCCGAACACCGGAACGCTCGCGTACTCGGAGAGCAACCTCGGCGCCGGCGTGGTCGCGGCGCCGGTCTACTGGCTGACGCGCAACCCGTTCGCGGCGCACAACGCCGCGGTGCTGTTCGCGTTCTTCCTCAGCGGCATCGCGATGTTCTTCCTCGCGCGGCACCTGACGCACGATCCGCGCGCGGCCGCCGTTGCCGCGATCGGCTACGCGTTCTGTCCGTACGTCTACGCGAGGACGTCGCACATCCAGCTCCTGATGATCGGCGGGCTGCCGTTGGTCCTGCTCGCGCTGCACCGGCTCGCCGAGCGTCCGTCGGCTGGCCGCGGCGCCGCGCTGGGGCTGGCGATGGGGCTGCAGGCGCTGTTCTGCGGCTACTACGGCATTTTCGCCATCCTCATCGTCGGGTACGGCGTGCTGACGCTCGCCACCGTCCGCCGGTTGTGGACCGACCGCCGATTCTGGGCGGGGCTCGGCGCCGGCGCGCTCGTCTCGCTGGCGATCGTCGTTCCCGCGTTTCTGCCGTACGTGCGGCTGCAGGGACACGGCTTCGGGCGCACCCTCGAGGCGGCGGCGTCGTTCTCGGCGAACTGGAGCGCCTACCTCGCGAGCTCGTCGCACGCGCACGTGTGGATGCTGTCGGTGATCCCTCGGCCGAGCGAGTCGTTGTTTCCCGGATTCGTCGTGCTGGCGTGCGGCGTGGCCGGCGCGGCGATCGCGCGCCACGATCGCCGCGGCGAGCGGCTGTGGCTCTACGGCGGGCTCGGCGTCCTGTCGTGCTGGGCGTCGTTCGGACCGCGCGCGAAGTTCTACAGCGTGTTGTACGACCTGATTCCGGTCTTCACCTGGATGCGCGCGCCGGCCCGATTCGGTCTGCTGGTCACGCTCGCGCTGTGCGTGCTCGCCGCGGTCGCGGTGTCACGCTGGCTGCCGCGCACGCCGGCCGGCAACGCCCTCGCGATCGCGCTCGCCCTCGTCACCGCGGCCGAGCTGTCGACCACGTGGCCGATGCGTGAGGTCGATCAGGTGGAGCCGGTGTACCGCGTGCTCGCGCGGCTCGATCCGGGACCGGTGATCGAAATGCCGTTCTGGTATCTCGAACCGATGTTTCCCCGGCACACCTATTACATGCTGCAGTCGACGCAGCACTGGATGCCGCTCGTCAACGGCTACAGCGACTACCTGCCGCCGGACTTCCTCGAGCACGTGATGACGCTGGCCGCGTTCCCGAGCCGCGAATCGCTGCGACTGCTCGGACCGGAACACGTGCGCTACGCGATCATCCATCGCTACTGGTACGGCGACGATACGTGGGCGACCGTCGTGCCGCGGATGCGGGAGCTCGCGCCGTACCTGAAGCTGCTGTACGAAGGCGAAGGGACGCAGCTTTACGAGATCGTCGGGTTTCCGCCGTGATGGCTGCGTGACACGTACACGGCGGCGCCCGACAGCGAGAAGATCATGATGAGCGCCTGGCCGACCAGCGACATCAGGATCGCGCCCTCGACCGGCTGGCCGATCCGCGCAAAGTAGAGCGAGAACGTCGCCTCGCGGACGCCGAATCCGCTCACCGAGATGGGCAGCATCTGCACGACGAACGAGATCGGCACGATCACCGCGAGGTCGGCGAACCGGATCGTCGCGCCCAGCGCGATGATCACACCGTAGTAGAACACCACCATCGTGGCCTGCACGAAGATCGCGGCGCCGAAGCACTGCGCGAGGCGGACCGGATGGCGCCGGAACCGCGACAGGATCTGCGTCAGGTTGTCGATCCGGCCGCCGACCCACTCCGGATGGATGACCGACAGCGGCCGCAGCAGGCGGCCGAAGCCGTCGGGCACGAGGACGGCGGGCGCCGACGCCGCCGCGCCGACGAAGAACCCGACCCACAACCACGCCGGCCAGATCGGCACCGCCGCCGGGTGCAGCGCGCCGGCCGCGGTCGCGCCGATCGCGGCGATCAGCACGAGCGCGATCACGCCCATGACGCGATCGGCCAGAATCACCGTCGTCGCGACCGTCTTCGACTTGGTGTACTTCGCCGTGTCGGCGATGCGGAAGAAGTCGCCGCCGATGTTGCTCGGCAGGAAGTTGTTGAAGAACAGCGCGACGAGATACGACCCGATCAGCGTCGTCGCCGGCACCCGCACCTCCTGCGCTTCGAGCAGGACGTGCCATCGCCACAGGCTCGCCGCGACGTTGATGCAATAGAGCGCGAGCGCCGCGGCGAGCCACGCCGGCGACGCGTGCTTCGCGCTGTTCCAGAGGCGCGCCGCATCGATCCGCGAGAACAGGAATGCGAGCAGAACGATGCTGACCGAGATTTTCAGCGCCAGGATGACGGACCGGCGGCCGGTAGAGGTGCTCAAGGAAACGGGTTAGGGTACTACGAATTATGCGAAAATCACAGGAACCCTTTGCGCATCCTGATGATTGCGCCCGAGCCGTTCTTCGAACCGCGCGGGACGCCGTTCAGCGAATACCACCGCATCCGCGCGCTGACCGCGCTCGGCCATGACGTCGACCTCGTGACCTATCCGTTCGGCCAGCCGGTGTCGATGCCGGGGCTGCGGATCTTCCGGTGCGCGAGGCCGCCGTTCATCTCGCGCGTGAAGATCGGACCGTCGGCCGCCAAGCTTCCGCTCGACGCGATGCTGACGCTCACCGCCGTGCGCCGCGCAGCCGCCGAGCGATACGACGCGATCCATTCGCACGAGGAAGGCGGCGTCATCGGCGCGGCGCTGTCGGCGATCCTGCGCGTGCCGCACCTCTACGACATGCACTCGAGCCTGCCGCAGCAGCTGACGAACTTCGCGTTCAGCGGATCGCGGATCCTCCGCGCCGTGTTCGTCGCGCTCGAGCGGTTCATGATCCGCCGATCCCGCGCGGTGATCGTCATCTGTCCCTCGCTCGAAGAAACGGTCCGCGCGATCGCGCCGGACGCGCGAACGGTGCTGATCGAGAACGCGCCGGGCTCGGTCGAGGAACAGGCCACCTCGGAGCAGGCAGCGGCGGTCCGCGCCTCGCTCGGCCTCGCCGCGTCGACGCCGATCGTGCTCTACACCGGTACGTTCGAGGCGTACCAGGGGCTCGATCTTCTGTTCGATGCCTGGGCCGTCGCGCGCCGCCGCGTGCCGTCCGACGCGCGGCTCGTCCTCGCCGGCGGCAAACCGGATCAGATTGCGGCAGCGCGGGAGCTGGCCCGGCGCGCCGGCGTCGACGCGTCGACCGTGTTCGCGGGCGAGCGGCCGGCATCCGAGATCCCCGCCTATCTGCTCGCGGCGGACGCGCTCGTCTCGCCGCGGTCGCGCGGCACCAACACGCCGCTCAAGATCTATCAATATCTGCGGTCGGGGAAGCCGATCGTCGCGACGCGCCTGCTGACGCACACGCAGGTCCTCGACGACGACACCGCGATGCTGACCGACGCGACTGCCGAGGCGTTCGGCGCCGGCATCGCCGCCGCGCTCACGGACCGCGCGCGCGCCGCCGCGATCGGCCGCCAGGCGCAGCGCCTGGCCGAGACGAAATACAGCTACGAGGCGTACCTGGAGAAGACGCGGCAGGCGTGCGCGGCGCTCTTCGAGGCGCGCCGTCCGCACGCCCAGCCGGCGAAGGACGTCGCGTGACGCAGTCCGCCAGCGAGCCGCGGAGCGGGGATCACTACAGCTACGCCCACTACGCGAACGAGCGCACCGCCCGGACGTTCGACGATCTGCGGTTCGGCGGGCCGATCGGCAGCCTCGTCGCGAGCTCGCAGGCCAAGACGCTCTCGGATTTCGTCGGCCGGATTCAGCACCGCCGCATCCTCGACGTGGGCACGGGCACCGGCCGCGCGGCGCTGCTGTTCGCGCGCGGCGGCGCGCGGGTGACGGCGGTCGACGCGTCGCCGCAGATGCTGGAGGTCGCGCGCGCCCGCGCCGACGAGCAGGGCATCCGCAGCATCACCTTCGGCGTCGGCGATGCGCACGCGCTCGAGTTCGCCAGCCGCAGCTTCGACGTCGTCTGCTGCCTGCGCGTGCTGATGCACACGCCGCGCTGGCGCGCCGTCGTCGCCGAGCTGTGCCGCGTCGCCGATCAGCTCGTCATCGTGGACTACCCATCGGCGACGAGCGTGGCGCTCGTCGAATCGGTCGCGCGCCGCGCGGCGCACGCCGTCGGCGTCCGCACCGAGGCGTACCGCGTCTTCACGCATCGCACCATCGCCGACGCGCTCGCGCGCAACGGGTTCCGCGTCCGCTCGGTCCACCGGCAGTTCGTCCTGCCGATCGCGCTGCACAAGGCGATCGGTTCGCGCAGCTTCACGCAACGGAGCGAGACCGTCCTCGACCGCCTCGGCCTGCTGAAACCGTTCGGCTCGCCCGTGTCGCTCGTGGCCGAGCGATGCGCGTCCTAGTCACCGGCGCGACCGGCTTCACGGGCGGCCACCTGGCGCGAACGCTCGTGCGGCACGGACACGCGGTCGGTGCGCTCGTGCGCGACCCGTCCCGCGCCGGCGATCTCGCGGCCGCGGGCGTGACGCTCGTGCCCGGCGATCTGCGCGATGCGGCGTCGCTGGCCGTGGCCACGCGCGACGTGGACGTCGTCTACAACGTCGCCGCGCTGTACCGTCAGGCGGGGCTCGCCGACGAGGTGTATCGGGACGTGAACGCGCGCGGCGTCGAACGCGTGGTCGCCGCCGCCGCGGCCGCGCATGTCCGCCGCGTCGTGCACTGCAGCACGGTCGGCGTGCACGGCGACATCGAGCAGCCGCCCGCGAACGAGGACGCGCCGCTCCGGCCGGGCGACATCTACCAGGCGACGAAGCTCGAAGGCGAACGCCTCGCGCGGCAAGCGGCCGCACGCTTTGGCATCGAGGTCGTCGTCGCGCGGCCGTCGGGCATCTACGGCCCCGGCGATCGGCGCCTGTTGAAGCTCTTTCGCGGCGTCGCGCGCCGGCGGTGGATCACCCTCGGCAGCGGAGAGATCTATTACCATCTGACGCATATCGACGATCTCGTCGAAGGGTTCCGTCTGTGCGGCGAGCATCCCGCCGCCGCGGGGCGCACCTACATCCTGGCCGGCGGGGAAGTCACGACATTGAACGAGCTGGTCCGAATCGTCGCGGAGGTCGCCGGCGTGCCGCCGCCGCGGCTGCATCTGCCCGTGTGGCCCGTCTGGACGGCGGGGGCGGCGTGCGAAGCGCTCTGCGCGCCGCTCGGCGTCGCGCCGCCCCTCTATCGGCGGCGCGTCGACTTCTTCACGAAGAGCCGCGCGTTCGACATCGCGCGGGCGCGCGCCGACATCGGCTTCGCGCCGCAGGTGACGCTTCGGGACGGCATCCGGCGCACGCTCGACTGGTACCGCGAACATGCCTGGCTCTGAGGTGACCATCCCGCGCGCGCAGGATCAGCTCTTCGCGGCCGGATCGAGCGGCCGCGAGAAATATTCGGCGCTCGTGGTCGGACGGCCCGGGTGGGGCGCGCTGATCAGGCACGAGCTGATCGTGTCGATCGCGCAGGCGCGCGCCGGCGCGCTCGGCCTCGCGCTGCGCAAGGCGCTCTATCCGCGGCTGCTCGGATCGTGCGGACGCAACGTCGTGTTCGGGCAGAACGTCGTGCTGCGGCATCCGCACAAGATCCACATCGGGAGCAACGTCGTCGTCGACGACAACTGCCTGCTCGATGCGAAAGGCGATTCGAACCAGGGCATCCGGATCGGCGACGGCGTCTTCGTCGGGCGCAACACCATCCTGTCGTGCAAGAACGGAGACATCGAGCTCGGCGACGGCGCGAACCTCGGCTTCAACTGCGAGGTGTTCTCGGCGAGCCGCGTGACGATCGGGCCGGGCGTCCTCATGGCGGCCTATGCGTACGTGATCGGCGGCGATCACGACTTCTCCGATCCGTCGGCGGCGGTGCTCGACCGGCCGCGCGTGTCCGCCGGCGTGACCATCGGCGGCGGCGCCTGGATCGGCGCCGGCGCCAAGATCCTCGACGGCGTCGCTGTCGGCGAGCGCGCCGTGATCGGCGCAGCGGCCGTGGTTCGCGAGTCGGTGCCGCCCGCGGCGGTCGCGGTCGGCATTCCCGCGCGGGTCGTCTCCTCGCGAACGCCTTGACCGTCGCCGTCGTCACCTCCAGCCCGCCGGGCGTCGAGGGCGGCCACCTCGTCATCGCGCGCGCGCTCGCGGCGGCGCTGCGCGAGCGCGGCCACGACGCGGAGATCGTGACGACGCCGGACTACGGCTTCGGACGGTTGACGCGGAGCTATCGCGCGGCGCGAGCCACCGACGTGTCGCGATTCGATCGGGTGATCAGCCTCCGCTATCCGAGCTTCGCCGTCCGGCACCCGCGCCACGTGTGCTGGCTCAACCACACGATGCGCGAGTACTACGACCTGTGGCCGCGCTTCGCCGCGTCGATCTCGTGGCGGAACCGGATCAAGGAGGGGGTGCGGCGCGCAATCCTCCGTCACGTCGATCGCCAACTGCTGCGCCGCAACGTCACGCGCGTCGTCGCGCAATCTCAAACGATTCAGCGGCGGCTCGCCGCCGACTTCGGCATCGCCGCCGAGGTGGTGTATCCGCCGCCGCCGCTGCGCGGCTATCGATGCGACGCGTACGACGACTACGTCTTCAGCGTGTCGCGGCTCGATCCGCTGAAGCGCGTCGATCTGCTGATCCGCGCGCTCGCCGAGCTGCCGGCGCGGCACGTGCGCGCCGTAATCGCCGGCGACGGCGAGGGAGCGGGCTCGCTGCGCGATCTCGCGCGCCGCCTCGGAGTGGCCGACCGCGTGTCGTTCCTCGGCCGCGTCGACGAAGAGACGGTCCTCGCGCACCTGGCGCGGTGCCGGACGGTGTCCTTCACGCCGTTCGCCGAAGATTACGGCTTCGTGACGATCGAGGCGTTTGCGTCGGCGAAGGCGGTGATCACGTGCCGCGACAGCGGCGGGGCCGCGGAGCTGGTCGAAGACGACGTCAGCGGCGTGATCTGCGAGCCGACGCCGGCGGCGATCGCGATCGCGCTGGCGCGTCTCGCCGACGACCGCGCGCTCGCCGAGCGCATGGGCTCGGCGGCGGCGCGGCGCGCCGCGGCGACGACGTGGGACGCCGCCGTCGCACGCCTGCTGCTATGATTCCGGGAATGGCGGCGATTCGCTACGAGGCGCCCGCGACGGTTGCGGACGCCGTGAACCTGATCCAGGCCGACCCCGCCGCCCGCATCCTGGCCGGCGGCACAGATCTGCTCGTGCAGTTTCGCGCCGGCGTGCGTCAGCCGACGGCGTTCGTCGACGTCAAACGGATCCCCGACCTCGTCGACATCGCCATGGATGCCGGGGGGTTGCGCCTCGGCGCGGCGGCGTGCGCGGCGGCGATCGGCGAACAGGCCCACGTCAGGCGGCTCTGGCCGGGCCTCGCCGAAGCGGTTCACCTGATCGGGTCGACGCAGATTCAGGGTCGCGGGACGGTGGGCGGCAACGTGTGCAACGCGTCGCCGGCGGCCGACACCACCTGCGCGCTCATCGTGAACCGCGCGATGTGCCTCATCGCCGGGCCGAGCGGCGAGCGTCGGGTTCCCGTCGAATCGTTCGTGACCGGCCCCGGCCGGACGGTGCTCGCCCCGGGCGAGCTGCTGGTCGCGCTGTGGATTCCGCGGCCCGCGCCGCGGACGGCCGATGCGTACCTGCGACTCATCCCGCGGAGCGAAATGGACATTGCCGTCGCCGGCGCGGCGGTCAGCGTCACGCTGGATCCCGCGGGCACCTGCACGGCGGCGCGCGTCGCAATCGGCGCGGTCGCGCCGACGGCGCTGCTGGTGCCGGCCGCGGCCCGGGCGCTCGTCGGCACGACGCTGGACGAGTCCGCGCTGCGCGCGGCGGCCGACGCTGCGGGCGCCGCGGCCAGGCCGATCGACGACAAACGGGGCACCGCCGCGTACCGGCGGACGGTGGTCGGCGTGCTGACGCGTCGCGCGGCGAAGATCGCCGCGGCTCGCGCGGAAAACAGGCGATGAAACTCCATATCAACACCACCATCAACGGCGAGCCGGCCGAGTTCCTCTGCGACGGCCACGAGACGCTCGTCTCGGCGCTTCGCAACACGCTCGGGCTGACGGGCACGAAGGAAGGCTGCTCGACCGGCGACTGCGGCGCGTGCTCGGTCCTCCTCGACGGACGCCTGGTGCCGTCCTGTCTCGTCCTCGCGCCGGAAGCGCACGGTCGATCGATCACGACCATCGAGGGCATCGCGAGCGGCGACACGCTGCACCCGCTGCAGCGCGTGTTTCTCGAGGACGCCGCGCTGCAGTGCGGCGTCTGCACGCCAGGCTTCATCATCGCCGCGAAGGCGCTCCTCGACGCGAACCCGAACCCGACCGAAGCGCAGGCGCGCTTCTGGCTCGCCGGCAATCTGTGCCGGTGCACCGGCTACGACAAGATCATCCGCGCGGTCCTCGACACCGCGGCGACGATGAACGAGGCAGCGGCGGTATGAGCGAACGGACATTCGAAGTCGTCGGCACCCGGCCCGTCCGCCACGACGGCGTCGACAAGGTCACCGGCCGCGCCGCGTACGGCGCCGATGCGAACTGGCCCGGCATGCTGCACGGCGCCCTCCTCCGCAGCCCGCACGCGCACGCGCGCATCGTCTCGATCGACACGCGCGCCGCCGCCGCCGCGCCCGGCGTCAAGGCCGTGCTGATCGGCGCCGATCTTCCCGACACGCACGCCACGATCTCGCTCGGCGAAGCGGCGATGGACGTGCGCGACATGAGCCACAACCTGATGGCGCGCGACAAGGTCGTGTACCACGGCCAGCCGGTGGCGGCCGTCGCCGCGACGACGCTCGACGCCGCGCGGGAGGCGCTCGGCCGGATCGTCGTGCAGTACGAGGTGCTGACCCCGGTGCTGACGGTCGACGAGGCGCTCGCACCGGGCGCGCCGCTGCTGCACGACGACCTGGTGACGAAAGGCGCCGCGGTGGGGCCGAAGACCGGGACGAACCTCGCCGGACGGTACGAGTTCAAGCGGGGAGACGTCGCCGCCGGCTTCCAGGAGGCGGACACGATCGTCGAGCGCGAGTTCCGCACGGCCACGGTGCACCAGGGCTACATCGAGCCGCACGCCTGCATCGCGCGGTGCGGTGAGGACGGACGCGCCGTCGTCTGGTGCTCGACGCAGGGGCCCTTCGTCGTCCGCGACGCGACCGCGGCGATTGCCGGGCTCGATGCGGCGCACGTCAAAGTGATCCCGAGCGAAATCGGGGGCGGCTTCGGCGGAAAGATCGTCGTGTACCTCGAGCCGATCGCCGTCGCGCTCTCGCGGAAGGCGCAGCGGCCGGTGAAGATGGTCATGAGCCGCGACGAGGTGTTCCGCGCGACCGGGCCGACGTCGGGCACGAAGGTGCACGTCAGGATCGGCGCCAGGCGCGACGGGACGATCGTCGCCGCGCGCGTGTCGCTGTGGTACGAAGCGGGGGCGTTTCGCGGGTCGCCGGTCGGCGCCGGCGCGATGTGCGCGCTCGCGCCCTACACGATCCCGAATTTCTTCATCGACGCGCACGACGTGGTCGTCAACAAGCCGAAGGTGGCCGCCTACCGCGCGCCCGGATCGCCGATGGCGATGTTCGCCGTCGAATCGGTCATCGACGAGATCGCGCGCGAGCTGAAGATGGATCCCATCGACCTGCGCCTGAAGAACGCGGCGGCCGAAGGGGACCAGGCGGCGTACGGACCGAAGTTCGGGCCCATCGGGCTGCGCGCCGTCCTCGACGCGGCGAAGCGGCATCCACACTGGAGCGCGCCCGTCGGGCCGAACCAGGGCCGCGGCTTCGCGCTCGGCTTCTGGTTCAACGGCGGCATGAACTCGGCCGCGACGATCACGCTGGGCGCCGACGGCAGCGCCGCCGTCTTCACCGGCAATCCGGACATCGGCGGAACGCGGGCGGCGCAGGCGATGATGGTGGCCGAAGAGCTCGGCGTCGACGTCGACCGCGTGCGGCCCACCGTCGCCGACACCGACACCGCCGGATACACCGACGTCACCGGCGGCAGCCGTGTCTGCTTCGCGACCGGAATGGCCGTCATCCAGGCGGCGCAGGAAGTCCGCGAGGAGCTGAAGCGGCGCGCCGCGAAGATGTGGAACGTGGCGCCCGAGCAGGTGACGTGGGAGCGCGGCCGCGTGCTGCCGCCGGCCGGCGCCAAGGACGCCAAGAGCGGCGCCGACGCGCAGCCGCTGACCGTCGCGCAGATCGCCGCCCGGATGACGCACACCGGCGGACCCATCGTCGGCCGCGCGGCGCTGTACGCGCCCATGGCCGGTCCCGGCTTCGGCGCGCACATCTGCGACCTCGAGGTCGACCCCGAGACCGGCCGCAGCCGCGTCGTCCGCTACACGGCGCTGCAGGACGTCGGCAAGGCGGTGCATCCGAGCTACGTCGAGGGACAGATCCAGGGCGGCGCCGCGCAGGGCATCGGCTGGGCGCTCAACGAGGAGTACGTCTACAACCGCGACGGCGTGATGGAGAACGCGGGGTTCCTCGATTACCGGATGCCGGTCGCGTCGGATCTCCCGTTCATCGACACGGTGATCGTCGAGGTGCCGAACCCGCTGCATCCCTACGGCGTTCGCGGCGTCGGGGAAGTGCCGATCGTTCCGCCGCTGGGCGCCGTGGCCAACGCGATGCGCTCGGCGACCGGAATCCGCTTCACGGAACTCCCGCTGTCGCCGCCGCGCGTCCTCGAGCAGATCGCCGGCGTCGACGCGCGCCGCGAAGGCCGTCCCGGGACCGTCGCCGTTGGAGCGTGACGTGGCAACCGTGTATCTGCCGAGCGGCTTCGCGCAGTTCACGGGCGGCGTCGAATCGGTGGCGATCGAGGCGCCGCGCGTCGCCGAACTACTCGCCGCGCTGCGAACGCGCTTTCCGGCGCTCGCCGATCAGCTCGACGAGATGGCGGTCGCAATCGACGGGACGATCTATGCCGAGCCCGGCTACCAGCCGTTGCGCGCCGACAGCGACGTGCACCTCGTGCCGCGGATCGCCGGAGGGTAGAGCGCGCGAGCATGCCGTACACCACCGAACTCGAATCGCGCCTCGCGAAGAAAACGACGAAGGCCATCGTCGACTTCGCGATGATCGAAGACGGCGACCGCGTCATGATCGGGCTGTCCGGCGGCAAGGACAGCTGGGCGCTGCTGCAGATCCTCGACGTGCTTCGCCAGCGCGCGCCGATCGCGTTCTCGCTCGTCGCGGTCAACGTCGACTCCGGCTACAAGGAATACAAGCACGACCTCATCGCGAAGACCTGCGAGGCGCGGGGCTGGGAATATCGCATCGAGCACACCGGCATCGGCGAGGCGATCGACGAGATCCTCGACGAGGGGGCGACGCCCTGCTCCCTGTGCGCGCGGCTGCGGCGCGGCGTCCTCTACCGCATCGCCCGAGAGGTCGGCGCCACGAAGATCGCCCTCGGCCACCATGCCGACGACTTCATCGAAACGCTGCTCCTCAACCTGTTCTTCGCCGGCTCGCTGAAGGCGATGCCCGCCAAGCTCGTGTCCGACGATGGGGAGCACGTCGTCATACGGCCGCTGGTGTACGTGGGGGAGGACGAGGCGCGCGCGTACACGAAGGAACGCGAGCTGCCGATCATCGGCTGCTGCTGTCCCGCGTGCGGCGACCTGAGCCTCCAGCGGCAGCGTACCAAGCGGCTGCTGATGGAGCTCGAGCGCGAGCACCCGGGCGTGAAGAACTCGATGCTGAAGGCGCTCGGCAACGTCGCGCCGCGCCATCTGCTCGACACGCGGCTGAATCCGCCGGCCGAGCTGCGGCGGAGCCCGCAACTGGCCGGCCGGCGCTGACGCGTCGAGCTCTGTCGACCGTGGCCCGTTGACCGTCCGCTTCGCCCATGCTCGCCGTGATCCAACGCGTGACATCCGCCTCCGTGACCGCCGGCGCCTACACCTCGGCGATCGGTCCCGGCCTTCTGGTGCTCGTCGGCGTCGAACGTGGAGATGCGCCCGCTGACGTGGAGTTCATCGCACGCAAGGTGCGCGAGCTGCGGCTCTTCGCCGACCCGGCGGCGCCCCGGAAGGAGTTCGACCGATCGGCTGCCGACCTCGCGAGAGACGTGATGGTCGTGTCGCAGTTCACGCTGGCGGCCGACTGCCGCAAGGGGCGCAGGCCCTCGTTCGACGCAGCCGCGCCGCCGGCCGAAGCGCAGCCGCTGTACGAGTCGCTGGTGCGGGCGCTGGAAGCCGCGGGCGTCCGCGTCGCCACCGGCGTGTTCCAGGCCCACATGCAAGTCGCGCTCGTCAACGACGGACCGGTCACGATCCTTCTCGACAGCAGGAGATCCGCTTGAACCGTATTCTCGCCGCGATCGTGCTCACCCTCCTCGCCGTGCCGGCGTTCGCGCAGCAGCGTCCGCTCGTCACCGAAGATCCGGAGACCATCGGCGCGGGTCGCGTGCTGATCGAAGGCGGCGTCGACGCCGCCAAGGACGTCACCTACACCGTGTCGGGCCTGAAGGGCAATCTGTGGCGGGTGCCGACGATCGGCATCAGCGTGGGCGTCAGCTCGATCGCCGAGGTGCAGATCGACGGCGGGCTGCACGATTCCCTCTCGATCTCGAGCCGCGATCCGCACGCGCCGCTGGCCGGCATGGTGACGGCGACCGGCGACACCACGCACGACATCGAGGACACGTTGGTCGGCATGAAGATCCGCCTGGCGCCGGAGACGCCGACGCGCCCGGCGCTCGGCATCCGCTTCGCGACGAAGCTGCCGAACGCTTCGAACGAGAGCGGCCTCGGCACCGACTCGATGGACTTCTACGGCTCGCTCCTGGGCGCCAAAACCGTCCAGTCGGTCCGCGTCGTCGGCAACCTCGGCGTGGGGATCATGTCCGATCCGACCGACGGCAACCGCCAGAACGACGTCGTGACCTACGGCTTGTCGTTCGCGCGCGCGATGACGCAGGCCACGGAAGTGGTGGGAGAGGTGAACGGCCGCGTGTCGGTCCGGAGCGGCGATCCGTTTCCGGGAACCGAGACGCGCGGGACACTGAAGCTCGGCGGCCGGTATACGCGCGGGCCGCTCCGCCTCGACGCCGGCGTCTTCTTCGGCCTGACGACCATCGACCCGACCATCGGGATCACCGCCGGATTCACCTACGTCTTCAACGCGTTCACGCTGCCGTAGAACGCGCGCAGGTCGGCGATCTCGCGCCGGCGGCGCTCCTCGGACCAGCCCAGTTCGTCGCCCACGATGGCGGCGGCGCGCATCACCGCGTCGTCGCCGGGATCGCCGAGCGCGCCGAGCGGCGTGCGCCTGACGACGGCGTCGGCGAGCGTCACCGCCATCTCGCTGCGGGCGGCCAGGACGAGTTGCGCGCCGATGACCGGCGAACCGGCGCCGACGCGGCTCCGCCAGTCGCGCCGTTCGTCGGCGATGGTCAGCACCTCGCGGTAGCGCGACCCGTACGCGGCGATCAGGTGAGGGATCGTGTCGGCGGGCAGGCCGGCATCGTGCTCGCGCCGCGCGTCGCCGATGGCGAGACCGACGTCGCGGATCGATCCGCCCGGCAGCGGCACGAGTGCCGTCCGGCAGGGGACCGGCGCGCGTTTCAGCTTCGCGAGCGCGCGGTCGGTGACGCGTTCGGCCACGGCTCGCGCCGTGGTGTACTTCGTGCCGATCGCGCTGAGGAGGCCTTCGACGCCGCGCTCGGCATGGTCGAAGACCAGGTCGCGGCCTTCGAGCGAGACGCGTCCGTCGCGCACCACCGCGGGGACCACGCCGCGGTGGACGAGCGTGACGTCCTTCAGCGTCAGGTCGAGCGCCGGGTACGCCTGGTTCAGCTCGGCGATGAAGGCGACGACGTCCGCTTCGTGCACGTCGCCGTCAGCGGGGTCGATCGTCCGCGGCGACTCCCACGTGCCGAACATCGCGCGCTCGCGCCAGGGGACCAGAAAGAGATTGCGTCCCGACGGCGACCGGCCCCCGAGCGCCACGTCGCCGGCGTCGCGCGAGGTGATCAGGTTCATCGCCTTCAGCATCGGGATGCCCGACGGAATCCGCAGCGGCGCCAGCAGGCGGTCGACCTGCGAGCCGGTGGCGTTGACCGTCAGCTCCGCGGCGATGTCGAAGGTGCGATCCGCGACGCGGTCGCGCGCGCGGACGCCGACGACCCGACCGCCGTCCACACGCGGTTCGAGCGCGTCCACGTAGTTCGCGGCGACGGCGCCGTGCTCGACGGCGGCGAGGCAGAACGACAGCGTCAGCCGGTCGGGTTCGAGCGTGACGTAGTCGTAAAACACCGCGGCGCCCCTCAGCCCGTGTCGCTTCAGGCCGGGGAACTCCTGGACGGCGGTCGCGCGGGACACGACGCGCCCGGCCGGCAGCCGGTGGGTCGCCGGGAGAGCGCGGTTGCGGTCGAACGCGATCGCCCGGTCGAGGAGAAACCCGGCCCGCATCGCGAGCTTGCCGCGCGTCAGCGATCGGTACAGCGGCACGGCAAACGCGAGCGGCTCGACGGTGTGCGGCGCGATGCGCGCGATGGTCCTGCGCTCGCGCACCGACTCGCGCGCCCGGCCGACGTCGAGGTGCTGCAGGTACCGCAGGCCGCCGTGGATCGTCCGGTGGTGGTTGAACGAGGAGCCGCTGCCGAAATCGCCGCGCTCGATCAGCGCGACCGCGAGCCCCCGCTGCGCGGCGTCGTACGCGATCGCCAGGCCGTAGATCCCGCCGCCCACGACGAGCAGGTCGTATGTCCGGGCGGACAGCCGTTCGACGTCGCGTGTCACGAGTACATCCTAATCGCTGTCGCTCATCGGTTTCCGATCGGCGGTCGCCGGTTCGGGCCGCGGATGACCGCCGGCCGATGACCGCTGCTATAGTGCTGTTCCGTGGCGACGACGGCGGAGATCCGCGAGTACTGGGAGCGGCACATTCACGACCTCGAGATCACCAGGCATCCGGTCGGGTCGCGCGGCTTCTTCGACGACCTCGATCAGTATCACTTCGAGAAGCTGCACCACCTGCTGGCGCTCGTGCCATTTGACGGCGCGCGCGGCCGAACGGTTCTCGAGGTCGGCTGCGGCGCGGGCGTCGACCTCGCGCGGTTCGCCCGGGGCGGCGCGAGCGTCACCGGCGTGGACCTGGCCCCCTCGGCGATCGCGCTCGCGCGAACGAACTTCGAGCAGCAGGGCCTGCGCGGAGCGTTCGAGGTGGCCGACGGCGAACAGCTGCCGTTCGCCGACGACACGTTCGACCTCGTGTTCGCCCACGGCGTCGTCCAGTACACGGCCCACCCGCAGCGGCTCGTCGACGAGTGCCGCCGGGTGCTGAAGCCGTCCGGGCAGGCGATTTTTCAGGTGTACAACCGGCTGTCGTGGCTGAACGCGCTGTCGAAGCTGATGAAGGTGAATCTCGAGCACGAGGACGCGCCCGTGCTGCTCAAGTTCAGCATCGGCGAGTTCACGCGGCTGCTCGCCGGCTTCCGCGCCGCGCGCATCGTGCCCGAGCGGTTTCCCGTACGGTCGCGTCTGCACGGCGGCTGGAAGGGCGCCGTCTACAACGGGTTGTTCGTCGGCACCTTCAACGCGCTGCCGCGCGCGTGGGTGCGCCGCTTCGGCTGGCACCTGCTGGCGTTCTGCACGAAATGAAATTTACGAAAGCGCACGCCTACGGAAACGACTTTCTGTACGTCCTGGCCGCCGACGCCGGCACCGGACCGTTCGACCGGCTGGCGCGGGAACTGTGCGATCGTCACACGGGCGTGGGCGCCGACGGGTTGATCCTCTACACGCCGTCGCCGCGCGGCGCCGAGATGCGGCTGCTGAACGCCGACGGCAGCCCGTCGGAGGTGTCGGGCAACGGCGTCCGCGGCCTCGCCGCCATCCTCCTGCGCGACCAGGCCGCGACCGACGCCACCGTGGTCGTCGCCACCGTGGCCGGCGACAAGTCTCTGGCGCGGACGGCGCGGGAGGGGTCGCGTCAGACGTTCCGCGCCGCGATGGGGTTGCCGCGCGAGATCCGCGAGCTCCAGCTCGTCGCGGGGGGCGAGGCGCTGACCGTCGTGTCGCTGAACATCGGCAACCCGCAATGCCTGGTCCTCGGCGACATTCCCGGCGACGAGCGGTTCAATCGGCTCGGCGCCGCCTTAGAGCGCCATCCCGCGTTTCCCGACGGGACGAACGTCGAGTTCGTCCGTGTCGACGCACC
>Ga0070741_10004883_pt1 | contig 30701 bp, 24 predicted proteins | sample Coa_R1_4_FD_66440 | JGI IMG/M metagenome (GOLD analysis project Ga0070741, IMG submission 66440) | Surface soil microbial communities from Centralia Pennsylvania, which are recovering from an underground coalmine fire - Coalmine... | ecosystem: Environmental > Terrestrial > Soil > Unclassified ... | reverse complement strand
AATTCGGGTGTAAAGGTTCGTCGCTTTGGCATTTTGTGTACTCCTGGGCTGGATTATATTCCTTATTCTGCCTGTCCAGCTTTTGGGGTACACTTCAAAGTTGAAACAGCACAGCCCACATATTGGGATCCGACCCTTTGGCCTCAGGGAGCATCCAATTTTTCCATTGAGGATTTGCCAACGGACTATTTGGCATTTTGGGCGGCTGCCGATGCAGATGCTTCGGGCATCGCTCTCAATGACAATTCCATCGAGGCGCAACTAAAGAAAGTGGTCAACATGCTCGGTGGGGAAAGTTACCGAACCGATGAGAATCCTCCCCATTGCACTGGTGCCGACCCAAATTGTGCTACCCGAAATGAGGAGTTCACTCCGAGAGTGGAACGAATCGAAATCCTACATCATTATTGGGGAATCTGCCCCTTATGTTTTGATAGACCGGAACCCCGAGAAAGTTATTCCAACATACCTTGGCCATTGGATCTAACGATGATCAAGGGTAAACCTCTTGTACCCATCAATGACGGGAGCTGGCGTGTTGAGAGCTGTACGGTGACAGGATTTAATACAAATCCAGGTTGTAGTGTGGGACGACAACCGTAGAGCAAAGGCGACGAGGACAAATGCGATTAGGTTCATTGAGCTGCATCCTTGAGCTGTTCATTCTCTTAGCGCTAATTGCTTGCGCACAAAAGCCAGAGAATGCACTCCATTCAACTCTGATTGTGCCCCCATCCTGTCAAGCACAAACCGAATCAAGGCACGCGTATTCAGAACTGCCAGAATCCATTGCAAAACCAGAGGGCGAGTCGGCTGTAGCCGCACTTGGGTTTGCCTCTGAGGGGCAGTATCTATGGGTTGCGTACATCCATCAAGGGCCAGTTCCTGGGCAGGTCGTCGAGATCCGCACGTCCGATTGGAAAGTCGTACACACGCTCGAACTGGCTTCGCTAAACACGCTTTTTGCTCGATTCAACGGTGACACTAGCTTGATCGCCAACATCAGTCACATTCCATGTCCAACTTCGAGTAGTTCCTGCATTGAACCGCGAGTCTGGAGAACAGACTCTGGAGAGCTCGTTTCAACGCCACGACCCCGCGGATTTAGCGACGCGTCTGATCTAGCTTTCACCAAACAAGGCGACTGGCTTGTCACTGTCTATGGAGGTGGATTGAACATTGATGACCCTTCCGATGTCACTCGAGGGATTGGTAAAGTTTTCGTCGGCGGGGAAGAAAAGATCGTTGTGGGAACCATCAGCGAATCTGGCAATTTAGTCGTAAATGGAACTGACCAGAAAATCATTCAGGTTGAACAATGGGATGGGCAGCACCTACACGATGTATATCCTTGGAGTTTCGGTCCATGGAACTTTAGGGGAGGAGAAGCAACGTTAGATGCAGTGCCAATCAAGCTTGCCATCTCGCCAGACAGTAAATGGTTAGCGGTGCGATCCAAGGACGGATTAGAGCTTCGGGATATCTCCGTTCGCTTTATCCCCCAACATGGCAGAGTGAGTTTAGAACACAGTTCCGATGGAATAATGGAGTTTGATTCCTCTAGTTCGCTGTTAGCAATTGGATCTCCGAAACACTTGCAAGTGTTCAGCATTCCTTCTCTGAAAGTCGTGTTGGACAAACCAAGTTCGGAGGTCACGGCGATTGCCTTTAGTCCCGACGGCTGTCTCCTCGCGTGGGGCGATGTCGAAGGCACCGTCCACATCATCAACGCGCCGAAACCGTGAGACCGATGGTCAGCGGATTGGATAAAGCGGATGAGCGGATAAGAGATGCGCGCGTTATTCCTTTATCAGCATTTTATCCGCTGCTTGCGCCAGCGCCTCAAGCCACTTTCGCAATGCATCGCTGCACGCGGCGTGTTGTTCCAGCATCACCATGTGCCCCGCGTTTTCGATAATGCGCAATTCCGCGCCCGCGATGTTTTGTGCGAGATATTCCGAGTATTTCAGCGGCGTCATTTTGTCCTCCGCGCCGCACACAATCAACGTCGGCGCGCGAATCTCGCCGAGCCGCGCCCGCACATCAAACGCATCACATGCGGCAAAATCGTCGTACGTCACGCGCGCGCCCGTGGCGCGCAGCTGCGTGGCGCTCTGGGCAATCCATTCTGCCGGCGCAGCGGAGGCGAAAAAGTTTTCCGCCAACACACGCGCGGTATTTTCAAAATCATTTTGCATGCCTTGCAAAAACGCGGGCGCGACGCGCAATTTCGCGCCCGTGCCAATCAAGCCCAACCCCAAAACGCGTGCGGGAAATTCCAACGCCATCATTTGCGCGATTGCCCCGCCCATCGAAACGCCGACGATGATTGCGCGCTCGATTTGCAGCGCGTCGAGAAATTCGCGCACGACCATCGCGTAATCCAAAATGGTGGTCCGCCCTGCGCCGCGCGAGCGCCCATGCCCCGGCAAATCCAACGCGAACGCGCGCGCGATTTCCCCCAACGCGGCGAGTTGTCCGTTCCACACCAAATGCGAATCGCCCGCGCCGTGAAGAAACACAAGCGGCGCGCCGTGTGAACCGCGCGCCGCATAATAGATTTCTTGATTCGAGATGGGAATCGTTGGCATGATGGCGCAACCGACTAGTAATGATCCACTACCCTACGCAAACGCTTTTTCGGGCGTGGGATAGCCCTCGTGTTCCAGCGTCGCTAAAAACTTTTCGGCTTCCATCGCCGCCATGCAGCCGAACCCTGCCGACACAACCGCTTGTTTGAAAATATGGTCGTGCGCTTCGCCGGCGGCAAAGACGCCGGGAATTTTGGTATGCAAGCGTTCGTCCACTTTCAAATACCCTTCTTCGTCCATATCCAGCTGTCCGACGAACAATTGGGTATTCGGAATGTGTCCGATATACACGAACAGCCCTTGCACCGGCAGTTCGCTTTTCGCGCCCGTTCGCACGTTCACCAATTGGAGCGCGTTGACACTGCCGTTGCCTTTGATTTCTTCGACGATGCTGTCCCACACGAAATTGATTTTCGGATTTTCACGCGCGCGGGCTTGCAGAATCGGCTGCGCGCGCAGCGCGTTGCGCCGATGCACGATGTGGACGCGAGACGCAAAGCGCGTCAAGAACAAGCCTTCTTGCAGCGCGCTGTCGCCGCCGCCGACCACCGCGATTTCTTTGCCGCGAAAGAAAAAGCCGTCGCACGTCGCGCAGTACGAAACACCGCGACCGGTCAATTCCAATTCGCCCGGCACGCCGAGTCGACGCGGCGACGCGCCGGTTGCAATAATCAAACTTTTGGCTTGATAATGCGCGCCGTTTTCCGTTTCGAGCGTGAACGGGTGCGTCTGCAAATTCACCTTGCTGACATGGTCCACTTCCAAGCGCGCGCCAAATTTTTCCGCTTGCTGCTTCATCAATTCGGTCAATTCGGGTCCCGTAATGCCGTCCGGAAAACCCGGATAATTTTCGACCTCATTCGTCAGCGCGATTTGACCGCCAAATTCATTGCCGCTGATCAAGAGCGGGTTCAGATTGGCGCGCGCCGTATAAAGCGCCGCTGTCAGCCCCGCCGGGCCTGAACCAATTACGATTACATTTTCTGTCATAGTGATTCCTCAAAAGATGATACGAAACCGCGCTTGCGTTTTTATGTGTGGCTCAAATCGCCGCGTGCGTACAAGATGGCGCTGATGGCGACCATCCCCGCCGTCTCGGTCCGCAAGATGCGCGGTCCCAAACCAACGCTTGGTGCGCCGAAAGTTTGCGCGAGCGCGATTTCTTGCTCCGTAAAGCCGCCTTCCGGTCCAACAAACACATGAAACCATTCCGCGTTCGTGATCTCTAACGCGCGCTTCAAATCGAGCGCCGTTTCATTTTCCCACAACACATAGGTTGCGCCGCCGCGCGTGTGCGCCTGTCCAAGCGCATCGCCAAAAGATTGGAGCGCTTGAAGTTGCGGTATCTTACCCCGTCCCGCTTGCTCCGCCGCTTCGGTGAGGATTTGGGTCCAGCGCGCGTATTTTTGTTTGCTCACGTTGTTCGCCATCGCGCGTGTCGTGTGCATGGGCACAAACTCGGTCACACCAATTTCCGTTCCCTTTTGCAGCACCCATTCGAATTTGTCCGCCTTGACGAGCGCCTGATACAAAACGATTTTTGTTTTGGGTTCGCCGCGCGCCGCGCGTCGTTCGACGATTTCGCCGCGCACAACGGCGCGCGAAATCTCGCGCAGCGTCACGCGATATTCCGTTCCCAAATTATCGAGCGCGAGCACTTCTTGCCCGGCGCGCATCCGCAGCACATCGCGCATTTGGTGCGCTTGCGCGTCGGTGAAATGTACGACGCCATCTTTCAGCGCGGCGGGCGTCACAAAAAAACGATGCGGCATTGACTCAGTCTTTTGTAGTCTGTAGTCTGGTGTCTGTTGTCTGCTGGCGGTACACCATCGCCAACCAATCGTCTTCTTGGCGCGTTTCGACCAGCGTCATCTTGTGCGCCGCCATTGCCTGTTCCACCAAATGCGCGCGTTCGACCAAAATGCCCGAGCCGATGAAAACGCCCTCACGTTTCAAGTGCGCCGCAATCGCTGGCGCGAGTTCAGCAATCGTATCGGCAAAAATATTGGCGATGACCATATCGTATAGATGCAGTGGCGCTTGAATGGTTACACTGCCGCGCACCACCGCAATCACATCGTCCAAACCGCTGGCAAGGACATTTTTTTGCGCCGTCTCGACGGCAATGGGGTCAATCTCGCGCGCATCCACGCGCGCCGCGCCCAATTTCGCCGCGCCGATGGCGAGAATGCCGGAACCGGTTCCAATATCCAATACATGCATGCCGGGCGTCACATACTCTTCCAGCGCGGCAAGACACAAACGCGTGGTCGGATGCAAGCCGGTGCCAAATGCCATGCCCGGGTCGAGTTCAATCAAAATTTCGTCCGGTTGGGGCGTATAGTCGAGCCACGATGGTTTAATGACGGTGCGTTTGCCGACATGCAAGACGGAATAAAATTTTTTCCACGCGTTCGCGTAATCTTCTTCTGCGAGTTCGCGCGTTTCAATTTCGCCGACGGGGCGCAGCATACTGTACGCCCACACGGCGCGTTCGATGGCGCGGCGTTTTTCGTCAAGCGTTTCATCGCGCAACAAGAACGCGCGCACTGTAAACGGACGCGCGGCGTCGAGCCTTTCGCCGCGTTCGGGCGTGACCACTTGTTCAATCACCGCGCCGCCATACGCGTATTCACTGAACGCGGATGCTAACGCTTCGGCAGACTCGGCATCCGCGCGAATAGAGATTTCAACGACCTGCATAGGAATCATAAATGGGAAAGGGCGGGAAATCCCGCCCTATGAGCCCCGAATTGCATCTTTGAGTTGGTCCAAGAAATTTTTGTCTTCGGTTGGTGGGGTATTGTCCAACGTCCGCGCAAATTCACGCAGCAGGGCTTTTTGTTTTTCGGTTAGGTGTGTGGGCACCACGATATGGGTCGTGACAATCAAATCACCGCGTCCGCTGCGTTTCAAATTTGGCACCCCTTTGCCTTTGAGGCGAAACGTTTTGCCGTTTTGAGTGCCCGCCGGAATCTTTAACAGTTCTTCGCCTTCCAGCGTCGGGATCTGAACCTCCGCGCCCAACGCGGCTTGGGCAATATTCAGCGGAAGGTCGTACAACAAATCTTGATTGTCCCGTTTGAATTTTGGATGCGGCTTGATGGCAATTTGCACATACAAATGTCCGCTCGGTCCGCCGCCCGTACCCGATTCGCCTTCGCCGTGCAAGCGAATCTGTGTGCCTTCGTCTACGCCCGGCGGAACTTTGACAACCAACTTGCGCATGACCTGCACGCGCTTTTGTCCACCGCATTCGTGACAGGGCGTATTGATAACTTCGCCTTCGCCGTTGCAGCGCGGACAGGGCGCGACGTTGATGAATTGCCCAAAGATGGACTGCGTCGCGCGACGGACTTCGCCCGTGCCGCGACACTGCGGACAACGCGTCGGCGTCGTCCCCGGCTCGGCGCCGCTGCCTTTACACGCGGGACAGGTTTCGAGTCGCGGCACCGAAATTTCTTTGTCGGCGCCAAAGACCGCTTCTTCAAATTCAAGCGTCAACGTCGTTTTCAAATGCGCGCCCGGCTGCGGACCGCGTCGCGTGCGCGTGCGCGTGCCAAAACCGGCGCCAAAGAGACTTTCAAAAATATCGGTAAAGGGAATATCGCCAAAACCGGTATCCGCGCCCGGATAGCCGCTTACGCCCGCTTTGCCGAAACGGTCGTACATCGCGCGCTTGTCGGGGTCCGACAAGACTTGATATGCTTCGTTGATTTCTTTGAACTTGGCAGGCGCATCCGGTTCTTTGTTCACATCGGGGTGATACTGGCGCGCCAATTTATAAAACGCGCGTTTCAGTTCTTCCGCCGATGCAGCGCGCGGGACCCCCAGAATTTCGTAATAATCATGCGTACTGGTCATAAACAACAACTCGCCTTACAATTGCGCTATAAGATTGCCTTCAGAAAAACAATTATATCCAAAGTCGGTGCTTTGCCAACCTGAATTTCATCTGTGCTATACTTGACATCCCGCTCACCATCAAGTGACCATGAAAAAATCTCTCATTGCATTGTTTATCCCCATCTTCTTGACCCTTTCCCTTTTTGCATGCGCCAATGCGACGACGCCCGCCGCCGATTCGTTCGCGCGCCCTTCCGCGACAATTGAACGCCCACCGATTCGCAGTTCGCTGTTGAACGGCACACCCGCCCCCCCCCCTCAAGTCACCGGCAAATTCATTTTCGCGCCGGGCGACGGCAGCATTTGGGTCCAAGACCCTGCCAACGGCAAACCGCAACCGGTGATTAAACCTTCGCCGGAATTGTTTGCCGACGCGCCCAGTTTCGCGCCGGACGGCAAATCGTTTGTGTACGTCCGCAGCAGCCTCAACGCGCAAGGCGTCGCGCAAAACGCGATTTATCGCGCGAACGTAGATGGTTCGCAAAACGAGCCGGTTGCCATTCCACCGGATAACAAGACCGCGTACAACTGGCCCCATTTTTCAGGGGACGGCAAATGGATTTATTTCACCTCGTCGTTTCCCGTGCCGCCCAACAAACAAGATTCGGTAATTCAACGCGTCCCCGCAGGGGGGGGGGAAGCGCAAACGATCGTCAAAGACGCGCGCATGTCCACCGAATCGCCTGATGGGAAGACGATTGCGTTTATTCGCTTTAACTTTGACACTTTTACAGGCGGTCTGTGGATTGTCAACACCGACGGAACGGGCGAACGCGAATTGTTGAATGACCAAGTTTTTGTGCTCGTCGCCGCGCCGCAGTTTGCGCCTGACGGTTCGCAAATCCTGTTCGCCGCGTCCGGTCCCAACACGCGTCCGCTGCCCGGGATTCAATCTATGCGTACGCCGAATTGCCGTCCACAGCTGCTCTGTTTCTTTTCCAAACCTGCGTACGCGGATGGCTTGCCGTGGGATTTGTGGACGGTTACGCCGGACGGTTCCAAATTTACGCGCTTGACGCAGGTTGGCGCGGATAGTCCGTGGCCCGCGTGGTCGCGCGACAGCAAACAAGTTGCGTTCTTTGACACCAGCGGTCAATATTTGGTGGATTTGCAGTCACGCGTCGTCTCTCAAATCACCAAGAATGGCGGGCATGGCGTTTTTGGCTGGTGGCAACCTTGAGTTGGCGCCCTTGTGCGCGATAAAAAAAAGCCCGTCGAAACTCCGGCGGGCTTTTTTGCGAAAGCGAATGCATCAATAGGCGGGTTCAGCAGAGGCGGCGCTTTCATTCTGAAAACACCGACCGTGCCGCTCCGGCGCTGTGTATGGAGCGACATAGCTGCCATTCCCGTGACCCGCAAGCGTCGAGATAGCGGCGGACCCGCCGGACGCGAGCGAAGTTTGCGCGGAACGGTCAAGCCCCGCCGCCCACGCGACAGTGACCGACACCATCAACAAAGCCACCAGTAACACCAACATCCATGCTGCTTTTCTGACCATAGGCGCCCTCCTTGCGCTCGCGGAGCGAATGGATAACTCTATTATATGCGCGGTTGTCAACCTCTTTTGTGGGAAAAGGATTCGCCATGAAACCATCGCGATTGTACGACGCTTACATTTTCGATTTGGACGGAACGGTCTATGTGGGCGATGCGCTCTTGCCCACCGTCAGCGAAACGCTTCACTATTTGCGCGCGCGCGACAAACGCATCGTTTTCCTCTCGAACAATCCCACGCACACACGCGCGCAATACGCGCAAAAATTAACGCGTCTCGGTTTGCCCACGCCGCCCGCTGACATTCTCAATTCGTCCGTCGTCATGGTGGATTTCTTGCAGCGCGAACTGCCGCACGCGCGTTTGTTTGTGATTGGCGAAGAACCGCTGTGTGAGGAACTGCGTGCGGCGGATTTCACGCTCACCGAAAATGCAAACGAGACCGACGCCGTGATTGCCAGTTTCGACCGCACCTTTACGTATCGGAAATTACAAATCGCGTTTGATGCGATTCGCGCGGGGGCGCGCTTTTTCGCGACGAATGCAGACCGCTATTGTCCGGTGCCGGGGGGGGGTGAACCAGATGCGGCGGCAATCATTGCAGCGATTGAAGCGTGTACCAATACGCGCGTTGCGGCAGTGGTCGGCAAACCTTCCACTTTCATGACCAACGCCATCTTGAGCTTGGTGCGTCTGCCGCCCGCGCGGTGCATCATCATCGGCGACCGCTTGGAGACCGACGTGCAAATGGGCTTGAATGCCGGGATGACGAGCGCGTTGGTTTTGACCGGCGCGACATCGCGCGAAACACTCGCCGCTTCCGCCATTCGCCCGACCTTTGTTTTGGAAGCGCTCGCGGACTTGATTCCAGATCCATGACCCGGCATGCTTTAAATTGTCGAAAGTGGTACAACCAGCGTCACGGTCGTGCCCATGCCGGGTTGCGAGTCTATTTTGAGGCTGCCCATCACCATCTCGGCGCGTTCGCGCATATTCAGCAGCCCCAAAGAGCTGCGCGTCGTATAGGTCGCTTCGGTTTCCGTCACGTCAAAGCCGCGTCCGTCATCACGCACGCTGATTTTCAATTCCCGCTCGTCTTCTTGCGCCTCAATCCACAAGTTGTTGGGCTGCGCGTGTTTTTTTGCGTTGTTCACCGCTTCTTGCGCGATCGAAAAAATCGCCGCTTCCTTTTTCGGCTCAAACCGGGTTTGTAACGTGGCGACTTGTAAATGAATTTTAAAGGGTTCGACCATGCGCAGGCGCAAGACGTATTGTTCAAACGCCGCGCGTAATCCTTGCTGCTCCAAAATCACAGGGCGCAAATCAAACAAGATGTTGCGTGTTTGATACAGCGCGCGGGTGGCTACCGCTTCCAACTGGACAAATTCGTCCGGCGGGAGTGCGACATCGTTTTTTGCGGCATCTCGCAAATGGCGCGTTTCCATCACGAGCGCCGCAAGCAGCTGCGCGGGACCGTCGTGCAGATCGCGCGCCAGTTCGTGCCGCACCGCCGCCTCGACCGCCAAAATGCGATCGCGCTCTTCAAGAACTTTGCTGTACAAGCGCGCGTTCTCGAGCGCAATCGCGCTTTGCGCGGCGAACGCCATTAAAAGTTCCACGTCGTCGGGGGTGTACCTCTCCCCCGCGCTTTTGTTCATCACTTCGAGCACGCCCATCGGCTGTCCTTGCGCGCGCAGCGGCACGGCAATCAGCTGATGAACCGTCATGCCAACACTTGTCGCGGGCGCGCGAAAATAGCGCGAATCCTTTTCGGCGTCGTCCACAACGACCGCCTGCTGTCGCGAAAAGGATTCGCCTGCAATGCCCTGTGTCACCGGCACACGCGTATTTTTAAGCACATCGCCCCCGCCGCCAAGAACGACCTTGAACACCAACTCGTGCGCGGCGGCATCATACAACAACAACGAACCTGCAGTGCTGTGCGAAACCTCCATGGCAGCGCGCAAGATTTTTTTGAGCAGGGTTTCGTGGTCGAGTTCGACGGTTAACTCGCGCGTCACTGCCAACAACTTTTCCAACGCGAGCACGCGCGCGCGCAATCCATCGAGGTCATCCATCGTCAGCGGTATATTCATCGCACCGATTTCCGGGCAATTCCTTTAGGCGGAATAAGTTTTGACGCGCGGCTGGGGCGCCAGAAGTCGGCGCAACTGCGGGACCGCGCGTTGGGCGGCGTCGCGACCGACCTGTATAATTTGCTCGACGCGGTCAAAATCTGTAATGCTAAATTGGGCGACATCCGGAGTGATCATCAAATCAATTGCGTCTGCGCGCGAGCGAATAATTTCGCTTTCCATGATTTCGAGCGCGCCCAACACAATCGAAACGACGTTGGGCGGTTTCCCCGTCTTGAGTTGTTCTTTGCGATGCAGGCGTTCGGGAAGACCCGGGATTGCGTTCGAGGCAACAATAATGTCCGCCCCCTTGTCTTTTAGCACTGACGTTGGCACCGGATTCACCGTGCCGCCATCAATCAAAAAGTGATCGGCGATTTTCTGTGGCTCGAAAATGCCAATCATCGAAATGGACGCGCGCACAGCGTCGGCAACCGGTCCGCGCGCAAACAACACTTCTTCGCCCGTAATCGCATCACACGTCACAATCGTGAGTGGAATTTCCAAATCTTCAAAATTCACGCCGCGTAGAATTTTGCGGAAATAATCCAACGTTTTATTTCCACGCACCAAACCCGAACGCGGCGGCAAGCCGAAATCCCACATCGAAAAACCTTTCAGCGGATTGGTTTGCCGCTCCATCAAACGCGCGACTTGTTTGATTTCCTCCACAGGCATACCGGAGGCATACAACGCGCCGACGATAGAGCCCATCGAAGCGGCGGACAACATGTCCACCGGAATGCGTTCGCGTTCCAAAACTTCCAATACGCCGATGTGCGCGAGACCGCGCGCGCCGCCTGACGATAACGCGAGTCCGACCTGGCGGCGCGCAATTTTGCGCGCCAAACGCGCAATGCGATTCGGCTCGGGTTTGACGACCGAGAAATTGCGCGTGGCGGCTTGTGTGAGCCAGCGTTCGGGAGTATCCGACAATTGAATCGTCATGTCGGCAAGGTCAATCGCTTTGATCGTCAACAAGGAAGGGCGCAACGGAATTGCCAGGATGACCCAAAAATAATCCTGCACCAGCGCGCTCAAGCGCGACGGCAGTTCATCCGCCGTCAAGTTCTGACCGCTGCGCGCGAGCTGCACTCCCCCCTGCGACAAAAGAGTCTGGTCGACGGGCATCCCGCCAAGTCCACCCAAATCGAACAAAAAGACTTCTTCGCCGGTAATTTTGGCGAGCTGTTCGGCGAGCGCGGGCGCTTGCTGCCCGACGGCGGCGACGATATTCAGTTCTTCTTGCTGAACGGGACTTTGAATTTGGCGCGTGAGGCGGCGCGACAATTCGCGGCTGATTTCCACCGCGATGTTCGGATATTCTTCAATCAGTTCTTGCAGTTCTTGGCGACCCAGCGAAATTAAATCCGAATCAATGACCACGCGCACGCTCGCGTTGCGCGGCTCGCCGGTCAAGAGGGCGGTTTCGCCGAAAAAGTTGCCGGGATTGAGATAGGAAAAAATCCGCTCCGAACCATTGCGTTCTGAAACGACTTTGACCTGTCCGGATTGAATGACGTACATCCGGTCGCCAAAGTCGCCTTCGGCAAAGACCAATTCCCCGCGACTGTAATGTTCGCGGCGGCAGTATTTTTCGATGGCGCGCAGCACGTCATCCGGAAGATCGGAAAAGAACGGAATTAAGCGGAGTTCACTTCGCATGGTTGCCGGGTAAAGCGAGGAATAAAATCAAAGGAAACGGTTCAGGTTGCCAAGGCGACCAACGCGGTTTGGGCGCGCCGAGCGTATTGGGCGGCGCCGAGCCGGTCAAATGTTTCGCGACAGCGCAGCAAGTACGTTTGCGCCTGCTGAGGCAAACCGCGATCCAGATACAACAGCCCCAATTCTAATTCTCCGCGCGCCGCTTCGTACGGGCTCGTCAATTCGTTCGAGAGCGCGATACTGCGCGTGAGATTGCGTTCGGCTTCGGCGATTTTGCCTTCGGCGCGCGCAATGCCGCCGAGGGCGCGCAGCGCGTTGGCTTCGGTCTGGCGGTACCCCGATTCTTGCGCCAGCGTCAACGCGCGTTCTCCCGCAATCCGCGCCGCGTCAATTTCGCCGCGCCGCAATTCGACTTCGGCGAGAATGCTTTGTCCTTCGGCGTGCCAATCGCGCACGCCCGAGTTCACCGCCAGTTTGATGGACTCGTTGAGGAGCGCTTGCGCGGCGTCCAATGCTCCGTTTGCCGCTTCGACTTGGGCGAGCGAATTGAGCGCCAAACAAATCGCGTTCGGGTCGTGAATTTTTTCCGCGTGTTTGCGCGCAAGGGTCAAATATTCCTGCGCGGGGGCGAGGTCGCTTTTGTAAAGATAATACAGCCCGAGATTGATATACGCCAACGCCAACGATTTGGCATCGCCGATGCGGCGTTTGAGTTCCAAACTTTTTTCCAGATGCGGCAGCGCACGGTCCCATTCGCCCACGTTCAACATAATCGCGCCGAGATTGGAATGGGAACGACTCATGCCCTCCACGTCGCCAATCATTTCGCGCACTTCCAGACCGCGCTGCGCGTATTCGATGGCGCGTTGCCAATCGCCGCGGAGATTGGCGAGCGCCGCGAGTCCGTTGTACGCCGAACCCATTTCCGCATAATAGTCCAAGCCCTCGGAGATTTCCAGCGCGCGCAGGCGCCAATGTTCGGCTTCATCTAAATTGCCGCGCCGATAGTGGACCCAACCAATCTCCAGATAGATCCGAACGCGTTCCACCGCGTGCGCGGAAGTCAGATCGCGATTGATTTCGCGCAGCGCGCTTTCAAGCCAACGCATCGCGTCGTCGTACTTGGCGCGCCGTTCAAACACACGCCCTAGGCGGCGCGCGACTTCGCTAGCTTGGCGCGCTTGCTGATCATCGGGCTTGAGTTGGCGCACCAACTCCCATGCCGCCAACAGATTGGTTGCCGCGCCGTCAAAATCTCCCACATGCGCTTGCGAATCGCCCAAGCCGACCAAAATGCGCACCCGAGTCTCTAGCGGGGCGTTCGTACGCGTTGCCATGTCCAACGCGGTGCGATAGTACGACAGCGCTTCTTCGTTGGCAAAACGTCCTGCCGCGCGTTCCGCCGAACGAATCACATGGGGCAGCGCTTTGACCGCGTCTTTGCTTTCGCTGTAATGAAACGCAAGCCGTTCGGCGTGTTCTTCCAAGCGCGTCGGGTACAGCTCTTCAATCGCGACCGCAATTTTGTGGTGCAGCTGCTCCCGCCGCCGCAGCAGAATGCTGTTGTAAATCGTCTGCTGCGTGAGAATATGGCGAAACGCAAATTGGCGCTCGGGCACGCGCTGGGTCTGCGCGACCAATTCGTGGTCCATCAATTCTTGCAGATCGTTCTCATGCCGCACGGGATTGGTTTCCGAGATGCGCAGCAAAATCGAGTCCGGAAAATCGCGTCCGATGACCGCTGCGCATTGCACGGCGTGACGCGTCGTCTCGGGCAAATTGTCCACGCGCGTCATAATTAAACCTTCTAATGTCCGCGGCACCTGAAAGGTGCTGATGTCTGCCCCTGGCGTCATCTCCCATCGCTCTTGGCGCCGGCGAATCAAATTGCGGTCAATCAAGGCGCGCAAAATTTCTTCCAGAAAGAATGGATTGCCCTCCGCGCGCTGCGAGATTAATTGGCGCAGCGATTCCGGTAAATCCGAAATCGTCAGCAGCGAATCCACCAGCGCGGCGCTTTGCGTTAATGAAAGCGGTTCCAGCGCAATCACAGCCAAGCGCCCGTCGAGCGTCGCGCGACCAATCCGTTGAATTTGAATCGCCGCTTGATTGTCCGTTGGACGCGCAACACACACAAAGAGCAGCGGCGCTTCTTCGACCGAGTTAAAGAGAAACAATAATAAATCGAGGGACGGCTTGTCCAACCAATGCAAATCTTCAAGAATCAAAATCAGCGGGCGCAGACGCGCCTCTTGAAGCAATAAATCGCGCACGGCGAGAAATGTCTGCTGCCGCAGCTGTGAGGGTTCCAGATGTCGAATGCGGTCTGCCAATTCACGCTCAACCGGCGGGAACCCCATCAAATTTTCGAGATACGGCAGCACCTGGTATTGGGTCCGAATATCGGGAAATAATTCGCGCACGCGCGCAGCCAATTTGCTGCGGCGCGTTTCCGGCGCATCGTCCGGCTGGATGCGCAGCAGGTTGTTGAACAGCTGCAAGAACACGTCATACGCCGATTGTCCGTACGCGAAACACGCGCCTTCTAAAACGCCGAGCGCGTTGAGCTCGGACGATTGCGCCAACCACTGCTTGGCTTCGCTCACCAAACGCGATTTGCCAAGACCCGCTTCTCCGGTAATCAGGACGACGCCGCCGCGTTGTTCGCTCACTAGCGCTTCAATCACCTGCTTGAGGCGCGCCAATTCCTTTTCACGCCCCACCATCGGCGCGGTCAGACCGGGAATTCCGCGCACGCGCTCCGGATCGCGCTTGACGCCGAGGACTTGATAAATCTCCACCGGTTCGACGCGCCCTTTGACGCGAATGGAACCCAATTCACTAAAATCAAACAAGGCGCGCGTTTGCTCATACACCGCGCGGCTTGCCAGAATCGTGCCCGGTTCGGCGACGCTTTGCAAGCGTGAAGCGACATTCACGGTATCGCCGAGCGCGGTATAGTTCATTTTCAAATCCGCGCCGATGTCGCCTACGACGACCGTCCCCAAATTCAAACCGATGCGCATCTGAAGCGTAATTCCATATTGCGCCACCAACTTGTCGTTGATTTGTTTGAGCGCCGTTTGCATATCCAACGCGCAGCGAACTGCCCGCGCGGGATCATCTTCATGCATTACGGGCGCGCCAAACAATGCCATGACGCCATCGCCCATGAACTTGTCGAGCGTGCCTTCGTGCGCAAAGATTGCTTCGTGAAACGCGGCAACGGATTCGTCAATGATGGTATAGACCGCCTCAGGGTCCAACTTTTCGGAAATTGCGGTGAACCCTACCACATCCGAAAAAAGCACGGTGACAGTGCGGCGCTCGCCCTCGATTTGTTTGCTGGCAGAGAGAATCTTGTCAACCAACTGTCCCGGAATGAAACCGCGCAAACGGCGCAGCTGTTCACTATTAGAGGTGCGCGTCAAAGTCGCCGTCAACAGGTTTGTGCCGCAGTTGCCGCAAAACTTGAAGCCGCGCGGATTCTCAAATCCACAATTGGGACAGAGATTGACGAGTGGAGTCGCGCAGTTGGAGCAAATCGCGATGCCCGGTGGGTTTTCTTGTCCACACTGAGGGCATTTGATGGAAAGGCTAGACAACTTGGTTGGGGTCCTAATGCCACAGAATAGACTACATCACATATCGCAGGATATTATATCGAGAGATACCCATTGAGACAATAAGAAAAATGGCTGGGTGTCAACACGACAAGACGAGCAACAACGGTTGAAACGAAAAAAAAGAGGCAACCGCGCAGGGTTGCCTCCAGGAAAGATCGCACAGATGGCAAAGCGTTCGAGTCTTATTTGACTTTGAAGTCGGCTTCAATCCAGCCCTGTTTGTCTGCTTTGTACAATTTGCTCTTGCCGTCAAAGGTCACCATTGCCCTGGCTTTGGGGTCTGTCTGCACGCGCACTTCCAGTTCATTGCTGCGACCGCCCACACTGACCTGCGATGCGTCCAGAACCGGAAAGTTGGGGTCCCCGCCACAACTTTCGACATTGTAATCTACCGTCAAGTTCGCGCCCACTTGCACAAACACGTCAATGGGCGACGTTGTCGGGTCCACGCGGAGCAACTTGCCATTGACGCAGAGCTGCGGGTCCTCAAAGGCAGGGGCTGCCTTCACCGGACCTGCCGAAAGGAACACTCCAAAAAAGAATGCGCCGATTGCGAGCATGATTACAAGGTTTTTCATCATTCACCTCTTGTATTGTCTCTCGCGGGCCGGCGCAAGGAATTCATATCCTCAATTACAAATCTATTGTATTCAGACTGCACGCGTGATTCAATAGGAACGGTTTCCCATTCTTTCGACGCACAACGTTCGCGCTCGCGCGCAAGCAAAATTGCCAAGTGCGCGTGTATCGGTTGCTACGGGGCATACACATATTTGTAAATAATGTCGCCGCCATAATCCGCGACATACACATTTCCGTCCGGACCCCTGCCAAACGCGACCGGGTAGGCAAGTGAATCATCAAAATCATTCCGCGCCGTCACTTGATTGGAAGCATCGAGCGTCAGCGTATGCACCCAACCCGCACCGTCGCCGTAGAAATAGGCGTCGGCATAGGGCGCGGGATAATTTGAATTTTCCGCAAACACGCCGCCCGCAATCACAAAACCTTGCTCGGCTCCGCTGCTGTGATTGTACCAGTGAATGGGCGGAGTTGTCGCGCCATAATTTACAGTTGCCGGATTACAATTCAAGTTGCTACTCGGGCAAGGTCCTTCGTAGAGGGGCCAACCGTAATTGGCACCCGCTTGCAAGCTGTCAATTTCTTCCCACGTATCCTGTCCAACATCCGCGACAATGTAACTCTGATTGGACGCGCGCATTGTAAAACGCCACGGATTACGAAAGCCATAGGCAAACGTTTCCTGGCGCGCGTTCGGCGTATTGTAAAATGGATTGTCCGTCGGAATCGTCCCATCCCGATTGAGACGCAAAATTTTGCCGCGCAAGGTGTTCAAGCCCTGCGCGTCATTCGGGCAGCAGCCGCTTTCGCCGACCGAAATGTACAATTTGCCGTCAAAGCCAAAATGAATATCCCCGCCGTTATGATTGCCGTTCGTGGACGGAATATGGTCGAGCAAAATTCTTTCCTGCACGCCCGGTTTGTTCACGCGACGCTTGAGACGCGAGACGCGATTTTCGGGCGTGCCGCTGTATTTTTTCGCGCCGGGACCCGTCGTGTAATACACATACACAAAACCGTTGGTCGCAAAATCCGGATCCAATGCAATCCCCAAGAGACCGCGTTCGGATTCCGTTGAAACATGGAGGACTGCCCAAGGCGCGGCGCGCAGAACACCGTTTGCGCGCACGATGCGAATGGCGCCGGTTTTTTCGGTCACAAAAATTTTGCTCCCTTTGAACGCCATCGCGGTCGGTCCGTTCAGCCCGCTGCCAAGCGCAACGCGTGAAAAACCCGCAGGCAGCGTTGACGGCGCGGCGCGCAGCGGTTGCGGTGTCAACGCGAAAACGACACACGCCAGCATCCCCAACCATGCAAACAGAACGCGATTCATCGAACGCCTCCCTTGTTGATAAACTTGCGCCCGCACGCCACTAACAAAAAGACGCCTTGATTATTGAATCAAAGCGTCTTCAGATGCCCTCGAGAGGACTTGAACCTCCACGTCCAAATGGACACAGGCCCTCAACCTGCCGCGTATGCCAATTCCGCCACGAGGGCGCGCTCGTGCGCGATTATTTTATGCCAATCGCGGCTGCTGTCAAAATAACGGCGCTCGCGCAATGACATTGCTTCTGAAACCATCGCGTCGGAATCATCTGCGCCCCAAGAACCCACAATTCACCGTGCGGCATTCCCTGAAATCTTGATTTAGAGCGGCGTCACTCCGTCTTCTTCCATCTTTGGGCTCATGAGCTCTTTCAAGATGACGTTGGGTGATGCTCTTTTGATGCGCGCAAAAATTTCTTCGGCGGACTGCGGTGTATTGCCCGCCGCAATGAGCGCGCGAAAAATGGAACGTGTGAGAGGCATTTTGGGATTGATGAAATCAGCGGACTGCGCGCAGACGTCACTCGCACAATCGAGCAGCACATCCAACTGCTTCACTTCACCTGTTTCGGGATCAACGTGGTCCACCATTTGCACTTGGTCAAGCGAATACATTTGCTTGCACTCGCCGCATAACGCATCATAGACCTCTTGACGGAAATTTCGCCCGCTTTGTTCCCAATAATGGAGATCAATATAAAATTTTGATTTGGTCGTCAGTCGTCCAACCGGCATAGCACGTACCTTGTTTTTGATTTTCGGGCAAGCATCTCACGCCGGACGCGCAGCCATTTGCAGCACAAAATAGCCGCCACCCGTCGTCGTGAAGGCTTCACTGTTCGCCAACGCACTAAACACCGCGCGCGCGCCCACGCGTTTTGCAAAATTCACCGCGCTGTACAGCGTCTTGGCATGAATCGAACTGCTGCCCAATTTTACCAATTCCGGAAAAATATCTGCCAACAGCGCGTCGAGCGAACGGTCGCCATAATTCGACGCGGTGAGTTTGTCCAAACCAGTTTGGTCTTCGGGCAGAATCAACATTTCCTCGTCGTACTTGAACGCTACGGGACGCGGCGACGTGCCAAAGGTCAAGTGCCCGTTTTCCACTTTGGCAATTTTGACCCACAAGCTTTTGCCTTCGCGGCGCGGCTGATACCGAATTTCGGCGGTCAATGGCTCGCCGCGCGGCGCCAATTCCAACAACGCGCCGGGATTCAATTTATTGCGGTCGTACCATGCTTTCAGACCGAAAATATAATTTCCGTCCGGCACGACCCACGCGGGAATGCGCGTACCATACTCGTCCAACAGCGTCACCAACATCGGCTTGTCCGCTTCGGGAAACAACGCGCGCACTCCTTGCGTGTACGGCAAACTCCCCATGCGCCGATGCGGATACGTCAAAACCAAATCCACTTTCGCCGCCGCACGCCCATCGCGCACATCGTCATTGTTGTCGTCTTCGATTTCACTCAAGATGGTCTCGAGTTCTGGCGGCAATGTTTTGTCATACAACGGCGCGGCGCCAAACTGCAGAACGCGCGGCACATTCCACACCTCAGCAGGCACCAGCCGATTCAAATACCAACGCGGCTCACCCACCGGTCCCACATCCACGAACCGTTCATCGCGCTGCAGCGCATAGTCCAACGAGAACAACGTCGTTTCGCGTTTCGCGCCTTCCAGATCCAACTCTAACACGCGCGCCAATTCCAGTGTGGACATGCCCACATTGTTCTGTTCAATCGCCGCTTCGGCAATATTGAGAAAACCGACATTGATTTCAGTCAGCAGACCGCGCAGCAGCCATTTGCCGTCTTGCTCGACAAACTCTCGGTCCATTCGCAGCCGCGCCGCTAACAACCGTTCGATTTTCGCGCCGTAACGCGCATAAATCTCTTCAGGCGATTCATCCGCCGCGCCGGTCACAATCGGTTTCAATTCATTGAGCGGGTGCGGCAAATCGTACGCGCCCGCAAATTCGCGTTTCGTCCCATCGGCAAACGTCACCGTCGCCACCTGAAACGGCTTGAGACGCGGGTTATTCGAATCGCGCACGGCAGTCACCGTGCCCTCTATTTCATTCAACGCCGAAAAAATCAGGCGCTGTCCCACCTCTAGTACAAGTTTGGGCTGATACAACACGGCTTGCGTCGAAAGACGCTGGCGCCGTTCTTGTTCTTCTTTCGCGCGCGCCGCAATGACAATGCGCGCCAGGTCTGCGCTGCGCGCCGCTTCACCGCGTTCCAACATGTACGCGTAAACGCGTTCCACATCTTTGTCGTTGATGCTGAAATTATTCCAGTAGGTTTCACTTGCCGATGACATACCTGTACTCGTAAGACAAAAAATTGCCGCGCCACGCGACGCGGACATTTCAACAAGATTATAGCGCGTTTCCCATTGCATTACAAATGAATGACACGCGCTAAAATTTGCGCCAACTCACACGCGTTCTCCATTCAATTATGCGCTGCGCGCAATGTGTGTAGAATAAATACAAACATGCAGCGTCTCTTGGTCTGGCTCGTTCGCATTTTGGGTCCGCGCTTTCGCCTCTCGCCGCTCGTCGCCGAATATTTGGCGCGGGCGAGCCGCATTGGCAAGTCTGACCAAATTCCCGCCGAATTGATTCCCCTTGCCGCGCGTCTTTGGTCGCGCGGTTGGTTCAACCGCAATTTTTTTGATTCGCATCGCGATTGGATTTTGCCGTATTGGGCAACGCGACAGCTCGACCCGACCGACGCGGGGTTCGTCGCCCGCGCGCTGCAGCCCGTCATGCTCAACATCGCGTATCGCAATTGGACAATGGTCGGCAATCCCGAATCGAAACTCGAAGCCATCGTTGACCCGCGCGGTTTGGTCACGCCGCAGCCGAACGGCGACGGTTGGTCGCTCGATGTGTGGCTGCGCGTGGACGGACAAACTTTTTTCCCCTCGCGGCTCGACGAAAAAAATATCACGCAAAGATTATTTGAAAATTTGCCACTCGTGCAGACGCAATACGAACCCGCCGGTTTGCGCGTAAATCAAGAAGCCTTCGCCGCACAAGACGACGACGAAAACGATTGGCTCATCGCGTCGCACAGCATTGAAAACCCGCGCGGCGACGCGCGTCACGCGACGCTGTTTGTAGCGCTCCGCCCTTTTAATCCCGAAGGCGCGGCGCACGTCGCCCAATTGGAATGGCGCGCGGGCAAAGCCGCACACGAACTTTGGGTCAATGACGCACTCGCCGCCCTCTTCCCCCCCCCCAACGCGTTTGCGTCGTCCAACGCGGCGGCGGGCGATGTCGCGTTTCAACTCGACGCGCTGAACGGCACGACCAACATCGCGGACGAAACCGGACTCGCCACCACCGTCGCGGCATACGAATTGGATTTGCGCCCGCATACGCATCAAGTCATCACCGTCGCCATGCCCATGTCGCCGCTGCGCGAATCGAACGCGCGCGCGGCGCAGTGGTGCAAACCCGACGCGTTATCGCTTCTCAAACGCGCTTTTGCCAACACGTGGCGCCCATTGCTCGCGCAAGGCATGACGATTCGCGTGCCCGACGATGCCGTACAAAACGCGTTCGACGCCAACAAAGCGTATTTGCTGCTGCTGCACGACGGCGATTCGATTACGGCGGGTCCGTTTTTGTATCACGCGTTTTGGTTCCGCGACGCCGCGTATTTGTTGAACGCGCTTTCGCAGTTGGGCTATCACGCGCAGGTCAAACAGGTGCTCGCCCACTATCCGCGCTATTTGCGCAAAGACGGCTACATGCTCGCGCAAGACGGCGAATGGGACGCGAACGGGCAGGCGCTTTGGGCACTCGCGCAGCACACGCGGCTTTCCGGCGATTGGGAACTCTTGCACGACCAATACTGGAATGTGTTGAACGCGGCGCATTGGATTGACGCGGCGCGTCAAAAAACGAAACAGCCCGGCGCGCGCGTGCCCGAACACGGGTTGCTGCCCGCCGGCATGAGCGCAGAGCATTTGGGTCCAAACGATTTTTATTTTTGGGATGATTGGTGGGGGCTCGCCGGACTGCGTACGGCAATTCTCGCCGCGCAGCTTTTCAACAGCCCCGACGATGCGAAAAAATTGCAAGCCGCGTATGACGCGTTTTGGCGCGACCTGCACGCGGCATTACAGCGCGTTGCGCATCAAAACGACGCGGCATGGATGCCCGCTTCGCCCTATCGCCGCGCCGACAGCGCCATGGTTTCCAATTTGGTCGCGTCGTATCCGCTGCAGCTCCTGCCGCCCAACGACGCGCGCATCACCGCCACTATTGACGCATTGAAACGCACTTCGTTTGTAGACGGCGCGTTTTTTCATCACGTCGGACACGGCGGCTTTGGCACCTATCTCGCGCTGCACCTCGCGGGCGCGGAAATTTTTCAACGCAACGCGCGCGCGTGGGACGCGCTGCGTTTTCTCCTTCAACACGCGTCGCCGACATGGACGTGGGCGGAAGCGATTCATCCGCGCACGCGGCGCGGCGGACACGGCGACGGACATCACGGCTGGATGGCAGCAGACCTCGTCAGTTTCATTCGCAACGCGCTTTTGTTTGAAGAGGACGACCATCTGGTGCTCACGCCCGCGCTGCCCGACGAATGGATTTTTGAAACCGCCACTGTCAAAGTGGAGCGCGCCGCGACGTACTTTGGCGATGTGGATTTCACGCTCGCGTTCGGCGACCACAACGCGACGCTCGTCCTTCAAGGCAAATGGCGCGAACCTCCGGCATACATTGAATGGAATCTGCCGCTGGAACTCAAAAACGCGGGCGGCGATAAACCGGGCGTGGAATTGATGGACGCGCATCGCGTAAAAATTCCCAGCAATGTAACACGCGCGGTGGCAACGTTTTGATGCGTCAAATCTTTTCGCTCAACGACGCGCAATGGTTCATCGGCGCGGTCGCACCCCAGCCGTTCGGCGCGGGGAATGATTTTGCGCGCGTCAAAGGTTGGCTTCCGGCGACCGTTCCCGGCGATGTGCGTCTCGATTTGCTGCGCCTCAACAAAATCCCCGACCCGTTTCTCGGCAAGAACAATCTCGCCAGCGAATGGGTGGACGAATACGACTGGTGGTATCGCCGCGAAATTCCTCGCGCGCCGAATGAACACACACGCACCTTTTTGGTGTTCGAGGGGATTGATTATCAGAGCGCGGTGTATTGGGACGACACGCTGCTCGGCACGCATACGGGAATGTTTTCGCGTCAAGTATATGAAATTCCAAACGCGTTATTGCAAAACGAAACGCATCGCCTCGCCGTGCGCGTGTGGGGCGGCAATCAACTGCCGCGCGCAAAATTGAATTGGCGCGAACGCGCGTGGAAAACCGTCGCGGGACGACTCCTGCCGCATTCGCCCCAAGCGCCCGAATTCCCGGACCGCTATCAGACGCTGAAATGTCAAATGGCATACGGTTGGGATTTTGCGCCGCGTTTGCTAACGTGCGGAATTTGGGATGAAGCGTTTTTGATTCAAACGCGCGAACTTTTTCTGCGCGACATTTGGGCGCAGGGCGTGCCCGACGGACGCGTGCGCGTGACGCTGCATTTCGATACCACGCGCGCGCGCGATGTGCGCGTTCAATTTCGCGTTCAACCTAAAAATTTTCACGCACCCTTCCAGCAGTTTGAAATTTCACTGCATGTAGAAACAAGCGGCAGTCAATCATTTTCCCTGCAACTCGAAAATCCGCGCGTGTGGAATCCATGGGATCGCGGCGCACCGAATTTGTATTCGCTCACGGTGCGTGTGTTGGACGAAACAGGCGAACTGGACGCGAACGAAACGACGTTCGGATTGCGCACCATCGAACTCGCCGCGAATCCCGGCGCGCCAAAGGATTCCGCGCCGTGGACGTTTGTCATCAACGGACAGCCGGAATTTATTCGCGGCGCGAATTGGGTCCCTGCCGACGCGATTCCCGCGCGCGTCACGCGCAACGATTATGCCGCGCTGCTCCAACTCGCGCGCGATGCCAACATCAATTTGTTGCGCGTGTGGGGCGGCGGCTTGAGAGAAAAACGCGCGTTTTATGAATTGTGCGACGCGCTGGGAATTTTGGTGTGGCAAGAATTTCCGCTGGCGGGCGCGGGGATTGATTATTTTCCGCGCGACGCGGCATATTTGGAACGGCTCGAGCAAGAAGCGACTGCCATCACGCAGACGCTCCGCAATCATCCGTCCGTCGTTTTGTGGTGCGGCGGCAATGAATTTATTCCGCGCCTGAATCGGCATGTGACGAACGTTTTGCGCAAAGTGGTCGCTAAACACGACGGCACGCGTCCGTTCAAAATTGCCTCACCGTCGCAAGATGAATCGCACAATTGGCGCGTGTGGCACGGTTACGCCAACACGCGCGATTATGAAACGGACCGCGCGTTGTTTTTCGGCGAATTCGGTTTGCAAGCCGCGCCCAATGTAGAAACACTCGCGCGTTTTTTGCCCGACAACGCGCGGTTTCCACCCGACGCGGATTGGGCATACCACAACGCCGACATTGACAAATTGTGGCGCTATGCTCTCCCCCTGCTGCCATTTCGAGCACAGCGCGAAATCTCCGACGCGAATTCCGTGGACGCGAATTCCGTGGACGCGAATTCCGCGTCAGGAATCTCTCTGCAAGAATTTGTGGACGCCTCGCAAGAGGCGCAGCTGCGCGGGCTGCAAATCGCTATCGAATACGCGCGCCGTAACAAGCCCCGCGTTTCGGGCTGCGCGTTTTGGCAGTTCAACGAGCCGTGGTATTCGATTTGTTGGAGCGTGGTGGATTATACGCGAACGCCCAAACGCGCCTACGCGAAAATCAAAGAGCTGTATAATCCCGTGCTTGTATCGTTCGCCTTTCCGCGTCGTGCGCGCCGCGCCGGCGAAATTGTCAGCGGTCAGATTTGGCTTATCAACGACACGCTCCATGAAATCAGCGGCACGTTGTCGGCGTGGCACAATGATGCCTTGCTGATTTCGCAAGATGTAACCCTGCCAGCGAATCGGGCACGCGAATGGACGGCGCTCGATTTGGTTCTCACGCAAGGAGCGAATCGTTTGCGCCTGGAATTGCGCGCCGAAAATCTTTTGGCGACGAACGAATATGATTTGAATTATTGTGATGCGGGAGAAATCAATGCGCGCCGCGCGATGCTGGCAAACTCGGCGGCGTGGCTGCGAACAACACCGTAGCGAACGCTCACCGCAGCGTTCACCAACACCGTAGCGAACGCTCACCGCAGCGTTCACCCAAAGGAGCAATCAATGCGAACTCTCGTCACCGGCGGCGCCGGCTTTATCGGCTCGCACATTGTAGACGCGTTTTTGGCGCAAGGACATCAAGTCGCCGTTGTAGATGACCTCTCGACGGGCAAAGAAAGCAATCTCAATCCGCGCGCGAAATTTTATCCAGTGGACATTCGCGACAATGCGGCGCTGACGCGCGTCTTGGACGAATTTCAACCCGAAGTGATTTCGCATCAAGCCGCCAAAGCTGACGTGCGCGAATCCTTGGCGAAACCGCAGTTGTACGCCGAAGTGAACATCATCGGCTCACTCAATCTCTTGGAAAATGCGCGGCGCGTCGGCACGAAAAAAATCATTTACGCGGGCACGGGCGGCGCGACGTACGGCGAACCGGAGTATCTCCCCGTACGCGAGGACCATCCCATCAATCCGCTCGACCCGTACGGCGCAAGCAAACATCAAGTCGAACACTATTTGTTTTTGTACCAATACAACTATGGCTTGAAATACACCGTGCTGCGCTATCCGAATGTGTACGGTCCGCGCCAAAATCCGTTTGGCGAAGCGGGCGTGATTGCGATATTTACCTACAAAATGTTGAATGGCGAAACGCCGACCATCAACGGCAAGGGGGACCGCGAACGCGATTTCTGTTATGTCGGCGATGTGGCGCAAGCGAATGTGCTGTCGCTGGACAAAGGCGATAACCAAATCTACAACATCGGGTCGGGCATCGGCACCAACATCAACACGGTGTACGAAATTTTGCAAGAGGCAACTCAATTCCGCAAACCGGCAAATTACGGTCCCGACAAACCCGGCGAAGTGTACAAAATTTACCTCGACGCCTCCAAAGCCAAACGCGAACTCGGATGGGAAGCGACCGTCCCATTGGGTGAAGGCATTCACCGCACCGTCGAATCGCTGCGCGCGCGTTAGAGCTCAGACCCGAAAGGTTTTTTGCGCGGAGGAAAAACCCTTCGGTCTTGTATCATGCGCATCGCCATCAACGGATTGTTCCTTCAACAACCCGCAACGGGAACAGGACAATATCTGCGCGAACTTGTCACCGCCCTGCGTTCGATTGCGCCCGACGACGAATTTACTCTCATCGCTCCCCACTCCGACGCGAGCGCGCCCACAACCGTCTTGGTCGCGCCCACACAAAGCCAGCGCGAAAATTTGGCGAAACTGGAATTCGAGCAAATCACTTTTCCGCGCGCCGTGAACGCGCATCGCTTTGACGCCGCGCATGTGCCGCATTTCGGTCCGCCGCTCTTTCCCTCACGCCCGACGGTGGTTACCGTTCACGATTTGATTCCACTCGTGCTGCCGACCTATCGCGGGTCAACTCTGGTGCAGCTGTATACACGACTTGTTTCCACAAGCGCGCGGCGCGCCCACGCGATTCTCGCGGATTCAGAAGCGAGCGCGCGCGACATTGAAAAATATTTGCGCATTCCGCGCGCAAAAATTCACGTCGTCTATCTTGCCGCGCACGCGCGTTATCAGACGAACCTCGCGGCGGAAGAATTGGCGCGCGTGCGCGCGCAATACAACTTGCCGGAACATTTTGCGCTGTATTTGGGCGGATTTGATGCGCGGAAAAACGTCGCGCGCCTTGTGGAAGCGTTTTCGCATTTGGGGACCGGCGATTGGGAACTTGTGCTGGCGGGGAAATTGCCCGAGCGCGATTCGGATTTTTTCCCTGACCCACGCCGCATCGCCGCACAGTACAAAATTTCAGACCGTGTGTATTTCCCCGGCTTCATCGCAGAAGCGGACAAACCCGCGCTGTACGCGTTGGCGCGCGTTTTTGTGTATGCGTCGCAGTACGAGGGCTTTGGATTGCCGCCGTTGGAGGCGATGGCGTGCGGCACACCGGTCATTTGCGCCAATACCTCGTCGCTGCTCGAAGTCGTCGGGAGCGCGGGCATTCTGCTCGCGCCCGATGACGCGGACGCGTGGAGCGACGCGCTGCGCGAGGTTTTGTGTGACGACGCGCGTTGGGCACAGCTGCGCGCGTTGGGCTTGACGCAAGCGCGCAAATTTTCGTGGGAACGCGCCGCGCGGGAAACGTTGGCGGTGTATCGCGCTGTTGTATAATCACGTACGGCAATTTTGCAAATTGCCGCGCAAACTCTTTGTGAATTTTCACCACGGGCGTCGTGCAGGTTTCCGTTACGCAACCGGGCGCAAATTATAAATTTGCGTCACGCAACACGCGCAAATTACAAATTTGCGTTACGCAACACGCGCAAATTATAAATTTGCGTTACTGAGGTGAACATGAATTTTCTAGAAAAGGTCCGGCGCAATCACGGGATTGAACATGCGACGGTACATGTGCTGTCGGAATCCGTTCCTGACCTGTCGGTCGTCGGACGCGCCGACGGTGACGGTTTCGCCATTATCGGCAATGTAAATCCTGAAGGATTGGCGAGCGCGGCGCAAGAAGCGCTGCGCCGAATGCAAGACGGGCAAGGCGATTTGGCAGTGCATCCGCGCTGCGGCACGCAATTGGTGACGCTGGGCGCGTTCACCGCGCTCGCTGCGTTTCTCGCGTTGGGACGCCGCCCCAAGTTGAAGCGCTTGCCCGACGCAATGATTGCGACAACGCTCGCCGCGTTTTTGGCGCAGCCCGCAGGTTTGGCATTGCAGAAATACATCACGACATCGCCGAATGTGGCGGGTGCGCGTTTTGCCGGCGTCAGCGCGCGGAATTTCGCGGGCATGGAATTTTGGCATGTGAACATCGAGTGGAATGAATGAATAAATGCAGAATGCGAAATGCGCAATGCGAAATGAAACTGCCGTTGCGCATTTGGCATTGTGCATTGCGCATTTGGCATTGTTGTACATTTATCACGGCGAAGATGATTTCACGCGCGCGGAGCATTTGAAAAAATTGCGCGTCGAGATGGGCGACCCGCAGTTTGCCGATTTGAACACGACGACGCTGGACGGTAAAACGTTGTCGTTCGGCGAATTGCGGCATCACGCGGACGCGATTCCATTCTTGTCCGACAAGCGTTTGGTGATTGTCGAAGGAATGCTCGCGCGTCTCGACCCGCGCCGCAAAGCGGACGAAGAAGGCGAAGACGACGGCGGTGAGCAAGAAGCCAATTCCGAACTCAAGCAGCAGCTGCTCGACTATTTGCCGAATCTGCCCGCGACCACTCTGCTCGTTTTTGTTGAAAACAAAAAATTACATGCCAACAACGCGATTTTGAAATTTGCCGAAAAAGACAAAAAGAACGCGCAGGTAAAATTGTTTACGGCGCCGTCTGCCGACGCGCTGCCGGAATGGGTGATTGAGCATGTCGAGAAAAAGGGCGGCAGCATCGAGTTTTCGGCGGCGAACGACTTGGCGCTTTTTATCGGGGCAGACCTGCGCGCGCTCGACAGTGAAATTGAAAAATTGATTTTGTACCGCAACGGCGGCGCCATTCGCCGTGACGACGTGCGCGCGATGGTCGCACCCGCGCAAGAACAAAGCATCTTTGAATTGGTGGACGCGCTGGGACAACGTAAAACGCAGCGCGCGTTGGAATTGCTGCACGAGCAGCTGCGGCACAACGCGAACGAATTTTATTTGCTCACCATGATCGTGCGCCAATATCGTCTGATGCTCCAAGCGCGCGATTTGATGACGCGCGGCATGAACGTAGATGCCATTCAGAAACAATTAGGCACGCATCCGTTCGTGACCAAGAAAATTGCGGAGCAAGCGCGGAATTATTCGGTGGGACAATTGGAAGACATCATGTCCAGATTGTTGGACACGGATGTGAGTTTGAAAACGAGCAAGTTAGAGCCAACTCTCGCGTTGGATTTGCTCGTCGTGGATTTGACGACGCAATAAAAAGGCATCATCGAATCAAATTCGATGTCTGAACAATGCATTCTGAAGAACAAAGCCAATCCCGAACATTGGATGTTCAAAATAAAAAACTGTGTCACCGACACGTGACACAGTTTTTTGATTGGCGCGCGGTTGTGGGAGTCCGCGCGCCTGCGAGGCAATTTCAACTCCCATAACCGTTCTGCAGCTGTTGCACGCCCGCGTGGTGCCGCTGCGTCCAGGCAAACACCTGCGCGCGGAACGCGTCATAATCGCTCGCGGGCAAGTGCGCCATCTGTACGCGAATTTTTTCGCCGTTGGCGATTAGCAAAAAATCGCCGCGCCCCGCGAGTTTTTCCGCGCCGCTTTGGGCCACGCCCGTCGCCACCAATGCTTCATTCGCGCTCGTGACTTTGCCGACCAGCCGCACGGGAAAATTCGCTTTGACCAAACTGCCCAAGACCGACGCGGTCGGTTTTTGTGTGCAGGCGATGACCGAAATGCCCGCGCTGCGCCCGCGCTGGACAAGACGCGTCAAGTATCCTTCCACTTCTCCCCCCCCTTGCAGCAGCAAATCGGTCAATTCGTCAATCATCAGCGCGATACGCGGGCGCGTAATCCTTTGCTCCTGCCGCCGCATCATTTCTTCGACCAACCATTCCAGATTCGCCATCGCGTCGTCTACGTTCTTGATGATGGGACACAACAAATGGGGCAAGTGCTCAAAAACGCGAAACTCGCTCGCTTTGGGATCAACGACGATGATTTGCAAATCGCGCGGGCGCTGAAATAGCAGCGCGGAGGCGAGCATGGTGCGCGCCGCTTGACTTTTGCCCGAACCCGTCGTGCCTGCAATCAACACATGCGCGACATCGGGCGCGGAGACGCGCAGCAGCAGCGGAACGCCATCCACCGCCAGCCCCAGAAGCGTCGTGCCCGCGACAGACATCGCCTGCGCCATCGTCGCGTCGCGTTGAATTTGCGCGTACATGTCGAGCAAGCGCAATGGCTGCACGTCCTCGCGCGGGATTTCGATATGGATTTGTCCATTGCTGCGTGAAATGCGCGCGGCGGGCGCGTTGAGCGCAAGCGCGATTTCTTCAGAAAGATTTTCGAGTTTGGAGACTTTGGTGGTGGCGGAGGGGGAGACATGAAATTGAATGGTGCGCGGCGTGACGCGTCCGCCTGTTACTTTGGCGGGCGCTTTGTGCGTAGCCAGCACCCATTCGATTTTATCGGCTTGTTGATGCAGTCGCTGCCTGTTCATTCGTTCGCTCCTGACGCGTCATCACGCTGCGTGTACCGCGTCACAGTGAGCGTGATGATGCGTCACCGCTCACTTAACAGAACACTTGTTCTGAATTATAAAGAACATCCGTTCACAAGTCAAGAGCCGCGACCTTAAAAAACGCGGCTCTTGCACCGTTGCACTATTTTCGATTTTATGGTAAGAGCCAACGCGATGCGCCAAGTGAGAACGACGGCTGCGCCGTTTCACGGCGCAGCCGTCGAATTTTTTGGAAGTTTTTTAGGAGGGCTTGCCTTGGACACACTCACCGAACGCGAAAAGCAAATTTTGATTTTGGTGGCACACGGTTTGAGCAATCTAGCGATTGCGGAACAATTAGTGATTAGCGAAAAGACAGTGCGAAATCACATCACGCATATTTTGGACAAGTTGGAATTGAGTACACGAGCCGAACTGATTGCAATGGCCTCGCGTGACGGTTGGCTGAAAAAAACATAATCTTCCCCTTCGACCGACCATACAAATGAATTTTATAAATGTGGGACACACGCCCCATCTTTTGACGCGCCCGCAAAAAATGGGACATAGGTCTCACGACAGAACGTGGAAATGTGCCTATACTGTTTCGATATCCAATGTCAAGTTACAGGTGAAAAATGAAAACACGAATAAGTATATTCATTCTGATTCTTGTCATAGGAATCTTGGGAGCGTACATTTTAGTCTTCGCACAGACAAAAAGTACAGCATTGGCAAATCTGCCCGCAAACCAAGACTGCGGACAGGCAGCCCCAGACGACTTTGGATTTCACTATTCGACTATCAAAACATCCGCGCCACCAAGGATTTCTGAAAGTCAAGCGGTCGAAATTACGACCAAGAACATCTCTGTGCCGTTGAATTCCACTTCCCTCTGTGCTAATATGGTGTGAGACAACTTCCCCTCATAATTTACTGTAGCGAGGGCAAAGGAGAAGTGAAATGTCTTACGACCGAATGCTCAATGCCGGGAATGGCAAGCCGACCC
>Ga0070741_10004882_pt1 | contig 30703 bp, 21 predicted proteins | sample Coa_R1_4_FD_66440 | JGI IMG/M metagenome (GOLD analysis project Ga0070741, IMG submission 66440) | Surface soil microbial communities from Centralia Pennsylvania, which are recovering from an underground coalmine fire - Coalmine... | ecosystem: Environmental > Terrestrial > Soil > Unclassified ... | reverse complement strand
CGGATCGTTAATTGTGCTGGTCGTTCTCGACGCCAATATCGGGTCGGGGCTGGTCGCACTGATTGATGCTGTCAGTGACTCCGGGGGGATGTCATGGCAAGCAAGCGATGCCTCGCAGGGTGGGTCAGCGTTTTCGTTGGCTTCTTTGCTGCTTCTGAAGCGCGCTCCGCCGCGCCTAGTGTTTCGCTTGACTGGCCGGTTCCTTCGTTACCGCCGGGCACAATCAGCGAAACCTATGCCGAATTCGGAGATGCGGTTCCGAATCACCACCATTCCGGAATCGATGTCCCTGCTCGAGGCGTGAGCGGTCGAAAAGTGGTTGCGGCGGCAGGTGGAACCGCGACTGTATTTTTACTCGACGCCAACAACCAGCGAACTCACTGCTTGGGAAATGTGGTTTTGATCAATCACGACGGTGCGGGAGTCACGCTATACGGACACCTTGCATCAATAGCGATCAGCAATGGACCCGTCTCACAAGGTCAGACAATCGGGCTAATGGGAAACACCACCGGCGTTCAGTCGTCGGACGGGGCCAGTTGCGGTACCGTGGGAGAGCACCTGCATTTTGAGCTTAAGGACGAAGTCACTCTGGGTGATAACGGCGGCGCCATGTGGGGCTATACACCCGAAAAGACTCGAACCGGTCAACCTATTGCGCGCGATGCGCCAGACAGTTTCGGCTATCACAATCCGATCGCGAATCTGGTCGTTTCCGCCGGGGTGATCGAGACCATCCGTACGGTGCAAGTCACGCCGGACGGCGGCGGAAGGCAAGCGCTTATTGGTCCCGACTCAGCTTTTCGGCCGACGGGATTCACTTTGACGAGCGGCGACGTCTACAACGCCATCGCGATGCGCGCTGCATCCACGAGCGGCTGCGCTCGCGGTTGGTATCAGATCGTTCGTCAGGATTTGACGTACTTTCCCGATACGGGCGACGACGCACCCGGGGCCACTGAACCCAGTGTTTGGGTCTGCGCGGGTGACAACGGCGTGCAATGGGTCCAAGAGATCGGGGCTTGCTACGCCTCGAAAGAATTGAGCGCCAAGACGGCGGCTTGTTCTTCCGACACGATAACCATAACTGCAGGACCAGCTGGCGATCCGAATCCCGTTGACTCCTCGGGCATCGTCGCTCTCACAGTGTCTGCCGCAGACTCGCTTGGTTATCCGCTGACTTATGAATGGACCGCATCATGCGCGGGATCAAGTTCCAGCGGCAGTTTTAGCAGCAGCACGGCACAGAGCCCGACGTGGTCTGCACCCCGGAATCCTAGTAGCACCTCTCTGCAATGCACGATGTCCGTTGCCGTCGACAACGGGCATGGCGTCACCAGGTCGGGTACGTTCACGGAGGTCGTAGCTGCTGAAGGAGTCTCATCTGGACCATCTGGCACGCCAGGCGACTCCGGGGCCCCACCGGCTGTCAATATTTCAGTAGACCCGTCGACAATCTCAGAGGGCCAGTCCGCCGAACTCAGTTGGGGTTCAGCGAATGTCACGAGTTGCTATGGGTCCGGCCCGTCTTCATGGGTCGGCAACAAAGCCTTGACCGGCAGTCGGAGTATCGGACCGGCTAGCAACACCGGAACTTATGTCTACACGCTTACATGCCAGAACAGTGGAGGTGTGGCCGCTCAATCAAGCGCGACTCTGAATGTCGTATCGGCGCCGTCTCCTACCGTCTCAATAACGGCAAGCCCGTCCACAATCACCGAAGGCCAGTCGTCCAGCTTAAGTTGGACGTCATCGAACGCAGCGACTTGTAATGCGACAGGCTCGTGGAGCGGTACAAAATCACAGTCCGGAAACCAGCCAATCGGACCGTTCAGCAGCAGCGGCACCTACGTCTACACGCTCGATTGCAACAACGGTTTCGAGGGGCACGCCCAAGCCACAGCGACAGTGACAGTGTCGGAAGCAGCTCTACCGGCGATATCGATCGCGGTGAGTCCATCGACCATCACACAGGGGCAGGGCGCAACCGTAACTTGGAATTCATCTGGGGCAGCCAATTGCGCTGCGACAGATTCGTGGTCGGGCAGCCGGAACCCCAGTGGCAATCAGGGGGTGGGGCCATTCAACGGGACCGGCACGAAGACCTTCACGCTCGTTTGCAACAACGGATTCGGAGGGGAGTCCCGCAACAGTACAACGCTGACGATAGGCGCAGCTGCGGCCCCATCGGTGTCGATCGCACTAAATCCGTCGACAGTAATTCAAGGGCAATCGTCTACGATCTCTTGGAGTTCCACCAACGCAAGCAATTGTGCTGGAAATGGCCCTCCATCTTGGGCAGGTACGAGAGCACTCAGCGGCTCCCTACCTGCCGGCCCGTTCGGTAGCACTGGCTCACAAACATATACGTTGATCTGTCACAACGATTTCGGCGATCAAGCGCAGGCTGCAGTGACGCTGACAATAGGAGCAGCGGCAGCGCCGACCGTTTCAGTCGAGATGAACCCGTCAACGATTATCCAAGGCCAGACTTCGCAGCTTTCCTGGAACACTACGAATTCCGCACATTGCTACACGCTGGATTCTTGGAACGGGACTCCCGGCACATCTGGTAGCCAGATCATCGGACCCGCTAGCAATACGGGGATATATCGCTACACGCTGATGTGCGTAAACGAGTTTGACGGCAGGGCTCAGGCGACTGCGACTTTGACCGTCAATCCAGCAGCCGCGCCCATGGTGTCTGTATCAGTAGATCCACCGTCCATTGTCCAGGGGGACTATGCCGCGATTTCCTGGCAGGCCAGCAATGCTGAGATTTGTGCGGCCACGGGGAATTGGTCTGGTACCAAGAATCCAAGTGGAAATGAACCACGTGGGCCTTTCGAGGATCCGGGCACTCGTATGTACACGCTCGTCTGCGACAACGGATATGGCACCAAAGCACAGGCGAGCGCCCTGTTAAATGTAGTCGCCGCGAGAGGTCCAACGGTATCCATCTCTATCAACCCGTCGACCGTGAATCAGGATCAAATAGCGACCATAACGTGGAGTTCCACCAATGCATCGTCGTGTTACGGGTCCGGGCCTGCGGCTTGGACGGGTGACAAGGCAACATCCGGGGTTACAGATGTAGGGCCATTTGCGTTTACGGGCACGTACACATTTATGCTTATTTGTGACAACGGATTCGGAGATCAGGCGTCGCGCTCAGTGCAACTTAATGTTGTCTCGAGCGGCGACGGCTCTGCGTCTGGCGGTGGCGGTGCGGACTCTGCCAACGGGGGTGGAACGGGGGAATTGGATCTCGCGAGCCTGGCTGCGCTTCTGGCCGCCGCGGCCAGGCGACGTCGGCGCGTTCTGGGCGGCTAACGGATCTGCAACCAACCTCTCGCGGAATTCCCATTCGCCGATGAGTAGTGCGCGACATCATTCCAACTGCCCCGCATAAGGTCCCATATCAAAGCCTGTTGCCTTCATCCACGCTCGCGTCTCGAGCGCCGATCGTCTTAACCCGTTAGTTCTTCATATCCGCGCTCGTGATCCGAGTGCGAAACATCCGCGCTCGAATCTCGAGCGGCCATATAAGCGGCGAAAAATCCCGACGAGCGGCTACGAAATCGGTAGCGGCGCGCGCCTTCGATCGTGATGGTCGATCCAGGCACGCGAGAGGGGCGCTTATGGAGGCGGACGGCAAGGTCAGTGGTGAGTTGTTTCTGCGCAGTGGGTCATTCGGCATCGACCGCTCGCTCGGCGGCGGGTATCCGCGGGGGCAATTCGTCGAGATTGCGGGTCCGCGCGGCGGCGGCAAGTCCACGCTCGCATTGCACGCGGTGGCTGAAGTGCAGCGACGCGGAGGCCGTGCGCTGTACGTCCACACATCGCCCCTCGACTTCTACCTGGGCCAGCTCATCGGTGTCGATCCGAGCTCCTGTGTCGAGGTCGAAGGCGTGCTGGCTGGATTTGCGCTCATCGACCACACGCTGTCTCGCGGTCGCTACAAGTTGGTCGTGCTCGATGCTGACGACCTGGTCGCGAGACCCTCGACGCAGACGTTCGACTGGCCGCTCATGATCGCGAACTGCTCGGTGCTTCGCGCCCGCAGCCGGCTGCGGGACGCGTCCACGACGCTCATGGTCACCGTTCGGCGTCCGACGCCGGCCGCTCGCATTCCGTACAAGCCACTGCTGCGCGGCGCCGGCGTCAGCATCGAGCTTGGCTATCGCCAGGAGCGGCACGATGGCCTTGCGCTGCGCGCGATGATTCACCGGCGCGGGACGGAACCCGAAGAGAAGTCTCGACTGATTCCACTCTCTCCGGATGGTGGCATCTGCCATTACCGCGAGGCGGTCGAGCTTGCACTGGAGCTGGGCTTGATCGAGGCGGGTGAATTGTCGTTCCGTCGAAACGGCGTGACGATTGCCCTGAGCGCAGGGGGATGCGTGCAGTGGTTGCGAGCGAATCCCGATGAGTTCGTTGACCTCATCCGCGCGATCCAGCAAGCGGCGAAGGAGACGTCTCGATGAAGGACCCGATCGAAAATCCTCAAGGCGAACTTCTCTTCGACGCCATGCCCGAGGAGCGCGTTGCTGCTGAGGCGGAGGCGCTGGACAGGCCCGACATCCCCGCGCATGCGGATGAAGAGCGTCTCGCGCAACTGAAAGCTGCAAGCCGGTCCAAGAACACGCAGCGCGGCTATCGATCCGACTGGAAGGCGTTCGAAACGTGGTGCAAGGCGTCCGGGCGCGTCGCGTTGCCGGCTACGCCTGCGACAGTCGAGAGATTCATCGTTGCCCAGGACCGCGCCGGTCGCAAATACGCATCGATTTGTCGGCGCATGTCGGGGATTCGGGATAGGCATTGCGAACACGGCCACGCGTCGCCGACAAGCAGTGAAGAGGTCAAGAAAGTCTTGCGCGGCCTTCGTCGTGATCCCTCCAGGCCGCCGCCGAATCCAAAGATTGCGCTGACGGCTGCCGAGGTACTCATGATGCTCGCTCAGACGCGCAAGGATGCCACTGGCGTGCGCGATCGCGCGCTCATCGTGCTCGGCTATCAATCGAGCCGCAGGCGATCGGAGATCTCCAGTCTCGATCTCGCAGACGTGTCGATCCACGATGCCGGAATCGAGGTGCGTGTGCGCCGGAGCAAGACGGATCAGGAAGGCGAGGGACTCGTGAATTGGATTGGGGCTGAGGCAAATCCGGCCGCATGTCCAGTCCGTCTGCTGCGGGCGTGGCTGGAGGTCCGCGGAGATCGGCCCGGCCCGCTCTTCTGGCCATGCAGGCGCGGCGGTCATCCATGGTTCGCGCGGCTGAGCGGCCAGGCGATCTGCGAAATCGTCCAGGCATTGGCTGCGAAAGTGGGGATCGATCCGGCTCGCGTCGGAGCACACAGCCTGCGTGCTGGCTTGATTACCGAAGCGATGCTTGCCGGCCACAGTGTTGTCGATGTGATGAAGCACACAGGACATAAATCTGTCGGGACGCTTTCTGGCTATGTCCGACCGCGCGATCCGTTTCGCAAGAACGTTGCTGCCGGCCTACTCAGCGGTGCCAGACACCAAAGCGGCATCCGACACTGACTGCGTATACGCAGCAAGGCGGAGCCCGAGCGAAAGGCCGTCGTCCCGCGTAGATGCATCCGCTGCGCGGTCGAGGCCAGCGGTCATTTCATTAGCTGGTAACGAAAGCATCACTGCGCGCGGAAGCCTAGAGCGGCAAATGTTTCGTCGCGTTCGCAATGTGGATATTCACAGCTCTACGCACATGTGCTTAACCCCAAATGTCCACAGCCACGCTCGCTCAAATCAGAGTTGCGGGGCGCACGACGAATCGTTCTGGTGGTCGCATCGCTCGGTGCCGGGCTCTGGAAGCAAAGTCATGGGACGCAATGAAGTGAATCACCTAGACCTGATCGCGGGCACGCTCGTGGAGCTCACGCCCGATCTTTCCGCAGGCGTACTCGCCGTGCGCCTGGGAGCGCCGGAATGCATGACTGGGATGTCGCGGCGCCGTGTCATCGGCGTTTGGGTGGCGCGGAGGTTTGATTCCTACCGTGCCGAGGGCGCGGAGCCTTTCAACACCGACGGAACGCCGGCGATCTGGGCTTACCAGGCGATTACCGCTGACTACCTGGCTAGGTTCAGACACTAGCCCGGCGTCGCGGCCAGCCGTTGGCCCATGGACTGGCATCCAGCCCGTCTATAGGCCTGCATGGATGACGCAGATGCTACCCGCGATGAGATGCCCGCACTTGAGCTCGCTGCTCGGCGGGCGGCCACAGCGCAGCGTCCCGGACTGAGGCCGTTGGTGGTATCCGCAGCGCAAGCCGCGGACTACCTGTCGATCAGTCGCGGGCTGTTCAACGCACAGGTTCGTCCGCACCTGCGCGACATCCATATCGGACCGCGAGTTGTTCGGTTTGCACTCGAGCAAATCGACGAGTTCGTCGAGCGCGTGAAGGCAGGTATCCCCCATCCAACCCAACAACCAAGCGGCAGGAACTTCAGATGTCGAAAAAACAGCAACGCACGCCGGGACTCTTCCTCCGAGGAGGCTACTGGCACATCGACAAGGTCGTACTCGGTCGGAGACTTTGTGAAACTACGGGCGAGACTGACCGCGCTAAGGCGGAGATGTACCTAGCGCGGCGATGGACTGAAGTTCGCGAAGCAATCATCCATGGCGAACGACCCGTGCGCACGTTTGCTGACGCCGCGAAACGATTTATCGAGGAGGGCATACGAGGCGGGAAGCGCGCGGTCGAACGCGATCTGCAAGATGTGGAATTGCTCAACGAGTACATCGGTCACTTGCCGCTTGATCGCGTGCACGAGGAGGCCCTCGAAGATTTCATCGAGGATCGCAAGAGTGGCAAACGAGCAACGGGGACGATCAATCGCGCGCTCGCGGTCGTGCGGGCGATCCTCAAGCTTGCTGCGACTGTGTGGCGCGATCCGGACACCGGCCTGACCTGGCTTCAGGCACCGGCAACGATTCGCGCTCTCGATGACTCGCGCAAGCGCAAGCCGTATCCGCTGGATTGGCCGGAGGAGGCGCTGTTCGGTTCGCTGCTCCCGTCGCATCTACGCAAAATGTTTCGATACGCAACGAACGCGGGATGTCGCGAGCAGGAGATCTGCAAGCTGCGTTGGGAGTGGGAGATCGAGATCGCAAAGGACGTCAGCGTCTTCGTGCTTCCGGCCGAGATCACCAAGAATGGGGAGGAACGGGTCGTCGTCCTCAATCGGTTTGCGCGTAAGGCCGTCGATCGCGAGCGCGGCAAGCATCCGGTGTTCGTGTTCACGATGCGCAAGGAGATTCGTGAACACAAGCGCGGCCCGATCATCGGTTATGAGCACGTGCCTGTCACGAAAATGCTGAACTCTGCCTGGAAGCGGGCCCGGCGCGACGCTGCGGAAGCTTATGAGCGTCGAATCGGCAGGCCGTGTCCCGATGGTTTCCGCAGGCTTCGCGTGCAGGACGCGCGGCATACGTTTGGTCATCGGCTGCGCGCGAACGACGTGAGCCTCGAAGATCGCCAAGATTTGCTCGGTCACAAATCGGGACGCATTACGACGCACTACTCAGTCGCTGAAGTCATGCGCCTGATTGCGGCCGCGGAGAGCATCTGTAAACTCGGGTCGCGCAAAAGTCCGGCGATGCCAGTGCTACGAATCCGCGACCTCGCAGCAAAACGTCGTAAACCGATGGGTGAGAAGGATTTGGGGAACGCGGTGATCGGTGATTGTCTCGTGACTGCTCCGTAGCGGACGTTGCGTCTGGCGGGTTCAGCGGCAGTTCACGACCCGAAGCTGTCGTTCGCGTAACTTCAAAGCGGTCACTCGAAAGGCGCAAATCCGGCGTGCAACTATCCGGGATGCGGCGCGAAGCAGTTGGGCTGCGACTCGGATGTCACCCAGGCGACAGGGATGACGGACGCTAGGAGGCACAATCGAGCGGCGACATTGCTCGGAGGTGACATGGCGCATGAAGCAGTAGTGGCGGGCGTGGGCATGATTCCATTCACCAAGCCCGGCAAGAGCGATCCCTATTTCAAGATGGGCGAGCGCGCCGCACGCGCGGCGCTTGCCGATGCGGGTGTCGATTTTGGCGAGATCGGCCAATGCTACGTGGGCTACGTGTACGGCGATTCGACGTGCGGTCAGACGGCACTTGCGCCGCTCGGCTTGACCGGCGTGCCGACCTTCAACGTGAACAACAACTGCGCGAGCGGCTCGTCGGCGTTCTTCCTCGCGCACCAGGCGGTGACCAACGGCATCGTCGATTGCGCGCTGGCGCTCGGATTCGAGCAGATGACGCCCGGCGCCCTGGGCTCTGCGTTCAGCGATCGGCCGACACCCATGGCTTCCTATTTCGACAAGCTGGTGAAGGTGCGCGGCTACGATCCCAATGCCGCGCCCATGGCGCAATTCTTCAGCGGCGCCGCGGCGCAATACATCGACAAGACCGGCGCGCGGCCCGAGTTGTTTGCGCGCATCTCTGAGAAAGCGAGGCGCCACGCCGCCAACAATCCCTACGCAGTCTTCCGCGATCCCGTAACGGTCGAGGAAGTGCTGGCGTCCCCAACCGTGCACGGCCTGCTGACGAAGTTGCAGTGCTGCCCGCCAACCTGCGGCGCGGCCGCGACCGTGGTGTGCTCGGAAGAATTTGCGCGTCGACGCGGCCTGAGCAAGGCGATCGCAGTGAAGGGCATCGCGTTCATGGGTGACACCGCGAGTTGCTTCGAGGACGATTCGTTGATGAAGCTGCTTGGAACCGATGTCGTCGCGACGCTGGCACGTCGCGTCTACGAGCAGGCTGGCGTCGGGCCGGAAGACGTGGATCTCTGCGAGCTGCACGACTGCTTCACGGTCAACGAAGTGCTGGTGCAGGAAGCGCTCGGCCTCGCGCCGCCAGGCGGCTCGGAGAAATTCCTCGCCGATGGCGACAACAGCTACGGTGGCGCCGTGGTGATCAATCCTTCAGGCGGCTTGCTGTCGAAAGGTCATCCGCTCGGAGCTACGGGACTCGCGCAGATTACTGAGTGCGTCTGGCAGTTGCGTGGCGAAGCGGGGCCGCGTCAGGTCGAGGGCGCCAGCGTGGCGCTGCAGGAGAACGCCGGAATGAACGGCGGTTGCCTCGTCACACTGCTGACAGCCTGAGTTTGCGCTAGCCGATCCGCGCGCTCTGCCCGCCGTCGACCGGCAGGATCGCGCCGGTGATGAACCGTGCTTCCTCGGAGTGCAGGAACACGGAGGCCCACGCGACGTCCCACGCGCTGCCCATGGTTTGCCGCAGCGGAACTGCCGCGTTGCGTTCCTTGATGATGTCCGCCTTCGGCCGGCCGGTCGCCTGGGCGAATCCTTCGATGGCAAGCGGTGTCTCGATGAGGCCGGGCATGACTGCGTTGGCGCGCACCCCGAAGGGAGCATTGGTCACGGCGATCGATTGGGTGAACGCGTTCAGTCCGGCTTTCGATGTTTTGTAGGCCACGATGGGCAGGCTGACCACCGCGGCGATCGACGAAACGTTGACGATGCTGCCCGAACGCTGCTCGAGCATCATCGGCAGGACCGCCTTCGCGGTCAGGAAGCAGCCGCGCAGATTCGTATCGAGGATGCGATCCCAGTTGCCGACTTCAAGCTGAGTCGGGATCGAATCGCCAGCGCCGATGCCGACGTTGTACTGCAGCAGATCGATGCGGCCATACCGCTCGCGGCAGGTGTCGGCGATCGCGCGGCAGTCCTCTTCGCGAGTGACATCCGCGCGCAGGCACGAAGCATCGCCGCCTTCCGCGACGATCATCTGCAGCGTTTCCTCAGCCGACGTGAGGTTCGCATCGGCCAGCAGCACGCGGGCGCCTTCGCGCGCGAAAGCGACCGCGGTGGCGCGGCCGATGCCGATCGTGTCGCCCGGCGTCTGGCCCGCGCCGACGACGATCGCGATCCTGCCCTTCAATCTCATCGTGGGGTCCTCACCAGATCTTCTCGAAGGCCGCGTCGATGTCGTGGCGCAGCTCGGTGTGCGTGTCGAAGACCATGCAGGCCTTATGCGTCGTGTCGTAGGGCGACCAAGGCGGGAAGCGCTCACTACGCGGCGTGCCGGTCTTGACGAAGCTCACGATCGCGTCGTGCAGCGCATCGCCCGCAGGCCTCGCGGCCTCTTCGCTGCCGATCATCGCGGACCATTGCCGGTAATTCTGGAAGACGCCGGGCAGATCGAGTGTGTGCAGCGCGCCCAGGGCGCCGTTGACCGCCGGCGAGCGCCAGTCGAAGCGATAGAGGAAGGTACGACCAGGCGATGTCTCGCTGTGCGTCCCCGCGAAGGCGACAGACCATTTCCGGAACAGCGCGTCAGTCATCGCGCGCTCATAGATCTGCAACGCGGAAGCCCCGGGCATCGCGGCCTTGTAGTTCTTGAACGTCGCAGCAGGATCTTCGCGGGGGTTGAGGATGCCTGAGTGATAGCGGAACATCGCCCTGGTCGTCAGCGCAGTCGGGCCTGGGATCGAGAGCGACCACGTACGGCTTTCGTCGCGGCAAGTGCCGATCAGCAGGTCGATATCGCGCTTGTTGCCCGCGCGAATGGCGTCGGCGAGCGGAAGCGGGAAGAGCTCAGTGCCGGTTGCCATCCCGAAGACCGTGAAGTGATCGCGTCCCAGCGCGCCGTAGCGATCGCGATGCTTGCCAAGGAATTGCGGCGGTCCGGGCGCCGCCGCGCGCACCTGCTCCACGCTGAGACGCATCAACGCCTCGGCATCGCCAGGCCTTACACCGAGCACCTGCTCGAAATAGTCGCGAGCGAAGCGTGAGTATTCCTCGTGCGGGAATACCGAGATCGCGGCGCCGCTCAGGCACGCGACGCGACGGATCAAGCCATCGGTCTTCGGCGACATCATCATCGCGATCGCCGACGTTGCGCCGGCGGATTCGCCCATCACGGTGACGCAATCGCGATCGCCGCCAAACGCGCGGATGTTCTCATGGACCCAGCGCAGCGCCGCGAGCTGATCGAGGAAGCCGCGATTGGCGATGCCGACGCCGTCGGGAAACAAGTCGTCGCCGCCCATGAAGCCGAAGATGCCGAGGCGATAGTTGATGGTGACGACGACGATGCCCTTCGCAGCGAGGGCAGTGCCGTCGTAAACAGCGGCCGCACCTGAACCCGACGTGAAGCCACCGCCGTGGATCCAGACGATGACCGGAAGTCGAGCGTCCGGATCCATCGTCGGTGTCCACACGTTGAGGTTCAGGCAGTCGTCGCCGACGGTGGTGCCGATGGGACCGATCGTGCCGATGAAGGCCTTCGATGCCTTGCGCATGCGAAGCGCGGCGATCATTAGGCGGCTGTACTTCGGTTGGTAGCAGGCCTTGCCCGGCTGCGTCGCCTCACGCGTTCCACTCCACGCTACGACGGGCTGTGGAGCGCGCCAGAGATTGGCGCCGCTGATCGGCGCTGCAAAGGGAATGCCACGGAAGAGGTGGATACCTTCCTGCGACTTGCCGACGACGGCGCCCCCAGTGACTTTGGCGAGCGTCATCGTCGGGTGGTGTTCAGAAATGCCAAGCGACCTGGCCCCAGAACTCACGCGGCGGATTCACCGACGCCCAGTACGCGTCGCTGACGACCGGGATGGGCGAGACGATCTGGTAGTTGAGCTTGTTGAGCACGTTGTCCACGAAGAACGTCGCGCTCCATTTCCCATCGACGCTCGCAAAGCCGGTGCGCGCGTTGAACAGCCAGAACGGTCCTTGCGACGCCTTCGGATCGCCGCTGGACTGGAAGAGGGTGCGGCTGGTGTAGGTCGCGTCGATCCCGGCGATCAGCTTCACCGGCCAGTCGAAGATTCCCCAGCCGCCGTCGAGAAGGATCGAGGATTTCCATCTCGGCGCGAACATCAGCTGCACGCCATTCAAGTTGCAGGTCGCCGTGCTGCCCGTCATGTTCGGTTGGCCGGCCGGACATCCGCCGTTGGTCTGCACCGCGTTCGTGTAATCGGTGTACTTGCCGTCGAGGAATCCGCCGTTCAAGGTCAGCATCAAGTTGCCGGGGAGGAACGTGCGCGACTCGAGCTCGACGCCTTTGGACTGTGCTTCCTTGGCATTGCCGATGTGCGACTGCGCGAGCGAATCGACGACGACGATCTGGAAGTCGCGGTAACGGGTGAAAAACGCCGCGACGTTGATCTTCGTCATCCCATGGAACAGTGTGTTCTTCCAGCCGAGCTCGAACGACAGTGACCGCTCGGGCTCGAACGTGCTTGCGACGGGCGTCGACACTGGGTCCGGCGAAACGGGCGTCGACGCGGGCTTAGTGGATGTGACCTGCTGCGAGTAGGCGCCTGGCTTGAAGCCAGTGCCGAGCGATCCATAAAGCATCATCGTCCTGGTCGGTGACCAGCGTAGCGCGGCCTTAGGCGCCCAATGCGGATCGACGCGCTTGAGACCGTCGATCTCGCGATTGCCGTAGTCGCCGGCGAGCGCCAGCGCGCACTGCGCCTGCGCGCCGAAGCAGGTCGCCGTGTTGCCCAGGCGATCCATGTTCGTCTGCACCCGGGTATAGCGCAGCCCGAGCGTGACATCGAGCGAATCGAGGAGATCGTAGGTTGCTTGTGCGAACACCCCGCCTTCGTAGACGCGCTTGCGCTGCACGAAGCCGATGCTCTCCACGGTCGGAGGATCGTGCGGATCATTCGAGCAGGTGACCGAGTTGTTGCCCACGACGCTGGTGATACCAGGCAAGCTGAGGATGCCGCCCGGGATCGACAATCCGGCGCACGGCAGCATGCCGACGTTGAGTGCGTAATCCGCCGAGTACCAGAACTGGTCGTAGTAAAGACCGGTGATGAAGGAGAGGCGCCGGTCGAACACACGCACGTCCGGCGACAGCAAGCGGAGCTCGCCGCTCAGGTCATGCTCGTGCGCGAGCAACGGCAGCGAGAACAGCGGCAGCGGCGAGTAATCGCCGTCATACCAGGTAAAGGTGTAGACGTTCCAGTAGGACAGGAACGCTTGCAGCGTGTAGTCGTGGACCTTCCACGACACGACTTCGCTTCCGAAGTAAGCCCACGCGTCCTCGGTTTGCGCAAGATCGTGACTGGAGGTGTAGCCAGGCTGGCAATGGAATTGCGGATCGAACTCCTGCGCCGCGGTTTGGTAGTAGTCCGGGCAGGCCACAGCTTGGTAGCCGAAGCCGCGCGGCAGATCGAGCGTGACGTAAAGCAGGTTGGTGGTAAACGAGAGGTCGGACGCCGCGTTCCACTTGAACTTCGCGCCGGCGGCGGACTTGGTCGTCGCGCTGTCGTCTTCGTGACGTGCGGTGTTGTAGATGTAACCGTCGCGCGCCTCGTTGACGTACTTCACGCGCACGCCGGCGTCCTCGCCGAGGGGGATGTTGCCGACCGCCTCGATGCGCCGATTGTTGTAGGAGCCGTACTTCAGCGCGACGTGACCTTCGTACTGACTGGTTGGATCGTTGGTGTTGACCTTGAAGACGCCAGCCTCAGCGTCGCGCCCGTAAAGGGTGCCCTGCGGACCGCGCAGCAACTCGATGCTTTGCAGATCTAGGTACGCGAACGCAAGGTAGGCGACCGGAATCACCACGTCGTCGACGACCGCGAGCACACCAGGATCGGCGCCGGCCTGGAAGGGCGTTCCCATGCCACGGACGTTGGTCGAGCCGGTGAGGTTCTCTGCCGACATCGTGACGTTTGGCATCGAGCGAGTGATGTCTTCGAGGTGGTTGAGGTTGTGGCCCTCGATGTCCTTGCCGGTCACGACGCTCACCGAGCCTGCGAGCTTCTGCAGGTTCTCGGCGCGCTTGCCGCCGGTGACGATGACCTCCTCGAGCTTCACGCCGTCGGCTTCTTTCGTTTTCGGCGGCGGCGCCTCTTCCTTCTGCGGAACCGGAATCGTTGGCAGCGATTCCGCTGGTGCAGATTCGGTCGCCGTCGTCACGGTCGCTGACGCTTCGGATGGCGGCGGCTGGTCCGGCGCTTGCGCTTGCTCCTGACCCGAAGCCAAGCCAGCCGAGAGCAGGCACAACGCGGTCAGCAGAATTGAAGTTGCTCGCGACATGATGAATTTCAAGTTAACAGCGCGATCGCCGCGTCCACGTCACCAAGGTGACAGCTCAACCTGCGAATCCGCTTTGCCTGGCTTCCTGGCGCAGCGCGTCGACGTTCTTCACGAGAATTTCCTTCGGGCCGACGTTGTCGACGATCCCTTGGCTCGCCCACACCCGAAGGACTTTGTTGAGGTGCTGTCGCGAGCAGAACGACATCGCGGCGAGCTCGGACTGACTCACCGAGATGTCGAGCCGGATGCCGGTCGGCGTCTCGCGCTGGTGCGTTTCGAGAAGGTTGAGCAACGTCAGCGCGACGCGCACGCGCAACGGATGCGCTACGCAGAGTTCCATGACGCCATAGAGCGGGCGAGTGCGCCGCAGTAGCTCGCGATACAGGCGTTCGTAGAGCGCAGGCCAGCGGCGGCCCGCGATGGCAAGCACATCGCCGGCAATCAGCACGCAGACCGAAGGCTCTGCAGCTTCCGTGTCCATCACGGCGGTGCCATCGTCTTCCGCCCAATAGAAGCCCGCCCACTGTCCGGGGTCGAGATGCATGTAGATCAGGCGTCTGCCTTCTGGCGAGTACTTGATGCCGCGGAGGCGTCCACTCACCACGCAGAACATGGCGCCGCGGCCCGTGCCCTGGCTGCCGACCAGCTCGCCTTGCTTGTAGCGACGAATCTCCGCGCGCTCGGCGAGGAAGACGCGCGCCTCCGGGGGCAGCGCGGCGAACAGCTGCGTGCGGTCGATGGCCTCGACGATCGTGCGGCGCTTATCGACGACTTCGAGCGCGACGCGCTTCGAAGTGTCGGCGCGATTGCTGGGCGCCAGGTCGGTCGCGGCGTACGCGAATGGGCTGCGCATCGTTCTCTCCTCCGGCGTCGCGACTTGTATTGACTTCCTGCGACGCGCTTCCGTAGAGTAGCTAAATCGTTTTAGCAACGCAAACGCGCCGGGAGAGCGCTCGATTGCATGGCCGGGAGTCCCGCCAACCTGGAAGAGATCGCGAAGGCCGCAAGGCTTTCGAAGACTACGGTCAGCCTGATCCTCAACGACAAAGGTGATCAGTACCGCATCAACCCGAAGACGCAGGAGCGCGTCGTGGCGCTCGCGCGATCGCGCGGCTATGCGCCCAACCAGAACGCGCGCAGCCTGCGGATGGACAAGACGCAGACCTTAGGCCTTGTCGTCCCCGATCTGACGAACTACTTTTTTGCGGAGCTCTCGAAGGCATTCGAGGCCGCGGCGCGTCGCGGCGGCTTTGAGATCTTCATCACCTGCTCCGACGACAGCGCCGAGATCGAGCGTAACGCGATCCGAAACTTATATTCGCGCAAGGTGGACGGCCTCGTCGTCGCGAGCGTGGCGAGCGAGTCCGCGCTGGCCGACTACGAGGCGCACGTGCCGACCGTGTTCATCGACCGTCAGCCTTCCGGACGCCAGCACAGCTGGATCACCTCGGACAATCATGCCGGCGCCCGCCTCCTCATCGACCACCTGATCGGCGCGGGCAAGCGCGACATCTGGTACATCGGCGGGCTCAAGGGCCTGTCGACGAGCAAGGATCGACTGGCTGGCTATAAGGCCGCGCTCGCCAAGCATCGCATTCCGTTCGATGCGCAGCGCGTCAGCCATGGCGCGTTTACCTGGGAGTCGGGCTATCAGCAGGCGAAGGCGCTATTCGCCCGCAAGCCCGCGTCGCCGACCTGCATCTTCACCGCGTCCTTCACATTGTTCGAGGGCGTGATGCGCTACATCCAGGAGACGCGGCGCTGGATTCCCGCTGATCTGCAGCTTGCGACCTTCGACGACCACCCGTTGCTCGACTTCCTGTCGACGCGCGTGCCGTCAGTCCAGCAGGATTGCGCGGCGATTGCGGAGGCTGCCTTCAACGCGCTCGTCTCCGCGAAGGCGGCGGAGCGGCGCATGCGGATCGCGCCGCGGCTGATCACCCGCGAGCCATGACGCGAGAGGCAGCTTTTGTTGGCGTCGACGTCGGGACGGAGAGCGTCCGCGCCGGCGTGTTCACCCAGGACGGTGAGATGCGCGGACTCGCGTCACGCCCGATCCAGGTGTTCCGGCCGGCTGAGGATTTCGTCGAGCAATCTTCAGATGAGATCTGGCGGATGACCTGCGCGGCCGTGAAGGACGCGGTGCGCCAGAGCGGCCTGCGCAAGGCGATCCGCGGTATCGGCTTCGACGCCACGTGCTCGCTGGTCGCACTTGACCGTGAGGGTCGGGCGCTATCGGTCTCGCCATCGGGCCGGCGCGACGCCAACGTCATCGTGTGGATGGACCACCGGGCCCGCGACGACGCCGCCGAGATCACGCGCGGCAAGCACAAGGTCTTGCGCTACGTCGGCGGCGTGATGAGTCCCGAGATGCAGCTTCCGAAGATCCGCTGGATCAAGCGGCATCTGTCGCAACGCTATCGGCAAGCCGGCAAGTTCCTCGACCTTTCTGATTTCCTCGTCTACCGCGCCACCGGTGTCGACACGCGCTCGGTGTGCACCGTGACCTGCAAGTGGACGTATCTCGCGCATGAGCGCCGCTGGGATCGAAAATTCTTCGAGCGGATCGGACTGGCCGATCTGCTCGGCGGCGAGCGGCTCGGCGAGCGTGTGGCGGATGTCGGAACGTCCGCAGGCACCTTGACCCGATCTGCAGCCTCCGATCTGCAGCTCGATCGCGACACAGTCATCGCCGTCGCGTTAATCGACGCGCACAGCGGTGGCGTCGGCATGCTCGGCCGGGCGCGCGAAGACACGCTCGGCATCATCGGCGGTACGTCGTCATGCCACATGGCGATCAGCCTCGAGCCGACGTTCGTGCCGGGCGTGTGGGGGCCGTACTACCGCGCGATGCTGCCCGGCTATTGGCTCAATGAAGGCGGACAATCCGCGACGGGCGCGCTGATCGATCACGTAATCCAGAGCGCTGCTTGCTATCCGAAGCTTCTCGACGAAGCACGTGCGAAAGGCCAGACCGTTTATCAGCTGCTGAATGCCGAGGTGCTGCGCCTCGAGCGCGACGATCCGTGGTTCAATCGCGATTTCCATCTGCTGGGTGATTTCCACGGCAATCGCTCGCCGCGCGCGGATCCGGACCTGCGCGGGATGATCTCGGGCTTGTCGCTCAATCGCACGAAGACTGAGACCGCACGTGCGTATCTCGCGGCGATCGAATCGATCGCGCTGGGCACGCGCCACATCATCGAGGCGATGAACAAGGCCGGGCACCGCATTTCGAAGATCCGCATGTGCGGCGGCGCGACCAAGAACCCGGTCTGGCTTCGCGAGCACGCCGATGCGACTGGCTGCCCGGTGCTGGTGCCACGCACGACCGAGGCGATGTTGCTCGGCGGCGCGATGAACGCTGCGGCCGCAAGCGGGACGTTCAAGAATCTTTCGGAGGCGATGGCCAGGATGAGCGGCGACGGGGACGTCACGCGGCCACGCGCCCGCACGCAGCGTTATCACGATGCGAAATACGCGGTGTTCCACCGGATGCACGACGACCAGATCAGTTACCAAAGGATGATGCGAAATGTCTGACACCCCGAACATGTTCGCGCTGCAAGCGCAGTTCCCGATGTTACGCGTGCCGGCGAACCCGCCGCCGAGGATTGCCGCGGGCGCCAGCCAGGTGGCCCTCGTCGCGAGCGGCGACTCGCGGCCGAGCGCGAATCAGAACTGCTGGGAAGTGCAATCGAAAGCGGAGGAAGCCGTCGCGCGCGTGCTGAGGGAGCGGTTTCATATCGAGCCCGTGCGCGCGCACGCCGTGAAGCGCGACGAAGGTCACGGCTTCATCGCGTCGCAGCGCGAAGGTTCCGACGTCTTCGCCCAGATCGACCCGAACGCAACCGTCATCGTGCTACTCACCGCGTGGCAGTACTCGTATCACGTCGCGCCGTCGCTGGCGCAGCATCGCGGACCGATCCTGCTCCTCGCCAATTTCGACGGCACCTGGCCTGGTCTCGTCGGCGCGCTGAACCTCGCCGGCTCGTTGACGGCGCTCGGCGTGCGCTATGCGCGGCTCTGGTCGGAAAAATTCGACGACCGCTTCTTCCTCGACAAGCTGCAGGAATTCCTGACGACCGGCTACATCCGGCACGACGTCTCGTACCTGCGGCGCCTCGAGGCCGGCGATGCGCTGTTGAAGGGCGAGGCCGGGAACCTCGGCCGCTATCTCGGCGCGTGGGTGCTCAAGAACAAAGAGATCATTGGCTACTTCGACTCGTTCTGCATGGGCATGATCAACGGCGTGTTCCCGCAGAAGGCGCTGTGCGACATCGGCATGCCGATGGAAGGGCTGTCGCAGAGCCAGCTGCTGCACGAAATGAGTCTTGTCCCGCAGACGCTGCGCAGCCAATGCCTCGACTGGTATCTGCAGCGGGGCATGAAGTTCGAGTTCGGCAGCGATCCAGCGACGGAGCTCACGCGCGAGCAGGTGCTCGAGCAGTGCGCGATGCTGATCGCGATGGCGCGGATCACGCAGCGCCTCGGGCTGTCGTGCGTCGGCGTGCAATACCAACAGGGCCTCAAGGACTGCTGCGCAGCTAGCGATTTCGCCGAAGGTGCGCTCGGTAGCAGCGAGCGCTTTCCGATCCCCGACGAGAGCGGCAAGATCATCCGGCCGGGCGAGCCGATCCCGCACGCCAACGAAGTCGACATGGGCTCCGCGATTCCGCAAACGATGCTGTTCCGCCTGTTGCACACGCTCGGCCTGCCGGCGGAGACCACGCTGCACGACGTGCGCTGGGGCAGCGAGTATGGCGGCACGTTCTATTGGGACTTCGAGATCTCCGGCGCGGTGCCGTTTGAGCATCTCAAGGGCGGCATCGCAGGCGCGACAGGTTACCGGCAGCCACCGATGTATTTCGACAAGGGCGGCGCGACCATCGGCGGCCAGTGCAAGGCCGGCAGCTTCGTGTGGGCGCGCGCGTATTACCGCGACACGACCGTGCACATGCACATCGGCACTGGCGATGCGGTCGAGTTGCCGCAGGCGGAATGGCTGCGCCGCTCGAAGGCGACGACAGAGGTTTGGCCACTGATGAACGCGACGTTGCACGGCATCACGCGCGACCAGTTCATGGCCGGGCATCAGAGCAATCACATCACGGTGGCCTACGTCGATCGCGCGCATCTCGGCTTCGTCACCCGCGCCCTGACCGCAATGGCGATCGCGCAGGGTATGCAAGTCGAGCTCGCCGGCACGCCGGCGCTGTAGACCATGTCGACGTTCGATCTCGCCAATCTGTATTTGCGTCACGATGCCGAATCGCGCTCGCTGAGCGCGGAGAACCCCACCGGTGAAAAGGGCAAGGGCGCGCTGGCGCTGCCCGATCTCTCGATCAAGAAGGCGTCGTCAGGCTGGCCGGCTCGCGAACTCGGACAAGGCTGGAAGGTGCGTCCGTGCATCGACATCGCTCCCGGCGCGACCGCGACGCTGATGGATCACGAGGGACCTGGCGTGATCCGGCACATCTGGATCACGTTCAACGTAAAGTGGTCGCGCAGCCTCGTTTTGCGCGTCTACTGGGATGGCCAAGCGGAGCCGTCGATCGCGTGCCCGCTCGCGGATTTCTTCTGCAACGCCTGGGATGCGCGTCAGCAGATCAACGCGCTGCCGATCAACGTCAACTCCGCCGGCGGAATGAACTCGTTCCTGCCGATGCCGTTCCGCAAGCACGCTCGCATCACGGTGACCAACGAAGGGCCTGATGCGCTCGACGCGTTCTTCTACACGATCAACTACACGCTCGAGCCGGTGCCGGAGCGCGCGCTGTACCTGCACGCGCACTGGCGGCGCAGTAATCCGCTCCCGGAAGGTGAGGAGTACGTGATCGTCGAGGGCGTCCGCGGAGATGGCCATTACGTCGGGACCTTCATGGCGTGGCAGCAGAACACGCCGGGCTGGTGGGGTGAGGGCGAGATCAAGATGTACCTCGACGGAGATCGCGACTTCCCGACCATCTGTGGCACCGGCACCGAGGATTATTTCGGCGGTGCGTGGTGCTTCGTGACCAAGGCGCCGCCGCTCGAGGAGATCATGGCGACCACGCCGCCGCAGTTCGATCGCTGCGAGACGACGGACTATTCGGCGCCATTCTTCGGATTCCAGCAGGTTCGCGGCAGAAATCTTTTTGTGGGCTGCCGCATGACGTTGTACCGCTTCCACGTCTCCGATCCGGTCTATTTCAAACGGGACCTGAAAGTGACGATGCAGGCACTCGGATGGAAGAGCGACTTCCGCTACGCGCAGCTCAAGGACGACCTCGCATCGGTCGCGTACTGGTATCAGACGCTGCCGCACGCGCCGCTGCCGGCGCTGCAACCGTTGGAAGCGCGTGCGGTCCGTTGAGCGGACCGCGCTGCGGGTCGGCGCGTTCCGCAGGATCTACGATCCCTCGATCGGCGAAGCCGAGCGCTGGTACATCAACGACCACACGTTCATTCGCGGCGCGGATGGCACGTGGCATCTGTTCGGGATCACGCATGCCGAGCCCTTCGCGCCGCTGGACGAGAAATTCTTCGCGCACGCGACCGCGCCATCGCTGCACGGACCCTGGACCAAGCAGGCGCCGATCCTGCACGCGGAGCCCGCGTGCGGCGAAACCCACGTCTGGGCGCCGCACGTCATCCATCACGACGACCGCTACTGGATGTTCTATTGCGGCGGTGGCGACGCCAACACGCGCTATCGCATCCACCTCGCGACGTCGACCGATCTGTGGGCCTGGCAAAGACATCCCGACAATCCGATGCTGATCGACGGCTTCGACGCGCGTGACCCGATGGTGATGCGGTTCGAGGATGGCTGGATTCTTTACTACACGGCGACCAGCAAGCCGGAGGGCGGGCATCACGTGGTCAACGCGATGTTCAGCGACGATCTAGTGCGATGGTCCGGCAAGCGCGAGGTCTTTCGCTCGTCGGTCATCGGCACCTATGGCGGGCCGACCGAGTCGCCATTCGTCGTCGCGCACGCTGGAAGATATTTCCTGTTCGTCTGCACCAACCGCAATTACAACGAGACCGCCGTCTATGTCAGCGACTCACCGCTGCATTGGCAGGAGCAGGCGCTGGTCACGACGTTCCCGTCACATGCCGCTGAGGTCGTCGTGGACGAGGCGGGCGTCTGGTTTGCGTCACGCTGCGGCTGGGGCCAGGGCGGCGTCTATCTCGCGCCGCTCGACTGGAATCCGCCGAGGTAGCTGGCGAGCGCATCGCGCCATACGACGTAGCCGGCGCCGAGCAGGTGGAGGTTGTCGTTCGTCAGCGATGCCTTTAGCGCGCCCTTGCCGTCGTCGAACAGCGGCCACAGGTCGACGAAGGTCGCGCGGCGCTCTCGCGCAATCTTGCGGTAGCGCTCATTGAGCGTTGCGATCGTCGGCGCGTAGTCGGCGGTGCGCGGCAGCACGGACTGCAGATAGAAGGAACAGTTCGGCAGCGCGCGGCGCAGCTCGTCGAGGATGCGCGCGACGTTGCCGGCTATGGTGTCCACCGGCACGCCGACCGTCAGGTCGTTGGTGCCAATCAGGAGGAACAGCTTGCTGGGCGCGAGCCGGATCGCGGGAGCGATCCGCTCCAGCACATGATCGGTGCGATCGCCGCCGATGCCTAGGTTGCGCGTCGGCAGATGCGGCAGCAGCAGATCCCAGCGACCGCCGGCGGTGATGCTGTCGCCGAGGAAGGCGATGCCGCCGCTGCCCGGCACGATGCCGTCCTCGATCGCCGTGCGCGATTGCTCGACGAGCCGCCGCAGCAGCTTGCGCGCGAGCGATGACATTCCGCGTTTGAGCCAGAGCATGGTTTTACCTCGCGTTGCCGTCGCGCGCGGCGATCTCGCGCAGCATCTGCTCGTGCTTTGCACGCGTGATCGGGAAGCGCCACACGAACGGCGCTGCGATGAGGATCGCAGCCGCCGGTAACCAAGCTGATGTGAGGCGGATCGCGAACAAATCCGATGCCGAATGTGTTTTCGCCGCGGCGTCGAAGCCGAGCAGATCGAGCAGCATGAAGCCGATCGCGATGCCGACGCCGTTGATCGCCTTCTGGATGAGCGCGAAGAAGGCAACATAGAAGCTGCTGTGATCGTGGCCGAGCTTCCAGCGGCCGTAATCGACGATGTCGCCGAGCGTCGCGGGCGCGACGACGAAGGAGCAGGTAGAAAAGAACAGCAGCAACATGCTGACGCTGCCGACGATCATGAGCCCGGATTCGCCCGGCGGTACGAGGCCGTAGAGGACATAGCAGGCGCTGGTGGCGAGCAGGCACAGCGCCCACACCTTCTGGCGATCGAAGCGCTTGCACACCGCGGCCCACACCGGCATGCCGATCAGCGTCACCGGTGCGAGCAGTAGCGACAACGCGGCAAGCTTGTCGCTAAGGCCGAGCGCGTCAAAGAACAGGTAGGACACGCCGGTGGAGATCGCCAGCGTGATGCCCGCCGCGAGGAACATGAGCATGAAGTAGAGGAGCGGTCCGTTCTGCCGCACGGCCTGCCATAGCTCGCTCCAGTGCACCTGATCTTCGCGCGCGGCAAACGCCCCGTCGGGAACGCGCCAGATCGCGATGAGATTCGCCAATGGCATCACTGCGGCGATCACGATCGCGCCGAGCGCCAGCGTCGACAGGTCGATCTCGGTCGATTGGGTGAGTCCGAGGCTCTTGCCGAGCAGCGGGACGAAGAAGAACGCGTAGGTCCCGACTGCAGTGGCGACCCCGAGCCATGTCTGGATGCGCGTGCGCATCGTGTACTCGGACGACAGTTCGATGCTCCACGCGCGATAGGGGATCTCGGTGATGGTCCAGCCGAGGTAAGCGACCATGAACCATCCGGTGAAGTAGGCGATGCTTACGCTGACCGGCGGCCGGTAGAGCTGCCAGAGACCGAGAATCGTTACGAGGGTGCCGAACGCGAGGAAGTGCTTGTGCGTGCTGGTGCGGCGGCGCCACGCGTCGGCGGCGATGCCGATCACCGGGTCGATCACCGCATCGAAGACCCGTGTGACGATCACTGCCGAGGCGAGCGCCGCGAGAGAAAGGCCGGCATGCTTGGCGTAAATCCCCTGCACGAGGCTCTGTGCCGGCGTGTGCATGAAGCCCTGCAGCACGGCTGGCAGTGAAAACATAAAGAGCGTGCTGCGTCGGATCATCGTTGACGACTGTAGCGGTGGCGCGACGGAGGTCGAGTCACCTAGGTGACAACGATGGCCGCCTCCGCTCGCTAAGTTGTCGCGCATGAATGACACCCAGCCTAGCGCCATCGCGGCATTGGCTCGCCGGCACTTCGGTGACGCCGACATGGCGAGCGTGTTCGCGTCACGCTGCCGCGAGCATGCCCACCGGCCATACCTGATCTGGCAGCCGTTCGATCAGCCGTCGGTTACGTATTCCTACGCCGAGTTGGGGCGCGAGGCGCACGCGGTTGCTGCGGGCCTGCAAGCGCGCGGCGTGCGGCCTGGCGACCGCGTGCTCGTACACCTGGAGAATTCCCCGGAGTTCGTCATCGCGTGGTTTGCCTGCACGCTCGCCGGCGCGACGATCGTGCAGACCAATACACGCTCCGCGGAGGATGAGTTGCGTTACTACGGAGAGGATGCGAGCGTCGTCGGCGCGATCACGCAGCCGAGGTTTGCTGCGCTGGTGAAAGCGGCCGCGCCGCGGCTCAAGTGGATCGCCTGCATCGACCACGACAGCGGCGTGCGGGCCCCGGACGTTCCGCGCGACGAGTCCTTTGCGGTTCTGCACGGTGATCCCAACGCACTCGAGCGACGCGCGCCCGATCCGATGGCGGAGCTTGCGATCCAGTACACCTCAGGCACGACGGCGCGACCCAAGGGCGTCGTATGGACGCAAGCAAACGGCTTGTGGTGCGCGAGCGTCAACGCGGCGATCGAGGACTTGCGTGCGGACGACTGCCACTTCACCTATCTGCCGCTCTTCCACACCAATGCGCTCGGCTTCTCGATGCTACCGAGCCTGTGGACCGGAAGCCGCTTCGTGCTCGTGCCGAAGTGGTCGACCAGCCGATTCTGGAAATTGTCGGTCGAGCATCGCTGCACCTGGGTGTCGCTCATTGGTCTGTCGTTGCGCGCGCTGATGGCGATGCCGCCGCCGCGACACGACTATCGCCTGTTCGGCACGGGCGTCTGCGCGGACGCATTTCCCAACGTCGGCGTGAAGACGATCGGCTGGTGGGGCATGACCGAAACGATCTCGCCCGGGCTCGTCGGCAGCGCGCATGAGCCCAACCGCCTGCTGTCGGTGGGCAAGCCGTCGCCGCATTACCAAATCTCGGTGTTGCGCGAGGACGGTAAGCCCGTCGCGCACGAAGAGGCGGGCCACCTGCTGATCAAGGGCGTCCGCGGCCTGTCGTTGTTCAGCGGCTATCTCAATCGCGACGATGCGAATGAAGCGAGCTTCGACGCGCAAGGCCGCTTCCGCACCGGCGACATGGTGATCCCACATGCCGACGGCTTCTACAGCTTCGTCGATCGGAGCAAGGACATGCTGCGCGTCGGTGCGGAGAACGTCGCCGCATCCGAGGTGGAGCGCGTGATCACAGCGGTGCCGGGCGTGCGCGAGGCTGCCGTCGTCGGCCGGCCGGATGCGAAGCTCGACGAAGTGCCGGTCGCGTTCGTCGTCGGCGGCGACGGCAAGCCCGACTTCGAGGCGCGCGTGCAGCAGGCGTGTCGCGCGATGCTGGCAGACTTCAAGGTGCCGCGCGCCGTCTACGTGGTGCGGGAGATGCCGCGCTCGACCATCTCCAAGGTGAACAAGGCCGAGCTGCGCAAGGTCGCGCTGCCCGAAGCGGACCGCGCTGCAGCCGAGCGACAGTGGGTCGACGCGGCGCGCGTGGATCCTTCCGGCGACCAAGGCTAGCGAGCATGACGATTCGATTCGATCAACGCGTGGCGATCGTGACGGGCGGAGCAGGCGCGCTTGGACGCTCGCATGCGCTCGCGCTTGCCGCGCGTGGCGCCAGAGTCCTCGTCAACGACGTCACTCTGGAATCTGCCGAGCGCGTCGCCGATCAGATTCGCAACCAGGGCGGTGACGCGCTCGCAGTCGCCGCCGATATTGCGGATGAAGCGCAAGTGACGGAGATGGCACAGCAGGCGCTGCGTCGCTGGGGACGCATCGACATCCTAGTCAACAACGCCGCGATGCTCGATGACGTCACCTTCCAGAACATGAGCATCGAGCAGTTCCGCCGCGTGGTCGAAGTGGATCTCGTCGGCTACGCGATCTGCACCAAGGCTGTGTGGGGGCCGATGCGCGAGCAGAAGCACGGGCGGGTCGTGATGACCACCTCTTCGTCAGGCCTGTACGGGAATTTCGGGCAGGCCAACTACGCGGCGGCGAAGATGGGACTCGTCGGGCTGATGAACACTCTGCATCTCGAGGGCGCGAAGTACGGCATCCGCGTGAATACGCTGGCACCCACGGCGCGCTCGCGTCACACGGAGGCGCTCGGAATCCCGGAGGCGACGCTCGCGTTGCTGACGCCCGAGGCGGTGACGGCGGCGTTGCTGTTCTTGGTGAGCGACGATGCGCCCTCCCGCGCGATCCTCTGCGCCGGCGCCGGTGGGTTTGCGCGCACCGTGATTTACGAAACCGAAGGCATCCACCTCGACGAAGCGAGCCGCACGCCCGAGAACATCGCCGCGCGTTACGTCGAGCTCTCATCGCCAAAGGGCCAGCGCGAATTGACGCAGGGCTCCGAGCAAGCGACCAAATTCCTTCAGCGCGCCATCGAGGGTCTTAAGCGGTGATGCGTGCTCGCGCTCACTGACCTCACCGTCAATCGCGCGCGGGAGCCGATCGGCATTGCAGCCGATCGTCTCGCGTTCGGCTGGAAGCTGGTCTCCACAGAGCCGGACACGCTGCAGACGCGCTACCGCATCGTCGCGCATGTGGACGGCAACGTCGTGTGGGATTCGGGCATCGTCGATTCGGATCGCTCGGTTGCCGTCGCTTGGGGCGGCGCTGCATTGGCAGCGCGCGGACGCGTCCAGTGGAGCGTGCAAGTCTGGGACAACCACGATCGCGTTGCACAAGCGGCAAGCACGTTCGAGATCGGCCTTTCAGATCCCGCCGACTGGCGCGCCTCGTTCATCGAGCCGGCCGAAGAGCAGGATCCGCTCCAGCGCCATCCCGCTGCGCTGTTCCGTCGCGAGTTTGATGCTCCTCGCAAGGTCACGCGCGCCCGCTTGTATGCGACTGCCCACGGCATTTATGAAGCGCGGATCAACGGCGCTCTCGTCACCGACGCGCTGTTCATGCCGGGATTCACCGTTTACGACCGGCGTCTGCAGTACCAGACGTTCGACGTCACTTCGCTGTTGCGTGAAGGCTCCAACTGCATCGGCGTGATCGTCACCGACGGCTGGTATCGCGGCAGTCATGGCAGCCACCAGAAGACCAACAGCTTTGGCACGCAGCTGGGCTTCCTCGCGCAGCTCGAGTTCGTGTTCGACGACGGCTCGATCGAGATCGTGACGACGGATCCGGATTGGCGCTCTGGCAGCGGATCGATCCGGTTGTGCGACCTGCATCTCGGCGCGCGCATCGACGCCGCGCTGGAGCCAGCGGGCTGGGATCAGATCGGCTTTGACGCGGCGAGCTGGCGCCCGGTCCGCGTCGTTGCGCACGACCTGGGGCGACTCGTCGCGCAGGAGGGGCCGCTGTCCAGGGTCATCGAGGAGATTCCCGGCATCGCGCTCTTGAAAACGCCGAGCGGAGCGACTGTGGTCGATTTCGGCCAGAACATCGCAGGCCACGTCCGCTTCTCGATCTACGGCGAGCGCGGCGCGGAGATTCAGATGCTTCCGTTCGAGGTTCTCGATCACACGGGCAATCCCTGTTTCGGCACGACCGTTCTTCCGGATGAGTACGGCGGCCGCAAGTACAACCTCCAGAAACATCGCTGGACCTTCCGTTTGTCGGGCAATGGTCTCGATCGATTCGAGGTCCGGCACACCTACGCGGGATTTCGTTACGTCCTTGTCGAGGGATGGCCGGGACCGCTGCACCCGGCCGACGTCATCGCATGCGTCGCGCACTCGGACATGGCGCAGACCGGCAGCTTCGAGTGCTCGGACGCGCGCGTGAACCGATTGCAGGAGAACATCGCGTGGAGCTTGCGCGGCAATTTCGTCGAGATCCCGACCGACTGTCCAAATCGCGAGAAGGCCGGTTGGACCGGCGACATGTACAACTTCATCGCGACGGCCACGCTCAACCGCGACGTTTCCGGGATCACACGGCGTTGGATGAAGGACGTCGTCGCCGATCAGGACAAGCGCGGCGAGGGCAGGGTGACGTGTGTGTCGCCGAACACGCGCACGTACCGCGAAGGCGTTGCGGAGCGCGATGGATGCGCCGGATGGGCCGACGCGATCGCGAAAGTCCCGTGGTCGCTCTACCAGGCATACGGCGATCCTGGGATCCTCGCGGAGAGTTATCCGGCGATCCTCGCGTTCATCGACTTCTGCGAGAGTCGCGCACGGCAAGTCGGTCGCGCCACCTACTTCGTTCCCAAGCGCTTGCTGAATCCATGGCACTGGGCGCGCCACCGTCACCTGATCACCGCGGGCGTGCAATACGGCGACTGGTTCCGACCGGGCGAGAACCTGCTGCTGCGTTATCTGCTCAACCAGATCTTCCCGCCGGCGCTCGAAGTCAACGCCATTTATGCGCGAACGCTGGAGATGGGGGCGGAGATCGCGGCGGTGCTCGGCAAAATCGACGAGGCCCAACGTTTGCGCAAACGGCACGCCGAAGTCGTCGAAGCGTTCCGCGCCGAGTTTCTCCGTCGCGGCGGACGGCTTACGCTCGACGAGCAACAGGCGTACGTCCTCGCGCTCGCGTTCGATCTCTTGCCTGAGGCGGCCCGGCAAGGCGCAGCCAATCGACTGGCCGAGCTGATCGCCGCGAACGGATATCGCCTAAAGACAGGCTTCGTGTCGACGCCGCATCTTCTGCCGCAGCTCACCCGCTTCGGCCAGCACGCCTTGGCGGGCAAGCTCCTGCTTCAGGAGGAGCGTCCGTCATGGCTCTACGAAGTGAAGCGCGGCGCGACGACGGTGTGGGAGAGCTGGGATGGCATCGCCGAGGATGGCCGCGTGATCCCGGCATCACAGAATCATTTTTCGCTCGGCGCGGCCGGCGAGTGGCTGTTCACCGACCTCGGCGGCATCCAAGCGGTCGAGGCAGGCTATCGACGCCTTCGCATTGCGCCGCGCCCGATCGATGGCTTGACATCTTGCGCATGCTCGCTCGAAACGCCGTACGGATTGGTGAAGGTGCGGTGGCAGGTCGAGGGTCGTGCGTTTGCGCTCGAGGTGGGGATCCCGCCGAACACGCGCGCCGAGATCTTCCTGCCGAATGGTGAGCGGCGCGATGTCGGTTCCGGCCCCCGCCGATTCACCGCGCCGCTCGCGTAAGGTCAGGCTCCCTCGCGCCAAACGCGCAGACGATGCTGGCGTTCAGGATCGTCGACCACACGGATCGCATCGAGCCCGACCATCAGCGTGGCGCGGCGCTGCGCGTCGTAAGCAGGCCAGTCGCCCAGCGGTCCCGACGGATCACCGGTGCGTGCGAATTGTCCGACCATCTTCGCCCAACGCTGCGCGAGCGCCGGCGCGGCCGGCGAGGTGCAGATCGGCGTCATCGACGGTTGCGGATCCGCGTACCAGTTGAAGGTGAACGCGAGATCGGTGCAATGCGTCGACCCGACATCGATGCCGCCGAGCGAGCCCGGCGTAGCATCGAGTACGAAGCGGAAGGCCTTCGCCCCCGCTTGGCGCGTCGCAAGAGCAAAGATGATTGAGCCGCGTCGGAACACGTCCGTCACCGCGGCGTCGGCCATCGCGTAAGCGGACCAAATTGGTTTCTGCCGATGCTGACGCAGGAGATAGCGCCATACGCTGTCGCCGCCCGCGGCGACAGCGCCGTAGCCGATCGCCGCCGCGCGCAGCAGGAATTCTCGTTTCAATCCGCGCTGCTTGTAGTGATCGATGAAGGCGGCTAGGAATTTTCCTTCGTTGGGTTGATAACCCATCACCAGCGGGACCGCATCCGCGCCGCGTTGCGCGATGAGATCGGCGACGGGAGCCGGTAGGAGCCGTCCCGGCTCTGGCGGACATCCCAAGCGCATGCCGCGGTACTGCGCGCGCAATTGCAGCTTCAACACGTCCTGCGCCGGCGCTTGCAGCAGGAAGTCGATTACGTCGCGCCGCGAGGTCTTGCGCAAGCGTGCGAACAGCGCCGGCGTGTCCGCGATCGGCGCCATCGGCGCGCAGTGACCACTGAAGGCCATCGCGCGGTGAACCAGGCCACGCGCCGCGGGAATCGCGCAGAGGTTGAGCGTCGCCATGGCGCCCTGCGATTCGCCCATCACCGTGACGCAGTCTGGGTCGCCGCCGTAGTCGGCAATGTTGTCGCGCACCCATTGCAGCGCCAGCAACTGATCCGCGATCCAGTTGTTGCCGGAATCGAAGTAGGGGCCGCCGAGCTCGGAAAGATCGAGCAAGCCGAACACGCCAAGGCGATAGTTGATGCAGACCACGACCGCGTCGGCCGTCGCGGCTAGAGCGCTGCCGTCGTACTGATTTGCGGATCCGCCAGTTCCACCGCCCCCGTATATCCAGAACAGGACCGGTCGAGGTTTGATCGACGGCGTCGCCGGAACATGGATGTTGAGGAAAAGGCAGTCCTCGCTGTAGCCGCCCGCAGGTTCGGGGCCGTAGAAGAAAGCGTACGGACCTTGCAGGGGCTGCGCTTTCGGCGTGGTGGCGTCGTAGATGCCTTCCCAGCCGCCCGCTGCGACCGGCCGCTGAAAGCGCTTCGGCGGCTGTCCGAACCTCAATCCCCAGAACGTGTGCGCGCCGATGCGCTCCACGCCTCGCACACGTCCGAGTCGCGTTGACCGTTCCACCACCGCAGCTTCTGATCTCGACATCCCTCTAACGTAGCGCGTTCACGATGGCGAACGTGTCGTCTACGCGACAGTGGCCTCCCCAACCTCCGCTTACGGGAAGCTTGTTCGTCGCGGTCGACCGGCAGCTTCTGGCCGATAGTGAGCGCTCGCGCTTTCACTTCGAACGTCCGGTGATTCACGCTTTGCTGCCGATCAGGTTGGGATAGAACGGCGCTCTTCTGCTGGACTGCTGCGCGACTACGGCTTTAAGCGCGCCGTTACTTCGTCGGATAGGTTTTCGCCAACTCGCTTTGATAGTAGGCGTCAGCTTCTTTCGCTCTTTGCCTTAGCTGCTCGCGCTCGAGGCTTGTCAGCATTTCGGAAGCTGGCGAGGTAGCGGGTGTCGTCGGAACTGAGGGCGTTTGGCTCGGTTTTGAAGCGCGTTCTGAATTCATCGCCAACGCTCCGATGATGAGACCGCGTCGCAGATCAGTCGCGGCGAATTACACGCGCGACTCGACTTCACAACAGGACCTAGCTGCTAAATCGCCGACACGGAGTCGATCTGCAGGCTGGGGTCCCGCAAAAGTCCCGCAATGCCTTGCCGCGAATTCGCGACTTTCCAGCCAAGCTTCGTAACTCTCTGAGAAGGCTCGTGAAAACTGGTGGTGATGGGCAGAATCGAACTGCCGACCTCAGCATTATGAGTGCCGCGCTCTAACCGTCTGAGCTACATCACC
>Ga0070741_10004881_pt1 | contig 30710 bp, 24 predicted proteins | sample Coa_R1_4_FD_66440 | JGI IMG/M metagenome (GOLD analysis project Ga0070741, IMG submission 66440) | Surface soil microbial communities from Centralia Pennsylvania, which are recovering from an underground coalmine fire - Coalmine... | ecosystem: Environmental > Terrestrial > Soil > Unclassified ... | reverse complement strand
GCGGCGCGCGAAGCGCCCATCGCGGCGCCGAGCTGGTCGGCGAGCGGCTCCAGCACCTTCTTGAAATTCTCGCCGTTCGCCATGCCGCGGCCGCCGGAGACGATGATCTTCGCCGAGGTGAGCTCGGGACGCTCGGACTTGGAGACTTCACGCGTGACAAAGCTCGACAACCCCGAATCGGCCGGTGCCGCGATGCTTTCCACGGTGGCATTTCCTCCTGTAGAAGGAACCGCATCGAAAGCCGTGGTGCGCACGGTGATCACCTTCAGCGCGTCCTTGGACTTCACGGTGGCGAGCGCGTTGCCGGCGTAGATCGGGCGCACGAAGGTGTCGGGGCCCTCGACGCCGATGATGTCGGAAACCTGCTGCACGTCGAGGAGCGCCGCGGCGCGCGGCATGACGTTCTTCCCGTTCGACGTCGAGGGCGCGAGGATGTGCGAGTAGCCCTTCGCGACCGACACCACGAGCGCCGCCACGTTCTCGGCGAGGAATTCCGCGAGGTGCGCCGCGTCCGCGTGCAGCACCTTGCGCACGCCGGGAATCCGCGCCGCGGCCTGCGCCGCTTCGCCGGCGTTGTGCCCGGCGACCAGCACATCGAGCTCGCCGCCGATCTTCTGCGCCGCGGCCACCGCGTTCAGCGTCGCCTTGCGGACGGTCTTGTTGTCGTGCTCCGCGACAACGAGAAGGGCCATCTAGATGACCTTCGCTTCGTTGCGCAGCTTTTCGACGAGGGCCTTCGCGTCGGCCACCTTCACGCCGGCCTTGCGCTTGCCCGGCTCCACGACCTTCAGGACGGTGAGCCTCGGGGAGACGTCGACGCCGAGCGCGTCGGGCTTCAGCACCTCGAGCGCCTTCTTCTTCGCCTTCATGATGTTCGGCAGCGTGACGTAGCGCGGCTCGTTCAAGCGCAGGTCGGTCGTGACGACCGCCGGCAGCTGGATGCGCTCGGTCTCCAGGCCGCCGTCGACCTCCCGGGTCACTTCGGCGGTTTCTCCGGAAATCTTCAATTTCGACGCGAAGGTCGCCTGCGGCCACCCGAGGAGCGCGGCGAGCATCTGGCCGGTCTGGTTAGAGTCGTCGTCGATCGCCTGCTTGCCGAGGATCGCGAGCCTGGGCTGCTCCTTCAGGACCAGCTTGTGAAGAAGCTTGGCGACCGCGAGCGGCTGCAGCTCGTCGCTCGTCTCGACCAGGATGGCGCGGTCGGCGCCGATCGCGAGCGCGGTGCGCAGCGTCTCCTGGCAGGCCTGCACGCCGCAGGAGACGACCACGATCTCGGTCGCGACGCCGGCTTCCTTGAGCCGCACCGCCTCCTCCACCGCGATCTCGTCGAACGGATTCATCGACATCTTCACGTTCGCAGTCTCGACGCCGCTGCTGTCGGACTTGACGCGCACCTTGACGTTGAAGTCGACGACGCGCTTGACGCTCACGAGAACTTTCATGACGGCAGGACTTTCATGGCGAGGCAATTATAAGGCGCGCTCGACGAGCGCATCGACGGCGAGCGCGCCCTGCCCCGTTTCAAACACCAGCACCGGGTTGATGTCCACGGACGCCACGCGGCCCTCCCACGCGAGCATCGCGTCGCCGAGCTTGACCGCCATCGCCGCGAACGCCATGACATCGCGCGCGGCAATCCCGCGCAGGGCGCCCAAGAGCGGGCCGATCCTCAATTGATTCAATTTGAGAACGACCTCCTCCTCGTCGAAGGGTGGAAGAAGGAGGCGGAAGTCCTTCAGCGCCTCGAGGTAGATGCCGCCGTCGCCGACCAGGACCACGGGGCCGAACTGCGGATCGAGGCGCGCGCCGAGGGCGAGCTCGCGCGCCTTCGCCGCCCGCCGCGCCACGATGACGCCGTCGAAGCGCGCCCCCATCGCGAGGCACTGCTCGCGCTGGCGGCAGAACTCGGCGGCCGCGTCCGCCACCCCGAGCGCGACGAGCCCGTGGTCGCTCTTGTGCGGGATGTCGGGCGAGCAGATTTTCATGACGACTTCGCCCAGCGCCGCCTTGGCCGCATCGGCTTCCTCTTCGCTCCTGCACAGGCGATGCTCGATCACCGGCACGCCGGCCCCGGCAAGAAGCGCGAGGCTTTCGGCCTCGTTGAAGAAGCGCTCGCTCCCCGGCGGCAGCCGGCGCGGCTGCCCCTCCACGCGGCGCGGCGTCCTTCTCAGCAAGGCGGCGTGGTCCGCGACCTGGGCGAGCGCATCCATCGCCTCGGGCTCGCTGGCGAAGGTCGCGACGCCGGCCTGCGCGAACTGCGAGCGGATCTTCTCCTGCGGGGAAGCGAGCGCGCTCGCGAGGCCATAGCGCTCATTGAAGGCACGCAGGTCGGCGGCGAACATCCCGACGTCGTAGCCCGCACCCGCGACCGGCAGGCCGGCGAGCACGAGATCGGCCTGAGCGTCTTCGCCCACCACCGCAAGCACCTGGCCGAAGAGCTTGGGATTGGTGAGCAGCGCGCCGGTGATGTCGATCGGGTTGGACAGGCTCGCGAAGGCGGGAAGGACTTTCTTCAGGCCCTCCTTCCCCCGCGCGGTGATCGGCGCGAGCGGCAGGCCCTGCCGGTCCGAATAGTCCGCGGCCATCACGCAGCTCGCGCCGGAATTGCTGACGAAAACGAAGCGCTTGCCCCGCGGCCGGCGGCCCGCGCAATAGAGCTCCGCCGCCGAGACGAGCTGGTGCGGGTCGGCGGCGCGCCAGATGCCGTGGCGCTCGAAGAACGCGTCCACGACGCGGTCTTCCGCGGCGAGCGCCCCGGTGTGCGAGCTCGCGGCTTTCTGGCCGCTCGCCGTGCGCCCGGCCTTGAGCGCGACGATCGGCAGGTCGCGCTCGCGCGCCTTTTCCGCCGCCTGGGCGAGCAGCGCCGGGTTCTTGATCGATTCCATGTAGAGGAGCACGAGGCGCATGCCCTGCTCCTCGACGATGGCGTCGGCGAGATCGGCCACGGTCACGTCCGCCTCGTTGCCGGTCGCGTGCACGTGGCGCGCGTTCAGGCCCCTGGCGCGAAGCAGCGCATAGATCGCCTGGGAGTTGGCGCCGCTCTGGCTCACGATCGCGACCGGCCCGTCGCGGCAGTCCATCTCGTGGAAGATCGTGGAGAAGTTCGCCACCACGCCGGTCGCGAAGTTGGCGATTCCCTGGCAGTTCGGGCCGATGAGGCGCATGCCGGCCGCGCGCGCCGTCGCCACCATCGCGTCCTGCACGCGCTTGCCGGCCTCGCCGGTCTCGCCGAAGCCGGAGGCCATGACGACCGCGGCCTTGACGCCGCGCTTCGCGCAGGCCTCGACCGCCTTCACCGCCTCGTCGCCCGCCACCGCGACCACCACGAGCTCCGGCGTCTGCGGAAGCGCCTCGACGCTCGGGTAGGCGCGCAGCCCCTGCACCTCGGCGCGCGCCGGGTTCACCGGATAGAGCGCGCCCTTGAAGCCGTAGCGCTTCATGAAGAGGATCGGCCGGCCGCCGACCTTGTGCGGGTTCTCCGAGGCGCCGATCACGGCGACCGAGCGCGGGTCGAGGGCGTGCTTCAGCATGGCGGCAGGCATAATACGGCGATGAGCGACCTCTCCCAACTGAAAATCCCGTCGATGCGCGAACGTGTTTCGCGCGACGAATGGGATACGCGGGTGAATCTCGCCGCGTGCTACCGGCTCGTCCACCACTACGGCATGGACGATCTCGTCTACAACCACATCTCCGCGCGCGTGCCGGGCGAGGAAGGCCACTTCCTCATCAACCCCTACGGCATGACCTACGACGAGATCAGCGCCTCGAGCCTGGTGAAGATCGACTTCGACGGCAACCTGGTGCAGGACTCGGGCACCGGCTACGGCGTGAACCACGCCGGCTTCGTGATCCATAGCGCGGTGCACCGCGCGCGCGCCGACGTCGCCTGCGTCATCCACACGCACACGCCGGCCGGCATGGCCGTCTCGGCGACGAAGGAAGGCCTCCTGCCGCTCACCCAGAATGCCATGTTCTTCTCGGGCGTCGGCATGCACGAGTACGAAGGCCCGGCCGTGGACCTGGACGAGCAGAAGCGCCTGGTGCGCGACCTCGGCAGCCGCGACGCCATGATCCTCTGCAACCACGGCCTCCTCGCCGTCGGGCGCACGATCCCCGAAGCCTTCATCACCATGTATTGGCTGGAGCGGGCCTGCCAGGCGCAGGTTCTTGCATTGGGTTGCGGAAAGACCCTCAACAACCCCGGCCCGGAAACGGTGACAAGAACCAACGATCGATACAAGCCCGGCCAGCGCCGCCGCATCGGCGAGCTGGAATGGGCGGGGCTGCTGCGGCTCCTCGAGCGGCGCTACCCGGGCTTCCGCGATTGAAGCTGCTGGAGGGCAAAGCCGTCGTCGTCACGGGCGCGGGCGGCGGCATCGGGCGCGACTTCGCGCTCGCCCTTGCCGCGGCCGGAGCCGCGGTCGTCGTCAACGACATCGGCACATCCGTCAAGGGCGAAGGACAGGATGCCGGGCCCGCCGCGAAGGTTTGCGACGAGATCCGCCAGCTGGGCGGGAAAGCGGTTCCCAGCACCGACAGCGTCGCCCAGTGGGAATCCGCGAACCGCATCGTGCAGTGCGCGCTCGACAGCTTCGGGCGCATCGACGCGGTCATCAACAACGCGGGCATCCTGCGCGATCGCTTCTTCTTCAACATGTCGGTGGAGGAATGGCGCGCGGTCATCGACGTGCACCTGAACGGGTCGTTCTACGTCGCGCGCGCCGCTGCGCCGCATTTCAAGTCGCAGGAGTCCGGCGCCTACGTGCACATGACTTCGACCTCCGGGCTGATCGGCAACCTCGGGCAGGCGAACTATTCGGCGGCGAAGCTCGGCATCGTCGGCCTATCGAAGTCCATCGCGCTCGACATGGCGAAGTACCACGTGCGCTCGAACTGCATCGCGCCCTTCGCCTGGAGCCGCATGATCGGCTCCATCCCCACCGAGACCGAAGACCAGAAGGCGCGCGTCGAGAAGCTGAAGACCATGGAAACCGCGAAGATCGCCCCTCTGGCGGTTTTCCTGTGCTCTGAAAGGGCAAAAGGCATCAGCGGCCAGATCTTTGCGGTGCGCGCCGCCGAGCTGTTCCTGATGTCGCAGAACCGCCCGCTGCGCTCGGTGCACCGCGCCGGCGGCTGGACGCCGGAGACCATCGCGTCGCACGCGATGCCCGCCCTGCAGGCGCATTTCTATCCGCTCGACCGCTCTCAGGATGTCTTCTCATGGGATCCCTTGTAAAAACCCTCGCGCTTCTCCTCTTACTGTCGGGAAACGCGCTTGCGCAGTACCCCGCCAAGCCGATCAGATGGATCGTGCCCTTCCCGCCGGGCGGGCCGACCGACACGTTCTCGCGGCCGGTGGCGCAGAAGCTCTCCGAGATCGTCGGCCAGCCGGTGATCATCGAGAACGTCGGCGGCGCCGGCGGCTCGCTCGGCGTGGATCGCATCGCCAAGTCCGAGCCCGACGGCTACACCCTCGGCCTGGCGACGACCGGCACCCAGACGATCAATCCGCATCTCTACGGCAAGCGCCTCGCCTACGACGCCCTGAAGGACTTCACCGACCTCACGCTCGCGGTGCGCTATGTGAACCTGCTGATCGTCAATCCCCGGGTGCCGGCGAAGAGCGTGGCGGAGCTGGTCACCTACGCCAAGGCAAATCCCGGCAAGGTGACCTTCGGCTCGGCGGGCAACGGCTCCTCGAACCATCTTTCCGGCGAGGTGCTGAAGTACGTGACCGGCGCGCCCATGACGCACGTCCCCTACAAGGGCAGCGCCGCGGCCCTCACGGACGTCATCGCCGGCAACATCACCTGCATGTTCGACATCCTCGTCACGGCGCTGCCGCAGGCGCACGCCGGCCACGTGCGCGCGCTCGCGGTCACGAGCGCGACGCGCTCGCCCTTCGCGCCCGACATCCCGACGATGGAAGAATCGGGCATCAAGGGCTACAGCGACGCCGGAGCCGACCTGTGGTTCGGCATCATCGCGCCCGCCGGATTGCCCAGGCCCGTGACCGCGAGGCTGAACGGCGCGCTCGTCCAGGCGCTGCGCTCCCCCGACATCCGCCAGCGCCTGAGCGCGCAGGCGTTCGAGCCGTGGACGAGCACGCCCGAGGAGTTCGCGCGCGTCATCCGCAGCGACTACGAGAAATGGGGCCGCATCGTGAAGGCCTCCGGCGCCAGAATCGATTGACATGCTTCCCGAGAAGCCTCCGGCCGCAGCCACGGTTCCGGACAGCCGCGGCATCAACCTCTTCGCGGCCGATCCGTCGTACGGCGCTTTCCTCTCGCTCTACCTCCCGCCCGAGCTCCACGCGCACCTGAGGACGCATCTCGAGAACCTCGGCGCGCTCGCCGGCGCCGAGCTCGACGCGCTCGCGATCACGGCGGACCGCAATCCGCCGCAGCTCCATCACCGCACGCGCGCGGGCGAAGACCGGCAATGGATCGAGAAGCACCCGACGTACCGGCGCCTCGAAGAGGTGGCATTCGGTGAGTTCGGGCTCGCCGCGATGTCGCACCGCGCCGGAGTGCTCGGCTGGCCGAAGCCGCTGCCGCCGGCGGCGAAATACGCCCTCTCCTATCTGTACGTGCAGGCCGAGTTTGGCGTCTGCTGCCCGCTCTCGATGACCGACTCGCTCGCGCGCACGCTCTCGCGCTTCGGCGACCCGGCGCTCGTGGCGCGCTACCTGCCGGGCCTCACGTCGCAGGACCTCGACACGCTGACGCAGGGCGCGATGTTCATGACGGAGCAAGGCGCCGGCTCGGACGTCGGCGCCACTGCCACCCGCGCCGTCCGTGAGGGCGACTGCTGGCGCCTGTACGGCGACAAGTGGTTCTGCTCGAACGCCGACGCGGACCTCGCGCTGGTGCTGGCGCGGCCGGACGCCGGGGCGCCGGGCACCAAGGGGTTGTCCCTGTTTCTGTTGCCGAAAACCGTCGACGGGAAGCCGAACGCCTACCGCATCCTGCGGCTGAAGGAAAAGCTCGGCACCCGCGACCTGCCGAGCGGCGAGATCCGCCTGGAAGGCGCGCTCGCCTACCTGGTCGGCGACCCCGGGCGCGGCTTCGTGCAGATGGCCGACATGATCAACATGTCGCGCTTGAGCAATGGCATGCGCGCGGCCGGGATGATGCGCCGGGCGCTCACCGAAGCGCTCTTCGTCGCGCGCAACCGCATCGCGTTCGGCAAGCGCCTCATCGACATGCCGCTCATGCAGCGGCAGCTCCTGAAGCTCATGCTGCCTGCCGAGGCGGCGCGCTCGGTCCTGTTCTTTGCCGCGGGCCAATTGCAGGAAGCGGATCGGGGCGATGAGCAGGCGCGGCGCCGCGTCCGGCTCCTGACCCCGCTCCTGAAGTTCCGCGCCTGCCGCGATGCGCGCCGCGCGACCGGCGATGCGATGGAAGTGCGCGGCGGCTGCGGCTACGTCGAGGAATGGTCCGACGCGCGGCTCGTGCGCGACGCGCACCTGGGATCCATCTGGGAAGGAACCTCCAACATCGTGGCGCTCGACGCGCTGCGCGCCATCCGCAGGGAGGACGCCCTGGCTCCGCTTCTTGCCGCGTTGGCGGGGACGCCGGTGAACGGGCTGCTGGAGCGCGCGGCCGCTTTTGCGAGCCACGCCGACGAGGCGCACGCGCGCCAGGCGGCCACCGGCCTCTACTACGCCGTCGCCGCAGCGACGATGTGGAAGGAAGGCGAGCAGCTCGCGAAACGGGGCGACGCCCGGCGGCTGCGGCTCTCCGCGCTCGTCGCCGAGCACCGGCTCGGGGCGCGCGACCCGTTCGCGCGCGCCGAAGGCGACTACACTTCGCTCCTTTCCGAAGAGCCGATCGCGCCCTCATGAGAAAGCTTCTCGCTGCCCTGCTCCTTGCCTTGCCGCTCGCCGCGGCCGCGCAGGCCTATCCCGCGAAGCCCATCCGCTGGGTCGTGCCCTATCCCGGCGGCGGCATCACGGACATCGTGACGCGGCTCGTGACCCAGAAGATGTCCGGAACGCTCGGCCAGCCCATCGTCGTGGACAACCGCCCGGGCGCGAACAGCATCCTCGGCTCCGACCTCGCGGCGAAGGCCGCGCCGGACGGCTACACGATCCTCACGGTGATCGCGGGGTATTCCGCCAACGTCACGCTCTACGCCGGCAAGCTGCCCTTCGACCCGCTGAAGGACCTCACGCCGATCTCGCTCGCCGCGATCGCCCCGATGGTGATGACTGCGAACCCTGCGCTGCCCGCGAAGGACGCGAAGGAGCTCATCGCGTACGCCAAGGCCAATCCCGGCAAGCTCAACTTCGGCTCTTCGGGAATCGGCGCGGCTGCCCACCTCACCACCGAGCTCGTGAAGCAGACCGCCGGCATCGAGCTCGTGCACGTCCCGTTCAAGGGCACCGCGCCGGCGATGCAAGCCGCGATGGCGAACGATATCCAGATCCTGGTGGACACGCCGCTGAGCCTCATTCCGCAGGTGCGCAACGGCAAGCTGAAGGCGATCGGGATGTTCTCGGCCCGGCGCCTTCCGGCCTATCCGGACGTGCCGACCTTCGCCGAGGCCGGCGGCCCGGCGATCGAGGCGTCCACTTGGGTGATGTTCATGGCGCCCGGCGGGACGCCACGCGAGATCGTGGGCCGCCTCGCCGCCGCGGCCGCCAAGGCGCTCCGCGAGCCGGACGTGCAGGAGCGCCTGCAGACGAACGGCGTCGAGCCGGTCGGCAACAGCCCGGAGCAGGCGAAGCAGTTCCTCGACGCCGAGATCGCCCGGTGGGCGACGGTCATCAAGACCGCGGGCGTGAAGGCGGAGCAATGAAGCCGCGAAAAGAAATCCGCTCGGAGATGGGCTGGTCCACCACCGACCGCATCAGCGTGCGCGGCAAGGACCTGCCCGGCGAGATCCTCGGCAAGGTGAACCTGGGCGACATGGCGTTCCTCGAGCTCATCGGGCGCCTGCCGAACGCCCAGGAATCGGTGATGTTCAATGCGATGGTCGTCACGCTCGTGGAACACGGCGTGACGCCAAGCGCGCTCGCCGCGCGCCTCACCTACCTCGGCGCCCCGGAAGCGATGCAGGCGGCGGTCGCGGCCGGGCTGTGCGGCCTGGGCAGCGTGTTCGTCGGCTCGATGGAAGGCGTGGCGAAGATGCTCTCGGAGGGCCTCGACGCGGAGGCGCTCGCGCAGATGAAGCGCGTTCCCGGCCTGGGCCACCCGATCCACAAGCCGCTCGACCCGCGCACCACGCGCCTTTTCGAGATCGCGCGCGAGACCGGCTTCTACGGCAAGTACTGCAGGACGATGGAAGAGATCGCGAAGAAGAAAGGCCTCACCCTGAATGCGACCGGCGCGATCGGCGCCCTCGCCTGCGAGATGAAGCTCGACTGGCGCGCGGTCAAGGGGCTCGGCGTCATGGCGCGCGCGGTCGGCCTCGTCGGGCACCTCCTCGAGGAGTCGCGCCAGCCGATGGCCGAGGAGATCTGGTACCGCGTCGAGGACGAAGCTTCCTCCCACAGCCGCCCGAAGAAATGAACCTCGGCCGCGACAACTACCCCGAGCTGCGCGAGGCGGTCGCCGCGCTGTGCAGCGAGTTCGACAGCGCCTACTGGCAGCAGGTGGACGAGAAGCGCGCCTATCCCGAGAAGTTCGTGGACGCGCTCACCCAGGCGGGCTGGATGTCGGCGCTGATCCCCGAGGACTACGGCGGCTCCGGGCTCTCGCTCGCCGAGGCGAGCGTGATCATGGAGGAAGTGTCCCGCTCGGGCGGCCAGGCCGGGAGCTGCCACGGCCAGATGTACAACATGAATACGCTGCTGCGCAACGGCAGCGAGGCGCAGAAGAAGAAATACCTGCCGCAGATCGCGGCCGGCAAGCTTCGCATGCAGGCCATGGGGGTCACCGAGCCGACCGCGGGCACCGACACCACCAAGATCAAGACCGTCGCGGTGAAGAAAGGCGACCGCTACGTCGTCAACGGCCAGAAGGTCTGGACTTCGCGCCTGCAGCACTCGGAGCTGATGATCCTGCTCGCCCGCACCACCCCGCTTTCAGAAGTGAAAAAGAAAAGCGAAGGGATGTCCGTGTTCCTGGTCGAGACCAAGAGCAAGGGCATCGAGGTCAAGCCGATCCGCAACATGGTGAACCACGAGACCAACCAGGTGTTCATCGACAACCTGGAGATCCCGGCGGAGAACCTGATCGGCGAGGAAGGCAAGGGCTTCCGCTACATCCTCGACGGCCTGAATGCCGAGCGCATCCTCATCGCCGCGGAATGCGTGGGCGATGGCTATTGGTTCATCGACAAAGCGGTCTCCTATTCGAAAGACCGGGTCGTCTTCGACCGCCCGATCGCGCAGAACCAGGGCATCCAGTTCCCGATCGCCGAGGCCTACATGGAGATCGAGGCGGCCAACCTGATGCGCTACAAGGCCACCGGTTTGTACGATCAGAAAAAACCTTGCGGCGCCGAGGCGAACATGGCGAAGCACCTGTGCGCCAAGGCCTCGTGGGAAGCGGCGAACGTCTGCCTGCAGACGCACGGCGGCTTCGGCTTCGCCGCCGAATACGACGTCGAGCGCAAGTTCAGGGAGACGCGGCTCTACCTGGTTGCGCCCATCTCGACGAACTTAATCCTGTCTTACCTGGCGGAGCACGTCCTGGGGCTGCCCCGCTCCTTCTAGAACAGGGCGAGGAAGATCCGCCCGAGCCCGTACAGGGCACCGGCGCCTTCCATCCCGGCCGAGATCGCAAGCAGCGTGCGCGAGCCCCGGTCCGGGGCGAATGCCGCGCCCAGCACGAAGGCCGCGACGAAGAGCGGCGCGACGAAGAACCGCAGCACGCCGACGCCCGCCCAGAGCGAATGCGGCGCGACGACGTTCAGCGCGATGGCCGCGACGGCGGTCACCGCAACGCCGAGCGCGAAGCGCGAGAGCACGCTCCAGAACAGCCCGCAGGGCCGCAGCCAGTAGAGCCCTGCGCCCGTCGGCACGAGCGCGGTGATCCCGAACGCGAAGAGGAAGACGAGCGACTCGGAGAAGGCCGCCATGCCGTCCGACGCGCCGACGTTGCGGGCGCCCTCCAGCGTCGCCGCGAAGGTGCCTGCCGCAAACGCCGCAGCGTAGCCGCCCGCGACGACCGCGACCTTCGCAAGACTCACTGGACCGGCCGCGAGGCCGCGGTCGCCGCGAACGAAGGCCGCGCGGACACTTTCTCGAACCACTCGGTGAGCTTAGGATGCCCGGCGCGCCAGCGGAAATCGGGGTTGCGCGCCTCGAGGCCGAGCGCGCACGCGAGCGTGAGCTGCAGCAGGCCGAAGGGGCCGCGCATCAGCGGATGCGCGATTTCCTTCTCCCACAGCTGGATCATGCGGGCGCAGCGCTCCGCCTCGTGGCGGATCACGGCCGGCGAGCGTTCGTTCTCGGGTCGCGCCAGCTCGCGGTTCCAGACCGAGATGCCGTCCAGCATGCTCCTTGCGAAGCCTTCGAGCCGGCGCTCCTCCCAGGCGTCCGGCGCCGGGATCTGGAACGCCGGCTTGCCGTCGAGCTGGCCGAGGTACGCGCAGATCAGCGCCGACTCCTCCATCCCCACGCCGTCGTCCCTCACGAGGTAGGGCACCCGGCCGGACGGATTGATCCTGTAATACGGGCTGGCGGTGGTGCGCGTCTGCGCCGGGACGATCTCCACCTTGCGTTCGAGGCCCTTTTCGATGACGACGATGCGTGCCATGCGCGCATAGGGCGAGCCCGGCGTAACGTAGAGCTTCATGCTCAGTCGGCCTTCATGCCGGCCGCCTTGATGAGCGGCCACCACTTCTCGATCTCGGCCTTGTGGTGCGCGGCGAGCGCCTCGGGCGTCTGCTTGTCGCGCGGCGGAATCTCCTGGCCGAGATCGCCGAGGCGCTTCTGCGTCGCCGGATCGGCGAGCGCGTCCACGATCGAGCCGTTCAGCCTTGCGATCACCGCGGCCGGCGTGCCCTTCGGCGCCCAGATGCCGTGCCAGACGGCCATGTGGTAGTCGGGGAGTCCCGCCTCGTCCACCGTCGGGATCTCGGGCGCGGCCTTGAGGCGCGTCGTCTGCGTCACCGCGTACGCCCGCACCTTGCCCGAGCGCACCAGCGGCAGCGAGCTCGCCGCCTGGTCGAACGAGATGTCGATGTGGCCGGCCATCAGGTCGGCCATCGCCGGCGCGGAGCCGCGGTAGTGGATGATCTGCAGATCGCTGGCCACGTTTTTCTGCAAGTACACGCCCGCGATGTGCGATGGCGTCCCGGCGCCGCCCGTGCCGTGCGTGCTCGGATGCGTCCTGATGTACTCCAGCAGCTCCTTCAGGTCCTTCGCCGGGATCGCGTTCTTCGAGACGATGATCTGCGGGTTGGTGGCGATCATCGCCACCGGCGCAAGGTCGTTCAGCAGGTCGTACTGCAGGCTGTAGATCGCGCCGTTCACCACGTGCGTGCCGATGTGTCCGATGCCGAGCACATAGCCGTCCGGCGCCGCGCGCACCACGCGCCCCACCCCGATGCTGCCGCCTGCCCCTGTCGTGTTCTCCACCACCACCGTCTGCCCGAGGCTCTGCGTCATCCGCGCCGCCATGATCCTCGCGATCGTGTCCGTCGGCCCGCCCGCCGAGAACGGCACCACCAGCGTCACGGCGCGCGTCGGAAAATTCTGCGCGCCCACGGCGCCGGCAAAAAATGCCAGGCCAAGAAGAACCATCCGGCCGATTCGCATGGAGCACTCTCCCCTTTTAGCGTTCCGCAAGTTTAAGGTTGGCCTGGCTGAGGCGCTCGATGAGCACGCGCATGAAGGCCTTGTTGAAGGCCACCTGGCAGGCATCGGTGGCGGCGCGCAGGGCCTCGGCCTTGATCTCGAGGACGGTGATCGGCTCGGCGCTCTTGATGGTGGTGGTGCGCCGGCCGGCGGTGCCGGTGAAGTAGAGGATCTCGCCGAAGCAGCTGCCGGGCAGGAGCGTGCTCAAGGGCTTGTCCATCAGCGTGACCTTCACCTTGCCCTCGACCAGGATGTAGAAGCTCTCCCCCGCGTCGCCCTCGCGGATGACGACGGTGCTGGCGGGGATGGTGCGCCAGCTCCCCACGCGCACGGCTTCCCAGAGCGGCACATCGCCGAAGTCCATGAAGAACGGCATGTCGCGCAGCTTCTGGAATTTCTCCGACTCGCTCGCGCCCGCGCCGGCGACGTGCACCGCCATGAAGGCGCGGGAGAGATCCTTTCCGAAGTCGAGCCAGGTCTTGTAGCGCTCGGCGGGGTTCCTGCTCATCGCCTTCATGACGATCTCGTCGAGCAGCGGCGGCAGGTCGGAGCGCAGCGTGGCGAGGCGCGGCGGCGCCTGGTGCAGGATGGCGTGGGTGAGCGCGGCCTGCGTCGGCGCCTCGAACGGCAGGCGCCCGGTGAGGAGCCGGAACATGGTGACGCCGAGCGAGTAGATGTCGGTCTGCTGGTTCAGGTCCTCCATGCGGATCTGCTCGGGCGACATGTACGCGGGCGAGCCGATGCCGGTCACCTGGGTGCTCTCGTGCTGGCTGTGGAAGGCGGCGCCGAAGTCGCTCACCTTGGTCTCGCCGGATTTCGACAGCAGGATGTTCCCGGGCTTGATGTCGCGATGGATGATGCCGTGCGTGTGCGCGTACTCGAGCGCGCGGATGCACTTGAAGATGATCTCCATCACCTTGTTGAGCGGCAGCAGGCTGTCCACCTCCTCGAACGCCTCCAGCGTGGTGCCGGGGACGTACTCCATCACGAGGTAGCTGCGGTCGGGCTCGACCACCGCGTCGTAGATCTCGACGATGTGCGGGTGGTTGAGCTTGCCGGCGAGCGAGGCCTCGGCGAGGAACGACTTGTGCTTGAGCCGCTCCTTCTGCGGATCGGCCTTCTCGTCGAACTGGAACACCTTGATCGCCACCTCGCGGTCGGCGAACGGGTCGGAAGCGAGCCAGACGCGGCTCGTGGCGCCGGCGCCGATCTCGCGGATCAGCGGGTATTTGCCGATGTGCTCCTGAAGCTCGAACTTCAATTGCCGAGGAACGTGGCGACGTACTGGAGAAGTTCAGCTTCCTGGTAGGGCTTGCCGAGGAACGCGTTGACGCCGAGCTGCGCGGCCTGGTTGCGGTGCTTGTCGGCGGTGCGCGAGGAGATCATGACGATCGGGATCGAGGCGGTGCGGCTGTCGCCGCGCACGTTCTTCGCGAGGTCGAAGCCGTCCATGCGCGGCATCTCGATGTCCACCAGCATCACCCCCGGCAGCGTCTCCTTCATCTGCTCGAGGGCGTCCACGCCGTCCTTCGCCGTGAGCACCTGGTAGCCCTCGCGCTCGAGCAGGCGGCTCGTGATCTTGCGCACCGTCAGCGAGTCGTCCACCACCATGACGACCTGCGACGCGGGCTTCGTCTCCGGGGTGAGGATCGCCGGCATGAGCGGCGCCTCGCCCGTCGGCACGGGCTGGGTCGGCCCGGTGAGCGCGAGGTCCACGGCCGGCTCGAAGGTCGTCACCGCCGTGGCGCCCAGGTCCGGAACGGGGAGCGAAGCGGGAGCCGGGATCGGCGCGGGCGGCGCCTCGGCCGACGCCGGTGCCCCGGCCTCGGCCGCCTTGTTCAGGCCGCGCACCGCGCGCGTCGAGCTGCCGATGAGCTCCATGCGCTGCTGGATCGCCCGCACGCGCTGCGCGAGCGGCACCGGGTTCAGGATCAGCACGATCGCGCCGTCGGGCATCACGGTCGCGCCGCCGACGCCCGGCACGCGCGCGAGCTGCTGCCCGATGTTCTTCACCACGATTTCCTGGTTGCCGATCAGCTCGTCGACATGCACGGCGACGCGCTGGATGCCGCTGCGCAGCAGCAGCACCGAGTTGTACGTCTGCACGTCGATCGCGCCGCTGCCGCCGAGCAGGTGCTGCATGTAGTGCAGCGGATATTCGCGGTCCTGCACCTTGATGACGCGCGTGTCGTACAGGCGCGCCAGCTCGTCGGATTTCAGGCGCAGCACCTGCTCCACCATCGCCGACGGGATCGCGATCTGCTGGCTGCCGCCGCGGACCATCACCGCCTGCGTCACGGCGAGCGTGAGCGGCAGGTAGACGGTGAAGGTCGTGCCCTTGCCGCGCTCGGTGGAGATGTCGATGCGGCCGCCGATCGCGGCGATCTCGTTGCGCACCACGTCCATGCCGACGCCGCGGCCGGCGAGCTGCGTCACGCTCTCGGCGGTCGAGAGGCCGGAGGCGAAGATGAGCTGCGCGAGCTCGCCCTCGGTGGGCTGGGTGCCGGGCTGGATCAACCCCTTCTCCACGCCCTTCTTGTGGAGCTTCTGCAGGTCGAGACCGGCGCCGTCGTCGGAGAAGATGAGCGCGATCTCGTTCGACTCCTGGCGCAGCACGATCGAGATGCGGCCGCTCTCGTCCTTTCCGGCGCCGGCGCGCTCGGCCGGCGACTCGATGCCGTGGGTGAGCGAGTTGCGCAGCATGTGCTCGAGCGGCGCGCTCATGCGCTCCAGCACGCTGCGGTCGAGCTCCACCTGCGAGCCCTCGATCGTGAGCTCGGCCTTCTTCTCCACCTCGCGCGCGGTCTGGCGCACGATCCGGTAGAGGCGCTCGTTCAGGTTCGAGAACGGCACCGCGCGCATGCGCATGAGCTCCTGCTGCACGTCGCGGCTGATGCGCGCCTGCTGCAGCAGCGCGGCGTCGGTCTCGCCGAGGTTCTTCAGGAGCGTCTGCTGGATGGTGGAGACGTCGTGCAGGCTCTCCGTCATCATGCGGGTGAGCTCCTGCAGCCGCGTATAGCGGTCGAACTCGAGCGGGTCGAAATCCCCCCTCTGCTGCTCGAGCTCGGTCTTCCGCGACTGCATCTGGCTGTCGGCCTGCACCTCGACCTCGCGCAGCTGGCCGCGCAGCCTGCCGATCGAGTCGCTCAGGTCGGCGAGCGACTGCTTCACCGCCCGCAGCTCGGCCTCGACGCGCGAGCGCGCGATGCTGACCTCGCCCGACTCGGTGATGAGGTGGTCGAGCGTCTCGGCGTTGATCCGCATCGTCGCCGCGGCGGTCTGCAGCGGCGCCTCGGCCTTGGGTTTCGGCGCGGCTGGCGCTTTGGCGGCTTCGGGCTTCGCAGCCTGTGCCTTTTCCGCAGCCGGGGCGGAGGGTCCTGTTTCGAGAAGCGGAGCCGGCACGGGCGCCGTGCGGGCGAGCGGCGCGGTCTGCGAGAGCTGCTCCCCGCCCGCCATGCGCTCGAGGTCGAGGCTGACGCGGTCCATCTTCTCCTCGATGTCCGCGAACATCTCCGCCGGATAGGCGTTGGCGTCGATGGCGGCGTCGATCTTGCTCTCGATGATGTGGCAGAGCTCGCCGAGGCGGATGGCGCCCGCCATGCGCGCGCTGCCCTTCAGCGTGTGCAGGCCGCGGCGCAGCGAGCGCGAGACTTCCTCGTCCGCCGTGTTCGCCTTCCAGTCGCGCATGTCGGAGCCGATCTGCGGCAGCAGGGCCTGCGCCTCCTCGAGGAAGATCGGCAGCAGCTGCTCGTCGATGTCGTCGTGCATGCGCCGCGCCTCGCGCCCCGTGGGCGCGGGGGCGGGCGCGACCTCGACCGGCTTCTCGACGGGTTTTTCGACGATGACCTCGGGGACTGCGGGCGCCGCCGGCAGCGGCGGGTTCTTCAGGCGCTCGATGAGCTCCTGCAGGCGTCCGGCGGCCTCTTCCGCGGCGCGCGGCGCCTCGCGCACCGTCACCGCCGCGACCATCTCCCGCAGGCGCTGGACGGCGCCCTGCACCGCCGCCGCGTCGTCGGCCGAAACAGCCTGCCTGGAAACGGGCATCCACTGCTCGAGGAGCCCGGCGAGCTCGCCGATGCCCTCGAAGCCCGCGGTGCGTGAGCTGCTCGCCAGCGTGTGCGCCGCGCGCATGAACTCCTCGGAAGCGCCCCCGGCCGGCGCGGCCCGCCAGGCGCCGCATTCGCGCTCGAGGGCCTCGAGGTGCTCGCGCGCCTCGGCAACGTAGATCTCGAAGAGCGGCAGCGGCACCTGCACCCCGCCGATCGAAAGCTCCTGCGCCTCGGCCTGCGCCGCCGCCGGAGCGGCCGCTTCGTCGCCCGTCTTCAGCTTGCGCGCGAGGGCGACGATCGCGGCGGCGTCCACGTCGCCCTTGAGCGTGCCCGCCTTCAGCGCCGCGACCCATCCGGCAAACGCGCTGCTCGCCGCGGCGACGAGCTCGAGGAGCGCCGGGGTCGCCGGGCGCTGCTGCTCGAGCCAGCGGTTCATCAGCTCCTCGACTTCCCAGGCCACTTCGCCGAGGTCCATCAGGCCGACCATGCGGCCGCTGCCCTTCAGCGTATGGAAGCCGCGCCGGATCGTGGTGAGCGCATCGCGGTCGTTCGGGTCCGCCTTGCACGCGGGGATGGCGCCGTCGATGTTGCCGAGCACCTCGCCCGCCTCGTCGAGATAGATCGAGAGCAGCTCCTCGTTCACTTCCGCGCGCGCCGGCATGGACGGGGCCGCGGGTTTCTCCTCTGCGGCAGGCGCCGCCGGCGTCAGGTCCAGAGTCCCGAGATCGAGGTCGAGCGCCGGAAGCTCGAGCTTCGGCTCCTCGGCCGCCGCAGCGGGAGCCGGCGCGGGTGCGGCCGGCGCCGGCTCGGGCGCGGGCTCGGCCTTCTTCTCCGTGACCGGCGACTTCAGGATGACGGTGCTCTCCGGGCTGAACTCGGCGTTGCGCCGCTCGTAGCGCCGGAAGAACAGATCGATCGACTCGGCGGCCGGCTCGCGGCCCTTGAGGCAGGGCTCGAGGTAGAAGCCGAGGCTGGAGAGGCCCTCCGCGATCCAGTCCATGTCCTCGGCCCACTGCGCGTCGTCCGCGGCGGCGAGCGCCGCGGTCATCGTCTCGCAGATGGCGAGCACGTCCGCCGCGCGCTCGAAGCCGAGCACCATCAGCGCGCCGTTGATCTGGCGCAGGTGCGTCTCCACCGTCTGCAGCGTGTCGCGCTTGCCCGGATCGCGCGCGAACGCGTCGAGCACCTGCTCGATGTGCTGCAGGTTGGCGAGGATCTCCTTCGCCACCTGCGCGCGCAGCTGCAGCGTGCCGATCTCCTGCAGCAGGCTCGCGCGCAGGCCGGCCGGCGGCTCGCCCGAGGACTTGCCCTGCGCGGCGTCGAGCAGCCAGGCGCCCATGATCTTGACCTGCTCCGGCATGTCCTCGGCCGGGCTGGAGAAGTTCTCGATCGCGTTCTCCGCGAGGAGGAACGCCGAAGCCATCTCGACCACCATGAAGTTCTTCTGCCGCGGGTAGGCGTCGGGCAGCTTCGCGGCCACCTCGCCCAGCGCGACGAGGAGCGCGGCGAGCGGGCTGCCCGAGATGAGGCCGAGGTTCGAGTTCAGCTCGGCGAGGAGCTGCCGGAAGCGCGCGGCGCCCTTGGCGTCGCCCGCCATGTACTTGAGCCAGGCGCTCTTCAGCGCCTCGAGGCGCGAGCGCACCGAGCGCAGGATCGCGGCGATCTGGTCGCGCGTCGACTCGAGCGCCTGCGCCTTCGCGAGGTCGGGCAGCAGCGCCTCGAGCTGGTAGAGCTGCTTCGCCTCCGCGACGCGCGCCGCGGACGACCGGGAGAGCGCCACGGCATAGAGGACCTCGCGCATCAGGTCGTCGGCGGACTTCGCCGAGCGCGCCGCCAGATCGCGGATCTGGAAGTCGATTTTGTTGCACAGCACCTTCGCCTGCGCGGCCCACTCCTTGTCCGCGTCCGGCGCGCCGAGCGCCTCGATGAAAGCCCCTGCCGCCCACCAGAAGGCGCGCGGCTCGGGCAGGCTCGCCGCCGCCTGGTGCAGCGCGTCGAGCGCCTGGCGCATGTCCTCCACGCCCATCGCCTGGCCGCGCAGCCAGCCCAGGATGCCGCGCTGGAAGCGCGCGCGCTGCGACTGCAGGAACGCGGGCAGCACGTCCTGCCCCACCGCCTGCGGATTCGGATGCTCGGGCACAGCGAGCGAGAGGTCCGGATAGAAGAGCTCCTTCTCGATCGCCCCCTTGCCCTGCAGCGAGACGAGGTCGCGGTAGAGCGGGAAAAGCTTGAGCGGCACGTTCGCCGCGCCGCGCGCGAGCTCGTCCACGAAGTCGCGCAGCGCGAGCACCGCGCGGTCGACGACGCCGAGCGCCTGCTGCGGCGGCTCGCCGGGCTTGAGGGCGCCGAAGCTGGTCTCGATCGCCTCGGCGAAGCGCGTCGCGCCGGCGAGCCCGACCATGCGCAGCGCGCCGCTCACCTGGTGCACGCTCTCCGCGCAGGGCTTGAGCGCCGCCGCGTCGCCGGGCGCCGCGACGAATTTCGCGATCGCGTCCCGGACGGCTTTCAACGCCTGGTCCACCTCGGCGTTGATCCAGGAAAGGACGATCGGGTTCGCCATGCGCGCTCTCAGTCCTGCGTCACGCGAGCTTGAAGCCCGACACCGAGCTCTTCAGCCCGTTCGCGAGCTCGGTCAGCTTCGCGGCCGAGGTCGCGGTCTTCTTGGTGCCCTCGGTGGTGAGCTGCGTGATGCCGAGAATCAGCTTCATGTTCGCCGCGACCTTGGTCGCCGAGGCCGCCTGCTGCTGGGTCGCGTCGGAGATGGAGCCAATCAGCTCGGCGAGGCGGTTCGACACCTGCTGGATCTCGCGCAGCGCCTGGTCGGCTTCGTCCGCGGTCTTCGTCCCCTGCACCACGCCCTGCGTCGAGAGCTCCATGGCGGCCACCGCGTCCTGGGTGTCGCGCTGAATCGACTTCACGATCGCGCTGATGTGCTTGGTGGCCTCGGCGGAGCGCTCCGCGAGGCGCTGCACCTCTTCCGCCACCACCGTGAAGCCGCGCCCCGCCTCGCCGGCCGAGGCCGCCTGGATGGCGGCGTTCAGCGCGAGCACGTTGGTCTGCTCCGTGATGTCGGAGATGAGCTGCACGATCTCGCCGATCTCCTGCGAGCTCTCGCCGAGGCGCTTGATCCGCTTCGAGGTCTCCTGGATCTGGTCGCGGATCTCGTTCATGCCCCTGATCGCGTTCTGCACCGCCTGCGTGCCCTTCTCCGCGGCGCTGAGCGAGCTCTGCGCCACCTTCGCCGAGTCGTTCGCCTTGGAGGAGATGTCGGTCATGGTCTGCGCCATCTGCGTCACCGACTGGCCGGCGCCCTGGATCTCGCCCGCCTGCCGCTGCGTCGCCTGCAGGAGCTGGTTGGTGACCGTGTTGGCCTCCGCAGTCGCGGAGGTCACCTGGCCCGCCGCGTCGGTGATGCCCGCCACCAGGCGGCGCAGCTCGTCGATGGTGAAGTTGATCGAGTCCGCGATCGCGCCCGTGATCTCCTCGGTCACCCTGGCGCGCGCCGTGAGGTCGCCGTTCGCGACGTTGCTGATCTCGTCGAGCAGCCGGAGGATGGCCTCCTGGTTCTGCCGGTTCATCCGCTCGGACTCCTCCGCGCGGCGCCGGCCGTCGTCGATGTACACGCGGCCGATGAGGAGCAGCATGACGAACGAGAGCACCGACACGACGATCAGCGCGACGCGCGTGGCCTGGCGCGAGGCGACCTCGGTCTCGTAGCCCCGGTTCAGCTCCTCGGCGGACTTCAGCAGCGCCTCGCTGTCGTTGAAGATGTCACGCGTGGCGCGCTTGGCGTGGCCCAGGCCCTGCATGTTGCCGAGGATCGCCGAGACGCCGTTCTGGTACTCGCGGAAGGCGACCTCGAGCTCGCCCAGCTTGCCGCGCGTCTCGGCGTCGGCGACGCGCGCCATGCGCATCGCGTCGCTGCCCTGGAGCAGCGCCTGCAGCAGGCCGCGGAAGGTGTTGGTGTCCTTGCCGAGCAGGAACGCGACCTCCGGGTCGATGACGTCCGCGGCGAGCAGCGCGTTGGCGTTCTTCGCCATGCGCTGCGTCAGCATGACGAGCTGGCCGGAGGCGCCGTTCTGGCGCGCGTTGCCGGTCGTCTGCAGGTCGGCGTCGATCTCGTCGGCGAGTTCCAGGAGCGTCGGGTTGTTGGCGTTGATGTTTCGCACCGACTGGCCGAGCGCCACGAGGCTGCGCTCCTGGGAAATAACGGTGTTCGCGTTGCGCTCGGTCTTCGACCATTCCTGGGTGAGTGCCTCGAGCGCCGGGCGCACCGCCGCGGGCGTCGGCGGCACGCTGACGCCGCCGGCGGCGCCGCCCTCGGTGAGCAGCTTCACGATGGAGGCGAAGTCGTCCCGGCTCTCGCGCAGCTGCTTGAAGGCCTCGCGGTTGCCTTCCGAAGCCTGCTGCGCCGCCTTGGCGAGGCGCTGCGAGAGCATCCGCAGCTTTCCGGCCGAGGCGATGTACACCGTGTCGAACGTGCTCTGGCGCGTGTCGTAGGCAACGATCGCGCCGTCGGCGAGGAGCAGGAGCACCAGCACCGAGGTGAGGATCTGCAGCTGGCGCGCGGTCGAGAGCCGGCCGATGAAGGGCAGCGGCTTGGACGCTGGCGCGGCCTGCTTGGCGGCCTTGGGCTTCGCCGCCGGCGCCGCTTGCGCGGCATTCGCCTTGGCGGCGCCCCGGCCCATGAACGGAAGTTTCAGACTGAATGCCATACGGTCCTCCTCAGATCGCTACGCCGAGAAAATCGGGATGCTGGATGAGCTGCGGCACGTCGAGCTCGGTCCACTCGCGGCCGCTGCTGTCGCCGTACTGCGCCTTGATCCAGGGCGCGTGCTCGCCCTCCAGCTCGCGCCCCTGCAGCTGCTGCGCGCCGAGCAGGCCGAGCGAGCGGTCGACGAGCAGCGAGACGGCGGCGCGGAAGCGCTCGCCGACGAGCAGCAGGCGCGCCTCGGGCGAGGCCGCGACCGGCTTGCCGCCGAGGAACGCCGGGAAATCCACCACGCTGTACAGGTTGCCGCGGATGTTCGCCATGCCGCGGAACCAGGGCTTCGTCAGGGGCACCGGCGTGAGCGGCGGCACCGGGATCACCTCGCCTGCGTCCGCGAGATCCACCACCCAGGCCGCGGCGCCCACCTGCACGCCGAGCTTGGTCGCGGCGACGCCGCGGTCGGCGCTGCGCAGCCGCTCCGCGAGCTCGCGCTGGTAGTCCCTGAGCGAGGTGCGCGCCAAAGGCCTACCCCAGCGCCTTGATCTTCGCGAGCAGGTCTTCCTGCGTCGCGGGCTTGACGATGTAGTCGCGCGCGCCCTGGCGCATCCCCCACACCTTGTCGGTTTCCTGGCCCTTGGTCGTGCAGATGATCACCGGGATGTGCTTCGTCGCGTCGTCCTTCGCGAGCGTGCGCGTCGCCTGGTAGCCGTTCTGGCCGGGCATCACGACATCCATGAGCACGAGGTCGGGATTGACCTGCTTTACCTTGCTCAGGCCGTCCTCCGCGTTCTCCGCCGTCGTCACCTTGAAGCCGTTCTTGGTGAGGATGTCCGTGAGGTACTGGCGGTCGGTCGGAGAGTCGTCCACGACGAGGATGTTCTTGATCGGCATCGGCTTGCTTCCTTGGTCTAGGTCACGGTGAGGGGTTTGGTGTACTGGTGCACGGCCTCGAGCAGGCCTTCTTTCGTGAACGGCTTCGTCAGGTAGCGATCGGACCCCGCGAGGCGGCCGCGCGCGCGGTCGAATACGCCGTCCTTGCTCGAGAGCATGATGACCGGCGTCTGCTTGAGCATCGGGTTCTGCTTGATGAGCGCGCAGGTCTGGTAGCCGTCCAGGCGCGGCATCATGATGTCGACGAAAATGACGTTCGGCTGGTGGTCGGAGATCTTCGCGAGCGCGTCGAAGCCATCCTCGGCCAGGATGACTTCATATCCGGCCTGGCGCAGGAACATCTCCGCGCTGCGCCGGATGGTGTTGCTGTCATCGATGACGAGCACCTTTACGGTGCCAGCGGCTTCGTTCACCGCCGCTCCTCCACTCAGAAAACCGTTTTGTTGTCTGGCCTTTAGTGCGACTTTCTAACGTGGAATGATACCGTCCCGCGCGGCTAAAGGGAATGCGGCGCGGGAATAAAACCGTGCGGTTGTAAGTCTTACCGCAGCGCCAGCTTGACGCTCTCCGGGTCGAGGGGCGCCCGGCGCAGGCGCACGCCGGTGGCATCGAAGAAGGCGTTCGCCACGGCGGCCGGGATGACGCGGATGCTCGGCTCGCCGGCCCCGGAAGGTGCCACCTCGGGGCGATTGATCAGCGTGATTTCAATGGCTTCCGGCGCATCCTGGATTTCCACGATGGGGTAGCTCGCCCAGTCGACGCTCGTCACCGAGTCGCGATCGAACCGGACTTGCTCGTACAGGGTCCGGGAAATCCCGTGCAGCACGTTGCCCTCGATGGTGTAGCGCAAGCCTTGCGGATTGATGATGAGCCCGCAATCGTGGGCGACGCACACCCGGCGCGCCCAGATACGGCCGCTCTGCCGGTCCACCTCGACATCGGCGATCGCTGCCACAGAGGTGCCGTTGCGCTCGGCGAAGGCGATGCCCTGCCCCTTGCCGGTCTTCGCCGGGCCGGTGCGGGGCTGCCAGGCCGCTTTCTCCGCGGCCGCCCGCACCACTGCCTGGTGGCGGGGGTTGGAGAGATACTTCAGGCGAAATGCGACCGGATCCTCGCCGAGCGCCGCGGCAAGCTCGTCGATGAACTGCTCGGAGCCGAAGTGGATGTCCGGCCCCACCGGATCGCGCAGGTGCGCGGTGCGCAGCGGCGAACAGCTGTCTACCAGCTGCGGGACCGTCTCCCACGCGAGCAGCTTGTTGTCGAACGCGTAGGACTCTTCCGGATGCCCGTAGAGCTGCGTCGGCTTCGGCGGCACGCCGGTCCCCTGGCCCACCAGGCTGTCGGCCGGGTCAGCCTCGTTTGTCGCAATGTGCTGGCGCGAAAAGCCCTTCGAAACGAACTCGTATGCGACGACCCGGCCGCTGGAGTCGATCGCCGCGCGCGCGCGGTGCACGGCCGCCGGCCCTTTCGGGTCCCACGCGGTGCCGTCGGCGCGCATGCCTTGCACGCGAACCGGCTTGCCGAGCTTCTTCGAGAGGAATGCGGCGTCCATCGCAGCGTCGCCGGCATCGTTGCGCCCATACGAGCCTGGCCCGGGCACCCAGATGGCGCGCACATTGTCGGCCGGCAGGCCGAGCAGCGCAGCAACGCCGTCGCGCGTGTAGTGCGGCTTCTGCGATCCCGTCCAGACCGTGCACCCGTCTTTCTTCACATCGGCCACCGCGCAAGCGGGCCCCATGCTTGCGTGCGACTGGAAGGGCCAGTGGTACTCCGCCTCGACGATGCGCACGCCGGGCTGCACAAACGCGGCCGCGACGTCGCCCTTTTTCGCCGCCTCGGCACGCTTCAGCACCTTGGCGGCCTTGATGTGCTCATGCAGCGCGGCCATCTCTGGGAACGGTGCCTCGACCCAATGCCAGTCCACCTTGAGATTCTGGGCCGCGCGCACCGCATCCCACTCGCGCGGCGCGATGACCGCGACGAAGTCGCCCTCGCGCACTACGCGCGCGCCGCGGATGCTCTTGATCGAGCTCTGGTCGACGCCGCGCACCTTGCACGCGGCGCGCGGCGGACGGACGACCCGCGCGTGCAGCATGTCTTTGATGCGCACATCGGTGACGAAGTCCTTCGTGCCGAAGACTTTCCACGCAACGTCGCGACGCTCGAACGGCTGCCCCACCACCTTGTACTCGGTAGGCGCCTTCGGCTTCGCCTGCACCTTGATGTCCATGAAGTTGCCGACCTGCTTGTTCCACCCCACCTGCTGGCCGAAGCGCCTGCCGCCGATCAGCTTCGCGTACGTCGTCTCCTTGCCGCCCCCAGAAATCACGCCATCGACGACTTTCAGATCGCTCACCGGCACACCCAGCTCCTGCGAAGCCCGTTCAACCAGCAAACGTCGAGCCTCGGCCGCGGCGTTGCGCAGCGGCTTTGCGCCGTGCGAGACGCCAAAGCTGCCCGAGGCGCCGCCCTGGTTGCACGAGGTGGCGCTGTCGCCCATCAGCACGTCGACCTTGCCGCAGGCGACGTCGAGCTCGTCGGCGACGATCTGCGCGATCGCGACCTCGAGGCTCTGCCCCATGTCCATCTTGCCGAAAAACGCCTGCACCCGGCCGTCGGGCAGCACCGCGATCCACGAATCGAGATCGGTGGGTACAGGAAGGCCTTTTTCCGCGGAAAAAGACACGGGAGAAAATGCGCAAACGACCAGCGCGCCGCTCGCCTGCAGGAATTGACGACGGTCCATGGCGCCTCCTACGCGAGCGACTGTTGTGCGCGCTTGATGGCGCGCAGGATGGAGACGTGCGTGCCGCAGCGGCACTTCAGGCCGGCGAGGCCCTCGCGCAGCTCGGCGTCGGTCGCGCCGGGATTTTTCTTCAGCAGCGCGGCCGCGGTCATGATCCAGCCGTTGATGCAATAGCCGCACTGCGGCACCTGCTCGGCCACGTATGCCGCCTGCAGCGGATGCGGCTTCTCGGGCGTGCCGAGGCCCTTGATGGTGGTCACCTTCCTGCCCGCCGCCGCCGACACGGGCATCACGCACGAGCGCGTCGGCTCGCCGTCGAGGTGCACCGTGCACGCGCCGCACTGCGCGAGGCCGCAGCCGAAATGCGGGTTGTTCATGCCCAGGTCGCCGCGCAGCGCATAGAGCAGCGGCATGTCGGGCTCGGCGTTGACGGAGACGGGCTTCCCGTCGACGGTGAAACGGAATGCGGCCATGGCTCCTCCTCGGAAAACTGGCTCCGGCATAATGCCACGGCCGATGGAAACGGTTTACCGCGCCTTCGAGCGCACTGCGCAGCGCCATGGCGACAAGCCTTTCATCCCGGGGCTTTCCTACCGCGATGCGCTGGATCAGGTCCGGCAGGTGGCGGCGCGCTATGGCGCGAAGGGCTATGGGCAGGGCCATCGGGTGGCGCTCCTGCTGCCCAGCAGCACCGCATTCCTGCTGCACTTCCTCGCGCTAAACTCCCTCGGCGCGAGCATCGTGCCGATGAATCCGGAGCTTCGGCCCGCGGAGCGCGATTACATCCTGCAGCACAGCGAAGCCTGCCTCGTGGTGACGCCCGAATTTCCGCTGGAGATGGCCGGCAAGCGCGCCGGCACGCCGGACGAATGCGCCCTGCTCTATACGTCCGGCACGACCGGGAAGCCGAAGGGTTGCCTGCTCGGCAACTTCTATTTCCTCAACATGGGCCGGCGCTACCTCGACGAAGGCGGCCTGTGCGCGGTGCGCGAAGGCGAGGAGCGGCTGATCACGCCGCTGCCGCTGTTCCACATGAACGCGCTCGCAACCTCTACGATGGCGATGATCCTCGCCGCCGGGTGCGTCATCCAGCTCGAGCGCTTCCACCCCAGGAGCTGGTGGCGCGAGGTCGCCGAGTCGGGCGCGACGATCGTGCACTATCTCGGCGTCATGCCTGCGATCCTGCTCGGGCTTCCGGAAAGCGCGCACGAGCGCGCGCATCGCGTGCGCTTCGGCTTCGGCGCCAACGCCAACCCGAGGGACCACGCCGCTTTCGAGGCGCGTTTCGGCTTCCCGCTCATCGAGGCCTGGGCCATGACCGAGACCGGCGGCGGCGCGATGATCGCCGCGAGCCGCGAGCCGCGCCACGTCGGCACGCGCTGCATCGGAAAGCCGAAGGAAGATCTCGAGCTCAGGATTTCCGACGATTCCGAATTGCTGGTGAGACAGGCCGGAGCGGACCCCCGGCGCGGATTCTTCTCCGGCTACTGCAAGGACGCGCAGGCGACCGAGCACGCGTGGCGCGGGGGCTGGTTCCACACCGGCGACGCCGTGCGCCGCGGTCCCGACGGGCAGCTGCATTTCGTCGACCGCCTGAAGAACATCATCCGCCGCTCCGGCGAGAACATCGCCGCGCTCGAGGTGGAGGCGACGCTCGCCGAGCATCCCGCCGTCAGGCAGGTGGCGATCGTCGCCGCGCCGGACCCGCTGCGCGACGAAGAGGTCCTTGCCTGCATCGTCCTCAACGAGGCCTTTGCGCCAGACCTGCAGACGGCGGCTTCCATGCAGCGGCATTGCCTCGAGCGGCTGTCCTATTTCAAGGCGCCGGGCTATGTCGCCTTCGTCGACGAGCTGCCCGTCACCTCGACGAACAAGGTGCAGAAGGCGCGCCTTGCCGATTTCGCGTCCAACCCCATGGCGAGCAGGCTGTGCTTCGACCTGCGCGAAGGCAAGCGGCGCGGATGACGGCGCGGCAGCCCTATGCCGATGTCGCGCTCGCCGTTCCGGTGACGGTGCCCTACGTGCGCTACTCCGTGCGCAGCGCGCACTGGTGGCTCGCTCGTGCGCTCGATGCCCTGGTGAAGAACTCCGGAATCAAGAAGAGCGACATCGACGGGCTCACGGTGTCGAGCTTCACGCTCTCGCCCGACAGCGCGATCGGGCTCACGCAGCACCTCGGGCTCTCGCCGCGCTGGCTCGACCACATCCCGCTCGGCGGCGCGAGCGGCGTGGTCGCGCTGCGCCGGGCCGCGCGCGCCGTGCAGGCGGGCGACGCCGAGATCGTCGCCTGCCTCGCCGGCGATACGAACCACGTCGACACCTTTCGCCTGACGCTCGCCAACTTCAGCCAGTTCGCGCGCGACGCCGTCTATCCGTACGGCGCCGGCGGCCCGAACGCGAGCTTCGCGTTCCTCACCGCGTACTACATGCGCAAGCACGGCGCGCGGCGCGAGGATTTCGGCAAGCTGTGCGTGGCCCAGCGCGCGAATGCCCTGAAATACGACATTGCCCTCTTCAAGAAACCCCTGTCCCTGGACGAGTACATGGCGGCGCGCCCGATCGCCGAGCCGCTGCACCTCTTCGACTGCGTCATGCCCTGCGCCGGCGCGGATGCTTTCCTGGTCATGAAAGCCGAGAAAGCAAAGGCACTGGCGCTGCGCCACTGCCGCCTGCTCGGCGCGATCGAGCGGCATAACGCGTTCCCGTCCGACGCGATCCAGATGCGCGCGGGCTGGGCGCTCGACCGCGAGGAGCTCTACCGCCAGGCCGGGGCCAAGCCGGGCGACGTGGACTTCGTGCAGACCTACGACGACTACCCGGTGATCTCGTTCCTGCAGATCGAGGACCTCGGCTTCTGCGGCAAGGGCGAGGCGCCGGAGTTCGTGCGCGCGCACACCTTCACGCACGACGGCAGCTTCCCGCTCAATACGAGCGGCGGCCAGCTCTCGGTCGGCCAGGCGGGCGCGGCCGGCGGCTTCCTCGGCATGGTCGAGGCGATCCGCCAGCTCACCGGCGCCGGCGAGGCGCGGCAGGTGAAAGACGCGACCATCGGGCTGGTGAGCGGCTTCGGCATGATCAACTTCGACCGCGGCCTCGGTTCCGGCGCCGCCCTCCTCGCGCGTGGTTGAGCCGCTCGACAGGCCCAGGCGCAAGAACCCGGTGCTGCGCACGCGGCTGCCGACGCTGCCGCCGGCGGGCCGCAGCCGCGTCGCGCTCGGCCTCACCGCCGCGGCCGCGCAGGGACGCTTCGAGCTGCAGCAGTGCGCCGAGTGCGGCAGGGTGCAGTACCCGCCGCGCGAGGCGTGCGAAAACTGCCTTTCGATTCACATGCAGTGGAAGACCCAGGCGACCGGGGCTGAGCTTCTCTCGGAAACCACTCTGCATCACAGCAACGACCTCTTCTTCCGCGAGCGCCTGCCCTGGCGCCTCGGGCTGGCGAAGCTCGACTGCGGGCCCTCGGTCGTTGCCCACCTTCACGCCGACGTGCCGCGCGCCCCGGCGCGCGTGCGCGTCGCCGCCCGCCTCGACCGCGCCGGACAGGCCGTGCTCGTGGCATTGCCCCAGGAGGAGACGCCGAACATGGCCGACGACCGACAGCTCCGAGAATTCACCTGCGACCCGAAGTTCCGCAAGGTGCTCGTCACCGACGCCAAGACGGCGCTCGGTCAATCCCTCGTGAAAGCCTTTGCGGAGGCGAAAGCGGAGATCATCTGGGCCGGCTACTCGGAGCCGTGGAAGAAGTTTCCCGGCTTCGAGGCGCTGGAGAAGCTGCCGCAGGTGACGCTGCTGCCGCTCGACGTGACCGACTCGAAGAGCGTGCGCGAGGTCGCCGCCGAGATCGGCGGCAAGGTGGACATCCTGGTGAACGACGCCGAGCTGCATCGCGCCTACGGCATCGCCAACCGCTCCGGCGTCGAGACGGCGCGCGCCGAGATGGACGTCAACTACTTCGGCCTGCTGCGCCTCGCGCAGGAATTCGGCCCGGCGATGCGCTCGCGCGGCGCCGACGGCCTCGCGAGCGCGGTCGCGTGGGTGAACGTGCTCTCGATCTACGCGCTCGCCAACTTTCCGCCGCACGGCACGTTCTCCGCCTCCAAGGCCGCCGCGCATTCGCTCGCGCAGTGCCTGCGCGCCGAGATGCGGCCGGCGGGCGTGCGCGTGGTGAACGTCTTCCCCGGCCCGATCGACGACGAGTGGAGCCAGCTCCTCCTGCCGCCCAAGCTCGCGCCGCAGGCGCTCGCGCGCGCCGTGGTCGGCGCGCTGCGCGAAGGCATCGAGGACGTCTACCCCGGCGACGTCGCCCAGGAATGGCTCGCGCGCTGGCGCGACAATCCGAAGGCGCTCGAGCGCGAGCTCTCTACATGAACGCCCTTTCGCTCTTCACCGAAAAGCTCGCGGCGGGAAAGATCCGCGTGGTCGACCTGACGCAGACGCTCTCCCCCGACTTCCCGAGCATCTCGCTGCCGCCGGAGATGGGCCAGGCCTGGCCCTTCCGCATCGAGGAAGTCTCGCGCTACGACGAGCGCGGCCCCGCCTGGTACTGGAACAACTTTTCCTGCGGCGAGCACACCGGCACGCACTTCGACGCGCCGATCCACTGGGTCTCGGGCAAGGACCTGCCGCACAACGCCGTGGACACCATCCCGCCGGAGCGCTTCGTCGGCCCGGCGTTCGTTCTCGACTGCAGCGAGGAGTCGAAGAACGATGCGGACTTCCTCCTGACCGTGGAATGGATCAGGCGCTGGGAGAAGAAGCACGGCAGGATCTCCGCGCGCTCCTGGGTGCTGATGCGCACCGACTGGTCCAAGAAATGGGATGAGATGCGCGATCCCTCCCTGTACCAGAACTACGACGAGACCGGGCAGCACACGCCCGGGCCCGACGTCGAGGCGGTCAAGTTCCTCGTGAACGAGCGCGATGTTCTCGGCTTCGGCACCGAGTCGATCGGCACCGACGCCGGGCAGGCCTATCACCTGCGCCCGCCCTATCCCTGCCACACCTTCATGCACGGCGCCGGGCGCTACGGCCTGCAGTGCCTCACCAACCTCGACCAGCTGCCGCCCACCGGCGCGGTGGTGGTCGCGGCGCCGCTCAAGATCCGCCAGGGCAGCGGCAGTCCGCTGCGCGTCCTGGCGCTCGTGGAAAGCCAATGAGCCAATACAAGATCTGGTTCCAGGGTGCGACCGACCGCCAGTTCATGGCGCCCTACATTGCGAAGGTCGAGGCGCACTTCAAGGGCATTCTCGACCCGCAGTTCTCCTTCACCTTCAACACCACGACGCCGCCGGCGACGACGACGCACGCGCTCACCGAGTACCGCGTCGGCTACAACTTCGTGCGCAACGCGATCGAAGCCGAGCGCCAGGGCTACGACGTGGTCGCGGTGACGCATTTCCAGGACCCGGGCCTCGCGGAGGCGAAGTCCGCGGTCGAGATCCCGGTGCTCGGCCTTGGCGAGACCACGCTCCACTTCGCCTGCACGCTCGGCCGCAAGCTCGGCCTGGTGACGATCAATCCCGCGTTCATCCCCTGGCACGAGGACCAGATCGTGAAATACGG
>Ga0070741_10004880_pt1 | contig 30719 bp, 28 predicted proteins | sample Coa_R1_4_FD_66440 | JGI IMG/M metagenome (GOLD analysis project Ga0070741, IMG submission 66440) | Surface soil microbial communities from Centralia Pennsylvania, which are recovering from an underground coalmine fire - Coalmine... | ecosystem: Environmental > Terrestrial > Soil > Unclassified ... | reverse complement strand
CGTCGAAATAGGCGACTAATTCTTCTTGCAGGTCTTCACAGATCATATGCGTCCACAATATCTTTGAGTCCGTCTTTGAGGCTCTGGGTCGCACGAAAGACAAGGCTTTTGACGGCTTTCTCCGTCACTCCGAGCACCTCTGCTACCTCTTGGTACGACAGACCCTCAAGCCGGCTCAGGGTTAAGGCGGTCCGTTGAGTCTCTGGGAGCCGCCGTAAAATTTTCGTTATTCTTGCTGACGCTTGTTTCGCCGCAAGAACATCTTCTCCTTTGCTGGGGTGAGTATCGGGAAGTTCTCGTCCCCGTTCCTCTCCGTCACTGTCTTCTTGGGGACTGATCGACTCCACAGTGACACGATACTCCCCTTTGCGAACCTCGTTCAAGCAGTGGTTATGAGCAATCTTAAACAACCACGTCGAGAATTTGGCCTTGGGCTCATAGCGTTGTTGCCAACGGTAAACTTGTAAAAAGACCTCCTGGGTAATTTCTTCGGCCCGTGCACGGTTCCCGAGAAAGTGAAAGGCAAAATTGACCACCGACGGCGTATACTTTTGAAAGAGTTGCTGGAACGCATCCTGATTACCCTGCTGGAAGCGCAGCATCAACTGTACATCGGGGTCGTCGTGTGGGGCAATCTGCTCTCTCTGTTCCATTCAACACTCGTGGGGGCAAAAAGTCTCGCGTGAGCTAGGAGTTGTGCCGATGGGTGGGGCGACCTTTGGCGTTGTTCGCCACACCATACCGAGGACAATATGAAAAATGAAGGGACCCTGTAAAAGAGGGGGATTGTCACAACTATGGACGGACGGTAGGGACTGTACAGGAGAAAAACAACCGATATGCAACCATTGTTTGAAGAGTCACTGGAAGATCACCTGAGCCGCGTCGAACGTTACATGCGTGGCTTCGAGCTGTTACGTTTTCCACGTGAACAGAGTTCGTTACGAACTGAGCTGGCGGCGTTTATCCGCGGACACGCGATGGCAGTGGTCGATCAGTGGATTCAGTTAATTGCCCCTGTTATGTCACTCCCAATCGAACGAATTCCGGAAACTCAACAAAACCAACACGACGCGCTCCTGCGCTGGGCGCGGCACATTGAGGACCCCAACGACATTGAAACCTATGTCTACCTGCGTGAACATGCGCGCCACGGGTTTATTTCCCATTCGCCGCCGTCACGATTCCTCTCTGGTCAGATGAAAATCCGCGATTTGCTCGTGGAACGATTGCGGGAGACCTACGTGAAAGATCGTAAGCGTCTCGTTGAGTTGCTCAACCTGCTCAACCAGGAGTTCTCTGAACGGATGTTGCACATCACCGACTTTTTTGTCGAAGCACGAGAAGAAGCCCTGCGTGAGGAAGAGGAAAGTCATCGTAAGGCCGTTGATAATTCTCCGGCCCCAATTTTCAGCCTCAATTGCCACGACGGAACAATTCTTCGCGCCAACCGTGAGGCCGAGAAGGTCACCGGATTCTCGCGTGAGCAATTAGAAGGACGATCTATCTGGGAGTTACATCCTCCTGATGAACGAGAAGAAGTACGTCAACTCTGCCTGCACACTAACAGTCATGGCTACCTCAGTCGCGAGAACCTCCGTATGTTGCGGAAGGACGACGGGGTCGTGCCGGTGTCGGTGTACTTCGGCTGCATCGAACATCGCGGACGAAAAACTATCCAGGGAATCTATCTTGATATGACAGAGCCTAAACGCCTGGAGAGTCAGCTCATCCAATCAGAAAAAATGGCGGCCATTGGTCAGCTTGCCGCCGGCATTGCGCATGAGTTACGCAATCCGCTGGGTATTATCATGAACGCGCTCTACGATCTTAGCGAGATCATCGACACCGATAACCCTGAAGTACATGAAGATCTCAAGATTGCCAAGGATGAGATCGTTCGTGCGCAGGACATTATCAAGAACCTCTTAGAGTTTTCGCGCGAGAGCCGCGCCGAGATGGAAGAGGTCAATTTGAATGATCTTTTGCGCAAAACCCTGCAGCTCATGGGCAAGTATCTGCAAACCAATCATGTGAAAGTGATTACCGCATTCGGCAAGATCGGCTCCTGCACGGCCAATCAAAATGCCTTACGACAAGTTTTTTTGAACCTGATCACCAACGCTGTGCAGGCAATGCCGCAGGGTGGAGAATTACGTATTCGCACACAGCGTGATACCGACAACCGTGTCATTCTAGCGTTCCAAGATACGGGGGTTGGCATCGCCGAAGAGCATGTCCATCGCATTTTTGATCCCTTTTTTACTACTAAAGACCCTGGTCAGGGAACTGGTCTAGGCTTGTCGGTCGTTCACTCGGTGCTGAAACGCTACAACGGCAACATCACGGTGCAGAGTAAAATTGGCGAAGGGTCAACCTTTCTGATCGAGTTGCCGTGCCCTTGCGCAAATGAGAAACGTCGCAAAGAGAAGCGGGTGAGCGAGGCCCGCATCTGACGCTGCCAGAGGAGGTGCACGATGTCCGCGCGTGTCCTACTGGTTGACGATGAGATCAACATGGCGAAGACGCAGGCGAAGATCCTGCAACGCAAGGGCTACGTTGTCGAAACTGCGGGGAACGGGCGCGAGGCGCTGCGCGCGCTTGATGAGACGCCCTTTGATGTCGTCATTACTGACCTCAAAATGCCGACGATGGATGGGATGCAACTGTTACGCGAGATGAACGTTAAGGAACGCGGCTGTGCGGTGATCGTCCTCACCGGGCACGGCACGATCGAAAGCGCAGTGGAAGCCATGCAACAGGGGGCAGCCGACTACTTAACCAAACCGTGCAATCCGGAGGAATTGCTGCTCAAAGTCGATAAATTATTAGAGACGAAACGGTTACGAGAAGAAGTCGAGCAACTCCGGCGCGAGATGCGCGCCTTCAAGAAATTTGGCGAGCTGATCGGCCAAAGTCCGGGCATGCGGAACATCTACCTCCTGATTGCCGCCGTCAGTCAGAACAAAAGTACGGTGTTAGTAACTGGTGAGAGTGGCACCGGAAAAGAGTTAGTCGCCCGCACGATTCATCGCCAAGGTCCGTGGGCCGATCGCCCCTTTGTCGCGATTAATTGCGGGGCCATGTCTGAGACGTTGCTTGATAGCCAACTCTTCGGGCATCGGCGCGGGGCGTTTACCGGCGCCATTGCCGACCACAACGGCGTCTTCCAAACCGCCAACGGCGGGACGCTTTTCCTTGACGAAATCTCCGAAATTCCCCTCTCTTTGCAGGTGAAATTTTTGCGGGCGATTCAAGAGAAGGAAGTTACGCCGCTCGGGTCGAGCCGGCCGGTCAAAGTGGACGTCCGCATCATTGCGGCCAGCAATCGCGATTTAGAGGACGCGGTACGCAAAGGAACGTTTCGCGAGGATCTCTTCTATCGCCTGAACGTTGTGCCGATTCACCTGCCGCCGTTGCGTGAGCGACGCGAAGACATCCCGCTGTTGATTGAACACTTTGTGAATACTTTCAGTACCGAGTACAAAGTCGAACCGAAAAAAGTCGCCCCCGAAGCAATGGAGAAGCTCAACGCCTACTCGTGGCCGGGGAACATTCGTGAACTGCAAAACATGATTGAACGCATGTTTGCCCTTTCGCGCAGTAGCGAGATTACCCTTGCCGACCTTCCCGGGTCCATTACCGGCTTTGAGGAAAAGCCGCTGCAATTTTATGATCGCGTAGACTTGCCTACCCTCGAAGAGATGGAACGATCACTCATCTTCGCCGCCTTACGAAAAAGTCACGGCAACAAGAATGAGGCTGCGCGACTCCTCGCCATCGATCGCCAACGGCTGTATCGCAAGATCGAGAAGTATGGGGCGGAAGGCGTGACGCACTAAGGCAAATTAAGAACGAAGAGTGAGGGGTTAGGAATGAAGAACGGAAAAACGGCAAGAGAGTCGTTCCTCCCGTTCTCCTTTTTTTTAATTCTTAATTTTGCATTCTTCATTCTTAATTTGCTTTCTGACTACTAACTACTTTCTTCACGGACTACTGTATTCCGTGTTTCTTGAGGGCGGGACGCCCGGCACCCCTCTTTCCCTTGACAAACTCCTGAGACTGAGCAGACAATAACAACTCTTAAGGGGAGAGCACCCGGAGTGTCTCCCACTTACACGAAGGAGGGTTTACGATGCGCGTCATTTCAGCAGATTCTCACATGATGGAACCACCGGACTTGTGGAAGGAGCGGCTCGACAACAAATATAAGGATCGTGCTCCGAAAGTAATCCGAGATTTCGAAGGCAAGAAAGGCTATTTCTTCGTCGTCGAAGGAATTCGGCCCTTTCCCGTTGCCGGCGGGTTTTCTGCCGGCAATAAGCCGGAAGACATGCCCAAAGCCTGGGAGAAGGGGTACGAGGGCGCGCGGCCAAGTGGCTGGGATCCGGTCGAACGCCTCAAAGATCAGGATATTGACGGCGTCGAAGCCGAAGTGCTGTACACGACCCTCGGCATGTCGCTCTTTGGACTTGATGATGCCGGTTTTCAGCAGGCGTGTTTTGGCGCGTATAACGATTGGGTGTCGGAATTTTGTAGTCACAGCCCCAAGCGGCTCTTCGGCATTGCGCTGATCTCACTCGAAGATATTCAGGCCGGGGTGAAAGAGTTGGAGCGCTGTGCGAAGAAGGGACTGCGTGGGGCGATGATCTGGGGCTCTCCGCCGCGAGAACACCCGTACAGCAGCGACGAGTATGATCCGTTCTGGGCGGCGGCGCAGGATCTACACATGCCGATCAGTCTGCACGTCGTCACCAGCAAAAAAGGCAATCAAGAGCGCAAAGCGATCGCCGGTGAAGAGAAGCCACGCCGTCGCCGGCAGACGGGGACGGAAGTCGGCTACATGAAGTTGATCCACGAAGTGCAGCAGTCGATTACTGACATCATCTTTGGCGGGGTGCTCGAGCGTTTTCCGAAGCTCATCATCGTGTCGGCCGAGAATGACACCGGCTGGTTACCTCACTACATGTATCGTGCAGACCACGCGTGGGAGAAGTTCCGCTTCTTCAACAAAGCGCCGCTGCCGATGGCGCCGAGCGAATACATCAAGCGTAATCTCTACGCCACCTTCCAGGACGACCCGATCGGTCCGTCGACGTGGGAGTATTTCGGCGAGAATAACTACATGTGGGCGTCAGATTTTCCGCACACCGACTCCACGTGGCCGAATTCACTCGAAGTGATCAAGAAAGACTTCGCCAAAGTGCCGGCGGAAGTGACGCAGAAAATTGTCTTCGACAACGCCGTGAGACTCTATCGCATGGAGTAAGGACCGCGACTGTAGGGGCACGGTACGCCGTGCCTCGATATTTTTACGATACGCCCCTGACAACGCCTTCGCCTCTTGCAAGCCTCAGGCACGAGACAAAAAAGGCGGCCACGGCGGGCCGCCCGTACTTTCTCGTCAATTGGAATCCCCAGGTGTCCCTCTCCCGCCCGCGATCCCAACCATGAAGGCAATCACTTCCCCGTCCTCCAAGGTGTCGTTGATACTGATGCGTTGCCCTTTGGAGTCGAGAAAGAGCGTGCCTTTGTTGTTGAGGTCTTTGGTTTCTGGGTCAATTAGGAGTGCTTCCATTAGTGGGCCGTACTTTTGTGTCAGTTTGTGCGCCAGCTCGGAGACGAGCGGTTGTTGCAATTGAATTGTTTCTTCAGTAAGTCTGGTGATCTCACGGAACCGTGCGGTATATTCGGCGCGGATGGTAATCATCGGCAACTTCCTTTGCTACAAGGTAATATGCGTGTTTCGTGGCGCGTATTGCGTGTGATACTCTCAACCTCACGTATCACGCTTCACGCAATACGTTCCACATTCCTGGTCACTTCGCCGTCTTCTCAATTCCAGTCGCAACAGAAACTGATGCCGAACGTCTGCCCTGATCTTCAACCAGGACTTTTTCCTTGGCGAGCACTTCAGCAATATCTTCCATTCCCAGTTCTTCCAGCTTGCTGCGTGTCTGCAAGCCGCTCTGCTTATCCCACCCACGCCATTCGTAGTATTCATCAAGAACGGTATCGAACACGTCCGCGGCCACTTTTCCCTGCCAGGGCCCTTCCGGACACGGTTCGTACATCCAGCGCTCACAAATAGTGTCATGCTCGCGGCGCATGCCGAGCCGGGAGTTAAAGGCCTTCTCCAGGTTGCAGATGCGCTCGCCGTCCAGCATTCGTTCTTCTTTCGTCTTGTGAATGCCGGTTACCGCCGTATAGGCCTCACCGTAGTAACTTTCCGGCGCATACCCCAACACGTCTAACAGCCAGTGGAAGATGCACACCCCGTACGAGTTGATCAGCGCGACCTGATTCTCGATGATGTGCGTGCACGCGCCCTTGAGAAAAGGCGTCTTGAGGTCGGCCGCCTCGGGACGGCCGAAATACGCCATTGATAAGTCTTTGCGCTGGAACTTCTCGATAAGTCCAATCCCTTTAAGATGGTCAGCGCCACGCGACGCGACTGCCATGTTGTTCATCCACGTCGGAAAGGCACGCAGTTCCTCAGTAAAGCTCGCGCCACCTTTGCCGTACATGGCGTATTTCATGAAATTCTCGCCCTTCTTTTCCGACAGAGCTAACGCGCCGTAGTAGACGCCGTCACGGAACATGCGGCCGAAGAGCGTGGTCTGATGGGCGACACCCAGGACGATCTCTTCGATCACGTCCATATTGCCCCACTCTAAGTTGATCGGCTTGCCGAACAGCTCTTCAATATCACGCCCAGAGATCAATTCGCGCTGTGCAAGCTCCTGGATGAAACTGATCGAGCAGCTCAGGTCCTGATTATCGAGCGCATAATCGTTGGTGACTTTGCCCCAGTGAGCGACATCTGCCCAATCGCGCAAGTCTAACGCTCCGGCACCACTCCCAGTTGTGAGATATTCGGGATGACGGAACTCTTCGCCGATATATTGCCGCGCCCGTGGCGATTCGTTCCCTTCAATTTTGTAACGGCCATCGCAGGCAACAAAGCAATCAGAAGAACAGACCTCGGAATACTTATGAAACTTCTTGACCCATTTGTCAGACTGCACTTCGTCGCCGCGGAACAGGGTCCCCTGGTTGTTGCGCCAAAAGTTGCCGCCGATCCGCTGGTACATCTCGATCGCACCCAGCGTACCCCGCCGCTTAAAGCCGTAGCCGGCTTCATTGGAGTCGATCTTCTTACGAAAACCGTCGGCCCAGCGCAGCAGCCCTTGCGGGTCCGCAACTTTAATCCCTTTGTTGCCCTGCACGGCAATGGCTTTCAGATTTTTTGACCCCATGACACAACCGCCGCCACCACGGGCGTAAATGCGCCAGCCGTCGGACACAACACCGGACATTCCGACCAGGTTCTCCCCGCCCGGCCCGATCGTCAGTGTGTGTACCTCAGAGGGATAATCGCCGAGCTCTTTCCTGAGTAGCGCATGCGTATCGGAGGTCGTCTTTCCCCAGATGTGCGAAGCGTCACAGATAGTTACTTCTTCATTGCAGATATGGAGGTAGACAGGTTTCGGTGCTTTTCCTGTCACCGCGATGTAGTCATAGCCGGTGAAGCGCACCATGTAGGGAAACTTTCCGCCTCCGGCGGAGTCGGCAAAGTGGCCATACTCTGGGCTCTTAAACGTAATACGGCCCTTGACGCCAATCCCCGCGCCAGTGCCGGCGATCGGGCCGACGCCAAAGATGAAGATGTTATCCGGCCCGCGCGGATCACTCATAATGTCATGGCGCTGGAAATGCTCCCACAAAATCCAGTCATTGATACCCGAGCCGCCAACCCAGCGTTCAAACAAAGAGTGTGGGATAGTCTCAGTGCGGATGCTTCCGGTCGTTAAATCTACGCGTAGTAATTTGGCTTGCATGGTTGTCTCCTTCGTTAGTAACGAGTGCTGAGTAATGGGTGATGAGGAAGTACCCTCTATCTCGTTACTCATCAGTCGGTGCTCATTACCGCGTTTACGCCGCCGTACTCACCTTTCCTGCCAGCATCGCATCACCGAGTCCCAGCTCTTTCTGTTCCTGGGCCGGCTTGCGCAGAATCGCGCTATAGTTTGTTTTCGTTTCGTAAAACAGGACCGGGAAACGCGGATACTGTTTTCCCTGGTTGAGATTATCTGGCCGGGTGGAACAGGCTTTGACACAAGCCGGATCGCCACCGCACAGATCACACTTGAGCACTTCGCCAGTCGGCGCAATGAAGACCACATCAAATGGGCAGGCAGGCACGCATTCCATACACTGAATACACTTGCTTTGGTCGATCAACGCGGCCAAGGTCACAGGATCGTAATAGAAGGCATCGGTCGGGCAGACTTCCGCGCACGGCGGCGGGTTGCCGCAGTGGTGGCAAATGGCAGTGACAAAACCGAAACCATCTTTGTTGACTCGCGTTGTCACTTGCGGGTTGTGTTCGATTTTGATGCGGGAATAAGCGGGATTAAGTTCCCCATCGGGTGAGTGAATCAGCGAACAAGCAACTTCACAGACTTTGCAGTCAGTGCAGAGATTCTGCAAGGCAAAGAGCTTTTTATCGACATTGGGGATGGCTTCCTCCGCCTTGAACCACAACTGGCCGTTGGCCAATTCTTTTTGGGTTTGCATCTCGTGGCCCCTCCTTACAACTCCCCCTAAGCTAATCCCGTTCGCGGTTGCCTGTCAAGGAAAAAGGACGTATGAAAGGAGCCGTCTTCGCGGAGGCCAATGTCTCTGCAAAGGAGGGAATTTTGATGGGAAAACAGGAAATCTTGACCCACCCTTCATTGGGCAAGCTGCCCGCACGGAAAGTGTTAGACTGTATCTTCGCCATTGCCCCAGAAGGCAACATCTTGCATTACCATCTTGAGCAGGTCACAAAGGCTGATCTCCCGGGTGGGAAAGATGGGGTGATGTACACGCTGACCGACAAAGCTCCGAATGATGACCGTAAACGCTGCCAGATTATTCCACCGTTTGTGAAAGAGTTCGGGACGGTTGCGTGAAACGTGATGCGTAATTCGTGTTACGTATTGCGTGATGTAGGTTACATACCCATTTTCAAGTATCACGTATCACGTTCCACGGATCACGTGACAATACCACAGGAAGTGAGATATGGAAGCAAAGGCCCTCTCCCCCCAAGAAGTTCGCGACCTGCTCAGTACCAACGACAATACCGTGTATATTGATGTTCGCACGGTCGCGGAATTCGCCGCGGGCCATCCGCGCGGCAAAGTCGTCAACATTCCGATTGTCTTTCATCATCCCACGACGAAGGAGATTTACCCGAATAATAGCTTCCTCGAGGTCGTCTCCTCGCTGTACGCTAAAGACGCATCGCTCATCGTCGGTGGTGATGACGGAGAGCGCACGCAGCAAGCTGCTCGTCGATTGCAAGAAGCCGGCTACACAAATGTGAGCGTTATGCAGGAAGGATTGAGTGGTTGGCGCGCGCAGAAGTTCCCGACTACAACTGATAATCGCGACGGCATTAGCTATTCGTCGCTGCTCACGCCAGTGAAACGCAAAGGGAAGAAGCAAAAAGCCGCGGCGCACGCGTAGGGCCGGGGGTTCTCACCCGACTTTCATCATTCCCTCTCCCTCCGGGAGAGGGCTAGGGTGAGGGGACAAATAGTGAATACCATTCCTCTTCCCTCATCCTGACCTTCTCCCTTTGGGAGAAGGAACCTATTGTCACCTTTGCATAACAAGTGCTGAACAGCTACTTTGCCCTCATCTCCTTCGCCATCCCTAGATACCGATCCTTATCCGCCGCTGTCGCTGGTTTGTATCGCAGGTCTCCTTCAGTACCCAACTCACGGGTCCAGCCGGCAAACTCCAACAATATCCCGTCAGGGTCGAAGAAATAAATTGAACGGACAAAGGTGCCCTCGTTAATCTCGCGACTGACCTGCTGAGGAGTGTCGTCGTGGTTGATCACTTCTGTAACCTCGACACCTTTGGCACGGAGCTTGTCACGGTATTCTTCAATTCGTTCGTGTGGGACATCGAACGCAATGTGATTCATCGAACCGTGGGCGGTCACGATTGAGCCCTGGCCCACATTTTTCGCGGGAGACGCGATACCCGGTGCCGCTTCGGGCGCATTGGGGAACCAGAAAAAAGCTAAGCCGTCACCCTTGCCAATATCGAAGAAGAAATGTTGGCCCATGCCGTTCGGCAATTCGATCGTCTTCGTCATTGGCATGCCCAAGGTGTTCGTATAGAAATCGACCGTCCGCGCCATGTCTTTGCAGACCAACGCAAGATGGTTCACGCCTCGCAGTTCAAACTCTTTGTTTTTTCGTTGTGTCACGGGCCTTTCCCTCCTTCGATTAAATGACGATATTGTTCTTCTACTCCCTTTTTTTGGGTGGGAGCAAGTGACTCTTAGCGCCGCAACCGCTGCGGCGACAAGCGTTCAGCCGCAACACCCAGAGAAGCAAGGACTGGAGGCACAGGGTGCCCAAGGAGAATTGCACTACAGGCCTGGCCCATGCCAGCGGCGGTCTGAATTCCATATCCACCTTGACCGGCAACCCAGAAGAATTCAGGAACGCCAGCATCAAAGCCGCCGACCAGTTCACCGTCGGGAACGAAAGAGCGCAGCCCTGCCCAAGTGCGAGTCGGTCGTCTGATTGTCATCGTCGTCGCTTCTTCAATACGCGCGATACCAGTGGCAATATCAATCTCTTCAGGACGCACATCATGCGGAACCATTGGATCCACATTCGCCGGGGAGCCTAGTAACATCCCGGCTTCCGGCTTGAAATAGAACGTCTCATCGGCCGCAACGACGACTGGCCATGAACCAACGCTCTTGTCGTGGGCTGGTGGGGCGAAGATAAATGCGCTACGCCGTTTTGGCACAAGGCCGACAGGAGGAGCGCCTGCGAGTTTGGCAATAACGTCGCACCACGCGCCTGCTGCATTCACGACGGTTGTTGCTTCAAACGTACCATTGCTGGTATCGATTCGCCAAAGTTTGTCACCACGCGTGAGCGCAGTCACTTCTGCTGACACGATCAGCTTCCCACCGTGCTGACGAATCCCTTTAAGAAAGCCGTGATGCAGTGCATTAACGTCAATGTCGGTGGGATCAGCTTCAAACGTTGCTCCGGCGAGGTGGTCGGCACGAAGCACCGGTACTCGTTCTCGCGCCGCAGACGGAGAGAGACGCTCAACTTTCGATCCGACTTGCCGCGCGATGGCATACGCTTCGTCGAGATGGGATTGCTGACCTTTTGTTGCGATCATAAGCATCCCCCGAGGAGTAAGAATAGGAGTTTCCGTAAAGCCAGCGGGCGGTGTTTCGTAGAAGGTACGACTTCCGACGGTCAGGGCGCGTACGAGCGGCGGGCCGTAGGTCTCGATAAACATTGCCGCCGAACGACCGGTGGTGTGGTACCCAGGTTGAGGCTCACGCTCAAGGATGAGCACTGATTCGTGTTGAGACAACCAATAACCAACCGACGTTCCAGCAATACCCGCACCGATAACGGCGAAACGGTAGACCATAACAATTCTTCCTCCATTTGCGCACCCGCATGACGGGTGCCAAACACTATTGTCGATGCTCTTCCTTTCCTAGTCGATTGAGTTAAATGGTAAAGGAGTGACTCTTATGGAACAAGCTATCGTTCACGATATTGTTAGCCACTTGCGCAATTGTCTCCCAGACATGAGTGCACTCGTGCAACAGCTTGCGGCGATAGAGTCTCCCTCAACCGTCCCGGAATCGCACCTCCCTATTTTTGCGCGCCTCAGCGAGGCATTTGCTCACTTCAATTACACCACACATTGTATCCCTGGGCGGCAGAGTGGTGGACATCTGTTTGCCTGGCCACAAAACAGACGCCGGCACCAGCCAGTGCAGGTCTTGCTGGGTCACAGTGACACCGTTTGGCCGCTTGGTACCTTGAAAGATATGCCACTAGAGATCGGCGAAGGTATTATTCGCGGTCCTGGAGTGTACGACATGAAAGCTGGTCTGGTGCAGATGCTTTATGCTTTGGAAGCACTCCATGCGCTCCACCTTGAACCAACTGTGACCCCTATCGTGTTTATTAACTCCGACGAAGAGATTGGCAGCAGAGAGTCTACACCGCATATTCGCCGTCTTGCCCGCATCGCTGATCGTGCATTGGTCTTGGAGCCATCGCTAGGGGTCGACGGCAAACTGAAAATTGCCCGCAAAGGTGTGGGCAGTTTCACGGTTGTCGTCAAAGGCAGAGCCGCGCATGCCGGCTTGAATCCAGAAACCGGAGCCAGCGCGATTCTTGAGTTATCGTTCGTGATTCAGAAACTTTTTGCCCTGAATGACCCGCAAAAAGGCATTACGGTGAACGTCGGCGTAATCGACGGTGGAGTACGGCCGAATGTCGTCGCCCCAGAAAGTCGCGCCCAGGTCGATGTCCGCGTGCAGACCCGTGCAGACGCCCATGATATTGAAAAACGCATCCGCACACTCCGGCCAACAACACCAGGAGTGACACTCGAAATTACCGGACAGATGCGCCGTCAACCGATGGAACAAACACCGCAGAATCGAGCACTGTTGGAAGTGGCGAAAAAAGTAGGGCGAGAAATACATGTCGATGTGGACGCAGGAGCTGCCGGTGGCGCATCAGACGGAAACACCACCAGTCTGTTTACTGCGACACTAGATGGACTGGGTGCCGTTGGCGACGGTGCGCATGCCCGTCATGAATTTATGTATGTTGACAAGATGGTCGAGCGGAGTGCGTTACTGGCACTTCTGTTGCTCACCCCGCCACTTTTTGTGTCACCGTGAGTATTGGAGAATTATCTCTGACTTTTGACTGCCCCGTCAGTGAAGCTGCTCTTCCTTCACGATACACACTTTTTCGGCGAAATCTTCAAAGAAATACCCCGAGCCGCCTTCGCTCACCACTTGCAGCAGCTTTGCGCCGTCTTTCACACGAATGCCCCCAAGCACGTGAACGCCCCGTGCAAAGAACGTCGGCGGCCACGGACTTGCCGTCGGCCCGGCCATAATCACACGGCGTGCATTACGCGCCGCATCGAGCAGTTCATCAAGACCGCCTTCCACCAAAGTGGAACCAGTCATAATGACGACGCTCGCTTTCGACAGGGTCTCTCCTGCCTGTTCAGGAGCACACCAGAATGATCGCTCGTCTGCTTTGAGGGCTTGGGGACGTTTATCAATGACCCAAAGGTCGGAAATTTTACCCTTGAGCTTCTTAATGAACGGCACGAACCCGCCAACCATTGCTACACGATCGTCCGGACGCACCTCAGCGGCATCGAGCGCATCAACACCAACGAGCAGTTTGCCACCGCACACACCGTGACGTTCCATCGCCAGGGCCGACAGGGCATTGAGAACAGCAACGCCAACCGAGCGTCGTAACGGCACGGGTGAACAGGCGTACTCCGCGAGTTTCCACGCGGCTTGCCCAGCCATACGGCCCGCCGGCGGGGCTGAAGCCGCAGATTTCGGGCAGCACACGGTGTCATTGAGATCACGAGGCGTAAACGCGATACCCACATGTCCATTCGATAATCCCGCCGCGGTATAAAAAACGCCGATGCGAACATCTGCGACCGTAAGCGGCTCATTGGGCAATTTCTCTTGCAGGTCGTGCAACCATATTTCGCTGATGTCTTGCATAAATACCTCTGCATGACTTTTTCATAACCGACTGCATTGAGACAAGTCCGCTTGCTCTTCTGTTCATCCGGCTTGGATGCCCGCACTCAGAAGAAGAAACCTGGTAAACACGGTTGAAGGAAGTCTCTCAGGTAGAGTATGGTGCGGTGCCTAGAATAGTCAATCACTTTTGGTGTGTCAGTGTACTGACCTTCACAGGAGGACACGATGCAACGCAGCCAGCAGCGCATTCTCACCACACACACCGGCAGTCTCCCACGGCCACGTCCGCTCTTGGACCTGTTGATTCGCCAAGAGCGCGGGGAACATATCGACAAAGGGGAATTCGACCGTCAGATCGAAGAGGCGGTGAAAGGCGTGATCGATAAGCAACTCGCCGCCGGGATTGATATCGGCAATGACGGTGAGCAGCCGCGGTCTGGTTTTGCGGGCTACGTTACTCAGCGCATGACAGGGTTTGGCGGTGGGGCCGCGCGACCACCGTGGCGTGACTTCGTCGACTTTCCCGACTTTGCCGAGCTCTGGCAAAAACGGATGGCGCACCTGACGATTGCCGCCACGTTCACTACACCCCAAGCCGTTGCAGAAATCGAATACACTGACCCCAGCGCCGCAACCCAGGAATGTGACCTCTTTCTCCGCTGCGCCCAGACCCATCCACAACAATTCACCGATCGATTTATGACTGCCGTCTCACCTGGTATGGTCGCCACCTACCTGCTCAATGCCTATTACGACTCACATGAGAACTATGTCTTAGCCGTGGCCAAGCAACTAAAGAAGGAATACGAACTGATCCACGCCAAAGGGTTGATCTTACAAATCGATGCACCAGACCTGGCCTGCGATCATGCCTGGTTTTTTCACCATCTGTCCCTCCAGGAATTTCAGAAGATCGTGGAGTCTAATGTCGCCGCGATCAATGTGGCAACCGAGAACATTCCCGCTGATCGTATTCGCTTGCACGTCTGTTGGGCGAACCTGGAGTCACCGCATGTGCATGATATCGCCCTGGAAAAGATTTTACCGATTCTCTATCAGGCGAAGGTCGGGGCGCTGTCGATCGAACTGGCCAATCCACGCCATCAGCACGAATACGCCGTGTTCAAGCAATATCCCCTGCCGAACTCGATGATCGTGATTCCCGGAGTTATTGATCCCAAGACGAATTACGTCGAGCACCCACAAGTCGTGGCCAATCGCATTCTGCAGATAGTAGACGCAGTCGGCGATCGCAGCCGCGTCATTGCGGGCGTCGACTGCGGGTTCAGCACCGTCGCCGGCTTAGAAGTGGTTGCAGAAAGCGTGGTCTGGGCAAAGCTGCGCACCCTGCGTGAAGGAGCGGACCTCGCCAGCGCGAAGCTGTGGGGATGATCCCAACGTAGGCGGAAGAAGTACGATGCTTGCGGCATAGGGCAGCCAATCACTCCACTACAGAAGGGACAGGTACGTAGGTTGCCTGCCGGTTGCGCACCGTGGCGCTGAGCAGAAAAAACGCTCCCAGAAGTATCACTCCCAATACGCCGCACAGTCCCCAGAGGGTAAGATACCCGTAGCGCCCGTATACCCAATTGCCGCCAACGGGTGCCAGAACAAAAGCGACCGAGAATGCGGCACTGAACAGGCCCATGTACTGGCCACGATTTTCTACCGGACTACGTCGCGCCACAAAGCTCTCTAACAGCGGCGTTGTGAGCATCTCGCCGCAGGTCCACACCAGTACAGTCACTGCTAGAGTGGCAGGGGTCGTCCCTAATGGCAACAGCGCAAACCCGGCGCACAGGAGCAATGCCCCTACGCCGATGACCCGTAACGTGTCAAAGCGCTCGGCCATATGCAGGACGGGCATCTGGAATACTACGATCACTAACGTATTCAAAGTGAAGACAAAACCAATTGTGAAGGAGGGGAAATGGTGTACGTCCGCCAACGTCAATGGATACGCACCGAACAACTGGAAGAGCACGATGATTAAAAGTGAAGTGAGGACGAGAGTGGCCAAAAATACCCTATCGTGCCATGGAGATTGAGGAGCCGCGCCGACTGCTACTGTGGAGGAATCGGGTTGTTGTAGTGAAGGCACCTGACGCGAGATTGGTGGGAGCAAAACCCATAAGAGACCCGCCGCCAATAAGCCAATACTCGCTTCGATCACAAAGAGCCAGCGGTACGACCATGCAACTAGGAAACCGCCGAGGGCTGGTCCAATGGACATGCCAAGATTCGTGCTCAGGCGTCGTAGACCGAACGCCCGGACGTGCACATGAGGCGGGCTCAGCTCTGCGAGCGCCGCGCCGTTGGCCGGGCGCATACTTTCGGCGGCAATACTCCAGAGTATAACAACAACCACGATGGCCGAGGGCGAGTGCATCGCGCTGAGTCCTACCAAGGCAATCGTTGCGAGGAATAAACTTACCACCTGCGCCATTATCGAACCAATGCGATCACTGAGCCACCCGCCGACATACGATCCAATAATGGCACCAACACCATAGAGACTGAGTACTCCGCCAGCCTCCTGCACAGAAAATCCTTGCTGTTGGGTCAAGTATAAGGTCAGAAAGGGCAACACCATCGTGCCACTGCGCTGGACGAAGGTGACCAGACACAAGAGCCATACTTCCCGTGGCAGGCCGGTAAACAGTTGGCTGTAGAATTTCCACATGCGACGGCTTACGGCGTGAGCGTATTACGCTCATACTCGGCATATGCCCACGTAGAAAAGCGGAGACTCAGTGTCACTTGTACCTTGTCACATTGAAGGTGAGAGGTTGTCATTGCGGGCAACGCGAAGCAATCTTGGTGGGGGACAATACGTTGACGAGATTGCTTCGTCGCTCCGCTCCCCGCAATGACCCTTCACAAGCATTGCGATAAACTACTACTGACTACGTGATAGGTCTTACGGCGCCACAACCGGACCAAGTTCTTTCAGTCGCGGGTAGACCTCTTTGGCGAACAGCTTCATACCTTTTACTGTTTCATCGTGTTCAAGGAATCCTGCTTGACCCATAATCAGCAGGTGACCAAACCCGCCCACGTGCCTGTACATCTTCACAATCTGTTTATAGACCGAGTCGGGATTGCCGGCGAACACCAGGCCATGCTCCATAAATGATTCCAGCGAGGGGTTCTGGAAAAGCTTAAAGATCCCCGCGCCGGTACCAGAGGCGCCTTTCATCATGTTCACCGTCGTTGCGGTCGGGTGATAGCCGGGCGGGTTAGTAAACTGCGGCGGGACTTTATTCGATTCGACATACCACATCAGTTTGCGCGCCCCGGCATAACCTTCCTCGTCGGTCTCGCCAGTGTAGATGAGCGCCGCGTAGGCAAAGCGATCCAACGCAGGAGCCGGTAAACCAAGCTCAGCCCGGCGTCCACGGTAAGTATCAATCACTGCCTTCGTTCCGTCAAATCCAGTCAAAAAGCTGGCAACCACATAGCCTTTCTCCGCCACCTGGCGCGCGCTGGAAGGTGTGACCGAAGTAATCCACACTGGCGGATGTGGCTGTTGATACGGTCGCGGCCAGATATTCACTTGCCGGTGATGAAAATACTTTCCTTCCCAATTGAACGGCCCGTCGTGTGAGGTCCAGGCTTTGAGGATGAGATCATGCGCTTCCCAGAAGCGGTCCATCATATGAGTTGGGCGGTGGTTCCCGGCAGACATTTCATACGGCACGCCACGCACGAATCCGACCTCAAGGCGACCACGCGAATAAACATCAACCATTGCCATCTCTTCAGCCACGCGCACCGGCTCACGGCGATTGGCGATCGGATTGCCAAGAATCAACAGGCGCGCCTTTTTCGTCTCACGCGCGAGAATACCCATGATAATCGGCCCGGCAGGATTGAGGTTGGTTGCAGTTTGATGATGCTCGTTGACCATGATCTCCAGACCGAGATCTTCGGCAATCACCCATTCGTCGATGTAGCGATGATAGAGATCCGCGCCGATCTTAGGATCGTAATAGCGATTCGGGAGTGTCACGCGAATTGAGTCGTACTCTTTCGCGTCGGGTAATAAGTGATAGGCATTTTCACTGAAGTGCCAGGCTCTCATAGACAAGTCTCCCTAAACAGAACCAACAAGACAAAAGGCAGACCCAAAGTCTAAAGCCCAAGGTTCAAAGTTTGTCTACTGACTACTGAATGCTGACTACTGACTACTCTTTGAGAAACATTCGTATTTTCTCAACGAGATCCTGCGGCTGCTCAATATGAGGCAAATGTCCCGCACGATCAATCGTCTCTAATCGTGCACCGGGAATGGCATCACGATAGGCGGCACCGTAGTAACTTGAAGTGACAAACTGGTCGTTCGCTCCCCATAAGAAGAGCGTGGGAACGCCGATCCGCCGCAGCCGTCGTCGTAACTTCGGGTTATGAAAGTACGGCTCCCACGCATACAGCACTGTGGCCTCGCGGTTCCGCGCCATCGCGGTGAGCTGGCCTTCTGAAAGTCTGGAGTAGTCAACCGAAGCGAAAGTAGGATCGTGATACGTGAGTCGAGCGACCTCGTTCGGTGACAGCGCAAAAATATCGGGAATGTCACGGGTTTCTCGACCGCCGACTTTAATGCCAACCGGAGCAACTAAGATCATCTTCGCAAGCCGCTCAGTCGACTTCACTGCCATCTCCGCCGCGATCCATCCACCAAGCGAGAGACCAATAACGATCACATCTTGCAGCTTTTGCGCCGCAAGAAAATCGAGATAGAGATACGAGAGATCATCAACCGTGTCGATCCAATCGACTTCCGGTGAGTGACCAAAACCAGGGTGCGAAGGTGCAATTATGTGACCAGCGTCCGCGAGAAGTTCCAGAAACGGCACGTGGGGATCGAGACCATCCTCCCCGTGGAGCAAGAGAATTGGACGTCCTTGCCCACGTTCGACCATTTCGAGTTGCACGTCATGAATGGTACACCGGCCGACATTCGTTTTTGTCATACCCAGTGTTTACTAACGGCGGACAGCTACGGCAAGAGTCACTCATCGCAGGAGGCCCGCCGTCGCAGCTTACCAGCTTCTGGGACTTTTCTTTCTCTAGATTTTCTGCAACACCGTAGGACGCGAGGAGGACCAGTGCGATGATCCGCATGAATGAAAACTATCTCAAATTGCAGGCGTCGTATCTCTTTTCCGAGATTGCCAAACGGGTGAATGCCTATCAGGCGGAGAACGCCGATAAGAAGATCATTCGTCTCGGTATTGGGGATGTCACACGTGCGTTACCAAACGCTTGCGTTACCGCTCTGCATAAAGCTGTTGATGAAATGGCGGTAGACGCGACGTTCCGCGGCTATGGCCCTGAACAAGGCTATGCGTTCTTACGCGAAAAAATTGCCGAGCACGATTTTCGTGCACGCGGCGCGGCGATTACGCCGGAAGAAATTTTCATTAGTGATGGCTCGAAGTGTGACGTCGGTAATTTTCAAGAACTTTTTGCCTTCGATACGCGAGTTGCCGTCCCTGATCCGGTCTATCCCGTCTACGTTGACACCAACGTCATGGCCGGACGTACTTCAGTCTGGAAAGGCGGACGTTATGAAGGACTCATCTATCTTGAATCAACCGAAGCGAACGACTATGTCCCGGCTTTGCCTAAAGAAAAAGTCGATGTCGTCTACCTGTGCTTCCCAAACAATCCGACTGGCCGCATGGTCACCAAAGCGCAATTGAAACCGTGGGTGGACTACGCGCGTGAGCACAAAGCGCTGATTCTTTACGATGCCGCATACGTTGCCTTTATTCGTGACCATTCCCTCCCACAAAGCATCTATGAAATCGACGGCGCGCAGGAAGTCGCAGTAGAGTTTCGTAGCTTTTCTAAAACCGCCGGGTTTACTGGGACCCGTTGTGCCTACACGGTGATTCCCACGCAGTGTAAAATTTATGACTCGCAAGGGAATAGCCACTCACTCCATGCCCTGTGGGACCGACGCCATTCCACCAAGTTCAACGGCGTGTCGTATCCCATCCAACGTGCCGCCGAAGCGGTCTATTCGCCAGAAGGGCAACAACAGATTCGTGAGCTAAGCGATTATTACCTTGCCAATGCAGCGTTGATTCGCACCACGCTAAGTAAAGCGGGCTTCAAATGTATCGGTGGAGATCATGCGCCGTATGTCTGGGTGAAAGCCGACATGGATTCATGGAAGTTTTTTGATCTGATACTGCAAAAAGCAAGCGTCGTTTGCACGCCGGGTGCAGGATTCGGCAAGTGTGGGGAGGGCTACATTCGCTTTAGCGCTTTCAATAGTCGCGAGAACGTTGAGACCGCGCTGCAGCGCGTGTCAGAGGCGTTGAAGAGCTTGTGATGAAAAAGGCTGTAGGCTATAGGCTGCGGGCTGTAGGGGGAGACAAGGAAAATTAAGAATTAAAAATGAAGAGTGAAGAATCGAAATAGGAAAATAAGAGAAGTAACGCGCTCTGTTTTGCTATTCTTCATTCTTAACTCTTCATTCTTCATTAGCCTTACATGGCAACCCCATTCGACATCACTATCATCGGCGGCGGCATCGTCGGACTCGCGACTGCTTTAGAACTCACCAAACGTTATCCACACCACAAACTTGCCGTTCTCGAAAAAGAGGACCGGTTAGCTGCACACCAGACGAGTCATAACAGTGGTGTCATTCATTCCGGAATTTATTACAAACCGGGCTCGCTCAAAGCCCTGACTTGTGTGACCGGCGCGAAGGCGATTATCACTTTTTGTCAGCAATACAACGTCCCCTACGAGATCTGTGGCAAGGTCGTCGTCGCGACCTCACCCGCGGAGCTTCCACGCCTTGAAGAGTTACACCGGCGCGGCACTGCCAACGGCGTCGAAGGAATGGAAATAGTCGGTCCGGAACGGTTGCGCGAGCTTGAGCCCCGTGCCACTGGAATAAAAGCTCTGCATGTTCCAACCACTGGAATTATTGATTTTCCTCGTGTCGCCCAAACGTATGCACGACTCATCCGAGAAAATGGTGGAGACATTTGCCTGCGTCATGAACTACGGCGGATTGTGCAGTCTGGCGGCGGACTTATTCTGGAAACGTCACAGGGGGCGATTCACAGTAAGTTCATGATTAATTGTGGCGGCCTGCATTGCGACCGTATTGCCCGCATGGCCGGCGCGCAACCCGACGTACAAATCGTCCCGTTTCGCGGCGAGTATTACACCGTCGCCCCACACCGACGAGACTTAGTGAAGAATTTAATCTATCCAGTTCCGGACCCGGCTTTCCCTTTTCTCGGCGTCCATTTTACCCGCACGATCGACGGGCTCGTAGAAGCAGGCCCCAATGCTGTATTGGCATTTGCACGCGAAGGCTACAAGAAAAGCGATTTCAACGCTCGTGATCTGCAAGAAACGTTGATGTTCTCGGGCTTCCGGAAGGTAGCACGCAAGTATTGGCAAACTGGTGTTGGCGAAATGTATCGCTCCTTTAGCAAGCGGGCGTTTCTCACTGCCTTACAGCGGCTATTGCCAGAATTGACGCTCCATGACTTACAACCCGGTGGGAGCGGTGTCCGAGCGCAAGCGATTTCTTCCCAAGGCGCACTCGTTGACGATTTTCTGATCTCTGTCACAGGAAGTGCGTTACACGTGTTGAACGCTCCGTCTCCCGGAGCGACGGCGTCACTGGCGATCGGGAAGATGATTGTAGACAAAGCCGAGAAGGAGTTTTCTCTTGCTGCTCACTGACAGAGAAGGGCACGGATGTCCCGGATTTTGCCACGCTTCATCGGGGCTCCAGGCTACCAAAGGACCTTCACCAGGCCGAATTCTTCAATATCTCCATCCCGTGTGAGAAGGGGCAGATCCATGCTCCTCGCTGCCGCACATATGAGCGCGTCAAACAGGTCATTATTTGGTCGTGCCTCGTCTGCCAAATAAACCTGTTCAGGGGTTAAATCCAAAGGCTGATAAGCCGGGTTGCTGAAAAGGTCAGCAAAAAACTCCCGCACCGACCGGTGAAGATTAATCCTGCCGATGCGTACAAGCATACTGATCTCCCACATCACGGTGACCGGAACATAGAGCAGGGCTTGTTGCCGCTCACAGGCTTGAAAGTGTGCCCTGGCTTGTTTCCCCAGGCGCTTGCCACTGGCCGCATGAAACACTAAGGGGTGAGTATCGGTGACCGCAGCAGATTCAGCCACGATTTTGCTTTCCCAGTGTGGGATGAGCAACTTTTCTCCTGGGGCGAGCTTCCTCGGTCGCCGTCCGACGCCGGGGATGTGAAGCCAGAGGAAAAAGCTCTCGTATGGCGGCGTCGGCAGTAGAAAGATCGGGGTCCGACTCTGCAATCTGGATAGTTCCCACGACCGACCGGATGAGAGTACTCTTTTCCGTACTCCCTGTTCGTGCTTCGTGGATCAACCGATCCAACGTCTCGCTGACGCTACGACAGCCGGAAGACACAGTCCGCGCTCGGAGCCATACGAGATTGCCGGGATCAAGGGTGACAGAGATGGCTCGTTTATTCATACGATAAATATACGATAAAAAAAGAGTCTGGTCGAGCGGCGGTCCGAATGAAATCGAGGGATTATGTCCCCGGATCACGCCGCACTCTCTTCGGGCCGCGAGCCTATAGCCTTGTATAACGAATTCGTCCAACAGTTCACGCCCAGTAGTGTAACCTGTTGAGCTTCTTACTGAATCTGGCCGCCAATATAGAGCCGTCCTTTCCTGACTCACTCCCAATTAAGAGAAGGGCACTCTTTACGTCCCACGCGTTATTCTCTATCACTTATCACTTGCGACTGCACAAGGAGTGTATATGCGCATCGGAGTTATTCAGAGTCTGTGGCGCTATCCAGTAAAATCAATGCTCGGCGAACAACTGTCGAGTACGCAACTTGGCCTACTTGGTATTCCTGGTGACCGTGGCTATGCAATTCGCGACGAACGCGTGGGAGAGATCCGGGGAGCCAAGAGTATTCCTCAACTGTTCCAGTTCTCTGCTCGCTACCTTGCTATACCTTCGGATACCGATATTCCTCCGGTTGAAATCACCTTGCCCGATCAAACCACTGTGCGAACAGACGACTCGACCATACACACTCAAATTTCGCAAGCTTTGGGCCGAGAGGTCACCATTTGGCCTCGCCAGCCAAAAGAAAATACTGACCATTACCTCCGCGCTCCTGGCGGTATCGGTGACCTGCGACCGGTTCTTGGACTAGAAGAAGGAGAGCCTTTGCCCTCTTTTGAGGGTATCCCTGAGGAGATTTTCCAATACGTCGCCCCGCTTGGTACATACTTCGATGCCTACCCGATTCATCTCCTTACCACGGCAAGTCTTCAAGGACTCTCTGCCCATTATCCAGAAGGTCAATTTGTTCCACAACGCTTCCGCCCGAATATTGTCATTGCCACCGACGACACTAGTACCGCAGATGTCGAGGCTTCATGGAAAGGAAAAACTCTGCGTGTCGGTACCGTTGAGATAGCAGTAGGGGTCCCGACTATTCGCTGTGTCATGACAACCCTTCCGCAGGGAAATCTTCCCAAAGACCCACGTATTTTACGAACCCTGGCGCAAAAAAACGGACATCACGTTGGTTCCTACGCTATGGTCCAAAAGGTCGGTGAAATTCGTGTAGGGGATGTGGTCGAGTTGCTTTCGTAAGCGCGTGTCAGAATATTGCTTCCGTCGGAGAGCATCGGATACCTTGTTAGCTTGCCCATCAATTAGCTTGCCCATCAATACGGTGTACGCAGTACCTTCTACCTTCAAGATAATATTTTTGCACAATGCGGAGATAAACTGTCTAGTCGTCGACTTTTCTTCTGTAAACAGTTGTCAGACCACAGAATTGTCTGTATAAGATACCGTTATATGGAGGACATGGAACTGACGGACTCTTCCACTCCCATCATCCGGAAGATTTTCCTTCCAGCATTTGTTTTTTGTGTACATATATACACAACGTCCAGCGCCGACCACAGAGCGTGTCAGGCCTACGATTTTTCATAATTATTTCAAGGAATTGTGGCTGTAGTAGCACCAGGCAACGGTTGTGGCGTAAAACGGTAAGATCGTGCACTGAGTTTTGAACTGATCTGAATCAATTACGCAGGATAATATACGAAAGCGATAGCTCGGTTGTAAGAATTCCGTGAATAGTACTTGCGTCCGGTATCTGGTTCCGGCCTGAGGGAATGTAGATGAATCCACGCGGACACAAGGGGCTACAGCTCAATATGTAGGGGAGATGTTCTACCGGGTCTTTATTGGTCTCGGTTCAAATCTCGGTAACCGGCGGGCGAACTATCAGAAAGCGCTCGATCTTATCTCGGCGCTGCCAAAGACACGCATTGTGAAACGATCGTCGTTGTACGAGAGTGAACCGATCGGCGATGCGAAGAATTGGTACGTCAATGGCGTAGTCGAGATAGAGACGGACTTCACCCCGGACAAATTGCTGACGCGTCTCCAGGCCATCGAGAAGGCAATGGGTCGTAAGAAGACGCCACAAACCAAAAAATGGGCCTCACGCAAGATCGATCTCGATATTCTTCTGTTCGATAACTATATTGTTGACAGTCGCAGTCTGAAAATTCCCCATCCAGAAATTCCTCACCGCCGTTTCGTGTTGCTTCCCCTTTCGGAGCTTGCCCCTCAGCTCGCACATCCGCGTCTTGGCACTACCTTTGCTGAGTTACTTGCATCCTTAAAAGATGCTAAAAAGGTAATGCTCTTACCGCCAAATACAAACTAAGAGCAGAAAGAGGGCGTTATGAAAATCTTCATTGACACCGCCGATATAAAAGAAATTCGTGAGGCCAACGATTGGGGCGTGATCGATGGCGTCACAACGAACCCTTCGCTCATTGCAAAATCTGGCCGGTCGCAAGCGTCGGTCATTCAAGAGATTTGCTCGATTGTTGACGGCCCGATTAGCGCGGAAGTAGTGAGCATCGATGCTCCGGGGATGATAGAAGAAGGGAAGCGGCTTGCCGCCATTCATCCGAACGTGGTTGTCAAAGTCCCGACGACCCCTGAAGGATTGAAGGCGACAAAGGTACTCAGCGGTCAAGGGATTCGGGTCAACGTCACCCTTGTTTTCTCTGCCTCGCAGGCCGTACTCGTCGCCAAAGCCGGAGCGACCTACGCCAGTCCTTTCGTCGGTCGGCTCGATGACATCGCCGAAGAGGGCATGGCCTTAATTGCCTCTATTGTGAAGATTTACAAAAATTACAATTTCCCTACCCAAGTATTAGTCGCGAGTGTACGCAACCCCGTCCATTTCGTGCGAGCTGCCGAGCTCGGTGCGCACGTTGCCACTTGCCCGTTCAGTGTCATTCAACAACTCGTGAAGCATCCACTGACTGACATTGGGTTGGAAAAGTTTCTTGCCGATTATCACAAGGCCACGCAGCGTTAGGAATATGCATTGTGAGACACGGAAGAATTCCAGTGTCCCTGGTACAGGCGGATGAGAAACGGTCTTGTCCGTCACTCTCTTTTTTCTTTCAAGAACATAGCGTTTGGCTGGTCTTGACGATCAGGAGATGAGGAGCCTAACATGACCCCTCCTATGAGAAGTATCGCTTGAGCTTGTATCGTGGACGTATCCACGAAGAGCCCAGCAAAGGAAGTGCTGCCCTATGTTCCAACTTCCTCCGGTCTATTTCGAGCATCTGCTCGCCAGCTCGCTTGATATTGTCATTGCTGTTGATAGTGAAGGCCAGATCATTTTTTATAATGACGGCGCCTATCGTACTTTGGGCTATACGCTCGCCGAGATCCGCGGCAAACATGTCACGACTGTCTATCCGAACATAGGTGAGGCGCGGCGCGTGATGGCGGCAATGCGCGCCGGGGAAGCTGGAGAAACAGGACAAGTAAAGAATTTTGCGACCGAGCTCGTTGCTAAAAACGGCGAGCATATCCCCGTGGCTATCTCGGGTTCCGTGATTTACGACGAGATTGGTCATGAATTAGGATCGATCGGTTTTCTCAAAGATCTGCGCGAGATTCGCCGTCGCGACCAGCTTGCTACACTCGGTGAGTTGGCCGTCGGCCTCGCCCATCGCATCAACAACCCCCTGGAAGTGATCTTCAACAACTTAGAAGTATTGTCGAAGCATCTGACGCAGGTGTTGCCTGACGAAGACCACGTGGTCGAAGAAGAACGGATCGAGTCAATTCAACGGGAACTTAAGAAGATTCGCGCCATTGTCAATCGCATGGACGATCTCGCGCATGGCAGCAGTTACACCACAACGGAATATTTGCATGGCGCGAAAATGGCTGACCTCGGTCGTGACGAGGTTATTTTGTCGCCCGCGCCGGAAGAGGTTCAGCCAACTAATCGTGCCCTTGCCGGACTCACCATTCTCGTTGTCGATGACGACCTCGGCGTGTGTTATTCCTTGCGCGACCTGCTCCGGGAAGAGGGGTGTGAAGTAGAGGTAGCAACCAACGGATTGGACGCCCTGAAGGTGCTGGAGCGCCGCAATGTCGATCTCGTCGTCAGCGACGTTGTGATGCCGGATCTCGACGGCTATGACTTGTACATGGAAGTCCGCGAGCGTTACCGGCAGACCCCGGTCATTCTGATGACGGCCTACTTTTACGATAAGGATCACGTTATCAAGCGCAGCCGCTTGGAAGGGTTACAGGAAGTGATCTTTAAGAAGCCGGTTGATCCCACCAAACTGAAGAATATTATTCTCCAGCGCTGCCGGCCTGAACTCGCGCCCCCGCTTACGCAGGACAAGGCCTAATGCTCGCCGGATATGCAACTTTAGAAGGAACGGCGGCCTATCGGCAGCGCTTTGCCGGCCTCGCCGCACCCACGCATTTTCGTTCCGCCGCTGACCTCTGGCTTTCTTCTATAGGGTTAGGGTCCTACTTAGGGGACGAGGACGAACGGACCGACACACTCTATGCGGTAGCTATGACCCGCGCCTTAGAAATGGGATGCAATGTTTTCGATACGGCCATTAACTACCGTCACCAGCGCAGCGAGCGCGCAGTCGGGCGGGTACTCGCCTCCGGCGTCCGTGAAGGAAAGATCACACGGGACGCCATCGTCGTCGCCACCAAAGGCGGCTACATCGCCTTCGACGGGACCGTCCCTCCTGACCCGCGTGCTTACGTACACTCGCAATTTATTGCCACCGGCTTAGCCACTGCCAGTGACATTGTTGACTGGAACTGTATTGCTCCTCGCTATATTGACGCACAGGTTGAACACAGCCTGCGTAATCTCGGGCTGGAGTGTGTCGACATCTACTATCTTCATAACCCCGAAGCGCAATTGCAGAAACGCGCCCGAGCTGACTTTTATAAACAACTCGAAGACACTTTCGCTATTCTCGAAGGGAAAGTTGCCGCCGGAAAAATTCGCCGTTACGGCACAGCAACCTGGAACGGCTACCGTCAAGCCCCGACCGCGCGGGACGTGCTGTTTCTCAGTGATATGATCGAAATTGCTGAACGTGTGGGAGGCAAGCAGCATCATTTCAAAGTCGTGCAATTGCCGTATAACCTTGCCATGATGGAGGCACTGACGCAGCGTAATCAGCGCAGCGGTAACGCGACGGTAAGTTTCTTGGAAGCCGCGCACGAGTATGGCATCACGGTAATGGCGAGTGCGTCGATTCTGCAAGGGCGACTGTCTCGTCAGCTTCCCGCTTCGATTGGTGAGTCTTTAGGCGGACTGCGTTCCGACGTGCAGCGGGCTATTCAATTCGCCCGTTCTACCCCCGGGATTACCACTGCGCTGGTCGGCATGAAATCTGTCGCCCACGTTGAGCACAATCTTGAACTCGTAAAAATTCCGCCGGCATCGTTTGAGCAATTCCAAAAACTCTTTCGCGATCGTACGTAGTACGATTGGCCGAACTTCCATTCTGCTACAGGGTGGATTCCACAACCTTTGGCTCCTACCCTTTCTGATTTCCGTTTCGATTGGTATTCTAACGCTCGATTCGTAGTGTTATAAGGTAGACTTTTTGGAGAAAGGACACACGTATGCCAACCCCGCTCGAGCGATGGGTCGGTGAATGCGCCCAGCTCACCCGCCCAAAGAATATTCATTGGTGTGACGGCTCTGAGGCTGAGTATCAAAAACTTGTACAAGAGATGCTGTCCACCGGCACCTTAGTGGAACTCAACCAGAAAGAATATCCCGGTTGTTACTTGCATCGTAGCGACCCCAGCGACGTCGCCCGCACAGAGCACCTCACGTTCGTCTGTACCAGCAAAAAAGACGATGCCGGCCCCAACAATAACTGGATGCCTCCGGCAGAAGCCAAAGAGAAAGTCGGCGCCTTATTCTCGGGCGCAATGAAAGATCGTACCATGTACGTCGTTCCTTACATCATGGGGCCGGTTGATTCCCCGTACAGTCAGGTCGGTGTAGAACTCACAGATAGTCCCTATGTAGCCGTCAGCATGCGCATCATGACGCGCATGGGCAAGGTCGCCGCCGACCGGCTCGGCACCTCGGACAAATTCGTGCGCGGGCTTCATTCGACCGGCGACTTGAGCCCCGACCGCCGTTTTATCCTCCACTTCCCCGAAGAACGCCTGTTGTGGTCTATTGGCTCAGGCTACGGCGGCAATGCGCTGCTCGGCAAGAAGTGTCACGCGTTACGCCTCGGGAGTTACATGGCGCGCGAGGAGGGGTGGCTGGCCGAACACATGCTCGTTCTCGGGATCGAGGACCCCAGTGGCCGAACGACCTATGTTGCTGCCGCCTTCCCCAGTGCATGCGGGAAGACGAACCTCGCGATGCTCGTCCCTCCGGCTAGCCAAAAAGGTTACAAAGTGTGGACAGTTGGTGAGGACATTGCTTGGATGCATCCTGGACCGGACGGCCGCCTGTGGGCTATTAACCCGGAAGCCGGGTTCTTCGGCGTTGCCCCAGGCACCAACCTCAAAACCAATCCCAATGTGATGGGTACGATTCGTAAGAACACGATCTTCACCAACGTCGCCGTCACCCCACATGGCATACCATACTGGGAAGGGATGGAGGGGCCTCCCCCGCATGACGCGATCGACTGGCAAGGCAAGCCGTGGACTCCAGATAGTACCACGAAGGCGGCGCATCCAAATTCACGCTTCACCACTCCCGCACGTCAGTGCCCGGCGATGTCACCGGAATGGGAAAATCCCACCGGTGTCCCCATCTCCGCAATTCTCTTTGGTGGTCGCCGCGCGAGCTTGATTCCGCTCGTCTACCAATCGTTCAATTGGCAACATGGGGTCTTCCTCGGCGCAACTATGGCGTCGGAGACAACGGCAGCCGCCACCGGTGCAGTCGGTGTTGTGCGGAGGGACCCGATGGCGATGCTCCCGTTCTGTGGCTACAACATGGGTGATTACTTCGCTCATTGGTTGCGAGTCGGAAAAGGGCTCAAGGATCCTCCTCAGATTTTCCGTGTCAACTGGTTCCGCATGAGCCCGGAGGGAAAATATCTCTGGCCGGGATTTGGCGAGAACCTGCGTGTGCTGCGCTGGGTGCTGAATCGTGTGCACGGAGAAGTCGGGGCTGCCGAGACGCCGATTGGCTATCTGCCGTATGCGTCTGGCATCGACGTCACTGGTCTTGATGTTAACCCAGAAACACTCCGCGCCCTCCTCGGAGTTGACCGCAAAGGCTGGCTTGAAGCAGTGGCAGGGCAGAAAGAGTATTTCCGGAAGTACGGCGACCACATGCCGAAGGAACTGTGGCAGGAGTGCGAAGCACTCGAAAAGAGACTACAAGCGTAACGCCACGAAGAGTGAAGAGTGAAGGAGAGTGAGATATTGCTTCTCACTTTTTACTCTTCACTCTTCACTCTTCGTTCTTTTTCGTGCTTAACTCTTCATTCTTGATTATTAATTATTCCCGTGGCTATTCGCATTACCAAAGTTTATACCCGCACCGGGGACAAAGGCTTTACCAAACTTGTCGGCGGCAAGAAGGTTGCCAAAGACGCGCTGCGAATCGAGTCGTACGGCACCATCGATGAACTCAACTCCGTGCTTGGTCTCGCCCGAGTGTTTAATGACGAGGTCAAAGGCCGACTCCCTGGCGCCAAACGTCTCGATGAGATCTTTCGTCGTTTACAAAACGAACTGTTTGATCTCGGTAGTGAACTCGCTACCCCGGCAGATTTTTCCTATGAGGGTATGTTTCGCGTTGGCGACGGCGAAGTCAAAGCACTCGAACGGCTGATTGACGAATTGCAAAAAGACCTTGCCCCGCTCAACTCCTTCATCCTCCCTGGCGGCGGCAAAGTCGGCGGCTTTCTGCACCAAGCCCGGACAGTGTGCCGTCGCGCCGAACGCGAGATTCTGCGTTTGTCCCGCGAAGAAGAAATCAGCGAGTGGCCACTCAAGTATGTGAACCGCCTCAGTGATCTCTTGTTCGTCCTCTCTCGCTGGGTGAGTAAAAACCTTGGCGAGCCGGAGTACTTGTGGGAGCGCGGGTTACGCGGGCACGAGCGAGGGAAAGGCGTGAAACGTGACGCATGAAACGTGGACCCGCTGTGCCTGCACCACGTAACACGCATCACGTATCACGTGAAACGTAAGAGGAACAGAACAATGGCTGCCCCGACGTTATACTTCAAACAAATCCAAATTGGCCCGATGCAAAATTTCGCCTATCTCATTGGCGACTCGACGACGCGCGAAGCACTAGTTGTTGATGCCGCGTGGGATATTCCGGCCATCGTACGAATTGCCGAACAAGACGGCTACACCATCAACAAAGCGTTAGTGACACACTACCACCAAGATCACCTTGGCGGTGATTTTCAGGGCTTTAAGATCCCCGGCGCGGCTGAATTGCTAGAACAAGTGAAAGCCAAGGTCTACGTCAACAAAGCTGAGGCTCCATTCTTGAACCGTATTGCGGGGCTGTCGGCGTCCGACATCGTGCAGGTGGATGGTGGAGACACGACCAACGTCGGCAACGTCAAAGTAACGTTCATTCACACGCCCGGTCACACACCGGGGTCACAATGTTTTCTTGTCGAGAACTGTCTGGTTGCCGGAGATACCTTATTCATTGGTTCATGTGGACGCGTGGATTTGCCCGGCAGCAGCCCCGAGGACATGTACTACAGCCTCCAAACGTTGTCGAAACTCGCCGAC
>Ga0070741_10004878_pt1 | contig 30725 bp, 33 predicted proteins | sample Coa_R1_4_FD_66440 | JGI IMG/M metagenome (GOLD analysis project Ga0070741, IMG submission 66440) | Surface soil microbial communities from Centralia Pennsylvania, which are recovering from an underground coalmine fire - Coalmine... | ecosystem: Environmental > Terrestrial > Soil > Unclassified ... | reverse complement strand
GCTGCTCACGCAGTTCATGGCGAACTCGGAGCAGTCGGAGGAAGGCCATGTCTTCACCACCGGCGGCTATCTCACCGACTATCTGCAGCGCAATTCACACTGGGAGCCGTCGGGCCGCGGCCGTCCTTACGACACGGGGCTGTATCCGGTCGCGTTTCCGCCGAAATATTTCATCTTCGATCAGCTGCTCGCCGCGGGCATTTCGTTCCGCAACTATGGCGAGCGCAGCGGCGGCATGAATCCGGAGCCGTCGAGCCAGGGCGCGAATCGGTCGACGACGCAGTTCGCGCAGATCCAGGCCGCGACGCAGCCGATCTATCCGATCAACGGACTCTCCGCGTGCATGCAGGCGGGCTTCGGCGTGGATCCGGCGCCGCTGTTCGAAGGCTGCTTCTACGATTCGGCCGCGCGCGGACTGTCGCGCGTGAATGGCGACAACGTCGCGCCGCCCGGCGCGGTGTCGCGCTTCCAGATCTTCGAGACCGAGTTCACGCCGATGGTCGCGCTCGGCACCTGGCCGCGCTTCGCCTACCTGATCCAGTTCAACGATCACGGCCAGGGCAACACGCCGAACAACACGACCGAGATGGCGCAAGCCGCCGACAACGATCTCGCGCTCGGCCAGCTGGTCGACCTCGTCTCGCATTCGCCGATCTGGTCGCAGTCGGCGATCTTCGTGATGGAGGATGACAGCCAGGACGGCGGCGATCACGTCGATTCGCATCGCATGCCGGCCTACGTGATCTCGCCGTGGGTGAAGCAGAGCGCGGATCCCGCGACCGCGCCGATCATCTCGCGCCGCTACGATCAGCTGTCGATGCTGCGCACGATCCAGCTCATCCTCGGCATCCCGCCGCCGTCGCTGCTGCACGCGCTCGCGGTGCCGATGTACGACGTGTTCATCGATCCGTCGCAAACGCCGAACGCCGCGCCGTACACCGCAATCCTCCCGGAGCGCTCGCTCGTCGAGCAGGTCGGGTCGAGCGCCGCGAGCAAAGCGTTCGCCAAGAACGCGCCCGAGCTGTTCCGTCTTTCGCAGCGCCTGCCGTGGCACACGACCGACGCGGTGCCGCAATCGATCGCCGACCGCATCCACTTCGCGAATGTCTGGGGCGACGACAAGCACTATCCGGGGCCGGGGCCCAATGCGTCCGGCGAGGAAGGCGAGCGGGCGGAGGAGATGCTGAGCCGCCTGAAGCAGCGGCACTGAGCAATCCGCAGATATACTTCCTGGCAATCACGGGACTTAGAGGGGAGCCTTACTTGCGTCCGATCCACGTTGCATCTGCCTGTACAGCCGTTCTGTCTCTCCTCTGCACCACCGCCAACGCCGCGCTACCCCCGCCGAAGAACGTCGGCTACTACGAGATGTGCGCAGGCGCCGGCGCCGCCTATCAGGTCGCGCCGATCACTGCGGTGGGCCAGACACCGGTCCTGCTCGATGACCTCACCGGCGCCGATCTCGCCGGCATCGACGTCCTGTTCGTGACCAATTGCGACAATGGTGGCTACGGCGGCGAGTATCAGAGCCGCCTGTCCGACATCGCGACCTTCGTCAGCAACGGCGGCGTGCTGCTCATCCACGATCGCTACGTCGACGGCGCGTCATCGATCCTTCCCGGCGGCGACTCGTTCACGATCATCCGCAGCTTCGTCGACGACGCCAACATCAACGTGCTGGACGACTCGACGATCCTCACGCATGGCTGGGCCGGCGACGTCACCAACACGAACCTGGACGGCGGCAATTCTTCCAGTCATGGATTCGCAATCGCGGGCACGCTGCCCGGCGACGCGGATCTCTTCTTGAGCCAGGCCGATCCGACGCACATCGTGACCTTCTCCTACGGGTTTGGCGCGGGCAAGGTCCTTTACTCGAGCATCCCGCTCGACTTTTACCTCGCGGGCAATAACCCGCCGAAAGCGATTGCCAGCATTTACGCACCCAATGTAATCGCCTGGGCGGCCGGGTTGCCGCCGCCGACGTTCGATTTCGGCGATGCGCCGGCACCGTATCCCACATTGCGAGCCGATGACGGAGCACATCACATCTTCACCGGCAGCGGTCCGATCCTGGGCTCCGCCATCGACGACGAGACGGACGGCCAGCCGAACGCAGCGGCAAATGGCGACCAGGGTGACGATGGCGTGACCATCCTGATCCACGCCGACGGCGGCAGCCCCGGCATCGCGCAAGTGGTCGTCAGCGGCGCGCCCGGCAAGCTGGACGGCTGGATCGACTTCAATCAGGACGGCGACTGGAACGACGCGGGGGAGAAGATCTTCAACTCGGTCCCGGTGAACGTCGGCACGCAGAATCTCACCTTCAGCGTCCCCGCCCCGACTCCGACGTTGAGCGGCCCGATCTACGCACGCTTCCGCATCAGCACCGCCGGCGGTCTCGGGCCCACGGGCTTCGCGCGGGACGGTGAAGTCGAGGACTACGTCCTGAATGCGATCGGAGGCTCATCTGCTGCCGGCGGCACGAGTAGCAACGGCGCCGGCGGCGGAACGGAAGGCTCGGCGGTCGTGGTTGGCGGCGGCGCGCTGCCGCTGGGAACGCTCGCCGGCCTGCTCCTGATCTGGGGTGGCAGAAAACGTCAGCGCCGTTGACCGCGGGCGCACTTTGGGGGGCGCGACAGCAGACCTAAAATGGGGGCTCACGGAGAGCCCCCATGTCCGCCCAGATCCACAAGATCGCTGATCACGCCCGCCCCGACGCCGCGACCGCGCAGCCGCTGCGCTTCGTCACTGCCGCGTCACTGTTCGACGGCCACGACGCGTCGATCAACATCATCCGCCGCCTCTTGATGTCGCACGGCTGCGAGGTGATCCACCTCGGCCACAACCGCAGCGTCGAGGAGATCGTCACCGCCGCGCTGCAGGAAGACGCGCACGGCATCGCGATCAGCTCGTATCAGGGCGGGCACATGGAGTTCTTCAAGTACATGCTCGACATGCTCCGCGAGCGTGGCGGCGCCGACATCCGTGTGTTCGGCGGCGGCGGCGGCGTGATCGTCCCGGAAGAGATCAAGGAGCTGCACGACTACGGTGTCGCGCGCATCTACTCGCCGCACGACGGCCAGCAGCTCGGGCTGGACGGCATGATCGACGACATGCTGAAGCGCGCTCGGCATCCGCTCGAGGGCGACGTGACGGCGCTGCTCGAGAAGATGCGCAAGGGCGATCGCCGCGCGCTCGCGCGCGTGATCTCGCTCATCGAGCAGAAGAAGCTCGACTACCAGAAAGTCCTCGCGGGCGATCAGAAGAAAGTCCCCGTTCTCGGCGTCACCGGCACCGGTGGCGCGGGCAAGTCGTCGGTCACCGACGAAGTCGTCCGCCGCTTCCGCATGGATCAGGACGACAAGCTCAACATCGCGGTGATCGCGGTCGATCCGTCGCGTCGCAAGTCCGGCGGCGCGCTGCTCGGCGATCGCATCCGCATGAACGCGCTGTATCGCGCGGCGGACAAATCCGAGAAGGTGTTCTTCCGCTCGCTCGCCACGCGCGAAGGCGGTGCTGAAGTCTCCGCCGCCCTGCCCGGCGCCGTCGCCGCGTGCAAGGCCGCGGGATTCGATCTCGTCGTCGTCGAGACCGCCGGCATCGGCCAGGGTGGCGCGGCCGTTGTCGAGCACGCCGACGTCTCGCTCTACGTGATGACGCCGGAGTTCGGCGCGGCAAGTCAGCTCGAGAAGATCGACATGCTCGATTTCGCCGACGTCGTCGCCGTCAACAAGTTCGATCGGCGCGGCGCCGAAGACGCGGTGCGCGACGTGCGCAAGCAGGTCCAGCGCAACAAGACCGCGTTCAAGCAGAAGCCCGAAGACATGCCGGTGTTCGGGACGATCGCGGCGCGGTTCAATGACGACGGTGTGACGGCGCTCTACTTCGGCATCAAGGAGAAGCTCGCGACGAAAGGCCTGAAGCTCGCCGACGGCAAGTTGAAACTGCCGGAGACGAAGACCTCGACGCGCGCATCCGCGATCGTTCCCGGCGCGCGCGTTCGCTATCTCGCGGAGATCTCCGATACGGTGCGCGGCTACAAGAAGCGCGCCGATCATCAGGCGAAGCTCGCGCGCGAGCGCCAGCATCTGCGCGAGGCGATCCGCATGGTCGAGCACTCGGGCCAGCCGGTCGACGTTCTGAAGTCCGAGATGCACAAGCGCCTCGATCATCTGTCGCCCGAGTCGAAGCAGCTGCTGCATTCGTGGCCTGAGACGCGCAGCCACTACGTCGGCGACGAATACAAATACAAGGTGCGCGACAAGGAGTACAAGGTCCAGCTGACGACGACCTCGCTCTCCGGCACGCACATCCCGAAGGTCGCGCTGCCGCGCTACAGCGACGAAGGCGATCTGCTCAAGTGGCTGATGCTCGAGAACCTGCCCGGCTATTTCCCGTACACCGCCGGCGTGTTCCCGTTCAAGCGCGAGAACGAAGACCCGACGCGCATGTTCGCCGGCGAAGGCGGACCCAAGCGCACCAACGCGCGCTTCCATCTCGTATCGAAGGGAATGCCGGCGGCGCGACTGTCGACGGCGTTCGATTCGGTCACGCTCTACGGCGAGGATCCCGACGAGCGTCCCGACATCTACGGCAAGGTCGGCAACAGCGGCGTGTCGATCGCCACACTCGACGACATGAAGGACCTCTACGCCGGCTTCGATCTCACTGCGCCGACGACGTCGGTGTCGATGACGATCAACGGCCCGGCGCCGACGATCCTCGCGATGTTCCTGAACACCGCGATCGACTTCGAGATCGAGAAGTGGAAGAAGCAGCACGGTTCCGAGCCCAGCGACACCGCGCGCGCCGAGATCAAGGCGAAAGCGCTGTCGACCGTGCGCGGCACCGTGCAGGCCGACATCCTCAAGGAAGATCAGGGGCAGAACACCTGCATCTTCTCCACCGAGTTCGCGCTCAAGTGTCAGGGCGACATCCAGCAGTACTTCATCGAGCACGACGTCAAGAATTTCTACTCGGTGTCGATCAGCGGGTACCACATCGCCGAAGCCGGCGCGAATCCGATCTCACAGCTCGCGTTCACGCTTTCCAACGGCTTCACGTTCGTCGAGGCTTATCTCGCGCGCGGCATGGCGATCGACGACTTCGCGCCGAACCTGTCGTTCTTCTTCTCGAACGGCATGGATCCGGAATACACCGTGCTCGGACGTGTCGCGCGCCGCATCTGGGCCGTGGCGATGCGCGAGAAGTACGGCGCGAACGAGCGATCGCAGAAACTGAAGTACCACATCCAGACTTCAGGGCGCTCGCTGCACGCGCAGGAGATCGCGTTCAACGACATCCGCACCACGCTGCAGGCGCTGATCGCGATCTACGACAACTGCAACTCGCTGCACACCAACGCCTACGACGAGGCGATCACCACGCCGACCGCCGAATCGGTGCGCCGCGCGCTCGCGATCCAGCTCGTCATCAACAAGGAATGGGGGCTGGCGAAGAACGAGAACCCGAACCAGGGCGCGTTCATCATCGACGAGCTGACCGACCTCGTCGAAGAAGCCGTGCTCGCCGAGTTCGAGAAGATCTCCGAGCGCGGCGGCGTGCTCGGCGCGATGGAGACCGGCTACCAGCGCAGCAAGATCCAGGAAGAGTCGCTGTTCTACGAACACCAGAAGCACAGCGGCGAATTCCCGATCGTCGGCGTCAATACATTTTTGAACCCCGAAGAAAAGGCGCCGGAGAAAACGACGCTCGAGCTCGCGCGCTCGTCAGACGACGAGAAGAACGATCAGATCAAGCGGCTGAGAGATTTCCAAGGTCGCGGCAAGAAGGACGCGCCTGCGGCGCTCGCGAAGCTCAAGAAAACCGCGATCGAGAACGGCAACATCTTCGAAGCGCTGATGGACGCGGTGCGTGTCTGCTCGCTCGGGCAGATCACGCACGCGTTGTTCGAGGTCGGCGGGCAGTACCGACGCAATATGTAAGGCCCTCAGCGCCGATCGATCTCGATGTTCTCTTTCGATCCGCTGCCCGAGACCGCCGCCATGATGCCGAGGCCGAGCACGATCACGAGCCCGATCGCGGTCCAGGCGGCGCCGACGTTCTGCAGGATGCCGAGCTTCCACAGCGCGGCGACCACGCCGCCGACGAGCAGCACGAAGCCGATGAGATAGGTGCTGAACCATTTCATGGCGACTTACCGATCGCGATCGCGCTTGCCGGTGACCTTCTCTTTCACGACTTCGGCGCCGGCCTTCACGTATTCCTTCGCGTCCTCGACCTTCTTCTTGATCTCGCCCTTGAAGCGATCCTTCTTGCCCTCGACGCGCTGAGCATCGCCGCGCGCCTGCAGGTCGCGATCGCCGAGCGCGCTGCCGATCTTCGACTTCACCTTGCCGATCGTCTCTTTCACGCGACCCTTGCTCTTGTCAGCCGTCGCGCTGTGCGCGGCGTCATCCGCCGCTTCGTGCGCCTGCGAGCGCAGATCCTTGTCGTCCGTGGCCATCTCGATCTCCTTTGGGTGACTGCTTCTATAGGACTCGCTCCGGTCGTGCGCGGTTCTGGCGCGACTATTGCAATGCGTCGCGAACTAACGACGCATCCGCCGCGTCCAAAGCTCTGGGTTCGTCGAGGCCCTTCAACCAGCGTGGACCATGAGCCAGTCGGGCGAGAACAAGCCAACCGCGCTGGGCGCAGACGCGGACGTCGCGCGCAATCTGCTCGCGGCCGTCGTCGAGTCCTCTGACGACGCGATCGTCACCAAGACGCTCGACGGCATCATCACCTCCTGGAATGGCGGCGCCGAGCGCACGCTGGGCTACACCGCGGGCGAAGCGATCGGCCGGCCGATCACGATGCTGATCCCCGAAGATCGCCTCGACGAGGAGGTCCGCATCCTCGAGAGCATCCGCGCCGGCAGGCGCGTCGACCATTTCGAGACCTGTCGCCTCGCCAAAGGTGGCCGGAAGCTCGACGTGTCGGTGACCGTATCCCCCATCCGCGACGGCTCCGGCAAGATCATCGGCGCCTCGAAGGTCCTGCGCGACATCACCGACCGCAAGCGGCGGGAGGAGATGCTCGCGTCCGAGCGCGAGGCGCTGCTCAATGCCGAGCGCGCGGCGCGAATGGAAGCCGAGCGGTTCAACGCGAGCAAGGACGAGTTCCTCGCCACGCTGTCGCACGAGCTGCGCACGCCGCTGAACAACATCCTCGGCTGGACCAAGATCCTGCAGAGTCCGAAGGCCTCGCTCGAGGACCTGTCCAAGGCGCTCACCGTGATCGAGCGCAACGTCCTGCAGCAGACGCAGCTCGTCGACGATCTGCTCGACATGAGCCGCATCGTCTCCGGCCAGATGCGGCTCGACGTGCAGACGATCATGCCGCACTCGTTCGTCCAGGCTGCGATCGAATCGGTGCGGCCTGCCGCGGAAGCGCGCGGCGTGCGCGTCGACATCGCGCTCGATCCGAGCGCCGGACCGGTCTCGGGCGACCCGAGCCGCCTGCAGCAAGTCGTGTGGAACCTGCTGTCGAATGCGCTCAAGTTCACGCCCGGCGGCGGGCGCATCCACGTCACGCTCGAGCGCGTCAATTCGCACATCGAGATCAACGTGTCCGACACCGGCGTCGGCATCGACCGCGAGCTGTTGCCGCACGTGTTCGAGCGATTCCGCCAGGGCGATTCGTCCATCACGCGCCGGCAGGGCGGGCTCGGCCTCGGGCTCGCGATCGTCAAGCACATCGTCGATCGGCACGGCGGACAGGTTCATGCGAAGAGCGCCGGCAAAGGACAAGGCGCCACCTTCCGCGTGCAGATGCCCGTCGTCGCCGTGCAGACCGTCGCGCCGGACCGCGTGCATCCGCGCAGCCCCGCCGCGAGCCCGATGCCGCCGCAAGCCGACCTGTCGGGCCTGCGCGTGCTCGCCGTCGACGACGAGCCTGATACGCACGACCTGATCCAGCGTGTGCTGCAGGACTGCGGCGCGAGCGTCACCACTGCGTCGTCGGGAGCCGAAGCGCTCAAGGCAGCCGAGAGCGCCGCTTTCGACGTGCTGGTCAGCGACATCGGCATGGCCGAGATGGACGGCTACGAAATGCTGCGGCAGATGCGCGCGCGCAAGATCCGCATGCCGGCGATCGCGCTCACCGCCTTCGCACGATCGGAAGACCGCACGCGAGCGATGCTCGCAGGATTCATCGCGCACATCTCCAAGCCGGTCGATCTCGTCGAGATGACTGCGACCGTCGCGAGCGTTTGCGGACGCACGGGATGAGATCCCCGTAGGTACGCGATGCGCGCCGGCCCCTACTCTTCTAGAGTAGCGGGCACATGCCGACGCCCTTCCAGCCGAAAGACCCGGACTTCCGCGCACGCGTCGCCGCGAGCTTCGCGCGCCAGAAAGCGATGGAGCACTTCGGCATCACCCTCGCCCGCGTCGATCCCGGCGAAGTCGAGCTGCGCTTCGATTATCGAAGTGACCTGACCCAGCAGGACGGCTTCATCCACGCCGGTGTCGTCGCGGCCGCGTGCGACAGCGCCTGCGGCTATGCGGCGTTCTCGCTGATGCCTGCGGAGGCTCGCGTTCTCACGGTCGAGTACAAGATCAATCTGCTAGCACCTGCGCAGGGCGACTACTTCCGCGCGATCGGGCGCGTGGTGAAGCCAGGTCGAACCATCACCGTCTGCGACGGAGAAGTGCTCGCGGTGAAGGGCGCTCAGTCCAAGCTCGTCGCGACGATGAGTGCGACGGTGATGGCGCTCATCGGACGCGCGTCGGCGTGAATCGACTAGCCGCCGATGACGCAGGACGGATTGCTTTGACTCGGATTCGAGGTGTCGACCACGCTGCTGCCGCCCGGAGGCGGAGTGCCCACGCCGGTGCAGCCGCCGCCGTTGCTGCCGGTGGGCTCATTGTCTGAATGCCCGCCGGCAGCCGCGAGCGCTGCTCCGGTGGCGAGCACAGCACCCGCCGTCCACCAGATCCACTTGTGGCCGTACCAGGGCGTGTCGCCGGTCTCATTCAACTGATCGTCTTTCGCGAGCATGTTGTTGCCGAGCACATTCACCAGGTCGACGCCTTTGTGACTGGCGCTGAGCTCGAACACGCTGAGCAGCGGCGCACCAGCTGACAATGTTGCAAGGCTCGAGTGCGCGAGCTCCGGATCGCGTCGCAGCAGCTGCGAGCGCACGTCGAAGAGCGCCGTGAAGCGCATCGGCACCACGTCGCTTGTGCGGCCGCCGAATTGAAGTCCGAGCGTGAGCTGGGGGCTGAGGCTGTTCGAAAAGGAATCGGCGAATGCCGACGTCGACGTCAGAAGCGACGCGGTGATGAGCAAGGCAAGGCGCATGGTGATCTCCCCGTTAGCGATTCAGTGACCGCTGTTGCTGCAAATTTCGAAGACTTGGTAATTCGGTCCGGTCAGGCCGCTGCTATTGATGCCCGGATCCATGAAGATCTCGACGGCGTCGAATGGCTTCGTCGTCTGAAACGACACGGCACTGTAGGCCGTCGATCCAGGTCCGCACGATGCGCAGTCGAACTCCTGCAGGTCGTTGGCGCTTTCCTGCAAGACGCCGCCAAGGTACGTGCGCAGCTCCACGCCGGAATCGAGGATGGCGAGGTTCGCCCCGCTCAGGTTTTCGGTGACGGCGACGGTGGCGTTATTCCCGGCGGGGAAAACCATGCCGGACTGCGCCGTCGCGCGGATCGACGCGCCTTGCGTGGGAACTTCAATGCCGACGCTGACGCTCGCGGGCGTCGACAGATCACCGTCAGCGGCCGCCGGAAGATTGCTGATCGAGCAAACAACGCAGCCCGGGTCGATCGACGACGAAAGGGTTGCACTGCCACCCGAGATGCTGTCGCAGAAGGCATGGCTCGAAGTGCTGTTGCTCGCGTCCGTGCCCGCGCTGCTGGCATCGGTGCCTGGCTGGTCGGAATCGGCGCTCGGCGCGGCCGGCGCGTCATTGGCTCCGCCGCCGCACGCGGAAAGAAGCATTGCGAGCGACATGGCGGCGGCCTGAACGGCCCTGGATGAGACGTGCATGGATTCCCCCCGGAATCGCTGATGGAAAGCCGGCATCCGTGCCGGTCTTGTGATGCCAAATTCTAGGGGAGTTTCCGGCGGTTTGCCGCTGGTAGGAATCGCTCTAGCCGGCCTCTTGGCTGCGGTATAACAGCAACCCATGGATCCTCTGCTGCTGCGACGTCTGTTGCGGGCCAAAGACAGGATGGATGGCGCCCCGCAACAGGAATGGCCGGTGCGGCAGCTGGCACGCGTGAGCGGTGTTTCCGAAGCGCACTTCGCGCATTCGTTCAAACAAGCCTTCGGCCTGCCACCGCATCGCTATCTCTTGACGCGGCGCATCGAGCGCGCAACCGCGCTGCTGCGCGACACCGATCTCTCCATCACAGACATCGCCTTCCAGAGCGGTTGGAGCAGCCTCGGTACGTTCGGCCGAACCTTTCGCGACATCACCGGCGAGACCCCGCAGTTGAATCGAGCGCGCAGCCGAGCCTTGGCGCAAGCGCCGGGCCGAGTGCCGGGCTGCGTGCTCAGCGCTGCGCAGCGACCCGACCTCAACACCGCAGTTTCGGAGAAGCGGCGGCGTGTCGGTGTCGGCAAGAATGGCGACCCCAGACACAAGGAAGCCCCATGAGCGAAGGCGTCGGCGTTGCGAGTGTTTACGTGCGAGATCAGGATGAGGCGCTCGCGTTCTATGTCGGCAAGCTCGGCTTCCACGTCCATACGGACGTGCGAAACGGCAACTATCGATGGCTCACTGTGCAGCATCCCGACCAGCCTTCGTTCCAGTTGGGGCTGTTCACGCCCGGACCACCGACGCACGATGCGGCCACCGCGAAGGCCCTTCACGAAGTCCTGGCGAAGGGCGCGATGCCGCCGCTCGTCCTCATGGTCGACAACTGCCGAGCGGCATACGACCGCATGAAGAACAGCGGCGTCGAGTTCACGCAGGAACCTATGGACCGCTACGGAACCGTCGACGCCGGCTTTCGCGATCCGTCGGGCAATGGCTGGAAAATGATCCAACAACGGAGAACACAATGAGCGCGTGGATTCGCCAGACGCATCGATGGCTGTCGATCGCTTTCACCCTGACGGTCATCGCCAACTTCATCCAGATCGGCATGGGCAAGGGCCAGCCGCCGAACTGGGTGACCTACTCGCCGCTGCCGTTCCTGTTCCTCCAGCTGTTCACCGGCTTGTACCTGTTCGTGCTTCCGTACACGACGAAGCGCAACGAGCGGCCTGCGACTTGAGTTGGAGATTCGTTACCCGTGAGTGTTGACCGGATCGGCGATCTGAGAAACGCCTTGGCGACCGCAAGCGAGGGCGATGCGCACTCCTGTATCAGCGCTGCAATGTGGATACATCTCTTTCCAATTGAAGCGCGCGAGATCGGCGCAAACATGCAATACGCCTCGCTGGTGTCCCGAGCGATGCAATCTCAAGATCCAGAATTTCTCGTGTTAGTTGCGGAAGAGTTGATGACCGGGAAGCGTCTGGCCGCCGATGCAAAGACTGCGACTGCCTTCCTCGAGCGCGCGAGAGGTTACTCGCCGTTCATGGCCCAGTACATCTTTGGCCGAATCCTGGCGCCAAGGCACCCGGAACAAGCAATGAAGGCATTAGCAGATGCAGAGAAGGCGGGCCACCTTCCATCACGCGTCCTGCGCCACCGATTGCTCGTGAAGACTCATCCTTTCGGCTTTGCGCTCTCGCCGCTATTCCAGGTAATGGATTTTCTTGTCCTGTGGTCCGCTGTAAGAGCGGCCCAAAAGGACAAGAGACGTTTTAGGGACCGTCTGTGGCGCTACAAGGATTTCGTGCGTCCAGCAGCGCTTCCCCGATTCGAGAAATGGGGATACGGACCTGATCGCGCTCCGCCGATCAATCCCAACTTGCCGCCAGTTGCGGCCGCGCCCGCAGAGTGAATCCTTTCGGCAGCGTTTGGAAACCTGAATGTTCGTTCCTGGCACGAAGCGGAAGGTAGCAGCTCCGGCTTGCAGCCCGAAGCGGACATCGAGATCTGAGGTGCGATTGACCGTTCCCAGGTTAATAGCGGCCATTCGGTCAGCCGCGTGGATGCGAGCTATGTGCGTTGATGTCACCTGGCTTTATCAAGCCGCGGTGCGAGCGACGCTTCAACTGCTTCCGTTCCCAACGGAGATATGAGCGCCATATCGGTATCACGATCCCACTCGATCTGACGCGCAGCATGCAATCTCGACAGAACATCTCTTCGGAAATTGGACGAATGCGGGTGTTCAGTCCACTTGAACAAGTCCTCAATGGGCACGCCATTTTCCAGTTCTGAGTAGAGAAGCAGCAGAACCTGCTCGGAGTAGCTGAGCGACGTATCGAGTACTCGCTTACGACCGAGGACGTTCCAAATGATTGGCACTCGCCTGGCGGCGATCGCATCGCAAATATCCTGTGCCTCCTCTAAGGGCAATCGATGGGAGACCCGGATCAACTCGCAAAGACACCAATCCGCCAAGCGAACGCTGGTGGCAGCGTCAATTTCGTTGGCATCCACTTCGCCGCCCGTATGGCCGCAATCTCGCTTGTTGCGAATCGTATAGAGGAAGGACAGTGCGCGCGGCATCAAGATGCGTAAGCCATCAGGCCCAGCAGATGCAGGTAGTTTTTCGAGGCGCTCACATTCCAACTTGAAGTTCGGAAGCTGCTGCGAGAGTGGCGTGAAGGAGCCTGTTAAAAGGTGTTGGAGGACCCGCAACAAAACCTCCGCCAGCCTGCCGGCTCGCGTCCCGATTGAATCGAATTGGCCTTCGAGCGATTGGGTCTTCAGGTCCCCATACGCCTTGACGATCCTTTTCTGTAGTTCAGAGGGCAGCGTACCGAGCGCGCTTTCAAGAGTTGTTTTGGGGGCGCTTGTACTCATATTGGCCCTCGGAGTTGGTGGATCTTTCGAGTACACCATCGCGAACCAAGCGGAGCATTGCTAGCCGAAGTTGCGGGGTGCCGAGGTCAAATCCGCGCTTGGTCTTGAGATGTTGCTGCACGTCGGGCCCGGTCTTAGCAGACGCAAAGAAACCGGACTCAACAAGCGAAATCACGGCCGCTTTGGGTCCCAAAGTTGCTCCACCGGTTTTCTTTCGTGGCCGTTCTTTCGGTTGAATGTTGACATCTGTGGTGGCAATGCTCGAAACGTCATTACTCTCTTCCCTGCGAGGTTTCCGCGTCCTCTTGGGTCGAACCATCTCCGGTGTTTCCGGCGCAGCGGTGCCGCTTTGTGGCTGGGACAAGTACTCCTCTCCGGGTCCCATGATCCGATACACAAAACCCTTTCCGCGAGGCACCCGGTTTACGAGATTCGTAACCTTGCCCAATGCCATGCGCACCGCAGCATCACTGGTATTGACGCGAAATTTGTCGGTGAGGATGCGCGCGATGTCGTTCGGAGCAAGCCCGTCGACATCGTGCTCTGTTCTAGCTATCTGAAGCACCATAAGCGCACGATCTAGGACTTTGGAACTCGAACGGACGCCCGGATGTTGTGTTGAATCTATTCGTTCCATCAGAACAGCCACATCGTCGTTGTCTTCCGTCGGAACACGACGGGCGTCTTGCTTTCGCGTTTGTTGTTGATTTGTTCGTGCGGACTCCTTCGATGTGACGGAATCGGTGCCAACCCCAGTCAATAGGTCAACAGCGCGATTAAATGCTGCCGCCTGCATTGCCTCAGGAACCTGCTGTGCAATCTCGGCTGCTTGGCGGAAGAGTTCCTTAAGATCCGGCACCGTTTGTTTGGTCACGATTCACCCCCCCAGAACACAAGTCAGTAAACCGTCACAAGGCTACGGAAGCCGCCCGTCGACTTGCAATTCGCCTTCCTAGCCTGGATGCGACGATTATTAAGCTTCGCACGCATCGCGAACGTTGTCCGCAGTCCGGCGAGGAGCAGACATTCGCTGATTTCACGCCGCCGTCGGCTAAGGAAACCCAGCCGTCACACCTCGACCCTCCATATCCCCTAAGCCCTCCACCGCTCGATCCACCCAGCCTTCGCCGTCCTCTTCAACTGCTTCAATTTGTACTCCAGCTTCAACGCATCACTCCGACTCCTGCATTTCTTCGCCGCCAACAACCGCACCGGCTTGTTGATCCGCGTGAACGCTGCGCCGCGGCCGGCGCAATGCTTTTTGTATCGCGCATCGACGTCGACGGCGACGCCGGTGTAGATGCGATTGCCTTCGCACTCGATCATGTAGACGAACCACGAAGGCCGGCGCGCACCGCGCGCGCCGCTCTTCACGAAGCGATCCTGATCTGCGCCGTGATGCGATCGCCTTCCGAGAGATCCTCCTTCTTCCGCACATCCGCCTTGATCGCGAACAGGTACGACTTCGATTTGCGATGCGGGAACAGCGACGTCTTCCACTCGGTCTTGCCGATGCGGATGCTGACGCGGATCGAGCCCCAGCCGCCCGCGGTGCGGCCGAACTGCTCCTTGATCTCTTTGGCTTGCTTCGGCGGCAGCGTCGCGAAGTGCCAGCCGCCCTCGCCCTTCCAGCGCCAGATCTGCGTCTTCACGGTGAATTCCGCGTGCTCCTTGTCCGGCAGCACGGGTGCGAAGCGCTCTTCGAGTTTCGTGGGTTTGCGCGCCACGTCTACGCGAGCAGCTTTCCGAGGTTGCTCGTCGCCGCCGCTGCGCAGCGCGCCATGCGTTCCTGAGAATCCTTCATCCCGGGATCGTCGCGGAACGGACCGATTCCGCTCAGGGGATTGAGTCGCGTCGATCTCGCCCACGCCGCGATCGCTGGGTAAGCGGTCCGTCCACGATTGTTGGCGAGCGCCGCGAGAAACGCCGACAGATAGTCCGCGCCGACGTCCCAGAACGGGATCGGCGGACAGAGGCGATTCTTCTCTTCGTCATTGTCGAGCGTGGCCTCGACGACGCCCAGCAGCGCGAACTGAAAGCACGCGAAGCTCCAGAACATCGGCTGGATGACGATGCGCCCCGGCTCGAAGATCGGACGCGCCGGCCGCTGCGTCGTCACACCTCGCGCAGCGCAGTGGACGTAAACCGTCCCCTCGCTCGCTGGCACACGACCTTCGTCCAGGACGATCGCGTCGCGCTCGATCCTGCGCACGCGGCCCATGCGGATGACGTCTTCGATGCGACGCAGCTGCGCCAGCTCGCCCTCGCTGATCAGCGCGCCGTGAAACATCGTCGGCACGACGTTGGGATCGATGCGCAGGAGAACGCCTTCCGATTCGAGGCGCAGCATGACCTCGTCGACCGATGCCGCTTGCGCCAGGCACTCGAGCTGGATCGCCATGCCGCGGAAGAACTCGGGTAACAGCGAGAGCGGCTGCTGAAATCGGCGGTTCAGCCACCAACCTTCACGCGGCTTGATCCAGCGGATCGAAGACGGCGGCACACCGTGCTCCAGGAGCCACACGCAAGCATCCATCGCAGTCTTGCCGGCACCAACGATTCCCCAGCGCTCCGGGCGCTTCGCAACGCGAGTGACCTCGCCCGCGTGCACGCAACGCACGCCGTCAGCGATCTCGAATGGCGGCGCGCTCGTCGCAGGGAAGCTGCCTTCGAGATACGTCGTGTCGACGACCTTGCGCTCAACGTCGACCTGCCACGTTTCGTCCGCGAGCAGAGAAGCGAAGCGGTGATCACCCAAATATTCGCAGCGCGGAAAGTAGCGAACCCGGCCGCTCGGCAGGAAGCGGCGATGCATGACCTTCTCGAAATAAGCGCGGATCTCGTCCGCCCCCGCGAGCTCGTAGAAGCCCGCGTTCGTCCCCGTCGTGTCGAGCGAGTCCTGCCCCAACGGCATCGAGCTCACGCCGTAGATGGCGGACGGTTGATGCAGCCGGACGTACGGATAGGCGTCGATCCAGTGCCCTCCGGGCGCGTGACGGCGATCGACGATCGTGATCGTCGCGTCCGAATGCGTGAGCAGCTCGTCCGTGAACGCCATTCCCGCCGCACCGGCGCCGATCACGAGGTAATCGGTCGAGAGCTTTTGATCGCGCGAAGGCATGCGCGTCTATTCCACCACACCCACGATCGGCCCGAGCAGCCGGAAGCTGTCGCTGCGATTGAGCTGCGGCGCGTGCAGGCTCGACACGGAGCCGTCGAAGTAGAGCGCGTTCGGGCAATCGAGCCGATCGCGGAACAGCGTCGCGAATTCGTGCAGCGTGACGCCCTGCTCGCTGATGACGAAGATCGCCTCGCCGGACTCGGTGACGCCGACGCCGTTGCGCACGTGCCGCGACGTCGAGCCCGGCTTCAGGCCAGGATGCAGCGCGCCGTCGAGCACGAGCGCAGGTCCGGACTGTGTCGCTTCGAGCGTGTCCTTCGCGATCTGCGCGTAGCGGCTCGACTCGACCACGCGCGCGCCGTGCCGGGTGACGGCGAACACGCCGTTGGGCTTGGTCGTGAAATTGAAATCGGGGTTGTTCTTCGCCGTGTTGAGCCGCGTCAGCTCCTTGCCGCCGACGACGAGCAAGCCGACGGCCGAATAGTCGGGCTGATACATCCCGCCGTTGGTCGCGAAGACGAGTTTTTTCTTTTGCGATCCGACCTGGCGCTCGACCTCCGCGAAGGTGTTGCCGTTCATCGGCGCAGGAAACATCTGGATGTGTTCCTTCGCCGGATCGACGTGAGCGACGACGTAGCCTTGTCCGTCGCTCTCGATGCGCTCGAAGCGCACCGCGTGCGCGCCGGTCGTTGCGAGCAGCGCGCAGAGACAGAGCAGTCGAATCCCGGAATGACGCTTGTGGATGATCGCGGCGGCGGCCATGCTTCGTCGATGAACGAGCTCGACCTGAATCTTTCCAGAGTCCGGCTGCGCGCTCAACGCTGGGGCGCGCGGCGCGCGCTCGCGGATCTCCTGAAAAAAACGGGACGCGTCAGCGTCCCGTTTCTCACTGCACGGCGCGAAAGATCTACTCGGCCTCTTCGAGATCCTCGACGCGCGACGTGGCGCGCGGTGAGCTCACGCGGTCCCACGCCGCACGTGTCGCCGGGCGGGCACGATCCCAGTCGAGGCGGGAATTGCCGCGGTTCTGCGTGTAATCCTGCTGCAGATTGCTCTCGATCTCGTCGAACGACTTTCCGCTGTATCGATTGAAGCCTTCGTAGCCGGTGCAATACGCGGGGCGGTAGTCGTCGTACGAGTAGCTCTGCTGGTAATACGGCTCGTTCTTGAACCGCGTCGACCAGAACTGATCCTCCTTGGTCGGATCGATCTTCTCGCCGATCGCCTTGCCGGCGAGTCCGCCAACGACAGCGCCGGCAACGAGGCCGACCGCCGCGCCGACCGGACCACCGGCGACGGTGCCGACGCCCACGCCCGTCGCCGCCGACGCTGCCGCGCCGGCCGCGATGCCCGCCGCACCGCCGGCTGCTGCACCGACTCCGGTGCCAACGGGATGCGCTCCAGGCGCTTTGGTGATGGGGTCGCGATTCGCATCGCGGGCTTCCTGCTTCTTTGCTTCCTTCTCCACATCCTTCGTCACGATCAATCTCCTTGTGCTGATGAAGCGCGAAAACTTCAGCTTCAGGATTTCTGACTCGTGCGTTTCAGGATGCGTTCAACCGCCGCGTGATTCGCCCCGGATCGTCGCAATCACATGCCGCGCGCCGCCGTGCTCGCGATGCTCGCAGAGATAGATGCCCTGCCAGGTGCCCAGCGCGAGCTTGCCGCCGCGGATCGGGATCGTGAGCTCGCAGCCGAACAGGCTGCTCTTGATGTGCGCCGGCATGTCGTCGCCGCCTTCGGTGTCGTGCCGGAAGTACGGTGCGCCGTCGGGAATCGCCTGTCGCGCCCAGCGCTCGAAGTCGCCGCGCACGGTCGCGTCGGCGTTCTCGTTGATGGTCAGCGCCGCCGACGTGTGCTGCAGGAACAGGTGCAGGAGCCCGATCTCGACCGCGCCGAGATCCGGCAATGCAGCGACGATTTCGTCAGTGACGAGATGGAATCCGCGCGGCTTGGCGCGCAGCGTGATCTCGGCTTGCTGCCAGCGGTCACTCATCGGCGAACTTTAGCCGAATCCGCTACGCCGCCGGCCGCTCCCACTTGTAGGCGCTCAATCCGTCCACTTCGATCCCCGCTTCGGCGAAGCCGATCATCGCGTCGACCGGCTTCACGATCTGCTTGGCGATGAAGATCGAATTGGGTTGCGCGCGCTTCTGCATGTGCCCGGCGATGTCGATGACGCGATCGCTCATCTGATCGAGCGGCAGTGCGTCGTCGAACAGGACGTGTCCGGCGTTGATGCCGCAGCGGATCACGAAGTCGCGCTTCATGCCCTTCACGCTGCGATTGAAGTCGCCGAGGTCTTTCAGGATCGTCTGACCCGCCGCGATGGCGTCGTCGAGCGAGCTGAAGCTCGCCATCAGGCCGTCGGGCGTCCAGTTCGATTTCAGGCAGCCGCGCGACGTGATCCGGCTCTCGACGAACTGGCGATACTCCGTGAAGTCGTTGCTGACCACCAGCGGATCCTCGCCGATCTTCATGCCGGTCGAGTCGACGACGTCGATCGCCAGGAACGCGAGGTCCTTGCCCATCGATTCCAGGTGCTGCTTGATCTTCACGAACTCCTTCAGCAGCCGCTTGCGATCCGCGGGGCTCGCCGCGTTCATCTCTTCGAGCTTGCTGTCGAGCTTGCCGGCGATGATCGCGTGCGACTGGGTGCCCGCCATCCGCTTCTTGATCTGCGCCGCCTCGTGCTGCGACTGATAGAAGATCCTTCGATGCAGCAGCTGCGCGTGCAGCGAGCCGAGCAGCAGATACAGAACGAACGCCGCGCTCGGCGCGACGTATCGGGAGATGTCGCGGCCCTTGTAGGTCGTGAACAGATATTTGCGCGTGACGCCGAGGACGCGGTTCTCGACGGTGTTCACCGTGTCGAGGACCACGGACTTGCTCTGGGTCTCGAGATTCGGCGCGAAGATGCCGAAGATCAGGAACAGCACCGCGACAATCGCCGCCGCCTTGGCCATCCAGGCGACGAGCACCACAGGCGTGATCAGGAAGCGGCGCATCGCCGGCCAATGTAGACCTGCCCCCGGAAGGAGGCATTGGAGCAAATTACCTAGTACGCCACGCGGTGGAGAATAGAATGAGCCCGCGATGCGCATCCTCCTCACGTCCGATCTGCACTACAAGCTGAAGCAGTACGACTGGCTGCTGTCGGTGGCGAATCGCTTCGATGCCGTCGTCGTCGCCGGCGATCACGTCGATCAGAACTGGCCGGTGCCGCCGGTGGTGCAGATCGCCGCGTTGCGCGCGAGTCTCGCGGCGATTGCCGATCGCAGCCATGTGTTCGCGTGCTCCGGCAATCACGATCTCAACGCACGCAACGAATCGAAAGAGAAAACCGCCGATTGGCTCGCGCCGATGCGCGGGCCGCGGCTTTCCGTCGATGGCGATTCGGTCGTGCTCGGCGGCACGCTGTTCACGGTGTGCCCGTGGTGGGATGGCCCGGCCACGCAGGCGCAGATCGCGCAGCTTCTCGACGAAGCTGCAAAGCAGCGCACCGATCGCTGGGTGTGGATCTATCACGCGCCGCCGCAGGGGCCGCTGAGCTGGACCGGCAAGCGGCATTTCGCCGATGCGGCGCTCGCGGAATTCATCGCAAAGCATCAACCGACCGCCGTGTTGTGCGGACACATCCATGAAGCGCCGTTCCGCAAGGACGGCGGCTGGAATCAGAAGATCGGCGCGACGTGGCTGTTCAATGCCGGCCGCCAGGACGGCGACGTGCCCGCTCGAGTCGAGATCGATCTTGCGAGCGGCGATGCGAGCTGGTACTCGATCGACGACGCGCAGACACTGCGGCTGAATCAGTAATCCGGGACGTCGCTGCGCTCGGAGCCGAGCTCCATATCTCGCGGCGTCGCGACGATCAGCTGGCTGATCACGCGGTCCATCACGCCGAGATGCGAGTCGGTTCCTGCGTACTGCTGCTTGATGTCCACCACGTAAGCGGTCAGCCCGGCGAGCCTGCGCGCGAGCAGCTGCGCGATCGCGAGCGTCAGCTCGGGCTGCGCGCGTACGGCCGCAGCGGCGTTCTCGATCACGCGCACCGCACTTCGCTCCGTCGCGACGACCGTCGCCGTCGGCGCGGAGCCGAGCACCGCCGACATCTCGCCGATGAACGCCCCGCCCTCGGCGATCCGCGCGAGCGTCACGCCACCTTTGATCACCTCGAACGCGCCGCTCTCGACGACGTAGATGCAATCGCCGGAGATCTTTTCGGCGATGAGCGTCTCGCCCTTCGCGAGCTCGCGACGCGGAAGACTTCGATATCGGTCGAGATTGCCGATCATCGCTTCACCAGCGCATCAGCACCGCGCCCCACGTGAAGCCGGAGCCGAACGCCACCGCGCAGACGAGATCGTTGGGCTTCACTTTCCCGAGCGCACGCGCCTCGTGCAGGCAAAGCGGGATCGTCGCCGCCGTCGTGTTGCCGTATTTCTGGATGTTGTTGTGGACCTTGCTCTCGTCGATGCGCAGCAGCTTGGCGACCATCTCGTTGATGCGCAGATTCGCCTGGTGCGGGATCAGCATGTCGATGTCGGACACCTTCATCCCCTGCTCGGCGAGCACTTCCTGGATCACCTCGGGCATGCGCTTGACCGCGGTCTTGAAGACCTTCTGTCCGTCCATGTTCGGATAGATGCGGCCCTCGTCGACGTCCTCGCGCGTGACGTAGACGTCGCGTCCCTTCGCCATGCCGGGCCATTGGATCGCGAGACATTCGGCGTCGGTGCCGTCGGAGTGCATGCGGCTGGTCAGGATGCCGCGCGATGGATCGTCGCTGACGCCGATCACCGCGGCTCCGGCCGCGTCGCCGAAGAGAACAGTCACCGTGCGGCCGCGCGTCGACTTGTCGAGGCCGCGCGAGTGCACTTCGCCGCCGATCAGCAGGATCCTCTTGTACTGGCCCGAGCGGATGAACGCGTCGGCCATCTGCAGCCCATAGAGGAAACCCGAGCACTGCTGGCGGATGTCGTACGCCGGGATGTGCCCGATGCCGAGCTCGCGCTGCACCAGCACGCCGCATCCCGGGAAGAAATAATCGGGCGACAGCGTTGCGTAGATGATGCAGTCGATCTCGGCCGCCTCGCACTTGGCGTCGGCGAGCGCAGCACGAGCGGCCTGCACGCCCATCGTGTAGTTGCCGTCACCGGGCTCGACCCAATGCCGCTGCTCGATGCCGGAGCGCTCGACGATCCACTCGTGGCTCGTGTCCATCATCTTCACGAGATCGTGATTGCTGACGGTGCGATTGGGGACGTAGGTGCCCAGGCCCAGGATGCGGGCGCGAGGTGTGCTCATGAATTGCTCCGCAGCGCGATCAGTCCGCGCGCCGTATCGACGATGGACTCTTCGACGGGCCGCGGCTTCCATCCGAGCTTGCGGGCCTTGTCGATCGAGAAGTGGTTCTGCACGCCGAGATCGCCGACGATCGAGCGCAAGCCCGGATCGAACAGCGCCGCGAGCCGCACCATCAGGCTCGACAGATTCTTCACCGGCACTTGCGCCGCATCGGCGCCAAGTCTCTCGCGCAGGATCTTCGCGATCTCGGCAAACCACAGCGACGGTCCGCCCGCGATGTAGCGCTGCCCGGAGGCTTGCGGCGCCGTCATGACGAGCAGATGCAAGTCGGCCGTGTCGCGCACGTCGACGACGGCGAACGACAACCGTGGGAGGCCGGGCATCTTTCCGCTCAGCATCCGCTGCACGACGGAGAGCGACGTCGACATGTCGCTGCTGAGCGGCGGGCCGAGGATCAGCCCGGGACACACGATGGTGAGCTCAGTCTTCGGATTCTTCTTCGCGAAGTCCCATGCCGCGAGCTCGGCGATCGTCTTCGATTGGCCGTACGGCGACAGACCCGACGCATCCGGATCGCTCCAGTGCTCTTCGGTGAAATTGCGCGTCGTGATGCGCTTGGGATTGCGGATCGCGACGATCGACGACGTCATCACCACGCGCTTGACGCCGCATTCGTTGGCGAATCGCAGCACGCGCAGCGCGCCTTCGCGCGCCGGCACGATGAGCTCCTGCGGATCGTTCGGCTGCGCGATCGGGAATGGCGACGCGACGTGCAGCACGAACGCGCAGCCGTCGATCGCCTCGCGCCAGCCGGTGTCGCTCGAGAGATCAGCCGCGTGGAACGTGAGCCGGTCGCCCGCATCGACGTGCGGGGCGAGCCACTTGCGCACCTCGCCTTCGCGCTTCAGGTCGCGCAGCGTCGCGCGCACGCGATAGCCCGCCTGCAGCAGCTTGATGACGCACCAGCTCCCGAGGAAACCGGAGCCGCCGGTGACGAGTACCGTGTTCTTGTCGTTCATGCGATCCATTCCCTGGGCAGTGTAGCGGCAACGTCAGGCTTCGAACGCAGATGCCAGCTCACGGACGACGTCCGCGGCCGGCATCAGCGCATCGATGTTCGCGACGCACTCGCCCGCGTAGAGCGGTGTCACGTCGGCGCGCCCTGCGTCCAGCTCTTTCGTGAGCGCCGCCGGCGAGTACAGCGGAATTGCCACGCGCTGGTTGGCGACCAGGTCGATCACGCTTTCCATCGGCAGCACGCGGCGCGCGGGCACCATCAAGGCGCTGATCGCTTGCGCCCAGCGGGGTCCGTCGGCATCGCGTTTGGTCCAGCGCTCGGTCGCGGCGTTCGGCACCACGCGATGCGGGGCGGGCCAGGCCAGTCCGAACAGGCTCGTTCGCACCGTGGTCTTCGCTGCGAGCAGACGATGCTTGTATTCGTCGTGCGCGTTGCTCTCCGGCGTGAGGAGGAAGCGCGTGCCGGCGGCGACACCGTCGGCGCCGAGCGAAGCCGCTGCGCGCGCCGATCCCGCATCGAAAATCCCGCCCGCCGCGAGCAGTGGCCGATCGCGGATCGCCGCGCGGATCGCCGGCAGCAATTCAGAAAGCCGCGCATCTCCGGCGAGATGACCGCCAGCTTCGGCGCCCTGAACGATGAGACCGTCCGCGCCGTCGGCAATCGCGCGCTGCGCTTGTGGCAGATCTCCGACCTGATGCAGCACGAAAATCCCGGCGCGCTTCAAGCGATCGACGATCGCGCGATCGAAGCCATAGAACAGCGATACGACGGTCGGTCGCATCTCGATGCACGCGTCGACGTGCGAGCGCCGCACGAAGGGCATCAAGAGATTCGCGGCGAACGGCTTGCCGTTGCAGAGCTCGCGCAGCTGCCGTAGCTCGTCGCGGAATTGGCGCGGAGGCGACAATCCCAGCGTGCCGAGGCCGCCGGCCTTGCAGGCCGCGGATGCGAGCTCGACGCCGGCGAGCCCGCCCGCCATCCCTGCTTGCATCACGGGATAACGCAAGCCCAAGGCCTGATGCCACGTGTTGGTCACGCTAGTGCATCCGCGACGGCGTGGGCACGACGCGCTCCATCCACGGCAGGTCCTTCGAGAGCAGCAGGTTGAGCAGATTGTCCTGGAACGTCGCGTTGCCCGTGAGCTTGTTGTGCTGCTCGCAAAGGAAGAACGAGTACTCGATCGCAACGTGCAGGTAGCGATGGCGCGGCTTGCCCGGATCGAGCGATTCGCGCGCGAGCAGCGACGGCTTGGTCACCTCGCCATCGCCTGGCTCGAGCATGAGTCGCGCGTAGTCGACGCCCGGCACCTTGTGCTTCACGTCGTCGGGCGACAGGCGCACCACCGAATCGCCGTTGTCCTCTTCGACGAGCAGCCGCGCCGGGGTCGGCGTGCAATCGCCGCCGAGCACGATCATGCGCGAGCTGGCACCTTTCGGGAGCGGCACCGTCAGCGACCAGACGAAGCGCCGCGCGCGCTCCAGGCGCTTCGCGAAATAACGATGCATCGTCTCGACGGCGGCATCGGCGTCGGCAGCGGTCGCGCCGGGATGCATCCGCAGCGCACGCGCGCGGATGTTCGCCTCGACCTCGGGATCGAACACGGACCATTCGAAGCGCTGCCACGTCGTCACGTCGAACAGGTCGCGATCGAGCGGCTCGCCTTTCTCCGTGATCAGCCAATCGTTCAGCGGATGCGGAAACAGCTCGTAGAAGCTCGGCACGGTCGCGAGCACGTCGGAGGGAATGCGGCGCAGCCCGACCCTCGCGCCTTCGATGAATCCGTGCAGCGAATCCGCGGAGCCCAGATTCGGCGTGCCGAGCAGGATCAGCATGCGGATGTTCTGTCCGCCGGCCATGCTCGCGTGGAATTCGTTGCCGTCGAGCACGTCCTCCGTGCCGTAGCGCGCGTAGTAGCGCGAGACGAGCCCGCCCATGCTGTGCGCGAGGATGTCGACCTTGAGCGTGGGATCGCCGTAATCCTTGCGGATCTGCCGGATCAGCGCGTCGAGCTTGCGTGCGGTGACGACGTTGTCCTGTCGCCAGTCGTAAGCGAACACGTAGTAGTTGCGGCGCGACCGATCCGGCGGACGTCCCGGCGTCGCGCGCTCGTAGTGACCGTAGCTCTCGAGCGTCTTCAGGATCTCGCCGTAGAAATCGGTGCCGAACGCGGTCTCGAACAGGCCGCGCGCCTCGACGCCGTCGTTGCGCGGCTCGAGCGTCTTGGGATCGACGTCGAGCGCGAGGTGCTCCTTGCGATCGAACAGGAGCGTCCAGTTCGAGCCGGGCCAGATCTCGCGCTGCATCGGCACGTTGTACAAGCGCGATCCGAGGATGCCCGGGATGACGATCAGCGGCGGCTGCGACGCCTCCGACTTGAAGTCATACAGCGCACGCAGATTCGGCCGCTCGGACGTGCAGCCGAACAGGATCGCGCACAGTGCCAATGCTCCCCACCGACACATGAGTCACCTCGCCTTGGCGGCGAGGCGACTGTATCCAAAGTCGGGCCGCGCATCCAAACCGGCGCGAACGGCGTAATCTGCCACTCACTCACGCAACAGGGAGAACCGCGATGCCGATGGCCTTCGAGATGCGCTTCAAGGGCGGCACCATGGAGCAGTACGACCGCGTCATCAAGAAGATGGGCTTCAAGCCGCGCGGCAAGGGCGCGGAGAACGCCTACTTCCACTGGGTCGCGAAGACCAAGGACGGCTTCGTCGTCGTCGACGTCTGGGAGAACCAGGCCGAGTTCGACAAGTTCGCGCAGGCGAAGATCGGTCCGATGACGGCCGAGGAAGGACTCGCGCCGCCGGCGATCACCGCTTACGAGGTGCACAACTACCTGACGGGCGGCAAGCTCCCGCGCTGATTCGTGCGCGTCACCTGAAGGCCAGCACGCCGTCCTCGATGCGCTCGTCGACCAGCATCTTGCGGTCGCGCTGATAGTTCATCAACACGCGCCAGGGCAGCTTGCTGCCTTGGCGCGGCATGATCTGCATCGAGCGCTGCACATAGCCCGATTGCAGCGAATCGAGCATGCCGGTGCCGAGCGCACAGTTCTCGAGATCGCGCGGTGTGGCGACGCCGACGCCGTTGGCGTCCATGTGCCGGAACAGGCGGATCAGGTACGCGGCGGCGATGTCGACCTTGAGCGTCCACGACGCATTCGTGTAGCCGAAGATGAAGGCCATGTTCGGCACGTCCTGGATGAGCATGCTCTTGTAGGTCATCTGGTCGCTGAACGACACCACGCGGCCATCGACGCTCAGCGTCATGCCGCCGAGCATCTGCAGCTGAAGCCCGGTCGCGGTGACGACGATGTCCGCATCGAGCGTCTGGCCGGACTTCAGCCGGATGCCGCTCTCGGTGAACGTGTCGATGTGATCGGTGACCACGGACGCCTGCTTCGACTTCAGCGCGGCGAACAGATCAGCGTCGGGCACCATGCACAGGCGCTCGTCCCACGGCATGTACTTCGGCGTGAAATGCCCCATGTCGAAGCCGTCGCCGAGGTGGCGGCGCGTCTGCGCGAGCAGCAGGCGGCGCGTGAGCTTCGGCCAGAGCCGGCAAGCGGCGTAGATCCACCGCTGCAGCGCGATCTGGCGACGCCGCGCGGCGCCGAACACCCACTTCGCCGGCAGGAACTTCGCGAGGAAGCCGGAGATCTTGTCGAGCGCCGGGATCGAGAAGATGTACGTCGGCGAGCGCTGCAGCATCGTCACGTGCGATGCCTTCCCCGCCATCGCGGGCACGAGCGTCACCGCAGTGGCGCCGCTGCCGATGATGACCACCTTCTTGCCGCTGTAGTCGAGATCCTCGGGCCACTGCTGCGGATGGACGCACTGGCCCTTGAATTGCTCGATGCCGGCGAACTTCGGCAGGAAGCCCTGATCGTGATTGAAGTAGCCGGTGCAGTTCACGACGTACTTCGCCGTGTACGCGCGCGGCTCGCCGGTCGATTCGTGCACCGCGCGAATCGTCCAGCAGCGCGCGTCGCTCGACCAGTCCGCCGAGACGATCTTCACGCCGAACTGGATTTTCCGGTCGACGCCGTACTCGGCGGCGGTGTCGGCGATGTACTTGCGGATCGACGGGCCGTCGGCGAGCACCTTCAGCGCATTCCACGGCCGGAACTGGTAGCCGAAGGTGAACATGTCGGAGTCGGAGCGGATGCCGGGATAGCGGAACAGATCCCAGGTGCCGCCGATCGCGTTGCGCCGCTCGAGGATCGTCAGGCGCTTTCCCGGGAACTCGCGCTGGAGCTGGCAGGCCATGCCGATCCCGGACAGGCCGGCGCCGATGACGAGGATGTCGTAGTCGATGTTCATGGCGAGCATTGCAGCAAGTCCGCAGTCTGCGCTCTTGATCTCACGAGACAGACTTTTTACCCTATGGGACATGACTGCGATGGTCCGCTCCAGCGGAGTGATCGGCTATTCGGCGTTGATGCGCAGCCTCGGCGTCGATCCGAAGCCGCTGTTGAAGAAGCACGGCCTGCCGCTCGATCTCGGCGAGAACGACGACGTCCTCGTGCCCGTGCGCGCGATCGTCAACCTCGAGGAAGACAGCGCGGCGGCGACGAACTGCCCCGACTTCGGCTTGCGCCTCGCGGCGACCGAAGACATCCGCGTCGTCGGCCCGCTCGCCGCGGCGATCCAGAATGCGGAGACCGTCGGCGAAGCGCTGCAGACGGCATCGCGCTACCTCTTCGTGCACAGCGCAGCGCTCAAGTTCAGCGTGATCCCGAAGAGCACGCTGATCCACGGCGCGGTCGAGCTGCGCTTCGAAACGCTGCTCGACAACCTCGGCACCGACCGGCAGGTGAGCGATCAATGCCTCGGCGTCCTGCATCGCATCGCGATCTTCCTCACCGGCGCGGACTACGGATTGCTTGCGGTCACGCTCTCGCACAAGCCGCTCGCCGATCTATCGGTCTACAAGAAATTCTTCGGCGTGCCGGTCCACGCCGAGCACCCGCACGCCGGCCTGCATGTCACGCCCGCAACGCTCAAGCGCAAGCTGCCGACGGTGAACAAGCCGCTGCAGAAGATGGCGCTCGACTATCTGAGCTCGCACTACGCCGACCCGAGCCAGGACATCGTCACCCGCGTGCGTCGCGTGCTCACCTCGACGCTGTCCTCCAATCGCGGCGCGAAGGATGCGATCGCGGCGCTGCTGTTCCTGCATCCGCGCACGATGCAGCGCAAGCTTGCCGCCGCAGGGGTCGTGTTCGAGGAATTGCGCGACGACGTGCGTCGCGAAACTGCGCTGCGTTACCTGAGCGGAACGCAGATTCCGCTGGCGCAGCTCGCGAGCCTGATCGGGCTTGCCGACCAGTCGGTGCTCACCCGCTGCTGCGTGAAATGGTGCGGCAAGACGCCATCGCAGATCCGCACCGCCCGCGGCGCGTCGAGAACGCCGCGGGCGATGAGGAAGTAGCGACTACGCCGCCTTCTTCCGGCTCTGGTAGTACTCGGCGACCTTCGGGTGCGCAGCGACCCGCTCGAAGTGCTTCACCAGTCCCGGCGCGTGCCGATCGACGATGTCCTTCGGCACGTGGTCGAGAACGCCAGTGCGCAGCCAGCGGATCAGCTGATACACCTTCAGATCGGCGACGGTGAGGCGCTTGTCGGCGAAGTACTCGCCCCCGGCGGCCTTGAGCTTCGCGTCGAGTGTCTCGAGATGTCGCGGGATCGCGTCGGCGGCGAGCGCTTCCCTCGCCTTCTTCTTGGCGGCGTCGTCGAGCGTGATGGTCGCGCCGAGCCGTGAGCCGAGATCCTCCGTCGCATCCATGATCTCGTCGCACAGCGCAGCCTGCCAGTCGTCCTTCGGATACAGGCCGGCGAGCTTGCCGACGTAGCGGTTGATGGTGTTCGACTGCGTGATCGACTTGCCGTCGACCTCGAGCACCGGCATGCCGCGGAACGGCGTCTGGTCGCGGTACTTCGGCCAGTCCGGTCCGGGGATGCGATGGTCCTCGAAGGCGACGCCGCCGATCCTGAGCGCCAGGCGTGCGGGCTCGCCGCGGCCACCGTCGAAATCGAAATAGGTCAGCTTGAGCTTGGGCATTGGGGGCTCCTCGGTCGTTGTTGGGGCGCTTCGTGACTTGCAAAGCGCAAGTGAGTATAGGCTTCCGCTTGCACAATGCAAGTGACCACCCTAATCTCGCGCCATGAACGCTGCGTTACCGGCTTGCCGGTCCCACTGCCCGATCTCCTACGCGCTCGACTTCGTCGGCGATCGCTGGACCCTGCTCGTGCTGCGCGACCTGATCCTCGGGCGCAAGCGCTACTTCCGCGAGTTCCTCGAATCGCAGGAAGGCATCGCGACCAACATCCTGACCAGCCGGCTGAAGCAGCTCGAAGCTGCGGGCTTCGTCACGCGTGCGCCCGATCCGCAGCATTCACGCCGCGGCGTCTACACGCCGACCGAGAAAGCGCTCGATCTGTTGCCCGCGATGCTGGAGCTCGTGCGCTGGGGCGCGAAGTACGACAAGAAGTCCGACGCGCCGCCGCGGATCATCAAAGGCATCGCGAGGAATCGCGACGGCTTCGTCGCCGAGATCCGCTCGCAGCACCGCAAGGCGCGCTGAAGTTTCTCTAGAACCGGTACTCGAGTCCGGCGGAGAGCAGATCGACGTGATCGGAGTCGAGCCGATAGCGCTCGAATTCCGCGCGCAGCCCGAAGCCCTTGTCGCGGCCGATGCGCACGCCGCCGCCCCAGTAGAAGCGATAGTGCTTCGCTTCCTCGGTGATCGGCGTCCCGCCCACGCGCGACACCGCGAGACCCGCGCGGCCGAATGGGGTCAGGAACGAGATCGGGAAGCCGAGCATCAGCGACGACACCCACGCGTCCGCGTGCGGGCCGTCGCCGCTGCCGAGATGCTGGAAGTTCACGTAGCCGCCTTCGAGCCCGACGGTGTTGTTGTAGGCGCCGGCGAAGAATTTGTAGCCATTGTTGGAGCCGTCGAACGGCCCGCCGCTCTGGCGCACGCGCGCGTAGCTGCCGCCGAGGTAATTCTCCGCGTGCGCGGCGAGCGGGAGGAAAGTGAGGACTGCGAGCACCGCGAGGATCGTCTTCATCCCGCATTGTGATCGATTGGCCGCGCAGCGCGCTACGATGGCGGCCATGACTGGACTGGACTGGTTCCTCGGCATCAACGGCATCGCCTTCCTCATCGTCGGCCTGCGCGCCGTGTTCACGCCGATCGAGTCCGTCGCCGAGCCGCTCGGCCTCGAAGTCAGAAGCGTCGACGGGCGCAACTATCTGCGCTCGGGAACCGGTGGCGTGAGCACTGCTGGCGGCATCGTGCTGGTGGCGGCGATGTTCATCCCGAAGCTGCAGCTTCCCGCGGTCATCCTGGTGGTGACCATGCTGGGCGGGCTGGTCGCGGGACGCATCTACAGCCTCGTCGTCGACGGAGCGCCCGGCGCGATCCCGTGGGTTTCGGGCTTCTTCGAGCTGCTCGGATTCGTCTTCGGTGTTCTCTGGCTGATCGCGCTGTGGGAGCTCTAGCTCACGCCGGTCCCGGCAGCCCGATCTTCTTGCAGAACGCTTCGTAGCGCGGATCGTCCTTGTAGCGCGCCAGGAACGGCTCGATGCGGACCAGGAACGCGCCCGGATCCTTGGTGACGCGCGCGCGCTCGAGCCACTCGAACATCTTGTCGGCGTCCTTGCGCAGCGCGTAGACGGAAGCGATCTGGGCGCCGGCCTGGTCGGCGCGCTCGTCGATGAGACGCTTGAGCTGCTGGTCGGCTTCCGCGCGGTCGCCGTTCGCGAAGTAGGCGAGCGCCAGCGTGTAATTGCGCCAGAACGGGTCGGTCTCCTTTTTCGCGAGCTCGACCGCACCGGCAGTGTTCCCTCGCAGGAGCTGGATCTTCGCGAGCTCCATGTAGTTCTGGCTGCCGAGCGGCTGCACTTCGATCGACTTGCGCAACGTCGCCTCGGCTTCGTCGTAGGCGCCGCCGCCGATCAGCGATCGCGCGAAGTAAACGCGCGGCGTGCTGAACAGCGGGTCGACCGCGATCGCATCCCGGAAGAGCGGCCACGCCTCGTCGAACCTGGCTGCTGCGGACCTGTGGAAGCCCATCGACATCATCAGGAGCGCGTTGCGAGGCTGGAGCTCCATCGCACGGGCGAACTCGGCATCGGAGCCCTGCCAATCGAGGTCGCCGTTCTGCAGCAGGATGCCGCGCGCGAAATGGGCGTCGCCGAGATTCGGATTCAGCCGCAGCGCGGTGTCGGCTGCTTTGCGCGCCTTGTCGATCGCAGCGCGATACTCGACCGGCGCCGCGTCCCCCGTCGTGACCATCAGCGTGCACGTGCTCGACAGGCGCGCCCACGCCAGCGCGTAGTTGGGATCGAGGCGGATCGCATCCTCGTAATAACTG
>Ga0070741_10004877_pt1 | contig 30725 bp, 30 predicted proteins | sample Coa_R1_4_FD_66440 | JGI IMG/M metagenome (GOLD analysis project Ga0070741, IMG submission 66440) | Surface soil microbial communities from Centralia Pennsylvania, which are recovering from an underground coalmine fire - Coalmine... | ecosystem: Environmental > Terrestrial > Soil > Unclassified ... | reverse complement strand
ACCGGCGACCTCGACGCCGACGAAGATGTGGGCGGCGTCGCGGCCCGACAGCCGGTAATTGAACTCCGTCACGCTCCGCTCGCCGAGGGCCCGGCAGAACGCGAGGAACGACCCCGGCCGCTCCGGGATGGTGACCGCGAGGATCGCCTCGCGGTGCTCGCCCGCCTCCGCGCGCTCGGCGACGTACCGGAGGCGCGTGAAGTTGAGGTTCGCGCCCGACGCGACGGCCACGACCGCACCGGGCGGAAGGCTCCCGTCCTCGGCCGCGCGCTTCACGCCGGCGACGCCGAGCGCGCCGGCCGGCTCGAGGACGGAGCGGGTGTCTTCGAACGCGTCCTTGATCGCGGCGCAGATCTCGTCGGCGTCGACCGTCACCGTGCCGTCGAGGTAGCGCTCGCAGAGGGCGAACGTGTGCACGCCGACCTGCTTCACCGCCACGCCGTCGGCGAAGATACCGACGTGGTCGAGCACCACGCGCCCCCCGGCGGCGAGCGAGCGGGTCATCGCCGCCGAGTCGTCGGGCTCGACCCCGATCACGCGGACGGCTGGACGGATCTCCTTCACGACGGCGGCGACGCCGGCCGCGAGCCCGCCGCCGCCGACCGGGACGAACACGGCGCCGAGGTCGGGCGGCGACTGGCGGAGGATCTCGAGCCCGATCGTCGCCTGTCCCGCGATCACGTCGAGGTCGTCGTAGGGCGGGACCGGCGTCATCCCCGTCTCCGTTGCGATCGCGGCCGCGCGCTCGGCGGCCTCGGCATAGTCGTCGCCGGCGAGCTCGACCTCGGCGCCGAGGCGGCGGACGGCGTCGATCTTGATCGATGGCGTCGTCCGCGGCATCACGATCCGGCAGCGGATGCCGAGCCGCGCGCCGGCGTACGCGACGCCCTGCGCGTGGTTTCCCGCCGACGCCGCGATCGCGCCCGCCGCCCGCTCCGCGTCGCCGAGGAGCGCCATGCGGTTGTAGGCACCGCGCAACTTGAACGAGAAGATCGGCGTCAGGTCCTCGCGCTTCACGAGCACGGGACGCCCGACGCGCGCCGAGAGCGACGGCGCGACGTCGAGCGGCGTCGGCGTCGGCAGCACGTCGGCGACGCGGGCGGTCAGCGCACGGCGCAGGAGGTCGTGCATCGGCGAGGAGACCGGGCTTACCAGACTCGGGGAGGTGCCGCACGTCGCAGACGGGATCGTGCGGTGCCGCGTCCGCGCTTACAGTCGAGGGGCGTGCGCGGTCTCGCCATCGCGATGCTCGCCGCGATCGTTGGCGGCTGCGGGGTCTTCCCGAAGCGGCTTCCCGAGCGCGAGCAGGGCCGGCGGACGATCAGCGAGGGCTATTCCCTGCTCTACTTCGCTGTCTCCGAGCAGAAGTGGGCGGACAAGGTCCTCCTCGTGAAGTTCGAGTCCGCGGACCTCGAGCGGGTCGTCACGCGAATCGCGAAGTACGCCGCCGCGTTGAAACCGCGGCTCGAGGATCTAGCCAAGCGCTATCCCGCGATCCATCTCGAGCCGCCGCCGCCGACCGAGGTCGAGCAGCGCGCCCGACGCGCGCAGTACCACGAGCGTCTCCGCGACATGCTCGGCGCGAGTGGACGGGACTTCGAGCGCGAGATGCTGCTCACGCAGTACGCCTCGCTCGACGAGCTACGGCACCTGGCGGCCGTGATGGTCGAGGTCGAGACCGGGGAGAACCGTCGCACGTTCTGGAAAGAGGTGCAGACCGAGTTCGACGCGGAGTATGGCGGCGTGCTGGATCTCCTCCGCCGCCGGCACTTCCGCACGGAGCCCGGGCGCGTCAGCCGCGAGCGTCGTCGAGGCGAAACCGGATCGGCACCGTGACGCGGCTCTCGACCGGCGCGCCGCCGCGACGTGCCGGGACGAATCGCCACTGGCGCCGGACGGTCGTCGCCGCGGACTCGTCGAGCGGTCCGAAGCCGGACGACTTGAGCACGCGCACGTCGGCCGCGCGCCCGTCGGCGGCGACGACGACCTCGAGGAGGACGACGCCCTCCTTCCCGAGCCGCCGGGCGAGGAGCGGGTACGGCGGTAACGGGTTCGTCCCGTACGCGACGCCCGCGCCACCGCTGCCATCCCCGCCCGAGCCGTCGCCGCCGACCCCTGGCGTGCCCGGCGCGCCGCTGCCGGAGCCGCCTTCGGTCGTCGACGCCCCGCCGTCCGTCCTCGCCGTCGTTTCAGGACCCGGCGTCGCGGGTGCCGGCGCCGCTTCGCGCGGCGGACGCCGGGTCACGGGCCGCGGCCGCTGGGGCGGCACCGGGGCGACCGCCAACGGTCGCGCTTCGGGAGGACGTGGCGGCTCCGCCGGCGGTGCGGGCTCCGCCGGCGGGGTCGCGATCGCCGGCGGACCCGGCGCGCCGCCGCCCGCCCCCGGCCGCGCCACCAGCGCGATCGGGATCACGGCGAGAGCGGGCGTGTCGCGTGGAAGAGGCTGGTTACTGACGACGACCCCGAGCGCCAGCGCGTGCACGAGCGCGGACGCGACCATCGCCGTCCGGAGGCGGCGGGCGCCAGGCACGAGCGTTCAGCGCGTGGCGCGCACCCTCCTCACTTGCGCGGCGTCAGGTCGAGGTCCGGCGGCGGCGTATCGGGAAGCTTCCACCGGATGTATGGCTTGTCGCGCAGCTCGTGGAACGCGTTGCCGGCGTCCACCGCCTTGTGGAACGCGACCTCGACGGCGGCGAAGTCCTGCTTCGCGATCGCGTCCTCGAGCGGCTTCCAGTTCTCGGCGAGGAACTGGTTCAAGTTGTCCTCGTACTTGGGTCGCGTGAAGGCCGCGAGCTCCATGAGACCGCGGATCTCCTTCGCCTGGAACTTCGCGAGCGGCCAGTTGAGCGCCTTCGCCGCGTAGTAGACCTTCCACGTGCGCGTCCCGATCTCGGGCATCAGGCGACCGAGGCCGGGCTGGATGACCGCGACGTCCTCCAGCGACATCTCGCGGTGTCCCGACCAGACGGTGACGTCCTTCAGCGACTTCTCATCGGCCATGCAGAACGTTCCTCCGGGCGGGAGGCATAATCGATGGCCCCCAGTGGCGCAAGCACAGAGCGCCGCTCGCGAGGAGGAGCGCCGCGACCTGTGGGACGGTGACCCGCCCGCGAACGATGAAATCGGTGGTCGCGGGATCGCGCAACGTCTCGAGCCACGTCCGCACGAGGCCGAACCCGACGCAGCCGCGGCACGCGATCGCGCCTGGGACCTCCGCGCGCCGCGGCAGCGCGATCAGCAGCGCGAAGTCCGCCACTGCCGAGTAGAGCTGGAGCGGATGCCGCGCCGGCAGCCCGACCTCCGGAAACACGACGCCCCACGGAAGCGTCGTCGGTGCGCCGTAACAGCAGCCGCCGAGGAAGCACCCGATGCGCCCGATCCCGAGCGCGAGCAGCCCCGCCGGCACGATCACATCGAGCATCTCCGCCGCCGACCCGCGCGCGACCCGCGCCACGAGCCACGTCGCCAGCAGCCCGCCCGCGATCCCCCCCGTCGACGCAAGCCCACCCGTCCACACCGTCTTCTCGCCACCATGAAACGCCACGAACAACCCATGCGCCCCCGCCAACGCCCCGACCGCCACACAAGCCACCGCAAGCAGCGCGACCTCCGGCTCGCGCGCCCGCCGCAACACCAAGACGCCCCCCGCCACCACACCACACACGATCGACAGCCCGTGCACCGACACCAATACCTGTACGCCCAACCACACGAACCGGATCTCGGGAAACATCACAGACCGCCGAAGCAAGCCGCGGGCCCGAAAAACCCACGACGATTCCCCGCGACTCCACGCGACGCTGAAACATCGAGTTGCGCGCCGGCGGTACACGCGACGCCGCGACGCCGAAGCACGCCGCGTCCACGGGTCCTGGGACGCGGGGCTCCCCTCGCGCGCCGCCTATGAGGCGCGCCCGGCGAAACTCGCAGGACCCACCGTCGGCGTGCGCGCCGAATCGAAGGCGAGCGAGGGGAGCCCCGCGCCCCAGGACCCGTCCGAGACGTGCTTCAGCGATCGCGGAAATCGGTGACGGCCGACCGCTCGCGCAAGCTGATCGTGAAGCGCACCTGGAGGCGCGCATCGTCGTCGTGGAGCTCCCGCATCCAGCACGCGTATTCGAGGAGCAGGCCGTTGGGATCCTTGAAGTAGATCGACTTCATCCACTCGTGGTCGACGATCGGCGTCACGCGCACGCCCTTCGCGATCAGCTCGGCCCGCTTCGCCTCGAGCTCCGCGAGCGACCCGACCTCGAACGCAAAATGGTAGAAGGCCTCCGGGACGCCGAGCCCGCGGTTGATACCGGCGTCGTACTCGGTCGGGACGCCCGGCACGCCGCGCGGCTCCATGAATGCGAGCAGCTGGCCGTCGCCGGCGTCGAAGAAGACGTGGCGGATCCGTCCGCCCTCCTTCACTTCCATGATGTCGCAGCGGACGGCCTTGAAGCCGAGCACGCCCTCGTAGAAGGCGCGCGTGCGATCCAGGTCCAGCGTCGAGAGCCCGATGTGCGAGAAGGCGCGGGCCACGAGGGGGCTCAGGTCTTCTTCGCGGCGGCGGCCGCCTGCTGGAGCGCGGGCGTCGTCGGAATCCCGGGCACCGAGAGATGCTCGCGGAAGGCCGCGTCGAAGTTCTTGGCGATCTCCCCCGCCGTGAAGCCCCCTTCCTTGTAGAGCGCCGCGATCGGCTTCGGCGTCTGGAAGAGCGTGTAGGCGAATCCGCGACGACCGAACACCTGGCCGTTGACGTTCCCGGCCTGGTCGGACGCGAGGAACGCGACGATCGGTCCGTTGAGGTCGGGGTTCATCTCCGGCGGCATCGGCTTGCCTTCCATGCCCGGGATCGTCCCGACCATGCGCGTGAGCCCAGCGGGCGCGAGCGCGTTCGCCGTGATCGAGTACTTCCCCTCGGCGTTCCCCTTCATGTGCTCGACCGCGATCACGAAGGTGAGCCCCATGAGGCCCGCCTTGGCGGCGCCGTAGTTCGCCTGCCCGAAGTTCCCGCGGAGGCCGGCGCTCGACACGATGTTGATGACCCGGCCGAACTTCTGCTCCTTCATGACCGGCAGCGCGTGCCGGCAGCAGTAGAAGCCGCCGTAGAGGTGCACCTTGAGCACGGCGTCGAAGTCCTCGGGCGACATATTGGCGATGCTCTTGTCGCGGAGGATGCCGGCGTTGTTCACGAGCACGTCGCAGCGCCCCCACTTCTCGAGCGCGGTCTTGATGATGTTCCCCGCGCCGTCGAAGTCGGCGACGCTGTCGTAGTTCGGCACGCCCTCGCTCCCGAGCGCGGCGATCTCCTTGCACACCTCGGCGGCGGGGTCGGCGGCCGTTCCGCGGCCACCCACGTCGCAGCCGATGTCGTTGACGACGACCTTCGCCCCCTCGCGTGCGAGCGCGAGCGCGATCCCGCGCCCGATCCCGCGTCCCGATCCCGTCACGACGGCAACCTTGCCCTCGAGCAGCTCGCTCATCCGGATCCTCCGGCCTCGGCCGCTAACACGCGCTCGTCGCGGGTGTCAATTGAGCTCGGCGTCGCGCGCGCGTGCGACGCATGAAACGCGAGCGCCGCGTCGGCTCTCACCGACGCGGCGCCCTCGAGCCTGTCGCCGGCGTCCCGGGTCAGGCGTGCGCGTGGTCGTCGCGATCCGTCATGGAATCACGAGCGACGGGATGCAGAGCTCGTTCTCCTTGATCGTGCTGACCGTCCCCGGCGCGAACTGGTTGTTCGTATTCACGCCGGTCCGCCGGACGTGGCGCGGCTGCCCGGAGGACGTCTTCGCCTGGTAGCACATGAGGTGCGCGTCGGGCGTCGGGATCGGCTCGCTGTTCTTGCTGACCGGCGTGCAGAAGTGGCGCACCTTCCGGAGATCGATGAACTTCGGCGGGCTCGTGAACTGATCGGCGACCGTCACGCGGATGCCGCGCGGGAAGCCCGGCGTGCCCGAGCTCACCTTCATCTTGTAGCACTTGTAGTGGTTGACGTTGTTCGGCGCGGGCGCAACCGCCGGGCCGGAGAGGTTCTTACCCGTCGGCACGAGGAGCAGGTCGGGCTTCACGGTGTCGATGAAGAGCGTGCCGAGCTGGTTCTGGACGTGGATGTGCGTGCGGCGCACGTGCCGCGGCGACGTCTTGATCTGGTACGCCTCCTCGTGCGTCGAGTTGTCGATCACGCCGCCGCCGTTCTTGTCGGTCGGCGTGCAGAGGTTCTTGATCTTCAGCACGTCGGCGACGACGTCCTCGAACTCGTCGTGCAGCGTGACTCCGGAGACCCTCGAGAACGGCGTCGTGGGCTTGACCTTGTAGCAGAGGAAGTCGTCGGCGCAGACGTCCGGATTCGCGGATCCGGTGCACACGCCGCTCTGGCAGGTGTCGGGTCCCGTGCACGCGCTGCCGTCGCTGCACGACGTGCCGTCGGGCAGCGTGAGATCGGCCGGACACGTCGACGAGGTGCCGGTGCAGACTTCGGCGACGTCGCAGACGCCGGCCGCCGCCCGGCACGTCGTCCCGACCGCCTTCAGGGTATCGGCCGGGCAGTTGTTGTTGATGCCGTCGCAGCTCTCCGCCAGGTCGCAGACACCCGCGGCGGCGCGGCAGACGGCCGTGCTCTTCGCGTCGGCCGGACACGCGGCGCTCGTCCCGGTGCAGCTCTCGGCCTGGTCGCACACGCCGCCCGAGGCACGGCACTGGACCGAGCTCGGCTTGAACGCGTCGGCCGGACACGCCGGATTCACACCGTCGCAGTTCTCGGCGACGTCGCAGAAGCCCGCGGAGGCGCGGCACTGCGTGGAGGTGTTAGCGGCCGCGTCGGCCGGGCAGGTCCCGGTCGACCCGGTGCAGTTCTCGGCGACGTCGCAGACACCGGCGGCCGGGCGGCACACCGTGCTCGACGACTGGAAGGCATCCGCCGGACAGGCCGCGCTGGTGCCGCTGCACTGCTCGGCGACGTCGCACGAGCCGACCGCCGCACGGCACGTCGTGCCGATCGGCGCGAGGAGGTCCGGCGGGCAGTTGGTCGTGACGCCGTTGCAGGTCTCGGGCAGGTCGCAGCCGCCCGCCGCCCCGCGGCAGACGACGAAGGCGCCCGCGACGCTGTCGGCGGGGCAGTCCGCACCGGAGCCGGTACAGGTCTCGGCCACGTCGCACGCACCCGCTGAGCCGCGGCAGACGACGCTCGACGACGCGAACGCGTCCGCCGGACAGTTGTTGCTCACGCCGTTGCACGACTCGGCGACGTCGCAGGCGCCCGCCGAGGCGCGACAGACCGCGGTGCTCTTCGCATCGGCAGGGCAGTTAGCGGTCGATCCGGTGCAGTTCTCGGCGAGGTCGCAGACGCCGGCGGCGCCGCGACAGACGGTGCTCGACGACTGGAAGGCGTTCGCCGGGCAATTGTTGCCGACGCCGTCACAGGTTTCGGCGACGTCGCAGACGCCGGCGGCCGCGCGGCACTGCGCCGTACTCTTTGCGTCCGCGGGGCAGGCGATCGTCGTGCCGGTGCAGTGTTCGGCCACGTCGCAGACGCCGGCCGACGCGCGGCACGTGAAGGTGCTCGGCCGGAAGACGTCCGGCGGACAGGTCTTGTTCACGCCGTCGCAGTTCTCCGGCTGGTCGCAGGCATCCGCCGGGCCACGGCACTGGACGAACGCGCCGGCGACGCTGTCGGGGTTGCAGGTGTTGGCGGTACCGCTGCAGAAGTCGGCGACGTCACAGGCCCCGCTCGCCGCGCGGCACACCGTGCTGTTCGACGCGAATGCGTCGGTGGGGCAATCGTTGTTGACGCCGTCGCAGGACTCCGCGACGTCGCAGATGCCGGCCGCAGCGCGGCAGACCGCCGTGCTCTTGGCGTCGGCGGGACAACCGTTGCTCGTCCCGTTGCACGTCTCGGCGGGGTCGCAGACCCCTGCCGACGCACGACAGACCGTCCCGGAGGGCGACTTCGCGTCCGCCGGACAGTTGATGTTCGAGCCGTCGCAGTTCTCGGCCGGGTCGCAGGGGCCGCCCGATGCACGGCACTGAGAGCCGGCGTGCCCGGCTGGATGCTGGCAGGCATTGCTCGAGCCATTGCACTGGTCGAGCGTGCACGCCTTGCCGTCCGAGGTACAGGCGGTCCCGTTCGGTTTCTTCGCGTCGGCAGGACAGGTGCCACTCACTCCGCTGCAGGTCTCTTGCTGGTCGCACTCGTCGACGGCGGATCGACAGACCGTCCCGGACGTGACGAACCGACAGCCACCGGTGCAGCACGAGCCCGGCGTCCCGTTCGCCGCGCCCTGGTCGCACTGCTCCGAGACCACCGCGTCGACGACGCCGTTGCCGCACATCGACGTGATACTGACGGTGACGAAGTGCCCGTCGCTCGACTGCGTCCGCGACGGGTTGCCCGGATAGCCGCAGACGTCGCAGCCGCTCGTCGTACCGCTCGACTCGCCCTGACGGACCGAGGCCTCGCACGAGTTGCTGCGGACCGATCCGCTCCAGGTGAAGGACAGGCTGTGGCTCTGCGTGACGCCGTTGCTCACGCGGAAGATCGTCGCCGTGCCGCTCGACTGGTTATAGGGGCTGTTCGCGTCGCCGCCGCCGTTCCCGATGCCGCCTGGATCGGCGAGGCTCAGCGTGCCCGAGCTCAGCCCGATGTTGGAATTGCCCGTGATGCCGCTCGTATCGGCGGCGCCGTCACACCCCGGGGCGTCGCCGCTGCGGCCCATCGCGCCGACCCGGGTGGTCGAGATGTCGAGCCGGTATCCACCCGATGCGGTCGCGTCGAACGTCAGGTTGTGCCGCGCGTTGCCGCTGGTATCGTGCGTGCTGAAGACCGTCGTGTCGGCGTTGATGTTCCACGCGTACCGGCTCTGGACGGTCGTCTGCGTGTTGATCAGCAGTCGGACGGAGTTCCGGCAGTCACCGTCTCCGCTACCGCCGCCGCTGCACGTGGCGCCGCTCGTGCTCGGGACCGGGTTCGCGATGAAGGCGAAGTTGGGGCTCGTCAGCGCGAGCGGCTGGATGCCGAACGCGCCGGGCGTGGCCGCGACCGCCTCGGCGACCGAGAATACCCCGCCGACCGGGTCGGTCGTCCCGTCGGCCGCGACGATCGTCTCCGGCACGACCGACGCCGGCGACGTCACGAGCGGCCGGGTCGTCGTCGTCTGCTGGTAGCTGGCGACGAGACCGTCCTGAAAGGCGTCCGGGCTATCGCTGGACTCCGCGAGAGCAGGACACGCGGCCGCCACGGTGGCGGCGACCGCAAGCACGATCGTCCACGACAAACGTCCCGGCATGGGCCCCTCCCGAGATTCGACGAGGCCGGACGTATCACAAGCCCCATGGTGAATGTCAAGGAAAAACTTCACTTTCTGCGGTCGACGACGCGTAGCGCCATGCTCCGATTCCCCGATCGCGCAGCGGCGCCATACCTCCGTCCCTTCCCAGACGCCCGGCGTCCCGGAAAGCCGGTAGCCCAGGCGGTCGCCGATCCAAAGCCCGACGATGTCGCTGTCGCCCGTCGCACCGGGTCCGACCGTTTGGTAGACACGGCCGCATGGCGCTGCTCCTCGGCGAGATTCTCCGCCGCCAGGCCCGCCATCGCGCCGAGCGCCTCGCCTACGTCATTGGCCCGCACCGGGTCACCTACGGCGGGTTCGAGGCGACTGCGAACCGCCTCGCCCACGTCCTCCGCGCCCTCGGGGTCCGCCGGGGCGATCGGGTCGCGACCCTCGCCCCGAACCGGGTCGAGTACCCGGCGATCTATTTCGCCGTGGCGAAGCTCGGGGCGATCCACGTCCCGGTCAATTTTCGTTACCGGCCGGGCGAGGTCCGGTACGTCCTGGCCCAATCGGAGGCCAGCATCGTGCTGGTCGCCGACGAGTACGCCGCCACCGTCGCGGAGGTCCGGCCGGCCCTCCCCGCGCTTCGCCACGTCATCTCGCTCGACCGCGATGCCCCCGAGCTCATGGCGCGCGCGACCGACGCGACCCCCGAGCCCGACCCCGCGCTCGACGAGCGCGACCCCCACGTCATGCTCTACACGAGCGGTACGACGGGCGACCCGAAGGGGGCCCTCCTCTCCCACCGGACCTACGTCCTACAGGCGACCCAGACGCCCGCGCCGACCGGGCTCGCCGAGGACGACGTCGGCCTCTGCATGTTCCCGATGTTCCACATGGGCGGCTGGGCGATGCCCCTCGGCTACTGGGTCCGGGGGGCGACCGTCGTCCTCATGGAGAAGGCCGAGCCAGGGGAGATCCTCCGTTCCATACCACGCGAGGGCGTCACCTACCTCTATCTGATCCCGACGCTCTACGACGCGGTCCTCGCCGATGCCGAGTTCGAGCGCACCGATCTGTCGTCGGTGCGCGCGCTCGGTAGCGGGACGTCCGTGATGAGCGAGGGCCAGGTCCGGACGATCATCCAGCGCTTCCGGAATCCAAACCTCTTCATCATGTACGGCCAGACCGAGGCGGGCCCGGTCGCGGCGCTCCGCCCTCGGGACGTCCTCCGGAAGCCGACGTCCGTCGGCCGGCCCGCGCTCAACGTCGACGTCCGCCTGGTCGATCCGGACGACCGCGACGTCGGCGTCGGCGAGACCGGCGAGATCGTCTGCCGGAGCGAGTACAACATGCTCGGCTACTGGCGCATGCCCGAGGAGACCGCGCACGCGTTCCGCGGCGGCTGGCTCCACACCGGCGACCTCGCGGCGTTCGACCACGAGGGCTTCCTCCACATCGCCGGGCGCTCGAAGGAGATGATCAAGTGCGGCGGCGAGAACATTTTCCCCGCCGAGGTCGAGCGGTGCCTGCTCGAGCATCCCGGGATCGCCGAAGCGGCGGTGTTCGGCGTCCCCGACACGCACTGGGGCGAGATCACGGTCGCGGCCGTGGTGCGACGGGATGGCGTGCCGCTCGGCGAGGCGGACGTCGTCGAGCACGTGCGGAGCCGGCTCGCCGGCTACAAGAAGCCCCGTGCGGTCGTCTTCCTCGACGCGCTGCCGCGCACGGCGTCCACCCGGCAGATCCAGAAGACGTTGCTCCGCGAGCAGTGGCTGCAACGCGGGACGTGAGATGGCGCGTCTTCCGGCCGCGCCGTCCGCGAACCTGGCCACGCGATTTTGCCGCTGGCTCATGACGCGCGTCTTCGGACGCGAGCCGCGTCCCTACGCGATCTACGCACACGCCCCGCGGGTCGTGCCCGCGCTCGCGCTGATGAACGCGGCGTTCGAGACCGGCAGCTGGGCGCTCGAGCCGTCGCTCCGGAAGCTCGTCCATCTCCGGGTCGCGAAGATCATCGGCTGCGTCTTCTGAATCGACATCAATACTGCCGTGAGCAGGAAGCGGGGGGTTCCGGACGACAAGCTCGCAGCGATCGACCGCTGGGCCGAGCATCCCGGCTTCAGCGCGCGCGAGCGCGCGGCGCTCGCCTACGCCGAGATGGTGACGATCTCGCCGAACGACGTCACGGACGAGCAGTTCGCCGACCTTCGCCGCCACTTCACCGACCGAGAGATCGTCGAGCTGACGGTCCAGGCGGCCTTCGAGAACTTCCGGGCGCGGGCGAACCGCGCCCTCCGGATCGAGGACGACGGCTTCGCGACGCTCCCCGTGGAGCAGCTTCCCCGGGCGCTCTGACGTTGGACACTCGGCCCCCGAGCCGGATGATGGACGGCATGCAGGACCGGCTGATCTTCCTGATCGGAGCACCGCGCTCCGGGACGACGCTCCTCGCGCGCATGCTGGGCGCGCACTCGGCCGTCTACGGTCGCGCCGAGCCGCACCTCATCACCCCGATCGCGCACCTCGGCTACTTCGGCAAGGTCGACAAGGCGCCGTACGACCAGAACAACGTCGATCAGGCGATCCACGAGTTCGTCGCCGACCTGCCGGCCGGGGAGGCCGACTATCTCGACGCGCTCCGCGCGTACACCGACACGATGTACGAGCGGATGCTCGCGACCACGCCCGGGAAGCGGCTCTTCCTCGACAAGACGCCCGCGTACGCGCTCGTCCTGCCGTTCCTCACGAAGCTCTACCCGAAGGCACACTACGTCGTCCTGACGCGTCACCCGCTCGCGGTCTTCGTCTCGTACGTCGAGTCGTTCTTCGACGGTGACTACCAGGTTGCCGTCGAGCACAACCCGGTCCTCGCGCGCTACGTTCCCGCGCTCGCCCGGATGCTGCGCGAGAAGCCCGTGCCGTTCGTGCACGTCAAGTACGAGGAGCTCGTCCGCGATCCGGAGACGCACTTCCGTCGGGTGTGCGAGCACCTCGGGATTCCCTTCGAGGCGCAGGCGATCGCCTACGGCGAGTCGGCCGATGGACCGCCGAAGGGCCTCGGCGATCCGACCGGCGTCCAGCGCCACTCGCGCCCGGTCACGACGTCCGTCAGCAAGTGGGCGGCGGAGATCGCCGCGAACCCCGACACGCTCGCGCTCGTCAGCAAGCTCCTCGACGAGCTCGATCCCGCCGACCTCGAGACGCTCGGCTATCCGCGGGAGAAGATCGTCGCGCAGCTCGAGGCGGCGAAGGGCGCGCCGGTCCCGGTGAAGCGCGAGGCGCCGGCGCGGTACGTCCTCGAGCGGAAGCTCCTCGTCGCGATCCGGCGGAACATCCACCAGAACCGGCTCGGACGGGTCCTGAAGCGCGTCCGCTTCGCGCTCGACGTCGTGCTCCGCGAGTAGTTGCGGCGGCTACTGCTCGTTCGTCAGGATCGACACGCAGGAGATCGCGCCGGGGCCGCCGAGGTTGTGGGCGAGCCCGATGCGCGCGTTCTTCACCTGGCGGTCGCCGGCCTTGCCGCGGAGCTGCGTCGTCAGCTCGTAGATCATGCGGACGCCCGTCGCACCGACCGGGTGGCCGTATGACTTGAGGCCGCCCGACGGATTCACCGGCTTCTCGCCGCCGAGGTCCGCGCGGCCCTCCTCGACGAACTTCCCGCCCTCGCCGCGCGCGCAGAAGCCCAGGTCCTCGTAGTTCAGGATCTCCGTGATCGTGAAGCAGTCGTGGACCTCCGCGAAGTCGACGTCCGCGGGGCCGATCTTCGCCTGGCCGTACGCTTGCTCGGCGGCGCGTACGGTCGCGTCGAAGCCGACGTAGCCGAAGCTCGGCTTGTAGTAGGGCTGCCCCGAGACCGCCGCGAGCCCGATGCCGAGCGGCCAGATCGGCGTCCCCGAGAACGACGACGCGAGATCGGCGCGGCAGACGACCGCCGCCGCGGCGCCGTCGGTCGTCGGGCAGCAGTCGAAGAGGCCGAGCGGGCTGTAGATCATCGGGGCGCGGAGGACCGTGTCCTCCGTGACCTCCATCTTCAGGTGCGCCTTCGGGCTCTTCATGCCGTGGCGATGGTTCTTCACGGCGACGGCGGCGAGCGTCTTCTTCGATGCGCCGTACTTCGCGAAGTAGCGGTTCGCGGAGAGTGCGAAGACGTGCGGCGCGCGCTCGCCGAAGTCGAGCACGGGATGGCTCCGGTTCGGGCGCGCGAACCCGCCGTCGCGCATCTTCTCGAAGCCGACGGCGAGCACGACGTCGTGCATCCCGGCCGCGACCGCGAGGCACGCGTTCCGGAACGCATCCATGCCCGACGCGCAGTAGTTCTGCACGCGCGTCATCGGACGGCCGAAGAGCTTCAGCGCGTCGGCGAGCGCGTCCCCGCCGAACGTCGACATCACGGTGCCGACCCACGCGGCCTCGATGCGCTCGCGGTCGCAACCGGCGTCGGCGAGCGCCTCGTCGACCGCGTCGCAGAGGAGGTCTTCCGCGCTCTTCTCGTAGAGCTCCCCGAACTGCGTGCAGCCGACGCCGATGACCGCCACCTTCTTCCGGAGATCGAGAGCCATTTCGCGCTTATAGTGACCGTCCGACCGCCGTCGCAACCCGACTCGCTCGCCGTCTGTCACCCCGAATTTCCGCGGATGCCACCCGATCGCGGGGTTCGGCGACGGCGGAACGCTGGTAGAAGGACCGCTCCCCCATCCGAAGGAAGGAGGTCGCCATGCTGACGACCGAAGCGGCGCCCGCGACCGGCGCGGGACCGGCGTTCGTCTGGACGCGCGTGGTGCCGGCGCCCGGCCGCACCGACGGGACCGTCGAGCGCGCGGGGTGGCTCGACCCGTACACCGCCGGGACGATCGCCGAGGACGCGCTCCACGCCGGACGTGGCGCGCGGCTGGAGTTCACGGTCCCGACGGCGTTCAGCGACTGGTCGCTGCGACGCCTCCGCAGCGACTTCGCGTGGCTCGGTGCGCGCGGCATCGAGGTCACGGTCCGGCGACGGGCGTCGACCCGGGATTGACGAATCGTCCCCGGCCGGGGAGACGCGAAGCGAGGAGGACCCCGATGCCGGAGAAGAAGACGATCGCGCGCGCCCGGCGCGATGCCCGCGAGGGAAAGGCGCCGACGACGCAGGCCGGTGAGTTCGTCCGCGAGGAGATCGAGCACATCCGGAAGGGAAAGCACGGCGCGCGATCCGTGAAGCAGGCGATCGCGATCGGGCTCTCGAAGGCGCGGCGGGCGGGCGTCCGGCTGAAGCCGCCGCGCAAGGGTCAGGTGACGGAGAAGACCCGCCGGAGCGCCGAGCGTGCCTACGAGCAGGGACAGCGCGGACGCCGGCCGGCGCCCTCTCGCCGCCGCGCACGCGCGGCGGCGACGGCGCTGAAGCGCGAGGGTCGCGGCGCCGCGTCGAAGAAGGCCCTCTCCCGCCAAGCACGGCAGCAGGGACGCCGGCGGCGGAAGTCGCGCTGAGCCGCGGTCCGGCGCGACCGCGCCGCCGGCGGCTCGCTACTCGGGCTCCCACTCGCCGCGGATCGTCTCCTTCAACCGCGCGATGCAGGCCTCGACCGCCGCGAGGCTCTCCGGGTCCCGCCAGGTGGCGGCCTCCTCGACGAGGCGACGGAGGCGGGTCCACTCCGCGTCGTCCTCGGCGTGACGGCGGAATTCCTCGAGTCGCCGCCGGTACGGCTCGAAGAAGAGAATCACGCCTCCGCGCCGCGTGGGACGCAGGACCGGCGGCTCCAGACGCTGCGAACGGACGGCATCCCCGAACGTCGTGCTCTCCGCGTTCATGCGATGCACCCGAGCAATCGAGGTGCCGGAGACCATACGGTCACGACATCGGTGAGACGCACACGAAGTGTCCGTCCGTGCGGACAGGTGTCCGCTCCGGTGGACACCGGGCGGTCAGCGGAGCGGCCGGAAGAACGCCCGGACGTCCTCGACGAGCGCCGCCGGCTCTTCCATCGCCGCGAAGTGGCCGCCCGCCGGCATCCGCGTCCAGCGCTGGACGTTGAACATCCCCTCCGCCCAGACACGCGGCGGCTTGATGATCTCCTTCGGGAAGATCGCACAGCCGGTCGGCACGTCGACGCGGAGCCCCGTCGGCGGAAATTTGTCGGCGTGCATCGTCTCGTAGTAGAGGCGGCACGACGAGTTCGCGGTCTCCGGGACCCAGTAGAGCATCACGTTGGTCAGGAGCTGGTCCTTGGTGAAGCGACGTTCGACGTCGCCGTCGCAGTCGCTCCACGTCCGGAACTTCTCGACGATCCACGCGGCGAGGCCGGCGGGGGAATCGTTCAGCGCGTAGGAGAGCGTCTGCGGCTTGGTTCCCTGGATGCGCTGGTACCCAGTCTCATCCTTGAGAAACTGCTGCGCCTGCATGAGGCCGACGAGCTCCTCCTGCTGGACGCCGTCGAGGTTCGGGTTCTGCGGGTCATCGGGCAGCGCGATCACCATGTTCAGATGGATGCCGAGGACGTCGGCCGGGTGGCGCGCGCCGAGGTACGTCGTCACCATCGCCCCCCAGTCGCCGCCCTGCGCGCCGAAGCGGCCGTAGCCGAGGCCGCGCATGAGCTCGACCCAGAGCGCCGCGATGCGCTCCGGGTCCATGCCGGGCGTCTTCGGGTGGTCGGAGAACCCGTAGCCGGGCATCGAGGGCGCGACGACGTCGAACGCGTCCGCGGGGTCGCCGCCGTGACGGCCCGGATCGGCCAAAGGGCCGAGGACGTCGACGAACTCCGTCACCGATCCCGGCCAGCCGTGCGTGATGACCAGCGGCAGTGGCCGCGGTCCGACGCCGCGCACGTGGATGTAATGGATGCCGAGGTCGCCGACCCGGGCACGGAACTGCGGAAAGGCGTTCAGCCGTCGCTCGGCCGCGCGCCAGTCGTACCGATCGCGCCAGTAGGCGACGAGCTCGCGGACGTACGCGAGGTTCGTGCCGTACGTCCAGCCGGAGTCGGGGATCTCGTCCGGGAAGCGCGTGCGGGCGAGGCGCTCGCGGAGGTCGGTGAGGACGGCGTCCGGAACGTCGATGCGGAACGGCTCGATATCCATGGGCCGCGTTCTAGGCCGGGTCGGGGAGCCGCGACAACGCCCGGACTAGGGCCGCGCGTTGTGACGCCGCCACCGCGCCGCGGCGGTGTTACCCGCCGCGGCGCGGGCTTCGAGCTGCTCGAACCAGTCGTCGCAGAGCTCCGTAAACTCGATCAGGTTCCCGTCCGGGTCCTGGATCGCGGTCGAGCGGAAGAAGCCGGTGTCCCGGGGCGCATAGACGAGCGACACGCCGCTCGCCTCGAGACGCCGCGCGAGCGCGTCGATGTCGAAGACCGTGAACGCGAGCTTCACCGAACCGACACCCGAACGTCTGTCCGGAAACGTCTCGACGGGGTGGATCGCGAAGTGAATGTCGCCGAGGGTACAGCCCCAGTGGGGCAACGAGCCCCCGTGCCGCTCGTCTTCCAGGGGAATGCCGACGACGTCCCGATAGAAGTCGGCGAGACGCTTCGGGTCCGTCGAGACGACGAGAACGGCGGAGAGGAATTCGATCGTCTCTCGATCCATGGGATTCTCCTTCATTCGGTCGCGGCGGCGTCGATCCTCCGCGCGATCGCCCGCACCGGGCCGCCGTCCGCCCCGACCACGTTGATCGCCGCGAAGACCGCCTCGACCCGTCGCCCTGCGAGCGGACGGAGATTCGTCAGGTGCTCCGCGATCAGCACACCCTGGGCGAGGAGGACATGATGCACCGGCCAGTCGAAGTCGGCCGGCCGGCGATCGACGGCGAGGTCCGGGGTCGCGAAGTCGACGCCGACGAGCTTCACGCCGCGCGCCACGAGCCACTCCGCCGCGTCGACCGTGAGCGCCGGGTTCCGCTCGTACTCCTTCGTCCCGAGACGCGCCGCCCACCCGGTGTCGAGGAGGACGATGTCCCCGGGCGTCGCCGCCGGGCGCAGACGGTCGAGGATCGCCGCGTCGATCTCCTGATACGGCGTCGCGTCGACGCGCCAGACGACGCCCGGCCCGTGGAGCCGCTCGAGCGGGATCTCGTGGAACGCCGGCGCGTCGGGGATGAAGTGGCACGGCGCATCGACGTGCGTCCCGAAGTGGCAGACCATCTGCATCTCGGTCACGTTCAGCCGATCCGCCGGCATGCTCATGATCCGCGCGAACCGCGCCGGAGGGAAGAACGGGATGCGCGCCAGCTCCGGCGAGAGCGGATGGGACAGATCGAGCCATGGCCCCGCCGGGATGGACGGCGGGGGTGCAGGCAACGGGCGCCAGCCGCACCACCGATCGTGCATCAGACGAGCTCCGTCCCCGCGACGCGCTCGAGGAACCGGACGACCTCCGTGTGGTCCGCGTCGCCGCCGAGCGCGTCCGCCGCCCGCGCCCAGACGGCGTGGCAGGCCGCACCGAGCGCGAGCTCCGTCCCCGTCTCGCGCGCGAGCTCCGTGGCTGCCGTCAGATCCTTCAACATCAGACCGAGCGAGAAGCCGGCGGCGTACGACCGCGACAGCACGTACTGCGCGAGCTTCTGCTCGGTCGCGTAGTTCCGTCCCGTCGACGCGTTCAGCACCTCGAGCATGAGGGTCGGGTCGAGCCCAAACCTCCGGCCGACGAGGAGCGCCTCGCCCGCGGCGACCAGGCCGGCGGCCGAGACGAGGTTGTTGAGCGCCTTCATTGCGTGGCCCGAGCCGAGCGGGCCCGTGACGAAGACGCGCGCGCCGACGAGCTCCAGGAGCGGCCGACAGCGATCGACGACCGCCGGTTCGCCGCCCACCATGATCGCGAGCGTACCGGCTTCCGCACCGCGCACCCCGCCCGAGACGGGCGCATCGACCATCGCGATCCCGTGCTCGGCGAGCGCCGCGCCGAGCGCGCGCGTGCCGGTCGGCGACGACGACCCCATGTCGACGAGCACGCTGCCGGCGACCATCCCGTCGAGCAGCCGGTCGTCGCCGGGATCCAGCACCGCCTGCCGCACCGCCGCGCCGTTCGGGAGGAGCGTGATCACGACGTCGCTCGTCCGCCCGAGGGCCGCGAGCGACGCCGCCGGCTCGGCGCCGCAGGCGTCGGCAACCCGCTGGACGGCGTCCGGACGGACGTCGAAGACGGTGAGCCGGACGCCGCCGGCGCGCAGCCGCGCGGCGATCGGCCGTCCCATGTTGCCGAGGCCGACGAGCCCGACGCGGCTAGGCGCCGCCATCGGCGAGCACCTCGCGCGCGACGCGGAAGCTGTCGATCGCGGCCGGCACGCCGCAGTAGATCGCGGTCTGGAGGAGGACCTCCATGATCTCCTGCCGCGTGCAGCCGTTGCGGAGCGCGCCGCGCACGTGGAGGCGGACCTCGTGGGGACGGTTCAGCGCGGTCAGCATCGCGAGGTTGATCAGGCTCCGCGTGCGGCGCGGCAGGCCGGGCCGCGTCCAGATTGCGCCCCAGCAGTACTCGGTGACGAGCTCCTGGAGCGGGCGGGTGAAGTCGTCGGCGCTTCGCAGCGCCTCGTCGACGTACTTCGCGCCGAGCACGCGGCGGCGAACCGCGAGCCCCGCATCGAACCGCCCCCGTTTTCGCTTCGGCATCGCGCCCTCCCGTCGGCCGGACGGGAGCACACGGCGCGCGCGCGGGTCAAGGTGTCGGGGTCGCCTGGCGGAGGATGGCGTCGCTTCGCGCGCGTTCCGTGTGCACGCCGAGCGACACGCAGCCGAACGTCGCCGCCGCACCGGCCGCGAGCGCGACGGTGAAGAGCTGGAACGCGCCGGTGTAGCTCCCCGTCGCATCGAAGACCCGTCCCGCGACGACCGGGCCGATCGCGGCGCCGAGGACGTTGAACAGCCCGGCGAGCCCCGACAGCGCGCCGAAGCGCTTCAAGCCGAGCGACTCAGCGATGAGCAACGGGACGAGCGTCAACGGCGCCCCCACCGCGAGCCCGTAGATCGCGATGAAGACGGTCGCCATGACCGCATCGTCCGCGCGGAGCAGCGTCAGCATGCCGATGGCGGTCAAGGCGAAGTTGACCACCAGGGCCCGCCGCGCGCCGATGCGGTCGGCGAGGGTGCCCATGACGAGCTTCCCGAGCGCCGCGATCCCGAAAATGAGGCTCAGCATCTCGGCGGCGCGCGCCGCGGAGTAGCCGATGCCGATCAGGTACGGGACGCCGTGCAGGTTCGTACCCGTCACCGCGAACGCGAACGCGAACTGGGCGACCGCGATCAGCCAGAACGACCGCGCGCGGAGGGCGTCGCCGACCTCCAGCCCCGGGAGCGCGTCCGCCGCCTGCGCGACGGTCACCGCAGCCGCCGCGCGCGGTCGCGTCCGCACCGTGATGATGACGAGCGGCACGACGACGAGCAGCATCGGCAACGCGAGCGTGACGTATGCCGCCCGCCATCCCGCGTCGGCGATCGCGCGGCTCGCGACGAGCGTCATCGCCATCCCGCCCGCCGACGTCCCGGCCATCGTGAGGCCGAGCGCGAGCCCGCGCCGCGCGCCGAACCAGTTCGCGACGACGAGGGAGCACGGGAGGAGCGTCGACGCGCTGAGGCCGACGCCGAGGAGCGTGTAGGCGGCGAGCATCGTGCCGAACGCGTCAGCCCGGCTCGCGACGATGAAGCCGGCACCGGAGAGGGCGGCGCCCGCCGCGATCACCATCCGCGCTTCGATCCGATCGAGCAGCAGACCGACGAGCGGCGTCCCGAGCCCGGCGGAGAGCGCGAGCGCCGTCTGCAGCAGCGAGAGCTGCGCCCGGCTCCAGCCGAAGTGATCGAGGAGCGGCGTGAAGAACACACCGGCGGTGTTGAAGCCTCCGCCGAAGACGAGGAAAAGCGTCACGAAGAGCGTCGCGACGATGCCCCAGCCCCGCGTCATCGCCGCGCTTGTCCCACGAGCCACGATCCGGCGTCCACGGGTTGCGCTCGGGCGAAGAAGCAGCGAAGATGCGGCGCGTGTCGCGCCCCGATGTCCCTGGCCGCGGGACGGCGGCCAACCCGCCGAACCGCTACGAGCCGCTCCACGTCGAGCTCGATCCCGACCCCGACCTCGACGAGGACCGCGCGCCCGGCGAGCCGCCGACGCTCTTCTACCGCGACGCGAGCCGCACGATCCTCGCCGAGAATGACAGCCCGGACGTCGGCTTCCGGTTCAGTGTGAACCCGTACCGTGGCTGCGAGCACGGATGCATTTACTGTCTCGGACCGAAGACACCCGTCTTGTACGCCGACATGACATGGCGGCCCATCGGCGAGACGCGCGTCGGTGACGTCCTCGTCGCGTTCGACGAATTCCCGCTGCCGGGCAGGACGCGGAAGCTCCGTCGCGCCGTGGTCGAGGCCATGTGGTGGTCGAAGAAGCGCACGCTACGGCTCGCGACCGAGCGAAGTGAAGTCATCACCACCGCGGGACACCGGTGGCTCCAGGCGCGCGACTTCCGATGGTCGAGAACCGAGCAGCTCGGCCACGGCCATCGTCTGCGCCATCTCCCCGTGGTCGCCGACGAAAAAATCGACGACGACTACCGGGTCGGCTACATCGCCGGACTTTCGCTGGGCGACGGCACGTTCCGCTACGAGCCCGGCTGGAGAAGTAACCGGCTCGGGTTTCCAACGGCCTACTGGCGTGTCGCGCTCATCGACGACGAACCTCTCACCCGGCTCGTGGAGCATCTCCTTTGCTTCGGCGTCGAAGCGGCTACGCGCCCGTTCTTCGCCGGAGCGCCGAACCGAAAGCCGCTCTGGAAGGTGGAGGTTCGATCACTTGGACGACTCGCGATCATCCACGCGCTCGTGAACACCGAGCGCGACACCCGCGGGTATCGTCGAGGCTTTCTCGCGGGATTCTTCGACGCCGAAGGGTATAGCGGTGACTCCCGGCGAATCTCGCAGGTGGACATCTCGGTGCTCGACCGGGTGCAGCGTTACGCGACCTCCTTGGGGTTCGAGTTCCGCCTCGAGCTTCGTCCGGGCAAAGCCAGCACGCTGCGGCTCGTCGGACGCCTCAGCGATCGCATCCGTTTCTTTGCGGTGTGCCGGCCCGCGATCGCACGAAAGCTGCACGCGACGCTCGATCGCGAGATGAATCTCGATCCGGATCCCGTTCGAGCGATCGAGCCAGGGCCGACGACCGACGTCGTCGACATCCAGACGTCGACCGGCACCTTCTTCGCGGCGGGGCTCGCGACGCACAACTGTTACGCCCGCCCGACGCACGAGTATCTCGGGTTCAGCGCCGGGCTCGACTTCGAGCGCCGCATCATGGTGAAGGCCGACGCGCCGACGCTCCTGCGCACGGCGCTCTCGTCTCCGAAGTGGGAGCCGCAGGTCGTCGCGCTCTCGGGCAACACCGACTGCTACCAGCCGGCGGAGCGGCGTCTCCGCCTCACACGCGGTTGTCTCGAGGTGTTCGCCGAATTCCGGAACCCGGTCTCGGCGATCACCAAGTCCGCGCTCGTCGCGCGCGACGCCGACCTCTTCGCGGAGCTCGCGCGGGACGGCGCCGCGCACGTCCTCTTCTCCGTGACGTCGCTCGATCCCGACCTCGCGCGACGGATGGAGCCGCGTGCAGCGCGGCCCGACCGTCGGCTCGACGCGCTGGCGACGGTCGCCCGCGCCGGCGTTCCCGTCGGCGTCATGATCGGGCCGGTCGTGCCGGGGCTGAACGACTCCGAGATTCCGCGCATCCTCGAAGCCGCCGCCCGCGCGGGCGCGCAGTCGGCGAGCTGGGTGCTCCTCCGCCTCCCGAAGCCCGTCGACGAACTGTTCGCGCAGTGGCTCACCGAGCACTACCCGGAGCGTCGCGACCGCGTGCTCGCGCGCATTCGTGACACGCGCGCGGGACGCATCAGCGACTCGACGTTCGGGCGCCGCCACCGCGGACAGGGCGAGTACGCCGAGCAGATCGCGGCGCTCTTCGAGGTCGCGGCCCGGAAGCACGGGCTCGATCGGCACCTCCCGCCGCTCGACGCGACGGCGTTTCGGCGCCCGCCGCGCACGGGCGATCAGATACGGCTATTCTGAGCCCCGCTACGGATTGCAGATCAGGTTCAACGCGCCGACCGCCTTGATGCGGCCGCTGTTGTCGCTGCTCTTCGCGCGGATTTTCACCTTCCCGGGCCGGGCATGTCCCGCCGTCCCGCGGAGCGGGACGCGTACCGTGCTCGACCCGCACGAGAAGGTCGTGATGGGCGGGCTGTAGCTCACCGTGTTACCGCTGACGTGCGCGGTCGACCCGGCACCGGTCCCGAGATCCTTCGCAGCGCCGAGCACCGCCGCGTTCACGTCGCTGTTGAGCGCCGGGGGGAGAATTGCGAGCTGGAAGACACGCCCCGCCGCATTGACGTACGGGCAACCATTGATCTTCGGATCGGGAACGTTGACGCAGAGCTGTACCTTGACCGTACAGACGTTGTTGAAGCTCTTGTCCGTGTCACAGGAGTCGTCGCCTTCGGTGCACGCGCGCTTCGCGCCCTTGTTCGTCGTCCCGACCGTTCCCCACTCGAGCTGACAGCGGTTCTTGCCACCGCCGCGGGCGGGCAGGAGGCTCTCGAGGAACGCCCGCCGACAGTCCGTCGTGTTGAAGGTGCAGTCGGGATTACAGGCGAGGGTCCCCCCCTGGACGAATCCCGCCGTCAGCGTGTTGCAGTCCTGACCGTTCAGGTTGGCGCCGTCGCAGGCTTCGCCGGCATCGATCACCCCGTCGCCGCACGCCGCCAGCGCGACGGCGGGCGCGCCAGCGAGAACGAGCAGGGTCGCGAAAATGCACGTGATCCGCATGCGCGCATCCTGCGCCCCGCGCTTTTGGCCCGAAATCCCGTCTTTCCGGGGAGCCCCCGGCAACACGGGTGACGACTACCCGCTCTTCAATATCTTCAGCGGATACGTGCCAGTGAAGTTCTCTTCGACCCACTCGGGCGTGTCGCCCGGCTCGACGTACCAGTCGGTCGGGCACATGGTGAGGATCTCGACGAACGAGAACCCCTTCCCGGCGAGCTGCACCTCGAACGCCTCGCGGAGGATGCGCTTCGTCCACGCGATCGCCGACGGCGTGTGCATCGCGCCGCGCGCGACGTACACCGCGCCGTCCACCTGCGCGAGGAGGTCGGCGATCTTGATCGGATAGCCGTGCTGCTCGGCGACGCGACCGGTCTCCATCGTCGTCTTCGTGCGCTGGCCGAGGACGCTGGTCGTCGTCATGTGGCCGCCGGTCTCGCCGAAGACGCCGTTGTTGAGGAGCACGGCGGTGAACTTCTCGCCGCGCGCGGCGCTGTGGATGATCTCCTGCAGACCTTCCGACACCATGTCGCCGTCGCCCTGGAGCGTGAAGACGAAGCGATCGGGCAGCACGCGCTTCGCCCCGGTGGCGACCGACGGCGCGCGGCCGTGGAGCGCCTGCAGCACGTCGACGTCGATGATCCCCGGGAAGGCGGTGTAGCAGCCGATGCCGCAGACGCAGACGGTGCGGTCACGGAGGTCGAGCTCGGTCACGAGTTCGAGGATCGTCCGCAGCGCCAGCGGCTCGCCGCACCCCGGGCAGAGCGAGTGATTCGTCGAGAGGAGCAGCTCGGGCTTGGCGGAGACCTTCTTGAGCGTCGTCGTCATGCCGCCGCCTGCCCGTCGTAGACGCCGCGGATCTTCGCGATGATGTTCGCGGGTTCGAGCGCGGGCCCGACGCCGAACCCGGAGTGGTCGTGGCTGATCCCGCCGATCGGCACCACGGGGACGCGGCCGAGGACGGCGAGGTGGACGTCGTCGATCATCTGTCCCGCGTTCTGCTCGAAGACGGCGAGCGCGCGCACGCGACCCGCCGCCTCCGCGACGGCCTCGGCGGGGAACGGCCAGAGCGAGATCGGCCGCACCCACCCGACCTTCAACCCCTCCTCGCGACAGACGCGCACCGCGTACTTGACGAAGCGGGCCGGCGATCCGAAGGCGACGACCGCGACCTCGGCGTCGTCGAGGAGACCCGTTTCGCATCGCTTCTCCGCCGCGACGATGCGGGGCAGCTTCGCGGCGATCGCGCCGTAGTGGCTTCCGGGCGAGAGGTTCAGCTTCTCGGGGGAGCCGAGCGGCGTCACGTTGTGCGCGCGCCGCCCGCGGGCGCCGGTCGCGGCCCACGTCTTCGGCGGGAGATCGCGCTCGTCGCGCGGCCGGAACTCGACCGCCTCCGAGGTGTGGCCGAGGAGGAAGTCGCCGAGGACGTCGACGGGGTTCCGCCACTTGTCCGCGAGGTAGAAGGCGAGCATCACTAGGTCGACCGCCTCCTGCACCGTCGACGGCGCGAGGACGATGTGGCGGTAGTCGCCGTGACCACCGCCGCGGGTCGCCTGGAAGTAGTCGCCCTGCCCGCGCATCATGTTGACGACGACGCACGGCAGCTGCGCGTTGGCGAGCTCCGCGAGGCTCTCCTGCATGAGGCTGATGCCCTGCCCCGTCGACGCGATCATCGCGCGCACGCCGCAGCCCGCCGCACCCCAGACCATGTTGATCGCCTCGATCTCGCTCTCGGCGTTCATGCACACGCCGCCGACGCGCGGCATGCGGTGCGACATGTACTCGAGGATCTCCGTCGACGGCGTGATCGGATAGCCGGCGTAGAATCGACAGCCGGCCTGGATCGCCGCCTCGGCGATCGCGTGGCTCCCTTCGAGGAGCACCTTCGTCATGCCGCCCCGCGATAGATCTCGAAGCAGAAGTCGGGGCAGATCTTGTAGCAGAGCTCGCACCCCGTGCAGCCGTCGAGGAGCAGCGGGTACCGGTAGCCCATGGCGTTCACGTCCTCGGACATCACGAGCACGCGGGGCGGGCAGACGTCGACACAGAGAACGCAGCCCTTGCACGTCTCGACGTCGATCGTGACGGTCGCCGGCTGCCGCGGCATCGGCGATGCGGTAACACGCGGGTACGCGACCGTCAACGCGAGCGCCGACGTCGTGCTCGAACGAAGATCACCGCGGTTGACGAGCGGTTCGTCCCGGCCGTAGCGTGCTTTCCAGCCCGCGTGAACCGATTCTGCCTCGTCATCTGTCTCGTCGCCGCGTTGCCGGGATCCTGCACGCGAACGCCGGAGCCAGCGCCCGTCCGCTCACCGTTCCGGAATGTCGTCCTGATCTCGATCGATACGCTCCGGCCGGATCGTCTCGGGTGCTATGGCGGCGCGCCGACCCCGACGCTCGATGCGATCGCGCGCGCCGGGGCCATCTTCCGGGTCGCGGTGACGCCGGCACCGTCGACGCGCGCGGCGCACGCGTCGGTCCTCACCGGCGTCTATCCGTGCGTACACGGCGTGAGCGACGATCCCGCGACGCGCCTGCCGGTGCGGGTCATGCCGCTCGCCGAGATCCTACGCGGGCAGGGATACATGACGGCCGCCGTCACGGAGGGCGGCGAGCTCGATGAGGACACCTTCGGGCTCGGCTTCGAATCGTTCGCCGTCAACGCTGGCGGAACGCTCGACCTTCCCGCCGGACGCGTCGAGGACGGCGTGGCGGCCGCCCGTGCCTGGCTCACCCGCCATGCCGACGGTCCCTTCTTTCTCTTCCTCCACACCTACCAGCCGCACGCGCCGTACACTCCGCCCGCACCGTACGGCGACGCGCAGGGCACGGACGCGGATCGCTACGCGGGCGAGGTCCGCTATACCGACGCCGCCCTCGGGCCGCTCTTCACGGCGCTCGACACGGATCAGCTGCGGGACCACACGATCCTGGTCGTCACGAGCGACCACGGCGAGGCGTTCGGCGAGCATCAGCATCAGGGCCACGGCGAGCTGTACGACGAGGACATCCGCGTGCCGTTCCTCTGGTGGGCGCCCGGCCTCATCCCGGCGGGCCGGCAGATCAACGTCGTCGCGGGCGGCGTCGACATCGCCCCGACGGTCCTCGCGCTCCTCGGGATCCCGATCCCGCCCTGGATGCAGGGGCGTGACCTTCGGGCCGCCCTCTTCGAGGACCCGCCCCGCGTCGCCGGGACGATGAACATGGTCTGGACGGAGCTTCCCGCCCGACGGGCCGTCAGCCGGCGCATCGCGGTGCGCGGGATCGATTGGAAGGGCTTGTTCTCGTGGCCATACGCGCACGGCGGGAAGGTGTTCGTGAACGTGTTCAAGTACGATCCCCACGAGGAACACCCCCAGGACGTGATCTACGGCGACCGCGTCAGCTGGATCCCCCCGCTGGACGCGAGTTGCCGGAAGAGCGCGGACATGCTCGAGCGGACGACGCTCGCGGGCACGGTCGGAACGGATGGAGATCCGGCGAATTCCGCGCCGTAACGCGCGACGGCACGTGCTCGTCGCCAGCGTCCTCGCGCTGGCGGTGAGCGCATGTCAGCAAGAGCCGGTCGCGCGCAAGCCGAACGTCGTCGTGATCTTGATCGACACGCTGCGTCCCGACCACCTCGGCTTCTACGGGTACGAACGCGAAACGGCCCCGTTCCTCGCGCGGCTCGCGAAGCGCTCGTTCGTCTTTCGGAACGCGTTCTCGACGACGTCGTGGACGGCGCCCGCCACCGCCTCGCTGTTCACGTCGCTCTACCCGACCCAGCATGGCGTGACGAACGGATGGTTCGCGCACGCCAACGCGGAGCTCGAGACGGAGAGCAAGATCACGCTGAACCGCATCACCTCGGACGTCCGGACGTTGCCCGAGCTGTTCCACGACGCGCACTACGCGACCTTCGGGCTCGCCGGGAACATCAACATCGGACCGGAGCTCGGCTTCGATCGCGGTTTCGAGGTCTTCGACCACCACCACGCCGCCCAGGCGAACGAGCTCTACGCGGAGCTGCTCGAATGGGAGCCGAAGCTGCGCGAGAAGCAGCCGTACTTCCTCTACCTCCATTTGATGGATCCGCATGCGCCGTACTACCAGCACATGCCCTGGTTCGAGGAGCAGCCGACGGAGCTCGGTCACCGGCGGGCCGCCTACGACAGCGAGATCACCTACGCCGATTACATGCTCGCCAGGGCGTACGAGCATTTCGGCTGGGATACGGGAACGATCCTCGTCGTCCTGTCCGACCACGGCGAGGAGTTCCTCGATCACGGAGCCTGGCAGCACTCCTTCCGGCTCTATCGCGAGCTGACGCGGATTCTGCTGATCGTCCGGCCGGCGGACGGACCGGCCGTGGGACGCACCGTCGACGAGAACGTGAGCATCGTCGACGTGCTACCGACGCTGCTCGAGCTCGTGGGCGCAAAGCCACCCGACGGGCGCGAAGGTCGCTCGCTCGTCCCGCTCCTCCGCGCGCGCGACGGGGTCCCGCCGACGCTCCGGTCGCGCATGCTCTTCGGGCATCGCGTACGGCCGGTCGGAACCGATCAGCTCTGGTCGACCATCCACGACGAATGGCAGCTGATCGAGGGACCCCATGGCCCGGAGCTCTACGATTTCCGCGCCGACCCCGGCGAGAAGCGCAATCGTGCCGGCGATCGACCCGATGTCGTGACGACGCTCCACGCCCAGCTCGAGGGTTTTCACGCGCGCGATGGTGGGCACCGGAGCGAGCGCGGCACGGTCCCGATCGATCACAAGACGCTCGAGCAGCTGAAGGCGCTCGGCTACGTCGACTGACGACCGTTTCGTTCGGTGTCGTTGGTTTCGTCCGGGTCGGGCATGGCATAAGCGGTCCCGTGAAAATCGTACAGCTCGCGATCCTCTTCGCGCTGACGCTCCCCGGCACGATTCGCGCCGCCGACTGTCCGGCCGATCGCTTCGACCTCTGGAACGTCGGGGTCCTGCGCGGCTCCAACGTCTTCCAGGGGCGCAACCCGGGCGGCGCGTCGAACGGCATCGGCGACGGCGACTTCGCGCAGTCCGACTTCGACGATCTGGCCGCCGCCGGCGCGAACTACGTGCAGATCTCGCACGCCGGCCTGTTTGCCGAGACGCCGCCGTACGCGCTCGACGCGGTGGCGCAGACGAACCTCGACCGGGTGGTCGGCATGGCGTCGGCGGCGGGGCTCTACGCCGTGATCGCGTTCCGCTCCGGGCCCGGCCGCAACGAGAACGCGATCAGCAATCGCGACGGCACACTGCTCGAGACGATCTGGACGGATCAAGCGGCGCACGACGCGTGGGTTGCGATGCTGCGCTACGCGGCCGAGCGCTACGGCAGCGACCCGACGATCGTCGGTCTGTCGGTGATGGTCGAGCCGAACGCGTACGCCCGCCACGGATTCCCCGATCCGCCCGACTTCTACCTCACCTACATGAACACGCTGGAGGACGTGAACAAGCTCCACGCGGATGCCATCGCGGCGATTCGGCAGGCGAACACCGACGTCCCCGTCCTGCTCGAGCCCGAGGGATACGGCAACGTCAATTGGCTGCCGTTCCTGCAGATCTCGGCCGATCCCCGCGTGGTCTACACGCCCCACGACTACACGCCGTTCGACTACACGCATCAAGTCACGCAGGGGAATTCGTATCCGGGCGACTACGACGTCAACGGACAGACGCAGCACGTCGATCGTCCGTTCCTCGCCTCGTATCTCGGCACGATGCAGACGTTCTCCGACCAGCACGGCGTGCCGGTCGCGCTCACCGAGTTCGGCGTGCATCGGGACGCGCCGAACGCCGCGACGTTCTTGACCGATCGTATCGGTATCCAGGACACGCTCGGCAGCTGGGCCGTCTGGACGTGGCAACCCGCCGGCTTCGACGACCCGTTCAGCATGCACGACCCGTCCGCGGCGCACGACGCGCTGGTGGCGGCATGGGCGACGAACTGCCGACGCGGGACGGGCGCCGGTGGTGGAGGTGGCGGCGGAGGCGGAGGAGGAGGCGGCGGCGGTGGGCAAGGCACGATCTCGGGGCGCGTCCGCCTCCGGAAGCGCAACGGCAAACCCGGGAAGGCGCTCGCAAAGGTGACGGTGACCGCCGGCGGCGTGTCGCAACGTACGAAGCGCCGGAAGCCGAAGGGCGGCTACTCGCTCACCGTCCCGGCGGGAACGGACACGCTGTCGGTGTCCGCCGGTCGGAAGGTCTGCCACGTCGGCGCGCCCGACGGACCGGCCATGCTCGACGTCACGGTGAGCGCGGGTGCGACCGTCACCGTCGACGCCTTCTGCGGGCGCCGCTAGCGCCGGTCTTCGGTCCTACGTCGCGCTCCCGCCTCGCTCGGCGACGTGGGCGGCGCCGCGGGCGAGGCACGTCGCGTTCGTCTCGATGAGCTTCCGGCGGTGCGGCGGCAGCACGTCGCCGAGCGCGGCCTGGAGCGCGTCGAGGCCGACGAGTCCGGTCGTCGCGGCGAACGCGCCGAGCGCGATCATGCCGGCGCCCATCACCTGCCCCATCGCCTTCGCGGTCTCCGTCGCCGGCACGGCGACGTCGCGGACGCCGTCCCAGCCGGGTGCGGTCTTCACCAGACTCGCATTCCGGACGAGGACACCGCCGGCTTCGATCTTCGCGCCGAGCGCCGGCAACCCCGCCGCGTGCATCGCGACGACGCCCCAGATGCTCGGAACGATCGGCGGGGTCGTGATCTCGCCGTCGGCGAGGACGACCGTCGACTCGCTCGACCCGCCGCGGATCGTCCCCATGAACGTCCCGAACATCATCACCTGCTTGCCCTCGCGCATCGCGGCCTGGGCGAGGAGCTTCGCGATCAGCTGGATGCCCTGCCCGCCGATCCCGGTCATGACGACGGCGCGCTCCATCGACGGCGGTTAACCACGCGGCTCCACGCGCGTGCAACCGCGGCGGCGCGTCGCGCTGGGGTCGCCGGCGCACGCCGTGTATGGATGGTCGCGCATGGGCGACTTCGACGCCGACACGCTTCTCGAGGGCGGCGACGGCCGCTATCGCGCGACGCTCTCCCGCGACTGGGAGATCTGGGGGCCGAACGGCGGCTACGTGGCCGCGATCGCGCTGCGCGCCGCGGGCGCCGAGGCGCGCGTCCGGCGGCCGGCGAGCTTCGCGGCGCACTACCTCTCGGTCGCCGGCTTCGGCGCCCTCGACGTCGAGGTCGTGGCGCTGCATCAGGGCCGACGTTCGGAGTCGTTTCGCGTCTCGCTGCGCCAGGACGGCCGTCCCGTCCTCGAGGCGATCGTCCGCACCGCCGCGGAGGTCCCGGGACTCGCACACGACGCCGCGCAGGCCCCGGACGTCGCCGGCCCCGACGGGCTCGCAAACAACGACGAGCTCTACGGGCACCGGCCGAACCGCTACCGGTTCTGGCAGAACCTCGACGGCCGCCCCGTCGATCCCGAGGCGTGGGCCGACGGCCGGCCGTCGCGCTCGCCGGTGCTCCGGGAATGGTACCGGTTCCGGCCGACGGCGCGCTTCGACGATCCGTTCCTCGACGCCGGCCGGTCCCTTCTCCTCATCGACACGCTCGGCTGGCCGGCGAGCTGCCAGCACCACGTGACGCCCGAATTCATCGCGCCGAGTCTCGACGTCGTGGCGTGGTTCCATCGTCCGACGCACGACGTCGAATGGCTCCTCGTCGATGCGACGGCGCCGATCGCCGAGGGCGGCTTGATCGG